>Ga0136846_1219903_pt1 | contig 10237 bp, 3 predicted proteins | sample HopSoiMetagenom2_FD_96841 | JGI IMG/M metagenome (GOLD analysis project Ga0136846, IMG submission 96841) | Grasslands soil microbial communities from Hopland, California, USA - 2 Assembly 2016 (version 4) | ecosystem: Environmental > Terrestrial > Soil > Grasslands | place: USA: Hopland... | reverse complement strand
CGCGTGCTTTAAGACCGACGGCTCCGCATGGCGCACGTCTCGGATTTTCTCACACCGGCTGATCTGCAAAAGATCAGCAACCTGCAGGTCGTGGCCCGGCAGGTCGTCGAAGGCTTTTGCTCGGGCATGCATCGCTCGCCGCACAAGGGTTTCAGCGTCGAGTTCAAGCAGCACCGGCAATACGTGCCCGGCGACGAAATCCGGCACATCGACTGGCGCGTCTTCGGCCGTTCGGATCGCTTTTACATTCGCGAATACGAGGAGGAAACGAACCTCCGCGCCACGCTGCTGCTCGATATGAGCGGCTCGATGAATTACGGCCGCAACGGCCTGACGAAATACCATTATGCGACGAGGCTCGCCGCTTCGCTGGCCTACCTCATGATCGGCCAGCAGGATAGCGTGGGCATGGTGACCTTCGACACGAAGATCCGGAAATACATTCCGCCGCGCTCGCGCGTCTCGCACCTGCGCGTGCTCATCGATGAATTGCAGCGCAGCGAACCCGGCGGCGAAACGGAGCTCGGTGACGTCTTCCACGATCTGGTGCCGAAGCTGCATCGCCGCGGCCTGCTGGTGATCATCTCGGACTGCTTTGGCGATGTTCCGTCGCTGCTCAAGGCGCTCGCCCATTTTCGCCACGCGCATCACGAAATCCTGATCTTCCAAATCTGGGACCGCGATGAGTTGGAATTCCCGTTCAAGCAGTGGACCCAATTCGACTCACTGGAAACCGCCGGCGTGAAGCACCTGCTCGACCCCGTGCTCCTTCGCGAAGCTTATCTCGAAAATCTTGAGAAATTTCGCGCCGAATTGCTCCGCGGATGCCGCCGCCACAAGATCGACCTGGTGCCATTCGTCACGGATCAACCATACGCCGAAGCACTCGCGGCGTATGTGAGCCGCCGGAGGACGCGCGGATGACATTACCGTTCGGATTCGTCAATGGGGCCTTGCTCGCCGGCGCGTTCGCGCTCGCGATCCCGATCATCATCCATCTCTTTCACAAGAGCCGTTTTCAGGTCGTGAAATGGGGGGCGATGCACCTGCTCGAAAAAGTCATCCGCACCAACCAGCGGCGCATCAAGATCGAGCAGATCATCCTCCTGATCATCCGCGCCGCGATCCCGCTCATCCTGGCGCTGTGCATGGCGAGGCCGGTGTGGAAAGGCGTGCGCAAGCTGATGGGCGAGACCCGCACGTCGACGATCATCCTGCTCGATAACAGCTATTCCATGGCCGCGAGCCGTGCGGGCACTTCCAATTTTGCCCTCGCGAAGGATGAAGCGTCGCGGCTGCTCAACGAGTTGCCGCGCGGTTCGGATGCACAAGTGGTGCTGATGGGCGAGGGCGGCGCACCGCTGCTCGACGAGCCGACCTACGACCTCGCGCGCCTCACGAAGTCGCTCAAGCAGATCGAGGCCAGCTACGGCACGGCGACCATCCCCGCGGCGCTGGATTTTGCGACCAACGTTTTCGGCCAGATGCACGAGTCGAGCCGGAACCTGATTGTGATGACGGATTTTCAGCGTATCAGTTTCGAGGCCACCGAGGACGCCGAGGTCAGCCAGATGCTCGACCGCATGCGCAAGCTGCCGTTGCCGCCGGAGATTAGTTTCTTCGACGTCGGCAGCGAGGCAAAGGACAACGTGGCCATCGAGTCGCTGGACTACTCTCGGCTGATGGTCGGCATCGGCAAGAAGATTCAGGTCCGCGCCAACCTGCGCAATTTCGGCGACGCGCCGTATCAAGACCTCCGAGTCTATTTCAAAGCCGACGGAAAGGAACGCTCGGTCGCGCAGATTCGCCTTGGACCGCATGAAAAAGGCCAGGTGCTCTTCAGCCACGCCTTCGATACCGCCGGCTCGCACGTGGTGGAGGTCGTGGCCGACGCCGACCCGCTCAAGGCGGACAACAGCTACCTTGCGAGCATTCCCGTGCGGGACAAAATTCCCGTGCTGCTTGTCAATGGCGACCCGAGCGCCGAGCCGCTCAAGGGCGAAACCGATTTCGCCGAGATCGCGCTGCAGCCCTACAGCAGCACCGGCCGCGTGGCGCTTGCCGATCTCATCTCCACGAAAGTCGTGCGCACGGAAAACCTCGATGCGCAGGGCATTAACGCCGCCGCTGTCGTCGTGCTCGCCAATATCCGCCAGCTCGACGGCGGCCAGCTCAAGGCACTGGAGGACTTTGTGCGCAATGGTGGCGGCCTGCTGATCTTTCCTGGCAATCGCGTCGACGCCTCGTGGGCGAATTCCACGCTCTTCAAGGACGGCAAAGGCCTGCTGCCGCTGGCGCTCGGGGCACTCGGCGGCGATTTGAAAGAAGGCGCCACATCGATCGGCATTGTCTCGCAACGCTTCGATCATCCCGCTCTCGATCTTTTCAACGACCCGCGGAACGGCACTGTCTCGGATGCCGCGATCAAGATGTGGTACCGGCTGAAGGAGCCGGCCACTGCGAATGCCGATGCGCCCACCATCGTAGCGCGGCTCAGCAGCGGCGATCCCTTCCTCGTCGAGAAGCGCTTTGGCGAAGGCCGCGTGATCCAGTGCGCGGTGCCTTGCGATGCGGATTGGAGCAACCTGCCGATGCGTCCGTTCTATCTGCCCATGATGCAGCGGCTGGCCATCTATCTTGCCTCCACCGTCTTTCCGCCGCGCAATCTCGACGTGAGCAAACCCCTCGTCGCCTTCCTGCCGCCTGCCGACGCTGGCAAGAAGGCTTCGCTTGTATTGCCCGATGGCAGCAGCCGCGAAGTGCCGGTGGTGAAGAAAGGCGAGCGCGGCGTGGTCGAGTTTGCGAAAACCCAGCAGCCGGGGCTTTACACGCTGACTTCGCCGGGCGGCACGCAGACGCATTTTGTGGTCAATACCTCGCGCCGCGAATCCGACCTGCAACGCCTCACCGACGCGGAGATCGCCGACTTCGCGAAATCGCACGGCGTCTCTGTGGTGCACTCGGGCGCGGAGTACAAGCAGCTCGATCGCACACGCCGCTATGGCAGTGAGTTCTGGCGTTCGCTCCTGTGGCTGTTGCTCGCGCTCATCTTCGCGGAGCTCTTCCTGCAGCAGCGTTTTGCGCGCGTGCGGCGGGTGAAGGCGGAGGAAGGTTTTGTGCAGGGAATGCCGCGGAGGCATGGGGCGCAGACATGAACCCGGAGCACGTCCAGACATCGCTGCGTTTCGTCGGAGACTGGCCGTGGTATGTGTCCTTCGGCCTCGCGCTATTGCTCGGCGCCGTCGCGTGGTTTCTCTATCACCGCGAGATGCAAGGGCGGCCATTGTGGCTCCGCTTGGGACTGCCGTTGTTGCGTTCGCTCAGCGTGCTCATGATCGTCGTGATGCTCTGCGGGCCGGTGCTGCATCATCGCAAGATCATCGGCCAGCTCTCGCGATTGCTCCTCTTCGTCGATGGCTCGAAGAGCATGAGCCTCACCGATACTTCGATGAGCACGGGGCGGAAAATTCTCATTCTGCAACGGCTCGGCCTCTGGCGCTCCGACGCAGTGAAGATGGACCTGCCCCAGGCCGGCGAGGCACTGTCGGAGGCACAGTCGCTGGCTGCGAAAGGACGGGAGAGCGCGGCCGTGAATGTCGACGTCTGGAAAACGCTGACCCACGATTTCGAGGCCAGGATCAATACGGCGCGCGAGGCCATGGCCCGGGCTGGGTTTGATGCGGAGCGGCTCGATGCTTTCGTGAGGGAGCTCGGCGTCTCGGCGCGCGAATTGGCCAGCCGCGAAACCAGGCAACTCGACGATCGCAACCGTGCCGCCCACGATCTCGGACGACTGGGCGAAGCCGCCGCGCGCTGGCAGAAGGAAGTGAATGCCCGCTTCGACCAAAACTTGCAGGCCATCTCGCCCGGTGAAAATTCCCCGCTGAAAACGGCGCTCTCGAAATTCGACGGCCTACAGCGCTGGCAGCGGTTGCAATCACTCCTGCTCGAGGGCGAGAAGGAAAAGCTGCTTGGGAAGATGGGAGAAAAGTTCGACGTGCGCCTGATCGAGATCGATGGCGCGGAAGGCCGGAAACTCTGGCAGCCTACGAGCCGGGATTCCACGCTACCCAACGGTCTGCCGCAGCCGGAAGGCGAGATCACCAACCTGGCGACCGCCCTCAAGAGTGCCGCCGGCACTGATGGCAAGCAGGAGCGTGGCGCGGTGGTGCTCTTCAGCGACGGCCAGCACAACGAAGGCGAATCCCCCGTGGAAGTCGCGAAGATTTTGGCCGGACGCGGCCTGCCCATCTATACGGTCGGCTTCGGCGGCGAGACGCGCCCGCGTGACCTCGCCATCGTCAAAATCGATGCGCCGGACTCCGTCTTTTTTGAGGATCGCATCCAGGGGCAGATCACGCTGAAGGACGACCTGCCCCCCGGTATTCCTTTTACCGTCATGGTGCAGGACGGCGACAAGGTTCTCTGGCAGCAGCAGCTCGTCTCGGAAGGCAGCAATCTGCGCAAGGTCCCATTCTCCGCACCGCTGAGCGAGACAGTGAAGGAACGGCTGAAAAACAAATCCGCCGACACCCAGCTCACCGCCGTGCCGCTGGAGCTGAAGGCCAGCGTGTCGGTGGTGGAAGGCGACCGCGAGCCGGCCAACAACACGATGAACCTGCGCGTCCGCGCCCTCACGCAGAAGCGGCGCATCCTCATCCTCGATGGCCGTCCTCGCTGGGAGACGCGTTACCTGCGCAATATGTTCGAGCGCGACGAGCAGTGGCAGGTGAATACCGTCATCGCCGGGGCCAGCGCGGGCGACACCGGTTTCCCGCGAGGCGACAAGGACGGGCAGTTTCCGAACGACCCCGCCGTCCTGCAGCCCTACGACCTCATTGTCTTCGGCGAGGTGCCGCGGGCCCTTTTCAAGGACGAGGAGCTTACCTGGATCCGTGACTTCGTCGCCAACCGTGGCGGCGCGCTGATTTTCATCGATGGCCCGCGGTTGCGCCTGACTGAATACGCCGGCACGGTCCTCGGGCCGCTTTTCCCCGTGGAGTGGAAGACGCCGCCGGTGCGCGAAAATGGCATGAAACTGTCGCTCTCCGAGCGCGCGGCGGGCCTGGCGCCATTCGTCCTTTCGCCTGAGAAATCGCAGAATGCCGAAGTGTGGGGGAATCTGCACGCCCCGCACTGGCTGTCCGGCGCTACGGCATTGCCGGGCGCGGAGACGCTGGTCGAGGCGAATGCCGCCGGGAAGAAGCTGCCTGCCGTGGTCTTCCGTCCCTTTGGCGCGGGCAAGGTGCTCTACCAGGCCTTCGACGACTCCTGGCGCTGGCGCTATGAAGTCGGCGACCAGCATCACGTGCGTTATTGGAACCAGATTGCCAATTACATGGCCGAGCTGCCCTTCGCCGTGCGCGACCGGCTGATCTCGCTCGATGCCGGCGCCCTCGTTTATCGGCCCGGGGACTCGGCGGATTTGCGCGTGCGAGTGCGGGACGGCCAGGGGCGCCCGGTGACGAATGCCGCAGTCGACGCCGTGCTGTATCGGGACGGGCGCCGCGTGGCCACCATTCGCCTGAGCCCGGAGGAAAATGCCGGCGGCCTGCTACGTGGTCGCACGGCGGCGCTGGAGCCGGGCAGCTACGAAGTGGCGGTGGAATCGGCTGCTATCGCTGAGCGGGATGCCAAGGCGCGGACCAGTTTCAAGGTCGAGCCGCTGGAGACCGGCGAACTGACTCAGCTGAGCCTCAATGAGGAGTTGCTCCGCCAGATGTCGGCCATTACCGGCGGGGAATACCTGCGCGAGGAGAATATCGATCGGCTTATCGAGTTGCTGGCCCCCATGAGCCAGGGCCGGGTGGTAGAGAGCGACACGGTGCTCTGGCAGAGCTACTGGTGGTTTATCCCCATTGTCCTGCTGCTCACCATCGAGTGGATCATCCGCAAACGGGTCGGGATGCTGTAAAAAAGGCAGAACATCCAACATTGAACATCCAACACCCAACATCCAATCAGAAGCGGGTCGCTCGCCGCACGCTTGCGCCATTGGATGTTGGGTGTTCGATGTTGGATGTTGGATGTTTTCCCATGTTAGCTCCGAAGGAGCCAAGATTTCCGTTGGAGAAGTATTAAACCTCTGGGAACCTCCTGTTCCCCCCGCGCCATGCCTGCACTACTGACTCCCGCAAGCACTACCACCAACAAGACTGACCCGCTCATCTTGCAAAAGCTGGAGGCCTTTGCGCAGCGGCGGCGCAAGCTCATCATTCGCAGGGGTATCTATGCCGCGGTGGCGACCCTGCTGGTGGCCATGATGGTCGTGGCGTTTGTAGACCTCGCTTTTGTGCTGCCGGATGTGGTGCGCTGGAGCCTGAGCGGGGTGGCCTACCTGGCCATCATCGTGGTGGAGTGGCGCTCCTGCTGGCGGCTCCTGCTTAACTCTCCGGGTCCGCGGGAATTGGCCCGGCTGGTCGAGCACGCCGAGCCGGGTCTGCGTGAGGATTTGCTTTCGGCCGTCGAACTGGGCGACGGAGCCGGGGATGTTTTCGATTCCGAGCAATTCCGCTCGCTGGTCCAGAGCGACGTGGCTTCGCGCGTGGAGAAGCTCGACATGGAGGAACTGCTCCCCGGGAAACTCCTCCGCCGCTACGTCTATATCGCCGGAGGCATCGGCCTGGCCTGCGTCGTGGCTTTCGCGCTCACCGGCTCCCAACTCGGCACGCTCATGATGCGCGCGCTGTTGCCCATGGCGAATTTCGCGCGCGTCTCGAAAGTGAAGGTCAAGATCGTCGAGCCCTCACCGGCGGAAATGCGCGTCGCCCAGGGCGATACGCTGCCGCTCATCATCGAGCTTTCCGGGCAGTCGGCGAACAAGGCGACGCTCGAGACGTTCACGCCGAGCGGCGGACGCGAGGTCGTGCCGATGACTCCGCTGGCTCGCGACCGCTTTTCCGCAACGATTCAGGTCGGGCGTGAGAATGTCTACTACCGCGTGCGGGCGGGCGATGCGTTGACCAAGAAGTATCAGCTCGAGGCGGTGGCCCGCCCGGCCGTCATCGATTTCCAGAAGTCCTATACCTACCCCACGTATTCGAAACTCGAGCCCAAGACCGTGACCGAGGAGAATGGCGACCTTTCCGCGCTGGAGGGCTCGCAGGTGGAATTGCGCCTGCACACCAATCAGCCGGTGAAGGAAGCCGAATTGCGCCTGGAGCAGGGGAAGAAAAACGTCGTCATTCCGCTGACCACACAGGGCGATGTCCTCACGGCCAAGGTGCCGATCGATGTCGCGGGCATTTACCGGGTGCACCTGGTGGGAGCGCAGAGCGGGTTCGAAAACAAATTCAGCCCTGAGTACGAGCTGCGCGTCGAGCCGGACCTCGTGCCGCAGGTGGAGCTGGAGTTGCCGAAACAGGATCTCATCCTGCCCTCGAATGAAATCGTGGATGTGCAGGGCTCGGCCTCGGATGACTTCGCCCTCGCGAAGGTTTCGCAGATGGTGAAAATCAACGACGGAGGTTGGAAGGAAACCCCATTGGCGACTGCGCCGGGCGCGAAGACGAAAGTGGAGCGGCGCTGGGATTTGTTCGATCAAGGAGTGAAACCTGGCGACCTCGTGACGATGAAACTCGTGGCCGTCGACTTGAAGGGCAACCGCGCCGAGTCGCGCTCGCTGCAGGTCACGATCACGGCGGCGGGCTTTGAAACGAAACGGCTGCAAGCACTTGGTTCCTATCGCCAGTTGCTCGAGTTGATCAAGAACGAGCAAGCCGCGGCCGCGGCCCTGGTCAAGCAGGCGAGCGACGTGCGCCAGCAGTTCGAACGGCTGGGCGAGGGCGACTCGCAGCGCAAGCAGGTGCTCATGCCGGTTTCCGCCAGTATCGAGGATCTCGTGCAGAAAAACGGCGACACGATGAAGCAGCTCGCCGCGACCATGCGCGAAGGCACTCCCGGACACGAAAGCGGGGACCTCGCCTTGATCGGGCGTGTGCTCGTCCGTGTGCAGCGCGGCGGCATCGATGCGGCGCGGCAATATGCCGCGGTGCTGGGCGCCAATCCCGCCTTGCCGACTTCGCGCGAGATGATGGGCGAGGTGCTCAATGGCGTGGCCAAGTCGGATCAAATTTTGCGCCAGCTTTTCGAGAGCGCCCGGGTCACCTTGACAGCGGAAGAGATCGATGTCCTCAACGAGAACCTGCAGGTCGTCGCGCAGGAGCAGGAGCGTCTGCTCAGCCTGGCGCACCAGAGCGGCACGGACCCCGAGAAATGGGCGCCGGTGGCGAATCGCCTCCGCGTGGTGCTGTCCGAGTTGCGTGGGTTAGAAGAGCTTTCCGGTGGCGTGGCGGATCACGGTTCACGCTCCATGTCCGACCGCATGCGCAATCTGCAGAAGCTGCTGAACAAGCGGCGCACTACCCTGGAGACGGCGCTCAATGGCAAGCTGGGTGCGGAGTTGCTCGCGCCCACGATGGAGCTTTCCCAAGCGGTGACCGATTCCAGCCGCCAGTCGCTCGACATGGCGCGGGATTGGCGCGGGCAGGTCGCAGAAGGATTGCGCTCGCTGGGGCGCGAGGCCGAGGCGACACAGGCTGCTTTCGAGCAATTGCGTGCCGACAATGAACGACTCGTGCGCAATGACCGCCTGCCGGTGGAAGTCGCGAATACCTTGATCAGCGCTCGCTGGGGCTCGCATCTCGATGCCTGGAAGGCGCGCGGCGACGTCGAGGAATGGCGCCCGGATGCGGACAGCTATTTCGTCAATGACCTGCGGCTGACCACCCGGGTGCTGCAGGCCTTGCGCGATCGCGTGGCGGGCGAGAAGTCGCAGACCTGGGCCAAGGAAATGACGGGTATCGAGCGGAATTTCCGCCTGCTGGAGAGCGGGCATCATCTTTCGGAACTCGTCGAGGGGATCGGCCATATCGCCGCCAGCGAGCGTTGGGAAATTTACAACCCGAAGTCGCGCACTGCCAGCCCGCATGACTGGGTATGGTATGGCGAGCGGATGCGCAGCCTGCCGGATGAAATTGGGCGCGCGCTGGATTTCGAGGAAGTCCGTCCCTTGGGCCAGGCGGCGCAGAAGATTTTGTGGGAAGCGCAGAACCAGGAATTCACGCGCGCCTTGCAGCGGGAGATGGAAGAGCGTTTCAACTATGGCCGTGCGCCGGTCAGCGCGAAGGACCAGGCGGAGCAATTGGCGGAGTATTTGAAAAAGGCGCTCGAGCTTTTCCGCGAGCCGATGGAGAAGGCGCGGAAGAACCTCGCGAGCCAGGCGCCTTCGCTCGCCGATACGATGAAAAATCTCGCGAAAAAGACCGAGGAACTGCGCGACAAGACGACGAACCAGGCACAGCAGGTGAGCGAGAAATTGCCCGACGAAGCGAAGGCCGATGCGCGCCAGGCGCTGGCCGAGCAACAAAAGCTGAACCAGCAGATCGAAGCGCTGAAGGATGCCCTGCGCGCAGATGCCAACAAGCAGGACATCCTCAACAAAGAGGGCCGCGAGCGGGCGCGTGATGCGGATGATGCCACAGCCATGCTGAAGGAGCCGCCACAGCGCGCGGAGGAAGATCTTGCCCTGGCGGCGAAGAGCGACAAACCGCAGACCCAGGAGCAGGCGCTCAACCAAGCCGTGGAGCAGCAGCAGAAGCTGACCCAGGCGCTGCAGCAGATGGCCGAGCATTACGATGCGCTGGAGCAGGGGAAGGCGGAGCAGACCCGGCAGGCCATGCGTGCCACCGAGCAGCAGAATGGCATCAAGGATCAACTCGACCAGGATTACGCCAAGGCGGAGCAGATCGCGAAGATGGCCCAGTCGTCGCCGGAAGAAATGTTGAAGGAGCTGGAAAAGGCGTTGCCGCAGAATCCGCAGATGCAAAAGGAGCTGAGCGCGATTTCGCAAAACACGCTCAAGAGTGCCGCGGATCAACTGAAGCAAGCCAGCGAGCAGGAGAAGAACGTCGCGCAAAACGTGAAGAAAATGTCGGCGGAGGAACAGGCGCAGGCGACCGCAGCGGCGATGGTCGCGCAGCAAAATGCGCAGCAAGCGCAGGCGCAAAACAATCAACCGAACCCCCAGCCGCAAAACGCGCAGCAACCGAACGCGCAGCCGTCCCAGCCTTCCCAAGCATCCCAGCCATCCCAACAGCAAGCGCAAGCGCAGCCGCAGAACGGCCAACAGCCAAAGGCGCAACAGCAGCCGCAGATGCAGGCCGCGGCTCAGCAACAACAAGCACAGCAGCAGGCGCAGCAAAACCAACCGCAGGCCGGCCAAAACAAACCGGTCCTG
>Ga0136846_1214699_pt1 | contig 10237 bp, 11 predicted proteins | sample HopSoiMetagenom2_FD_96841 | JGI IMG/M metagenome (GOLD analysis project Ga0136846, IMG submission 96841) | Grasslands soil microbial communities from Hopland, California, USA - 2 Assembly 2016 (version 4) | ecosystem: Environmental > Terrestrial > Soil > Grasslands | place: USA: Hopland... | reverse complement strand
AGATCATCACATCATTTATTCCAGTTGTTGTTAATGTCTTACTCATAGCAACAATAATAGAAATAATGAGTATAGTAGGTAGTAGCTCGGTTATGGCGTAAATAAATCCAGTGAAAATACTCATAACAGAACCAGATAAAGAGCCTGTTGCCGTAATTGCAAGGGTAAAGATCCCAACAATACAGATGAATGTTGTATCTCTGCGCATCACCATAAAGCCAATGATCAATACAATAAAAAATACATATATAATGTGTAGAGCTGTCAGCTCAGCAAGCATTTTCGCTCCTCCTCAGGTGAGTTTGGGAAGATCGCCTATCCCTTCCTTCAGAATATGTAGATCCGAAAAAGGTGTGATGGGCAAACCAACTTCAGGAGAGGAATATTTGATGTCAGACACCAAAAAGAAAAAATGTCCAGTTAGGCTGAATGAATAAAGAAAGAATTTAATCTTGATTTTCTTTTTCGTCTTCCATGACGAGAAAATATTTTGTGACAAAAGAAGGTCGCGGAAAGAATTTGGATTTTTGCTTTTTAGAGATTTCCTTTTCAACTATATATGAATGGACTTTTTCAAAGGAATTTGAGGCTTTCCAATTTTTAAAAGACCATTCATTTTCCCATAATGTGAAAACAACATAATTATCCCCAGTAAATGGACTGAGTACTCGGATTGCAATAAAACCGGCTTCGTTTTCAATTTCTCCTATAGAGTTTTTAAAGTGATATTCAAATAGCGGTCTTCCTTCATCACTAACAGGAATATGATTAAAAACAGCAAATCCAACATCGGCAAATTCACCTAAAGATTTTATCACTTCATATTTTCTTGGTTCTTTAAAAAAAGAATTTCCCTCTGTTTCATGGACTAATAGGAAAGCACCTTCATTTTGCATGAATAGCAAAACTTCATTTGGATGATCTTCCACGAGCTTTTTTAAATATACATCTGTGCCGCTAGTAAAGAATAGGTTCATTATGTCACCTCATTTTTTTCTTCATTATAACTCTTATCCTAAGAGCAAGCTTGATCCAACTAGCCGCTATTTCTTTTTAGATTGAAAACGACAATATTTCGACAGTTAACAAGGTAAACTATACAATAATAGGTGGAAAGGGTAACATGGGATTGTTATAAAGTTCATATTTGTATTATTTCTAATTTTAAACTTAATATATTACACTAGATGGTAGATTGTTCTTAGAGGGGGATACTATTTAATGGAAAAGCAGGTCAAAGATACTTTTTTAAAAGCAGCAAGAGGAGAACGAACTGATTTTGTCCCGGTGTGGTATATGAGGCAAGCAGGGCGATCTCAACCGCAATACAGGGAGATTAAGCAAAAGTATTCATTATTTGAAATTACTCATCAGCCTGAACTATGTGCATATGTAACTAGATTACCGGTTGAGCAATATGGGGTGGACGCGGCTATCCTTTACAAGGATATTATGACACCACTTCCAGCTATCGGTGTTGATGTGGAAATCAAATCTGGAATTGGTCCAGTTATCTCTAATCCGATCACTTCTTTAGCCGACGTTGAGAAACTAGGAGAAATTCATCCTGAGGAAGATGTCCCGTATGTTCTTGAAACGATAAAGATTCTTACGAAGGAACAGTTAACCGTTCCTCTCATTGGTTTTTCTGGTGCACCATTCACACTTGCTAGTTATATGATCGAGGGAGGCCCTTCGAAAAATTATACAAAAACAAAAGCTTTCATGTATGCAGAGCCTAAAGCTTGGTTTGCCTTGATGGATAAGCTTGCAGAAGTCAGTATTACATATATCAAATCACAAATTCAGGCAGGAGCAAAGGCAGTTCAAATATTTGATTCTTGGGTAGGGGCTTTAAATGTAGAAGATTATCGCTATTATATAAAACCGATTATGAATCGCATTTTTTCCTCATTGAAGGAAGAAAATGTTCCGCTTATTATGTTTGGTGTAGGTGCCAGTCATTTAGCACTAGAGTGGAATGATTTACCAACCGATGTAGTGGGGCTTGATTGGAGACTTCCTATTCGTGAAGCAAGAAACTTAGGTGTAACAAAATCAATTCAAGGTAACTTGGATCCAGCTTTGCTGCTTGCCCCTTGGGGTGTTATTGAAGAAAAGACAAAAGCGATTCTTGATCAAGGAATGGAAAAACCGGGTTATATCTTTAATTTGGGCCATGGTGTATTTCCGGAAGTTAATCCGGAGACATTGAAAAAATTAACAGCTTTTGTTCATGAATACTCAGCTCAAAGGTTATCTAATTAAAAGAGCTCAACAAGCACCCTACACGACAACGAATGGATGTGTTGCATATAATGAGAAGGAAAATGGGTCTTCTTGTGATGGCCTATGGAACACCCTATAAAGAAGATGATATAGAACGTTATTATACACATATAAGAAGAGGTAGGAAGCCCACTTTAGAGATGTTGGAAGACTTGCGTAATCGATATGAAGCAATTGGAGGGATTTCACCACTTGCAAAAATTACCCTTGAACAAGCGAAAAAATTGGAAGAACATTTAAATAAAATTCAAGATGAAATAGAATTTCACATGTACCTTGGTTTAAAGCATATTGAGCCTTTTATTGAAGATGCTGTGAAACAAATGCATGAAGATGGAATAAAAGAAGCGATCAGTATCGTGTTGGCTCCTCATTTTTCGACTTTCAGCATCCAATCCTATAACGGAAGAGCCAAGGAGGAAGCTGAAAAAATAGGGGGACCTGAGATTACCTGTATTGAGAGCTGGTATAAGGAACCGAAATTTATTCGGTATTGGACAGATCAAGTAAAGAAGATTTTTCTTGATATGACGGAAGAAGAAAGAAATCAGGCTGTTTTCATTTTTTCTGCCCATAGCTTACCTGAGAAAATTATTAGTATGGGTGATCCATATCCGGATCAATTACATGAGACAGCCGATTTAATAGCGAAAAATGCTAATGTTATTCATTATGAAATTGGTTGGCAAAGTGCTGGAAACACGCCAGATCCCTGGATTGGACCAGATGTACAAGATTTAACCCGTACATTATTTAATGAAAAAGGGTATAAAACATTCGTATATGTTCCAGTTGGTTTTGTATCCGATCATCTTGAAGTATTATTTGATAACGATTTTGAATGTAAGGTTGTTTGTGATCAGTTGGGAGCAAGCTATTATCGTCCAGAAATGCCAAATTGTCAGCCTGAATTTATAGATGCTCTTTCAACTGTTGTATTAAATAAAGTAGCTTCATTAAAGTGATACTAACCTATGACCTAATCAACATTCTTCTATAACACAGCTAATCAAAAAAAGAAACTGCTATAAAATAGACAGTTTCTTTTTTTCTATCAAAATTAATAGTCCATAACTATTAATAAATATTTTATAAGAGTATTAATATTTTACGAAACATCTTAGAGATCATGCAATCCTAGACAGTGATCACATGTGTTTCCATAGCAATCCGCTTGTTCTGCAATTTGTTTTCCACAATCTGTACATTTCTTTGCTGGTAGATTTTTGAAAAATTCTACGATACTTTTCACCATGATGAAACCTCCAATGATTTTTTTTTTTGAATCAGTTAGTCATTTATTTGTTAAGTTAATTGTATTACAACAGACAGAAGTTTGTCAATAACTGTTTTAAGACAAAAATGAATATGTTGAAATAATCAAACAAGTTGAGAGCGATTTTGTAAACGGAACCAAATGATTTTATAATAGATATACAATCACAAAGGAGATGTTCGGTATAATGCAGGTAACGATTGTAGGTCATTGGGGAGGATATCCAAAAGTAGATGAGGCAAGTTCAGGCTATTTAATTGAGCATGAGGGTTTCCGGATATTGCTTGATTGTGGGAGCGGTGTTTTATCAAAGCTACAAAGATTCGTTCAACCAGAAATGCTAAATGGAGTAATACTTTCGCATTACCATCCGGATCATATAGCTGATATTGGTGTATTGCAGCATGCACGATTAATCAGGGGTTTATTAGGTAAGGAAATGGAGTGTTTGCCGATTTATGGGCATTCATCAAATAAGCAGGAGTTTGCAAAGTTAACCTATAAAGAGATTACAAAGGGAATTGCTTATGATCCAGATGAAGTGTTAAAACTTGGACCATTTACCATTTCCTTTCTTCAAACGAACCATCCGGTTGATTGTTATGCTATGAGGTTGGAAGCGGACGGCTACTCGATTGTATATACTGCAGATACATCATTTAAAGAGGAACTCATACCATTCTCACAAAAGGCCAATCTTTTACTATGTGAGTGTAATTTCTATGGAAATCAGGATGGGCGTCAGGCGGGACATATGACGAGTATGGACGGAGGTAAGTTAGCGCATGCCGCACAAGTAGAGCAACTTATTCTGACTCATTTGCCACATTATGGAGATATACAACAGTTAAAAGTAGAAGCGGCAACCCTGTTTAAGGGTTCAATCCTATTAGCTCAAAGCGGTTTGAATCTGAAATTATAAAAATGGTAATACTACCCAATAAAGGAGTTGGGTGGAATGAAGGTTACCTATCATGGTCATTCAGTGGTGAAAATCGAGTCAGGTGGAAAGAACATTATCATTGATCCTTTTATCACAGGAAATGAATTAACAGATTTAAAGGTAGAGGAAGTCAAGCCAGATGTCATTATTTTGACTCATGGTCATGGTGATCATGTAGGGGATACAGTAGAAATAGCAAAAGAAAATGATTCATTAGTCATTGCAAATGATGAATTATCTACTTATTTAAGTTGGCAAGGATTAAGGGTACATGGAATGCATATTGGCGGATCCTATCAATTTGATTTTGGAACAGTAAAGCTGACCCCTGCGTTTCACGGAACAGGTTTTCAGACAAAGGACAATCAAATCATTTATTGTGGCATGCCTGCAGGAATATTGTTTACAGCTGAGGGGAAAACGATTTACCATGCTGGTGACACGGCTCTGTTTTCTGATATGCAATTAATTGGTGATCGTCATCCGATCGATCTGGCCTTTCTTCCAATTGGAGATAATTATACGATGGGCCCGGAGGATGCAGCCTATGCTGCTAAACTACTTTCTGCCAAAAAGGTTGTACCGATTCATTATAATACGTTTCCTGTTATTACACAGGATCCGCGAAAGTTTATTCAAATGCTAGAACAAAATACAGGAACGATCTTATTGCCAGGTGAAGGAATCAATCTTTGAAATATAAAGAAGACTAACCATCAGTGGGGATCTTACTGCCCGTTAAGACGGGATAAATAACAAATGTTTAACGAAAATTCCAAAAAGGTTAAAGAACAATATCAGCATGTTCCCAAAAAAAACATAGCTGCTGTTGTTCTTTTTTTGACTTTTCTTAAGCTTGTTTGCATAGAATGTGATAAGTAGAAAAGGAGTGAATAGGATGAATAAAAATAGATATATTATATGTTTATTAGTAAGTGGAATGCTTCTTTATTTTGCAGTTCCACGTTTATCCGTTTCAAGTGGAGGAGTGGAAGGTATATTTGCAATCACTTGGCTATCATTTGCCCTGATGGTTATTTCTGGAAACTTAGTAGGACTGTTATATACACCCCGAAGTAAAAGGAAGCAACAGATTAGTGACAATCAAGTGAAAAAACGTATCAAATCGCGCCAATATCATTAAAATTTAAAGAGGTACAAATTGAAACAGTTGGAAAAGACCCTTATAATAGAATTAAAATACTTGAAATTATGTAAAGGATGAGGGTCTTGGCTACAAAACATGAACTAATTTTACACTATATTGATGGTTTACCAGTCGGTGAAAAAATTTCTGTAAGATTGATTGCCAAGGCGTTAGAGGTCAGTGAAGGAACGGCTTATAGAGCAATCAAAGAAGCTGAAAATAAAGGCTATGTAAGCACAATTGAAAGGGTCGGAACGATCCGAATTGAACAAAAGAAAAAAGAAAATATTGAAAAACTAACTTTTGCCGAAGTTGTAAATATTGTTGATGGTCAGGTGCTCGGAGGGCGAACAGGCTTACACAAAACCCTTAATAAGTTTGTTATTGGAGCCATGAAATTAGACGCAATGATGCGTTATACAGACGCAGGAAATCTTCTGATTGTAGGGAACCGTGTAGATGCACAGGAACTGGCATTGAAGGCAGGAGCGGCTGTTTTAATAACAGGTGGATTTGATACAGATGAGTCTGTAAAAAAACTAGCAAATGATTTAAATATGCCGATCATTTCAAGTAGTTATGATTCATTTACAGTTGCTACGATGATTAATCGGGCAATTGAAAATCAATTAATAAAAAAGGAAATTATCCTTGTGGAGGATATATTAACATCCTTTGAAAATACTAGTTATTTAAAAACCACAGATACGATTTCTGACTGGTATTTATTGAATCATGAAACTGGGCATAGTCGTTTCCCGGTTGTTGATCACAATTTGAGGGTGCAGGGGATGGTTACTTCAAAGGATGCGATTGGTCATGATAAGGAATGGACCCTTGAAAAAATTATGACTCGAAATCCAATGACAGTAAGTAGTAAAACCAGTGTAGCTTCATCCGCTCATATGATGGTCTGGGAAAGTATTGAAGTCATTCCAGTTGTGGATGATTCAAATCGACTAGAAGGAATCATCAGTCGTCAAGATGTATTAAAAGCATTACAGATGGTACAACGACAACCACAGGTTGGAGAGACAATTGATGATACTGTCACAAAACAGCTGAATTTGATGAAAGGGAAAATAAAGGGAGAAGACCTGTATCGATTTGAGGTAACTCCACAAATGACCAACCACCTAGGAACCATATCGTGCGGTGTATTTACAACCATTGTAGCCGAAGCGGCCAATCGAGTGATCAGAGGACATAAAAAAGGCGATCTAGTTGTAGAAAATATGACTATTTACTTTCTGAAACCTGTGCAAATAGATAGTATGATCGATATATATCCTAGGGTACTAGAAGTAGGAAGGAAATTTGGAAAAGTCGATATTGAAGTATTTAATGAAGGGCATATTGTTGGAAAAGCCATGATGACATGCCAGCTTATTGACAAACATTAATAACGAAAAGCGGTTTTGCCTGAACCTTTTGGCATTACCGCTTTCGTTCTTGATTAGAAAATTATCTGCGTTCAGCTTCAGCGCATGTGTTATTATTTCGCTTTCTTTGTTTCCTGTGCTTCTAACAAGGTGAGTGGTAGAAAGTACTTATAAGCTTTAAAACCAGAAAAAATACTCAGGAGTCCGATTATGATAAAAACTGCAGCTACAATATACGTCACCGTTGATTGAAATAAAAACAATTGATTGATTCCGAACAAAGCAACGAATGATCCCAATGAAATACTAGATTTGCTTGATATCCATTTCTTTTCAATGGGGAGTTTGGAACGAAAATACTTCGTCTTATAAAAAATATAAAATGCTAGAGAAATCATAATGAATATGACCAAAAGGGGCATTTGATGTTGTCCTCCATTTTTCTAAATATATTATATATTTTAACGATTTCTAAAATAAATTACTATTAATTGAACTTCATTTCTTTTTCTTTCAGTCTATTTATGCTATTAATTAAGTATTCATATAAATAAGAAGGAGAAACCAATGAAAGAAAAAATACTTGAGACAATCAAACAATATAATTCCATCATCATTCATCGACATGTGCGTCCGGATCCTGATGCTTATGGTTCACAAGGAGGACTTGCTGAATTATTAAAAGCATCATTTCCTGAAAAGTCCATCTATACAGTCGGAAAAGAAGAGGAATCGCTTAACTTTATGCGACGTCTTGATGAAATATCTGATGATACCTACAAGGAAGCGCTTGTTATTGTGTGCGATACGGCAAACCAAGCGCGCATAGATGACAAAAGATACAAGTTGGGTGATAAATTGATCAAAATTGACCATCATCCAAATGAGGATCCATACGGGGATTTGTTATGGGTAGATACAACGGCAAGTTCTGTAAGTGAGATGATTTATGAGTTTTATCTTTTCGGAAGGGACAAAGGACTTAAATTATCAGATGAGGGTGCAAGACTTATTTATGCAGGCATCGTTGGAGATACAGGACGCTTTTTATTTCCGAGTACAAGTGATAAAACGTTTGCTTATGCAGGAGAATTAATTCATTATAATTTTTCTCGTACGGATATTTATGAAGGTATGTATAATCTGAAAATGAATATTGTAAAGCTGAATGGTTACATTTTGCAAAACTTTTCAATTGAAGCAAATGGAGTTGCTAGTGTGAGGTTGACAAAAGAATTACTGGCACAATTCCAGGCTGGACCATCCGAAGCATCTTTACTGATAGGCACATTAGGAAATATCCAAGGAATTATGGCATGGGTTTTCTTTATTCAAGAAGAGGATCAAATCAGAGTACGACTACGGTCAAAGGGCCCTATCATTAATGGTATTGCCAGCAACTTTAAAGGTGGTGGACACCCACTCGCTGCAGGTGCATCTATTCATTCGTGGAGTGAAGCAGATTTAGTGATAAAGGAACTAGAAGAAGCATGTGAAGAATACGCCCGAAAATAAAACCGGGCGTTATTTTTAACTTCATTTTTAAAAGGAAGTTTACCCGAGCAAGCTAAGGAATTATCTGGGTGCAAATACGCCGAAGTGTATTTGATTGATTGATTTAGTTTGCAATGCTTATTTCAATCTCAATGGATAGAGTAGTATAAATTGTCATTTCCGTTACTTTTAAATTGTAGCGTTTATCATTCATTTGTATAGTTCTATTCTCGATGATTTTTTTGATTAATTCACGGCTATTATTAACCGTGTCAATATCTTTAGCCATCATCATTCCGATGTCTTCTTTCACTTTATCTTCCATCTCAAATACGCTTAGCGAATCAAGGTGATATTTCTCTTTGTTTGTAATTTTAATATAAATGCTCTGAACGGTAAGTTTATCTCGACTTTCTTTGTTTAATTTTTTAAATTCATCTTGCCAAATGGTCTTCTCTTTTTTTAAGTCCATGATCTGACTTTGTTGTGTTTTTATTTGTTTACTATAATCCTCTTGCCACTCACCAAAAATATACAAAAAGATAAACCAACAGATGATTCCACCGATTGCCATTCCAGCAAAAAAATGTTGCCATGTTGGTTTTCGGTAGTATGGCGGTATTCTCATAAAGAAATGTGCTCCTGGGTCAACCAATTAATAATTAATGCCCCTGTTTGGGCTCCTCCAAGTGCAGAAAGAATTAACAAGAAATGTTTGAACAAATCCTTGGTTTGACCGTCCAAAAAGCCTCTTTCAAAGGTATATACCGTATCAAACGTACCGCCAATGGCGGTGACAATGGCCCAAATTTTAATCATATTGGAAAGCCGATAGATTTCGGTTAAAGGAGGCTTTCCGGTTAAGAATGCAGCCATCCCACCAACAATAGCTCCTCCAAGCAAAACCCCTAAAGCGATAAAATAGCTTTGTAAAAAAAGAGGGAAAAAGGGTTGATCTTGCATATGATCCCATCCTTACGTAAATAATTTACTTTCTATAAACATATGGACAAGGTTAAGCAAATATGTGTAAAGAGGAAAGTAAAAAAGAGAACGTATTTTCTTTTTTTAGATAACACCCTATAATAATGGAATAAGACGGTAAGGATGTGTGTGATTGTGTCTTTTATTCATCTTCATGTATATAGTGCTTTTAGTTTATTAACGAGTACGGCATCGGTTGAACAGCTGGTAATGGATGCAAAGGCAAAAGGGTATAAAACGTTAGCCTTAACCGACAGAAATGTCATGTATGGGGCCGTTTCTTTTTATAAAGAATGTTTGAAACAATCGATAAAGCCAATAATGGGATTAACAGTTGACGTAATAAGCGAGGAACGGAAAGATGAAGCATACCCGCTTGTTCTTTTAGCAAAAAATCAAACGGGTTTTCATCATTTGCTGAAAATAACGAGCTCTGTCCAAACAAAATCTTTAAAAGGAATCCCAATTAAATGGCTTAAACATTATTCAGATGGACTCTTTGCTTTAACACCAGGTACCGAAGGGGAAATAGAGAGCGCCCTTCAAGATGGAGAAAATGAAAAAGCAGCAAGAGTATTAAACCTTTATCAGCAATTATTTGGAAACGATTCATTTTATATTAGTCTACAAAATCATCAAATTCCGATTGAGCAATCATTGAATCAAAAACTGATTGATTTTGCGAATAACCATCAAGTAAAGCTTGTCGCAACGAATCAGGT
>Ga0136846_1236004_pt1 | contig 10238 bp, 10 predicted proteins | sample HopSoiMetagenom2_FD_96841 | JGI IMG/M metagenome (GOLD analysis project Ga0136846, IMG submission 96841) | Grasslands soil microbial communities from Hopland, California, USA - 2 Assembly 2016 (version 4) | ecosystem: Environmental > Terrestrial > Soil > Grasslands | place: USA: Hopland... | reverse complement strand
TTTTACGAAGAGATTGAATTTCTGATCAAGAACGGGCTGATTAGAGGGGGAAGTCTGGAAAATGCAGTCGTCATTCGCGAGGATGCGGTCCTCACCAATGAGCCTTTGCGTTACAACGAAGAGTTCGTTCGCCACAAAATTCTCGATATCGTCGGTGATCTGGCTCTCATTGGAAAACCTTTGGCCGGGCATGTCGTGGCAGTGAGGCCGAGCCACGCCGCCAATTGCGAACTCGCTCGCCAGATTACTTTGCAAATGCGCAAGCCGATTGCGACCAAGCCCTTTGCCCCCCCGCCCGCGGAACAGAGCAGCGGCGCGGCTTCGCAGAAAAATGGAGAAATCGGCGCGATGGACGTGGAAGAGATCATGAAACTTCTCCCGCACCGTTATCCCTTTTTGATGGTCGATCGCGTGGTCCGCAGCGAAGGAAACAAAATCACCGCGCAAAAAAACGTCAGCATGAACGAGCAGTACTTCCTGGGGCATTTTCCCGGTCACCCGATCATGCCGGGCGTGCTGCAATTGGAGGCGATTGCCCAGGTCGCGGGCATCCTCATGCTCAAGCAGGCCGAGAACCAGGGGCGGGTCGCTTACTTCATGTCCGCTGAAAGCGTGAAATGGCGAAACCCCGTTCGCCCCGGAGATACATTGATGATTGATGTCGAACTCACCAAAACCCGCGGGAAAATCGGCAAGGCAAAAGGAGTCTGTTCCGTGAATGGCACCGTGGTGAGCGAAGCAGAAGTGACTTTCATGCTCGTAGAGAGCTGATCAGCCGGATGATCCATCCAACTGCCGTTATACACGCCGATGCCCGCATTGGGCGCGGCTGTCATATCGGTCCTTATTGTATCGTTGGACAATATGTCGAACTCGGGGACGAATGCCGTCTGTATTCGCATGTGGTGATCGACGGGCATACTCGCCTCGGCAAGGGCAACGAGATTTTTCCGTTCGCGAGCATCGGCCTAAAAACCCAGGATTTGAAATGGACGGGCGGGCTTACCCGAACGGAGATTGGTGACAACAACACTTTTCGGGAATACGTCACGATCAACAGTGCCACCGGCGATGGCGAAGTCACCAGGGTGGGTTCAAACAACCACATTCTCGCGTACTGCCATATCGCTCATAACGTGCAGCTCGGGAATTATGTGATCATGTCCAATGTGGCGACGCTCGCCGGCCACGTGCTCGTCGAGGATCACGCCGTCATCGGCGGTTTGGCCGCCATCCACCAGTTTTGCCGGATCGGCAAAATGTCAATCATTGGCGGCTGCTCGAAGGTCGTCCAGGACGTTCCACCCTTCATGCTTGCGGATGGTAATCCTGCCACCACCCGCACGATCAATAAAGTTGGCCTTCAGCGGAATGCCGCGTCGGAAGAAGCGCAAAATGCCCTCCGCCAGGCATACAAAGTCGTGTTTCGGGAAGGTCTGACCATCTCGAACGCCTTAAGTAAAATCGAGGCGGAGTTCGGACAGATCCCAGAAATCCAGCACCTGATTCAATTCACACGCGCAAGCTCAAGAGGCATCAGTAAATAGCCGATGAAAACTCACAGCTTTTTTTCGGATTGAACCATATTAAGCTGACGTTAAATTGGTGACGAGTGAGTGGGTCTGATCAAACGGTGGTAGTCTTGATGGTTGTTTTGTTGGTTACGGTCTCGATTATCATCGCAACGGTCGCCACCGGGCTGGTTGGGATCTGGAAGAGACGCCGTCAGAAGCAGGGTTTCGCCTCCGGGCAGCACGATCTTTCGAACGATCCGTTCATCCCCTTTCTTTTTGACCGGCCGAGCCGATGGCTGGCAGTGCGCTGTTCCAACATCGTGAAGGTGCAGAACGCCCTCCATCTTCATAATCCGACGCCCTGCTCTCTCACCGAAGGCTTTTCAAAACTAAGTGAGCGCAAACTTTTCGTTTCTCCCCCGGTTAAAGGCTGGATTCTGATTGTGGGGAACGGCCTGCCGGACGCGGGTGAGGACGTCGACAAGCTCTATCATTTCCTGATGAAGATCGCGAACGAGCTCGGATCTGTTCAATACTTCAGCGCGAACCGGGTGGTCAATCATCATTCCTGGGTTCGCATTGAGAACAATCGCGTCTATCGCGCATATGCCTGGGCTGGCGAAACTCTCTGGAACCAGGGTGACAGCACCGCGGCCGAACGGGAGTTGGGACTGAAATGTTACGAATACGGCGCCAGCCCGCTGCCCTTCCCATTTAGCGCTCGTGATACGAATGTTGCCAATACGGATAAAGTCATTCAGCTCGCGGCTCGCTGGAGCATCGACCCGATGGCAGTCAATAGCCACAACTTAAAAGCGAGTTTGGGGATCGCAGGCGATCTCAAAGCGGTTTAGGCGGGATTTGATCCGGCGACACGACTTCATCTCGCGCGAATAACTCTTCGAGCGCATTGGCCATCGCGCGCTTGGACTGGAACTCAAAGACCTCGCGTTTCTCCCGTTCGAATGCAACCACGCTACAGGTGTCAAAAGAGAGAAAGCGAACATCCGCCCAGCGGACGTGATCAGGCAATTTCTTGATTTTCCGGGACTCCGACCCCTCCATTTTCGCGCTAAGATTGTCAGATCAGCTTTTTTCCGTCTACAGCCGGAAATTAGAATTATCAGAACTTATTGCTGTGCGACCTGGCCGGAAATAATTTTTTGGATCGAGGATTGTTGTTGCTCCTGAACGAGCTTGATCGCCGCGGATTTAGCCTCTGGCGTTAAAGTGCGATCGCCTTGAATTCGGCTGATTTCCTGTTGGGCGGCCTGGTTGACCTGATAAATCGGCAAAACTTTTTCGGCGGGGGCGTTGTTTTCCTCCGCGCTCTCCTGGGCCTGCTTGAATAACGGATTTTGCGTGAGTTGATAAAGGGGATATCGCTCCGCGCCTATTGCCTGCCGCACCGCTTCGTCCCGCATGCGCTCAAGGTCGGCGCGCCGTTTTTGCGTTGCAGAATCGTTTCCGGAAAGCGACGCGAGCTGCTCATCGTAACTGTCGCGGGCGCGGAATATTCGGCGGTACTCATCGGAATCCGCGCCGAACCCGCGCAATTGTTGCCTGAGTTGTTCGGAAGTGTATGAGTAGCGGAGGAGATAGTCCTCGAGTTGATCGGGCGTCAGAATTGCGGCCAAATCGAGCCGCGCCTGCTGGCGCAGGCGCGCGAGTTGGACCGGGTCAGGGTCTTTGCCCGCCTGCTGCATCTGCCGGAGATAATTCTCTTTGGCTTTTCGTGAATTGGCCTCGATGTCGAAGAGTTTGGCTTTCGTATCGGGAGAAAGTTTGCTCAGGACCGGACCATCAAGACGAATCGGGTCGATCCTGCTCGTTTGGGGAGTGCTGTTCCAGCCGGGACCCAAAAGTTGAGTGAGCAGTTGATTTTTCTCTGCTTCAAGGGCGCGAATCTGGGTGGCCGCGGAGGCGAAAACATCGGTATTCGGATCGGCGAGCCACCATTGTTGCTCCGGCAGGACCACTTCCCTGGTGATGCGCTCGGCGTAAACGTCGTTAATGTCAGCAACGATAATATCGTGAATTGTTTTCTCAGGGCAGCCGATCAACCGAAGATTCCGGATGTACGTCGGGTAATCGCTCGACTCAATTTGAGACCACTGAAAGCCCTGGCGGCGAACGACGACATTGGTTTTCAGTTGAATTGCTTTCCCCGCGCCAGCCGTCCGGTTGATGGCGGCGAACTGTTGCTGGGACTCACGGGAAAGGGTTACGATCATGCCCACCAGAAGCAGATTCAGGCCGAGAGAGAGCCACAAAACGAGTCGAGCTCGCATAAAAATTACTTTAACAAGGATTAGCAGAGGTGGCAACGGCGTGTTTCGTGCCGAAAGAAAAAAAGCTTTTGGAAAAGCAGCACGGAGCAGAATATGCTTACTCAGAACTGATGCGCTACGCACTGCTATCGGACATTCATGGCAACGTGGAGGCTTTGCATCGGGTGATTAGGGACGCGGAGCTTCATGGCTGCACTCGATTTTGCTGTCTTGGAGATATTGTCGGCTTCCAGCATCTTGAGTCATACAAGGAATCTCGATCCAGCGACTGCGCGCGGCTGGTCCGCAAGCTGAACATGCACTGCGTCAAAGGAAACCTGGATGACTATTGTTCGACCGAAAGTCCACTGCAGCAATTTAAACCGGAGATAGCAGCGGCCATCGAATGGGTCCGGAAGGATCTCAATGCCCAGGAGAAGGAATGGCTGCGCGACCTGCCATTGGTGCTGGAGGTGGAGGATTTCATCATGGTGCATGCAACCTTGTGCCAGCCGATGACGTGGAATTATGTTTTCGACAAAGCCGCGGCCGAAAGCAATTTTCAATGCCAGCAAAAAGACCTCTGCTTCTTCGGGCATACCCATCTCCAGGTCGCATATATTCGCGATCAGGTGGTGCGGGGCGGAAGCTTTCAGGAAGTGAAAGTGCAGAAAGGCAAGCAGTACTTTGTGGGCGTCGGGAGCGTCGGGCAGGGACATGACAGCCCGCTGGCGGCTTATTGCATTTACGATGCCGCGGAGCGGCGGATTACCGCCAGAAGAGTGAAACAGGAATAGAAAACGCCCCGGCTTCAGATTGCCGAGGCGTTCCGAATTTTATTTCAGGGATGCTCTGCGGCACCGGCCTTGCCGTTTGAGAGCAGATGGCGGTTGACGGCATTCAGGTAGGCGCGGGCGCTGGCTTCGATGACGTCAGTGCTGGCGCCTTTGCCTGTAACCAACTCCTTGTCACCAAAATCCACCTTCAGCGTCACTTCACCCAGTGCGTCCTTGCCTTGAGAGACCGCGCGCAATGAATAATCGATCAATCGGCCGCGCGTTTTGGTGAGGCGATCGATCGCTTTGAGCGCCGCATCCACGGGGCCATCGCCCACCCCGGCGTCCTGTTGCACCTCATTTTTTTTGCTGGCCACATTTTTCAGGCGAACAGTCGCCGTCGGCACAGTCTGGTTGCCCGAAGTAACGCAAACGTATTCGAGAGACCATGTCTCCGGCACTTCGGTGATGTGGCCTTCGACCAGCGCGGTGAGATCGTCATCATAAACGAATTTCTTTTTATCGCCCACTTCCTTGAAGCGGGTGAAAATCGCGTTCACGTCGGCGTCAGTCATTTTGAAACCGAGATGTTTAAGGCGAGCCGCCACGGCTGCGCGGCCGCTGTGTTTCGTCAGAGGAAGTTCGGTCTTTCCCCAGCCGACTTCCTGTGGATCCATGATTTCGTACGTTTCCCGCTTTTTGAGAATGCCATCCTGGTGAATGCCGCTGGAATGGGCGAAAGCGTTTTCGCCAACAATGGCTTTGCTCCGCTGGACCACGAGACCGCTCATGCGCGAGACAAGCCTTGATGCTTTCACGATTTCACGCGTGTTTATGCCGGTGGTGAGATCGTCAAAAACATCGCCACGGGTTTTGAGCGTCATCACGATTTCCTCGAGCGCGGCGTTGCCGGCGCGTTCGCCTATTCCATTCACCGTGCATTCAACCTGCCGCGCGCCGCGCCGGACGGCTGCGAGCGAGTTGGCCACAGCCAGGCCCAGATCATTATGGCAATGCACGCTGATGACGGCTTTGCCGGATTGAAATTCGGGAATCGAATCATAGAGATGTCCGATCAAAGCCCCGTACTGATCCGGCACGGCCCAACCGACCGTGTCCGGAATATTCAACGTGTTAGCGCCCACGGCGATCACCGCCTTGCAAACCTGCACCAGAAAATCGGGTTCAGTCCGAGAGCCGTCTTCGGGAGAAAACTCGACATCATCCGTGTAGGACTTCGCGCGCTTCACCCCTTCCACAGCGAGCCGAACAATTTCATCCTGTGCTTTGCCGAGCTTGAATTCGCGATGGATCTTCGAAGTGGCGAGAAAGACGTGAATGCGGCCGCGTTTGCCCGCTGGTTTGATCGCTTCACCGGCGGCGTCAATGTCTTTAGCAACGCAGCGGGCGAGGCCGCAAATAACGGGCCCCTTGATCTCTTTGGCGATGGTGTGCACGGCTGTTAAATCGCCATCGCTGATCACCGGAAAACCCGCCTCGATCACATCGACTTTAAGCCGCGCCAGTTGCCGCGCCACCTCCAGCTTTTCCCGAAGGTTCATGGAGGCGCCAGGGCATTGCTCGCCATCGCGGAGCGTCGTGTCGAATATAATAATGCGGTTATTTTTCATATGTTTCCAGTTTGTGCGCTTGCGCGCCTGTCTTTAATGGCTCACGCCAAAAAGCAAAAGCCCCACTGCCATCACTGGCAGTGGGGCTGAGAAATCGTTCCGATTCGCTTACAACCCAACTGCCACTCTGCGAAGCAGCAGAGCGTTTTCGAGCAGTAGGCTGTTCAGTAAACGAACCATGTTCCTGACAAATACGCGCAAACGCGCGGATAAGTCAACAGCTTTTTATCGGCTCATCCCGGTTCAGGACTTAACTGAAAGTTACAAAATCTTTTTCAGTTTGGAAACGGATGACTGAAACAAGCGAGCAACGAAAGGTGTCAATAGGTTGGAAACTAAGACTGTTTTTGAAAATCTAAGCAGTTCAGAACAACCATCCGAATTTTATGAACTGTAATATATCCTTCGCCAGTGTGTCACAAGAGCAGTGCAGACTTAGTGAAAGAACAGCGGGCGCGGTGACGTATTTTGAAAAAGTTGCAACCTAAAAGCCATGCTCGTGCGTATTAATGGCTGGGTTGGCCAAATAGCGCCACGAACAAAGGAGAAAGAAAATGGAGGAGCGAGCTTTAAACGTGTGGCACGGCTCTTGCAATTGGGTGAGACGTATGAATGGAGGCAGAGTGAATCGGAAAAATTGGAGACCGATTACTGTATCGATCTTGCTTCTGATTGCGATCGCCGTTACCGCAATCATGCCCGCGCCTGGCGCGAATCCGAGTTGGTCCAGCGATGCGGCCAAATTCTACCAGGTGGCGGACGCCGATTACATCACCCCGTTTTTTGTTTCGCCCGTTTCGGTGAGGGTGCTTAACCTGGAAGCAGCACAGTTCATAGGGTTTGTCGGTTATGATACGCTCTACGCGAGAATCGCCGGGCCGGCAGGAGTTAGATTGCTTCCGGCAGTTCGTTACGTTGGGAATATATTTCGCGTGGCTGGCATAAAGTGCCTCTTAAAAGCGAGCGGCATTCCGCCCAAAGGCGTGTTTATAAGCGAATCCTTATGGGAGAACGAGTATGAAAGATCGTCGGACGTTTTGAGCCGAAGCATCACCGTGGCAAACAGGGCTTATCCAATCGCTGGAGTGGTGAAATCGCCCGAGGGCCTCTTCGATGAGACTGAGTTATGGATCCCCCTCGAAAGAAATATCCATACTGATGAGAGCGTCTGCTTTCGGATCCTGGCTCGGCTGAAACTCGGAATCGAAAGCGAGCAAGCACAAGCCGAAATAAAAAGGGTCCTTGAAGATTTCGGCGAAGAGTACCGGTTTTTGAATGGAAATAATTTAAAGATTACCCCGGTCGATGATGTTTTTCGCCCGAAATACGTGCCCGAAGAAACCTTTGCCGCGGTGGCGCGAAAAGCGCTGGTCCATAAAAGCTGAAGCGGTTTAGATCGTCCAATGCGTGAGGAGCGCGAGGAGCGGAATGACCAGCAGAGCCGCGAGATAGTCGTCAACCACCAGGCCCCAGCCACCCGGAAGATTTTGGCTTCTATAAATCCCGAGGGGCTTCACGATATCAAAAATTCTGAAGAGAATAAAAGCTGCGAGCGGGAGGTGCCACTTTCCATGTTGAAGAAAGGAGAAGAAGGAGGGTAGCTGCGGCGGAGTCGTAAATAAAAGACATCCCAGAAATGCCAGCGGCATCGCCGCAATCTCGTCAATTACTATTCGGTGCGGATCTTTCTGCTTCAGGATCTTTTCGGCCTTGCCTCCAATGTAAACAGCCGCGAAAAATCCGAGCACAATCCCGAGAAGATAAAACCAGAGATTCCGCGGCAGCAGCAGAATCCAAATCCAGACGAGCCCCACGGCACTTCCCCAGGTCCCGGGCACAATCGGAACCCGGCCGATGCCGAAACCTTCGGCCAGCCAGACCGTAATTTTATCCTTTGCACTGTTTGCCATTGGGTAGCCCTGGACGCCTGGCGAGATCATGAACTGACTTCAGCCGCCACTGGAGATTCAGCTCGAAGCCGCTGAATGACGCCGGGAAGTTGTTTAATCAAAAAATCAACTTCTTCTTCGGTGTTGTATTTGCCCAGACTGAACCGGACGGAACTGCGCGCCAGATCTGGTGGAAGTCCCATGGCGGTGAGGACGTGTGAAGGTTCGATCGAGCCGGTGGTGCAGGCGGAACCGCTCGAAGCGCAAATATCCAATTGATTAAGCAACAGGAGAATCGCTTCAGCTTCGACGCCGGCGAAGGCGACATTGCTCGTATTTGGGAGGCGTTCATCCCGGGCGCCATTTCGGTGCGTATCCGCGATCTGCTTGAGAATGAAATCCTCGAGACGATCGCGCAGGCGGCGAACGCGAGTGTTCTCGTCGTGAATCCCCTGAACGGCGAGTTCAGCAGCGCGGCCGAAGCCAACGATATAAGGGACGTTTTCCGTGCCACCCCGGCGGCCGCGTTCCTGCTGGCCTCCTATAACGTAAGGTTGATAGGGAGTGCGGCGTTTCACGAAGAGAAGGCCAATGCCTTTCGGGGCATGAAGCTTGTGAGCGGAAAGCGAAAGGAAATCAACGCCCAAAGATTGGACGTCGATCTTAAGTTTGCCGGCGACTTGCACCGCGTCCGTATGGAAAAGAACTTCGCGGCTCTGGCAAATGGCGGCAATTTCCTCAATCGGGAAGAGAACGCCTGTTTCGTTGTTGGCCCACATAACCGAAACGACGGCCGTCTCGGGCCGAATTGATTCACTTAGAAGATGAATATCGAGAGAGCCGTCGGGTTCAACCGGCAGCCGTGTGATTTCATAACCTTGCGTCTCGATGAACTTGCAATATTTGATATTCGCGGAGTGCTCGACGGCGGTCGTGACGACATGCCGTTTCCTCGGATGGGTCAGGAGCGCGCTATGGATGGCCGTGTTATTACTTTCAGTACCGCAACTGGTGAAAACGATCTCCCGCGGGTCAGCTCCGATCAGGGCGGCAACTTTTTCACGAGCGAAATCGACCGCTTTGATAAGGTCATGTCCAAAAGAGTACGCGCTGGAAGGATTCCCCCATTTTTCGGTGAAATACGGAAGCATCGCCTCGATCACCTCGGGAGCGACCCGGGTGGTGGCGTTGTTATCAAAATAATGGATTTGGCGCTGGCTCATTCCTGGCGATCGGCGCTCGTCAGAGCAGGAAGACTATTCCGCCACCGAAGAAATTGTAAAGCGATGCTTCAGAAGAACTGGTCAAGCCGCCTTTTTTCGGCTGCCGAGCCATTCGATCAGGCTCTGGAAAATCCAGCGGCCATCCTCAGACCCGACCAGAGAATCGCATGCGCGCTCGGGATGCGGCATCAAGCCGGCGACGTTGCCTCGCTCATTACAAATCCCGGCGATGTTCATGACCGAGCCATTCGGATTGGCGATTTCGGTCGGCTCCCCATTCTGGTTCACGTATTGGAATAGAATTCGGTTTTCGACCTGAAGCTTCTTGATCGTCTCCTGGTCGGCGAAATAGCAGCCTTCGCCATGGGCGATTGGGATGCGAAGCAGCTTTCCTGGAGGAACCTGGCTGGTGAAAATGTTCTGCCGATTAAGTGTCTTGATAAACACATGTTCGCAACGGAACTGCAGGGAACGATTGCGAATCAAAGCCCCCGGGAGCATCCCTGCTTCGCACAGGATTTGGAAACCGTTGCAAATACCCAGCACCGGACCGCCATTGGCAGCAAAGGTTTGAACCGTCCGCATGATCGGACTGAATCGGGCGATGGCGCCCGTGCGCAGATAGTCCCCGTAGCTGAAACCGCCGGGAATGATCACCGCATCTGCATCCCCGAGAGACGATTCTTTGTGCCAGACCAATTCAGCCGAAACGTCTAAACAATGCCTGAGAGCATGGACGGCGTCCTGGTCGCAATTGGAAGCGGGAAACTGCAAAACAGCGAAATTCATTGAAACAACTATTTTACTTCAAACCCTTCGATTCGCAACCGGCCTAATCCACAATTTCGAGTTGAAAATCCTCAATCACCGGGTTCGTGAGGAACTTGCGGCACGCCGCATCGATTTGCTGGCGCGCATGTTCGTTGTCGCTACCT
>Ga0136846_1243481_pt1 | contig 10240 bp, 11 predicted proteins | sample HopSoiMetagenom2_FD_96841 | JGI IMG/M metagenome (GOLD analysis project Ga0136846, IMG submission 96841) | Grasslands soil microbial communities from Hopland, California, USA - 2 Assembly 2016 (version 4) | ecosystem: Environmental > Terrestrial > Soil > Grasslands | place: USA: Hopland... | reverse complement strand
ATCACCACCTTGGCGTCCTCGCCCGGATTGAGCCCATCGAGCCTGACCGGGATCTTCAGCATCGCGTTCGGCCGGATCAGCGCCGGCGGCGTCAGCTTCACCTGGAGCGTGCGGGTCTGCTTGTCGATGCCGAACCATTTCAGCCCGATCGCGCGCCCCGGCATGCGCTGCGCAGCCGCATCGAGCGGACGGCGCAGCGTCGCCACCACATAGGCGCCGGTGCCCCAGTCCTTGCCGACCGGAAGCTTGACCTGCGCGGTGCCTTCCTTGACGTCGATGGTCTGCGTCGTCAGCAGGCGGTCGCCGAGCACGTTGATGGTGAGCTTGCCGGCGCTGCGGACGTTGACCGACACCGTCATGGTGTCGCCGGAGGCGTATTGCGGCTTATCGATCGAGGTCTCCAGCAAATCAGGCGTGTCGGCGCTGCCGTCGGAATACCAGCCGACGTCGAACTGCACCGAGGTCACCGGGCCGTCGGCATCGTTCGACTTCACGTCCAGCCGGTAGCGGCCGGGCCGCGGGGTGAGGGAAATGCGCGAGGGCTTGTCGGCAGCGATCGCGACGTCGCCGTCGGCGATGCGCGAGGTCGACTTGACCGGCTCATACTCCCAGTAATTGTTCTGGCGATACCATTGGTAACGCGATTCCATCTTGAGCAGTTCGTAGCGCAGGCCGTCACGCGGCAGCGTCTTGCCCTCGGGCGAGACGAACACGATGTCGAACTCGGCCTTGTCGCCTTCGGCCACGTTCTTGTCTGCGAACAGCGGCTTGACGCCGATCAGCGCGGTTGCGGGCGCGACCGGCAGCACCAGCTTGCGCTCGATGGCGCGGCCACCGGTCTCGACCATGCGGACGAAGATCTGCGCCTCCTGCGGACGCGTCGAGGCCGGCAGTTTGTCCAGCGTCACCGGGAAGGTGGCAACGCCATTGGCGTCGGCTTCGGGCAGGTTTTCCAGCGGCGTGCGCTCGTTCGACGTCGTCTCCTCGTCGGCAACACCGAACTGGTAGCCAGCAAAACCGGGACGCTCGCGCGCGGGCGCAACCAGCATGTCGCCTTCGAGCTGGAGGCCCGAAGCCGGCGCGCCATAGAGGAAATGCCCGTCGGCCTTAAGCTCCACTGGAGCGTTAGCTTTGATCAGCTTGTCCTTGGCGGACAAGTCGAATTCGATCCGGTCGGGGACGTAGTCTTCCACCATGAAGGTGGTCTCGCCAACCGAAGACCCCTTGGGATCGGTGAACGCGCGCACCCGCCACGTCCCGGTCGGGACGGCCGAGTTGAGAGGCACGGACAGCGCGCGGCCACCGGCGCCCTGGTCGGCCAGCACGGCGCGGCGGTATTCGACGCCGTCGGGGCGCTCGATCACGAGCGTCAACGGCCCGCCACTGACGGCATTGCCCTGCCCGTCGCGCAGCAGCGCGGTGAGATAGACAGTCTCGCTGGAGCGGTAGACGCCGCGCTCGGCATAGACGAAGGCATCGGCGCCCGCAGGCACCACGCGACCCGCGACGCCACGGTCGGACAGATCAAACGCCGAAGTCTTGAGGCTGAGGAAGGCGTAGTCGGCCTTCTCGCCCGTGACGGTGAGCATCGCCGGCGACAGGCCGCCCTCGCCGCGCGCCAACCCCGCTTCGAACAGCACATGGCCGCTGTCATCGGTCTTGCGGGTGGCAAGGATCTCGTTGTTGCGCGCGACCAGCCGCACCTCGGCCTTGCCGACCGGATCGGTCGAGGCCAGCGAGTTGACGAAGACGTGGATGCCATCATTGCCGGAATAGGCTGTTACTCCGAGATCGGAGACGATGAACCACTGCGTGGCGAGCTGGTACTCGTCGTCCGAGCCCGGGCCCTTGGCCGCGGCGGTCATCACATAGACGCCCGGCTGGAGCTCGCCGAGCGCCTGGTCCACCGGGAATGCGGTGGTGACGTCCTGGTTCAGCGTCATCGCGGTCGCGAGCTCGCCGGACCAGACCTTGACGCCGCGCTCGTCGCCGAGATCGTTGAGCTGGTACTTGGACAGCGTCTTCTGGAAGTCGCTGTCGACCACCGTGTTGATCAGGTTGCGGTCGCCGATCCGGAACACGTTGATGTTGACGGCGGGCGTGTTGACGCTGACCACGGGAATGCCGCGCTGTCCGGTCCGGGGCAGCACATAGGCACGGCTGGTGAAGCGCACGAACGGCTTTCGGTCGCGCACATAGACGTTGAACTCGGCGGATTTCGGCAGGCCTTCCTTGACCGTGGACGGCAGGCCGGCGCGCAGATTGATGTTGTAGCGCTCGCCGTGCTTCAGCCCGTCAACGCAGAGCTGCTTGCCTTCGGCCGACAGCGCCGGCTTGTCCTGTCCCGCAAGCGCCAGAAACGGCGCAAAATCGGTGCGCTTGGCGAGCTCCTCCGAGAACTGGAAGCAGGCACGCGGGCTCGCTGAATCCGAGTCCACGGTGTAGTCGAGCAGGCGGAAGCCATGCTCGTCGCGCATCTTCTCATACTGGCCGCGGACGTCGGCGACCTCGCGCATGTCGAGCGACAGCCGCAGCGCATCCAGCGCCGGCCGCCACAGCTTGCGCTCGGCCAGCGATTTTCCGAGCACCGCGAGTGCATCCGCCTCCTCGCCCGGGTTGCCGGCGCGCTGATAGGCGATGTAGGCGGCGGTCGAGGCACGCTCCAGCAGGAACGTCTGCTCGGTCGAGTTCTTGGGCCAGATCTGGAAGATCACCTTGGCCAGCCGCAGCCAGTTGCCGGCATCCTCGGGCGTCGTGGCGGCGATCTGGCCGAGAACCGAGAGACCGGAACGATAGTCATTGCGCCGGAAAGCGGCGTCGGCGTCCGTCTTCAGCGTCGCATTGGTCTTGGCAACCGGCCCCGCCTCGCTCTTGATCTGCGCCTCCAGCTTGATGGCGGAATCGGCGAGATCGTCGCGTTTGAACGCCTTATCGGCGGCCTCCGCGGCCGACAGGCCGAGCGCCAGCGCGGCGCAGAGTGTGACGGCGCGAACAAGACCGATCATGGATGGACTCCCGGAAATCGCGGACGAACGCCGCGCGCAGCATGAAATGCTCGGAAAGGTGACGGACTCAAGGCGATGGAACCAAAGGTGCAAATCGTCGCATTCGCCATGACAAGGCAAGCCCGGAGGTGACCGATCGCGATACCGCTGCGCACGCCGTCCTGGTGGCGCAGCCATACCTGACCAATCGACCGGCGGCCGTGTCCCGGAAGCTTTGCAGCGTTCCCGGCGATGTGAACCATCGTCCAGTCCGCTGCCGCTCAACCCGGCACCCTGACACCCCACCGTTCCGCTTTGTCGCGCCATTGAGGAAAACGGTTCGGTTCAGGCTTGGCGAAACACCCAATTTTTCCTATTGGCATGTGAGATGAACGGCCAGCCCCCAAACCGGGGCGGCTCGAGACGGTCCCGTAGCTCAACTGGATAGAGCATCAGATTTCTACTCTGAGGGTTGCAGGTTCGATTCCTGCCGGGATCGCCAGTCTCAGCCTTGTAGAACGGACCACCTCTTCCTGGATCGCCCCGTGCGCTCTTTCACGAACGCGTGGGTATCCTCGCTCCGGGCTTTGATCCGGGCGGATGCCCCCTATCTATGCCAAGCGAAGTGCGCCCGATAAGGATTCCTATGCTGCCGACCGAGTGGACGAGAATGGCTATCGCATCCGCGGTTGCCGTGATCGCTATGGGATATTTGGCAGTCGACGCTGGAATCGTGAACACCAGCGTGGTCACAAAGCGCATCGAGGTCGCGCAGGCCTCCATCGCGAACGTGGCGGCGAGCCAGCATGAACTCGCCTTTGCGGTTCAAGCCTGGGCGCGTCGCGGCCACCACGACCAGCAAAAGCCCCACGTGGAAGAATGCCTGGCGATCGATTGATCCAGGCTATCCGGTCGATCGCTTGCACTTGTCACGGGCTCAGCCGAAGCAGACCATTTTAACCGTCGCCGAGCTCTGATTGCTTCGACCTCCACCACCGGGCAATCGCCGCCGCAAGATCATTCCACAACTCCGTCGGCAGGTCGGGGACCGCCACCCGGACGCTGTATCGATCCGTGGTCGCGTCGTGAAACCACTCCGTGGCGGCAAAGTCGAAACCGAAGCTGCCGGCGTGCCGGATCGGATACCCCTCCTCGCTCAGATCGCGGCTCATCGCCTCGGCCGCTTGCCGCGCGCTGGGCTCGTTGAAGGGCTGCCGGGCGCGGAGCGTGACGTAGAGGCCATGGGTGAAGTGGAGTTCGGCCGAAAGTGAAGCGAGTTCGCGGGTAAAAAGCCGGGCCGCATGACGGCCATTGCGCAGGATGGCTGCTACTCGCCTCTTGGTGAGCGGCCAATACGATTTGCCGCCGGCATAGGGCGGAAAGTGCGCCGGGAGCGCCGCGCCGCCCAGAAGCCGGACCGCGTTGCGGGTTTCCGCTGCCAGTCGCTCGACCGTCGAACGCGCCTCTGCGGCCTCCTCGCTCCCGCTGACGAAAGCCGCCGAGCCGAGCCGCCCATATTCCGCACCGAGCGAATCCAGCTTGTTATGGCTTCGCACCATCACCACCGGAATTCCCGATCGTCGCGCCCAGCGCAGCACGCGCCGGATCCGACCAGACCGGCCGGCAAAGCATGTCGTGTCGAAGACCAGCAGATCGAGCGACGAACCGTCGCAGCGCAGGACCGCCTCGAATGCCCCGGCCGCGGCGCATGAATCCAGCAGGAGAATTCGCGGCGCGCTCGCCGGGGCAAACGCGCCAGGCAGCGGCAGCTTCAGCGCGACAAGCCGCAAGTTCGGGACCAGGCGCTCGATCAGCTCCAGCGTCTCGCCGTAGGATCCCGGCAGCGCCAGAATGTCGGCCCCGGCAAAAATCGGGGCCGATGCCAGCAGGAGTGCCGAGATCGCGGCCATGCCGGACGCGGTGTAGATCGTCTCCGTGGTGCCGCCGCGCCCGAGTTCGTAGAACGAGGGGCCGCTGACGTTGAGATCGGCGCGCTGGTAGTCGTAGCTGAACACGAACGGGCCGCTCGCGGGACGAGCCGTCGCCGACCAGGCCGTCTCCGTCGCGTTCCAGTCCTGCAGCTCATGTTCGGCACGCAAGGCAGCGGCCAGCTGGAATTTTGTCTTGATGACCTCGTCCACCGATCGCGGACAAGGCACCTGCCGCGGGCTTCTCAGGCAGTCGTTCAGCAGCCTGATTTCCCTGTGCTTCCGCTCCAGATAGGCCTCGATGGTCTCCATGCCGCTCTTGATACTGCTCTCGGCAAACGTCCGTCGTTCATCAACGTCCGGGGTGTGCCCGAGGTCCAACATCGGCGCGCGTCAGTTGCAACGAAGACGCATCTGCGCAGTTGGTGCCAAGGCAAGGAGGACAATATGTCTGAGATCAGGGAACACATGAAAATCGTCGGCAAGGACGGCGTGCCTGTCGGCACCGTCGATCGTGTCGAGGGTAACCGCATCAAGCTGACGCGGAAGGATAGTCCGGAAGGTCACAAGGACCATCATCACTACATCGACACGCAATATGTGGGTGCAGTCGAAGGCGACATCGTCAAGCTTTCGATGAATGCCGACGCGGTCCCGAAGACGGAAGCTGCTTGAGCCGCTGCAGCGGCATTTCGTTTGTTCACGGTCCGACTCCGCTTCGTTCCCAAAGCACGAATCGTAACCGCGAAAACATGCGCCGCTTAATTCTTAACGCTGCGTTTCGCGCGGCCGGAACGTTCATGCATCCAGCGTCACGAGCACGGGCCGGAAGCGGTACGCGTCGATCGCAGCGTTCGACAGCAGCAGTCGGCGCCGTTCTCCGCGCAGCATCATGCGATCGATCCTGTTCAGGATGAAGCGGGCCGAGTCCTTGTTCTCGCCTGTGAGCAGGCCGGATCGATCGAGATATCTCCAGGCGATCTCGAAGGACTGCGCGCGTAATTCGAGGTCTGTCATAGCCGGCCAACGTCGGCGAGCAACGGAGGTTCCGAGGCCACGGCACGATGGAATCGCCGATGTCGCGGAACGAGACCGCGACCACAGCGTTGACGTGGCGAAACAGAGTGGTGCCGACCTGCCAGCCCCGGTCGGCTTTGAAGGGCCCCGTGCTTGTCCCCCGAGCACGGGGCTTTCTCATGCAACCCGGCAAAGCAAAAGCGCCAGTTTACCAAGTCCCGAATCCGCCCCAGTGCCGAGGGCCGTCGCCGTCGACTGGGGTTGCCGCCCGAATGCGGTCAGTCCGCGTCCTCGTCGCGCCGGTCGCGGGCAAGCTGATGCCAGGCAATGGCGAGCTCGATGAGCCTTTGCCGGTCGGCACCTTCGGATGCGGCCGCCTGCTTCATCGCGGCCTCAGCCTCATGCTGTGGATCGTACTTGGTACACATGAGCCCAATTTTAGCCGGCCGATTTGGACAAGCGGATGGCAATTTCGTCCGTATGATTGCGGTGTCATGGCCTCGGCCTGGCGGGCCGCTGAAGCCACGCGCAGCGCGGATGTTGCCAGACATGTCACGCACGAGAACGTGAAGCCCTGCCGCCTTCGAACGGCTCTGTGAAGTGCGTCACAGCCTGCGCCCGGTGTCTCCGCTAGACAATGTCTCGACGCTCCCAACGGCGGGAGACAGCATGGGTGGTCGTTCCGGACATGACACAAGACGCAGCAGCCGAGGCTCACGTCCCCACACAGCAAAGAAGGCCCGAATTGGTCGGCGTCACTTTTCTCGCGACCATCGGCATCGTGATGCTGGCCTGGCTCACGGGCCTGGTGTGGGGCGCCATGGCATTCATGACTTGGCTGGTGTCTTGAGGCGCCAGGCGACCATTCGAAATCGGGACAAAAAAGAAGCGGGCCCTTCGCCCGCCTCTTGGTCTCGGAGCCGCCTGCGATCTCAGTAGCAGGCGCGGGGATCGGCCTGCACATACTGTCCGCTCGGATAGCGGTAGTAGCAATTGCCCTGGGCCAGATAGTAGCCGGGACGCGAGGCTGCGGTCGCGCCGGCGATGGCGCCCGTGGCCCCGCCGATCACGGCGCCAGCGGCCGCGCCGGACGCGTTGCCGGAGATCAGACCGCCGAGCACGCCGCCGACAATGGCGCCGCCGAGCGCGCTTGCGCCGGGATCAGCCGGCGGCGGAGGCGGCGGTTCGTAGGCAACCGGCGGCGGGGCGTAGGCCACCGGCACATCGTCGTAATATTCCTCCGAGATGTAACCGGGCGGACCGGCCAGCCGCTGCGGATAATAATACCAGACACCGCCGACATCCCACCACCAGCCGGAGCGGCCGTTGTGGACCTCGTGGCGCCAGCGCCCGCCGTCCCAGGCGACGTTGCCGCGATAGGCGTGTCCGCCCCAATCGCGCGCCGGCGCCGGACCCCTGGCGTAATTGCGTCCGGGCGGAGGGCCGCCGGCATTGTGCGGACCGGGACCGGGTCCAGGGCCCGCATGGGGCTGGCGGCCGGGCTGCGGCGCCGGCCGGGCCGTCTGCTGCGGCGGCGGGCCCTTGCGCATGTTCTGATTGGCCTGGGGCGGCACGCCCGCGGCAGGCCCTGCCGGCGATTGGCCGGAATCCCTCGGCGGCCGCGCCTCCTGCGCCTGCGCCGACAGCGCGAGCAATGAGATGGCCGAAACCATGGGAATGATGATCTTCATGCGGCTGGACGCACTCATGCGTGCTTGACCCCCTACTCTCGCGATTGCCGTGGTCCCAGCGCGATAGACGATTCGCCGCGCGCTGGGTTGATGCCGGCTGACATAACTGATCTGCCTGATCGGCTAAGTCCCGTTACAAATGGTTAAGATCACGGCATTTTTTCGGCTCTGCCGGGCGGACTGGCGTGCTTCTAGCGGGCCGGCTCGATGACATTGCAGTTGCTTCGGCCTGACATCAGGCAGTCCTGCATCTTGCTCGCGGCGGTGAGATCGCGGGCGAGCCACCAGCCGACGCCGAGGATCACGATGGCGATCAGCAGGCCGGCGACCGCGCCGCGACGGTTGTCACCGGATCGGGCGCCTGGTGGGGATTTGGGCTTGTCACCCGGTTCGGGCTTGGCGGTCGGCTCGGGTTTGGGCATGGCTGATCAACGCAGGGGCGAGCCGGCTGTATCACCTCTGCGGCCTCGCGTCACATCCCGCTCGGGCTCCAGTTCAGCCTCGGGTGGCCCGGATTGCATCCTTGCGCGAGGTTTCGACTGCCGGGACCGCCCCGCGGGCCCGCGGGGCGCAAGTCGTCAGCACGAACGCGGTCTGGCTGCACTCCCAGTCGGCGCCCAGGACGGCATTCTCGATCGGTTGCGGATGCGCGAGCAGCACTACGGCGCCAGCCAGCGCCGCCACCACGAAGGTGACCGCAAGCGCTTTCAGGCTCAGCCGGAAGATGGTCATGCCCGTGCTCCGTCTCGTACCGGGCGGACGCTAGGCGTCGCCGTGGTCGCCCCTTATGAGGGACATCACAATTCGGCAGCTTTTCGGGGTTACGAAAGATCGTCGGGGCGCGATTTTCGTCGACCTGATAGACTGCGATTAGGTGTGGCGTCGCGACGCGCGGCGATGTACACGCTGTCCGTCACGTGGCGCCGCACTATGCCCAGCCGACGTGCCCACGATCAGTGATTTAGGATCGAAAGCGAGGAAGACAAGGCTCGTCGATGAGTGGATTCAGGGAACCAGGCTTCTCCGACCGGCAGAAGGCGGCGCAGGAAGCACGCAAAAATCTTTTGAACAAGTTCAAGCAGCAGCCCGGGCCGGATGATCCCGCGGTGCTGGCGAAGCGTGCCGAGCGCGAGGCTCTCGCGGCCAAGCGCGCCGAGGCAAAGGCTGCGCGCGAGGCGGAAAAGGCCGAGCAGAAGCGCCTCGAGGAAGAGGCCAAGGCGGCGGAAGCTGCGCGCATCGCGCGCGAGGCCGAGGAAGCCGAAGCCAAGGCGGCTGAGATGGAGGCCGAGCAAAAGGCCAAGCGCGACGCCCGCTACGCTGCCCGCAAGGCCAAGCGCAAGTAACCTTCGGCAAGTAACCTTCGCCAGTCGCGTTCAATTGAATTTGAACTCAGACATCAGGTCCGGGGCAGTCCAAATGACCGCCCCGGACTTTTGACGTGCGCGTTCGCCTTTGCGACGTCCCGGTGACGCCTGAAGATCAGTTCTTCTTCATCATCCCGTCGTCTTTCTTCATCCCGTCCTTCGACATCGTATCCTTCTTCATGCCGTCGTCCTTGGACATGGTGTCCTTCTTCATGCCGTCCTTGGCCATGGTGTCCTTTTTCATCATGCCGTCGTCCTTGCCCATCTTGTCCTGGGCAAAGGCGGCCGGCGAAAGTGCCAGACCGAGCGAGAGAACGGCAGCCGAGACGCCGAGCGCGATGCGGGTACGAATGGTCATGACTAGTCTTCCCTTCGAGATGGTGTTTGTCAGCGACGGACGCCGCTATCCAATCTCGACGGATCGACAGCCTGCGTTGTTACACGACGGCCAACAAATTTCTGCGCACCTTTCGCCGTCCTTCGCTCAGCCAAGCCGCGGCCGGACGTGTGCAGCGCAGCAAGGCCGGGACTTGCCGCGGCATTCGGTCTCGAACTATCAGACTAGAGATCATCGGGTGAAAGACCGCGTAGGATGGGCCTACGCGCTGGTCTCAAGACCTGGCCCAATCACGCCAAACAAGAACCGTTCAAAGAAACGTTGAGGGATATCACCATGTTCACGCGCCGCCATCTGATCGCGACCGCCGTCGCCGCACCCGCCATTCTCCGCTTCGGCATCGGAACCGCGCACGCCGCGACCACGTTGAAGATCTCGCACCAGTTTCCGGGCGGCACCATCGACAAGGGCGATTTCCGCGACCGGCTCTGCCGCATGTTCGCCGCCGAAGTCAGCAAGCGCAGCAATGGCGACATCGCCGCGGAGATCTATCCGAACTCATCGCTGATCAAGACCAACGCGCAGTTCTCCGCGATGCGCAAGGGTGCGCTCGACATCTCGCTCTATCCGATGCCTTACGCCGGCGGCGAATTGCCGGAGACCAATATCGGGCTGATGCCGGGTCTCGTCACCACCTATGACCAGGGCATGCGCTGGAAGAAGGAGCCGGTCGGCAAGGCGCTGACCGACTTCCTCGCCGACAAGGGCATCATCCTGCTCACCTGGGTGTGGCAGGCCGGCGGCGTCGCCAGCCGCTCCAAGCCGATCGTCGCGCCCGAAGATGCCAAGGGCATGAAGGTGCGCGGCGGCTCGCGCGAGATGGACATGGTGCTCCAGACCGCCGGCGCCTCGGTGCTGT
>Ga0136846_1225060_pt1 | contig 10240 bp, 10 predicted proteins | sample HopSoiMetagenom2_FD_96841 | JGI IMG/M metagenome (GOLD analysis project Ga0136846, IMG submission 96841) | Grasslands soil microbial communities from Hopland, California, USA - 2 Assembly 2016 (version 4) | ecosystem: Environmental > Terrestrial > Soil > Grasslands | place: USA: Hopland... | reverse complement strand
TTCGTCGCTTCACGCCGCAGACGTGACGCTGCGTGGAGCCGCGCGCTGCGCAGCCCATCGGTGTAGTCCTCGTACTCCTGGTTCAGATACGAGCGGCGGGACAGCCGGAAGCGAGCGAACTTCGTGCGGTAGCCGGACATGACGTAGACGACGCTCGTGCCGCCGACCAGGCCGAGGGGCCAGACGCCCGATTCGACGAGCTTCCAGAAGTCGGTTCCGCTGAGGCTTACGAGCGGAACCGGATCGTCCTCGCGCGCCTCGAGGCGATCCGACGTGACCGCCGTTCCGATCGCCGTGAACTCGATCGCGTGCCGCGCGTGGCCAAAGAGCCCGCGGCGAATGCGGACGTCGACGCCGGCGCACGCTCCGGCCTCACGCGCTGCCGCGGCCAGCCGAGCCAGCGCCTGCGTCCGCGCGTCGTTGTACGCGGCCGTCCGCTCTTCGAGCTCGAACCAGGCGCCCTCGTTGAGGTACTGCTGGACGGTGGCCGAGCCACGTGGGTAGTAGACCTGCCCGGCGCCGACCGGAGAGTCAAGTCGCTTCGGCTGGAGGGCGCCGCGCACTGAACCGCCCGGCTTGCGCTGGTAGCCGAGGCTCACGACAGAGGTCCCTTGAACCTGGGCCAGGGAGCGGAAGCCCGCGCCCGCGAGCGTGAGCAAGCCTCCCGTCGAGAGCGACGAGACGAACGGTGGTGCGGTCATTCGCTCAACAGGCGCTCGAGCGCAAGCCGTCCGCGCTCGCTCTGATCGGCTGCCTCCGTCAGGTCGCGGGAGAGCGAGTCGATCCAGTCCTCAAGGCCGAGCTGTTCGTTCTTGAGGACGATCCCGCGGACGGCGCGCGCGCGCACGCAATCGACGCCGCCGGCGTTCCGCTCCAGTCCGTAGCGATGCTCGCCGAGCTCGACGGAGATCGACTTGACGCGCCCGCGGCCGCGAAATCCTTCGCGGTCGATGGTGGTGCTCTCCGGAAACGACGCAGCGAGCTTGACGGCTAGCACCTCGAAGAACGAATTGAGGTCACGCGCGTCGGCGCGGAGGGACGCCGCGAGGAGATCGAAGCCGCCCGCCTCCACCGACGCGACGCTAGCGGATCGGCGTGCAGCGGCGGCCAGGTCGCAGCCTGGGTCGAGCCCCATCGGGCCACGCGACCGGCGCGCTAGGTCGCCCATCACAGCGTCGCCTTCAAGGCGCGTATCCGCCGGTAGGACGCGAGCAGCCGCGCGTCTTGGAGCGTCCCTGCGGAAGCCGCATTCAGCAGGAGGTGGTAGGCGCCGCGCGTGCCTTCCTCCCCGCCCGTCAGCAGCAGCATGTCGGTGCCGGCCTTCGCCGCGTGGAGCGCCAGGTCGACGGCGCGGAGGCGGCGGGCGTGAGCCGCGCCGTCGAGCGAGTCCGTGATCGTGACCCCGCTGAAGCCAAGCTGACGGCGCAGCAGGGTCGTGCCGATCGCATATGACCACCCGGCCGCGTTCCGCGCGTCGTACGCCGTGTAGACGGCGTTGGCAAGCATGATCACCGGCACGCGGCCGGCGATCGCCGCCTTGAAGGGTTTGAGGCCGGGAGCCATTGCCGCTCTCGTCGCCCTGATGCGGACAACGGAGCCGTCGGTGTTGACGGTCGCGAGGCCGAGGCCGGGAAAGTGCTTTGCAGACGCGATGACTCCGGCCTCGCCCAGGCCGGCTGAGAAACGGACCGACATGCTCGCCGTCGTCACAGGGCTGAACGACCACGTTCGCCCTTGCGAGTAGAGGAAGGATCCGGTCGATGCCGGAACATCGGCAACCGGAGCGAAGTCGATGTTCACGCCCAGGTCGCGTAGAGCCGCGCCCGTTCGCCGCCCTTGCGCTTGCGCTGTCCGCTCAGAAACGAGCTTCCCCATCTGTGGCGGCGAGAGCGTCGGCGGGATCGAGGGCACGGTCTTGACCGAGCCGCCCTCCTGGTCGAGCGCGATCAGGAGCGGCGGCTGCCCGCCGGCCGCGGCGGCCTGCTGCAGCTTGCTCGTGAGCGAGCGCAGGGCATCGGTCGAGTCGAAGTTGAAGCTGTGCACGATGACGCCGCCGATCTGCCCGAGACGCGCGCGGGCGAGCAGCGACCTCGACGGCGTCTTGCCGTCCATCCGCACCACGAGCTTCTGGCCGATCAGCTGCTCCAGCGTGGGTGCCGGAGCGGCACGTCCGTGCGAGGACGTGCCGGTCATCAACGCCGCAGCGCACAGGACCAGGAACGCAATCGGCCCGAGGCGCCTCACAGCGGATCAGGAGCTCCGATCACCCTTCGGCGGGGACGTAGGTGGCGACGATCGCACCCTTCGACGTGACCTCCGTCTCGGTCAGACGGAATGACCGCCGTGCTCCGTCGTCGCTGAAGATCCGCTTCCCTCCGCCGAGAACCACGGGATAGATCATCAGCCGAAGCTCGTCGACGAGCTCGTGCTCGACGAGCGACTGCACGAGCTGCGTGCTGCCGATGACATGGAGGTCGCCGTCCTCGCGCTTCAGCGCCGCGAGCCCGTCGGCGAGCTCACCCCGGAGCACCGTCGAGTTCTGCCAGTCGAGCGGATCCGAGAGCGTGGTCGAGACCACATGCTTCGGCTTCGTGTTGAGGGGCTCCGCAATCGCGCGCGCCTCTTCCGGCGCGTTCGGCCAGTAGCCGGCGAAGAGCTCGTAGGTCCGGCGCCCCAGCAGAAACGCGCCCGCCTCGCCGATGTATTTCGCTGCCCACTTGCCGGCAGCCTCATCTCCGTAGTCCATGTGCCAGCCGCCGTACCGGAAGCCGCCGCTCGTGTCCTCGTCCGCTCCGCCGGGTGCCTGACCCACGCCGTCGAGGCTCACGAACTCGTTGACGATCACCTTGCCCATCTGGGTTCTCCTCTCAATCGAGTCGAGTCACCCCGTTCAGACTGCTCTCGCTCCGCGAACTGAGCGGAGTCTCCAGCGTCCGGCCAGCCCCGGATGCAGTAGCAATCTTGCATGGATCTGACGTAATCTTGCAGCATGCCCGGCAAGCTGGCCGACGTGGCGCGGCAGGCACGCGTCAGCGAAGCGACCGTGAGCCGCGTCCTGAACGGCAAGCCTGGGATCTCCGACGCGACCCGGCAGGCGGTGCTGACGGCGCTGGACGTGATCGGCTACGAGCGCCCGACGAACCTGCGCTCGCGGAAGGCACGCATGGTCGGGCTCGTCGTGCCCGAGCTCGCCAACCCGATCTTCCCGGCCGTCGCCGAGGTCGTCGCCGGCGCGCTCGCGCAGCGTGGCTTCAACGCTGTGCTGTGCACCCGCACCGGGACGATGTCGGAGGCGCAGTACGTCGAGATGCTGCTCGAGCGCCAGGTGTCCGGGATGATCTTCGCCGGCGGGCAGTACGCCGAGGCCGACGCACCGCACGACCACTACACGCGGTTGAAGCAGCTGCGGCTGCCGGTCGTGCTCGTGAATGCGGCTGCCGACAGGATCGACTTCCCGCGCGTTTCCACCGACGATGCGGTCGCGATGGAACAGGCGTACGCCCACCTCACGTATTTGGGGCACGAGCGCATTGGTCTGATCATCGGACCACTCGACCACGTCCCGTCGCTGCGCAAGCTGCACGCGTTCGAGCAGATCGCCGCACGCATCGCGGACGCGCCGGACGGGCAGCTCGTCGAGCGGACTCGCTTTTCCATCGAGGGCGGTCACGCCGCGGCGACGAAGCTCCTGGTCCGCGGCGCGACGGCCATCGTCTGCGCCTCGGATCCGCTCGCGCTCGGGGCGGTCAGGGCGGTGCGCCGTGCCGGGCGCCGGGTCCCGGCGGACGTTTCCGTCGTCGGCTACGACGACTCCGTGCTGATGGCCTGCACGGATCCCCCGCTGACGACGGTGCGCCAGCCGATCGAGGCGATCGGCCGGGCGGCGGTGGAGATGCTGGTCGGACAGGTCGAGGGATCGCCGGTGGCGGACGAGGAGCTCTTCTTCGAGCCCGAGCTTGTTGCCCGCGGCTCCACCGGCGCCGCGCCGGTTGCGCAAGGCTGACGCAATCAGTCAAAAAATTGCAAGAACTCATCTAGTTCTTGCAAATCACTGACGGATCTGGAACCGTCGACCGCCATGGCGCAGGCGGAGTCGATCCTCCTCCCCGCGAGCGAGCCCGCTCGGGTCGCAGCAGATGCCGCGGCGTGGTGGCGGAACGCGGTCGTCTACCAGGTCTACGTGCGGAGCTTCGCCGACGGGAACAGCGACGGCGCCGGCGACCTCGCCGGTGTCCGGGCCCGGCTTCCGTACCTGCGCGACCTCGGCATCGACGCGCTCTGGTTCAGCCCCTGGTACCCCTCACCCCTCGCCGACAACGGCTACGACGTCATCGACTACCGCGACGTCGATCCGGCATACGGAACGCTGGCCGACGCGGAGGAGCTGATCGCGGCCGCGCGTGCGGTCGGCCTCCGCACGATCGTCGACGTCGTCCCGAACCACGTCTCGAACGAGCATCCGTGGTTTCGCGAGGCAGTCGCCGCGGGGCCGCGCTCACCGGCGCGCTCTCGATTCTGGTTCCGGGCGGGTCGCGGCGCGGACGGGTCGCAGCCGCCGAACGGCTGGCGCTCGATCTTCGGCGGCTCGGCGTGGACGCGCCTCCCGGACGGAGAGTGGTACCTCCACCTCTTCGCGCCGGAGCAGCCTGACCTCAACTGGTCGAGCCCGGACATCCTGGCGGAGCATCTCGACGTCCTTCGCTTCTGGTTCGACCGGGGTGTCGCCGGCGTGCGGATCGACTCCGCCGCGCTCCTGATCAAGGACCCGGAGCTCGGCGAGGAAACGCCGGACGCAGCGCCCGGTGAGCACCCGTTCATGGACCGCGACGAGCTCCACGACGTCTACCGGGCGTGGCGCGCGATCGCAGACGGCTACGACGAGCCGAGGCTGCTCGTCGGCGAGATCTGGCTCCCCGAGCCCGACCGACTCGCCCGCTACCTGCGGCGCGACGAGCTGCACACCGCGTTCAACTTCGACTACCTCGCCTGCCCGTGGGACCACGGAAGGCTTCGCGAGACGATCGACGCCGCACTCGAGACGCACCTGCCGATCGACGCGACGCCGACGTGGGTGCTCTCGAACCACGACGTCACGCGTCCGGTCACGCGGTACGGACGCGACGACACCTCCTTCTCGTTCGAGGCGAAGCGGGCCGGCACCCCGACCGACCTGGCGCGCGGCACGCGCCGGGCCCGCGCCGCGGCACTGCTGACGATGGCGCTGCCCGGCTCGATGTACGTCTACCAGGGCGAGGAGCTCGGGCTGCCCGAGGTCGAGGACATCCCGGCGCACCTCCGGCGCGACCCGATGCATGCGCGCTCGGGCGGCGTCGATCCAGGCCGCGACGGGTGCCGGGTGCCGATCCCGTGGTTCGGCTCGAGGCCGCCGTACGGCTTCACCCAGGAGGGAGTCACACCCTGGCTCGAGCAGCCCGACGACTGGGCTCTGCGCACCGTCGAGGCGCAGGACGCCGATCCCGCGTCGATGCTCAGCCTCTACCGCGCCGGCCTGCGCCTGCGTGGCGCCGCCCCGTGGGGCGACTCCGACCGCCTGCACTGGCTGCCCGCACCCGACGACGTGCTCGCGTTCGGCCGAGGTGAGCGCTTCGTCTGCGTCGTCAACTTCGGCCCCGATCCCTATCCGCTCCCGCTCGGCGCGCGTGTGCTGATCGCGAGCGGCGACCTCGAAGGAGGTGCTGTCCCGCCCGAGACGACGGTCTGGCTCCACCCGGCCGAGAAGGCCCCGACAGCTCAAGGAAAGGAAGGACGATGAAGTCCACCCGGTTCATCACAGCGGTGGCCGCTGCGGGCCTGCTGGCCATCTGCGCGACGGCCGCCGCGGTCGGCGCGTCCACGCAGACGGTGACCATCAGCGTCGCATCGCTGATCCCCGGCAGCACCAAGGCGGCGACCGACCAGTTCAACCAGCGCGTCGCCGCGTTCGAGAAGGCGAACCCGTCGATCAAGATCAAGGCCGTCGAGTACCAGTGGACGGGGCCGACCTTCGCCGCGAAGCTCGCGGCGGGGACGCTGCCGACCGTCTTCGAGGTGCCGTTCACCGACGCCCGCACGCTGGGAGACAACGGCCAGCTCGCCGACCTGACCCCCTATGCGAAGGCGCTCCCGTACTTCTCCAAGTACAACAAGGCCGTCATCGCGGAGGGCACGAACGCGAAGGGCAAGATCGTGGCCCTGCCCAAGGGCGCGTACGCACAGGCGCTGCACTACAACCGGAAGCTGTTCTCCGAGGCGGGCCTCGACCCGAACAAGCCGCCGACGACATGGGCACAGCTCCGGACCGACGCGGCCAGGATCACGCAGAAGACCGGCAAGCCCGGCTACGTCCAGATGGCGAAGGACGACAACACCGCCGGCTGGATCCTCACGACGCTGACCTACGCGCTCGGCGGCCGGATGGAGCGCGGGACCGGCACCCACGCGGTCGCGACCCTCACCAATGCACAGACCGTCACCGCCCTGAACATGCTCCACCAGATGCGGTGGGTCGACAACTCCATGGGCGCGAACTTCGACTACGGCTGGAGCGACATCAACCAGGCGTTCGCCGCGGGCAACGTCGGGATGTACATCAGCGGGTCCGACGTCTACACCAACCTCGTGCAGGCATCAAGCATCGATCCGTCGCTCTACGGTCTCGCCCCGATCCCGCTCGCGAAGAACAAGAACGCCGGCGTTCTCGGCGGCGGCACGCTGGTCGCCGTCAAGCCGAGCGCGAACAAGACCCAACTGGCCGCGGCTGTCCGGTGGATCGACTTCTTCTACGAGCGGAAGCTGATCACGAAGGCGCAGGCGGTCGCCGACGCGAAATCGCTCGTCGCGGACAAGCAGCCGGTAGGGGTTCCCGCGCTGCCGGTCTTCAACAGGAAGCAGTACGACCTGGCGAACACGTGGATCAAGCCCTACATCAACGTGCCGCTCAAGCAGATGAAGCCCTTCACGACCGGGATCTTCGCCCAGAGGCTGATCCCGGAGCCGGAGGCGTCGACACAGGCGGTCTACCACTCGCTCGACGCGGCGGTGGAGGCCGTGCTGACGAACAAGAGCGCCGACATCCAGTCGCTGCTGCAGTCGGCGAACCAGCAGGCGCAGCAGGCTATCTCGGGCGGCGCCTGATCAGCTCAGGCGGGAAGGTGGACGGCAGGCTCGCGGCCGCCGTCCACCACCCGTCGACGGAGGTCGAGTGAACGCGATCAGCGAGGTGACGAAGGTCGAAGCGGCGCCGCGGGCGAGCCAGCGTTACCGCACGCGGCGCACGCCGCTGACGTGGCTTCGCAGGGGCGGCCTGTCGACCTTCGTCTTCATGCTGCCCCTGCTCGTCATCTTCGGGGCGTTCTCGTGGTATCCGATCGTCCGCACGGCGGTGATGGCGTTCCAGCACACCAACCTCGTGCAGGCGCCGACGTGGGTGGGGCTGCAGAACTTCAGCGCCGTCATCCACGACCCGCAGACGCCGACCGCCGTCAAGAACACGGCCTACTTCGCGCTCCTCGCGCTCGTCTTCGGCTATCCGATCCCGCTCGCGGCGGCCGTGCTCATGAGCGAGGTGCGGAACCGCCGCGGAACGTACAGCGTGCTCGCCTACCTGCCGGTCGTGATCCCGCCGGTCGTGGCGGTGCTCCTCTGGAAGACCTTCTATGACGCGAGCGGGACCGGCGTCTTCAACACGATCTTCGGCTGGATCGGCCTGGGGCCGTTCCCCTGGCTCCAGTCGCAGTCGTGGGCGATGCCGTCGCTCGTGCTCGAGTCGACCTGGGCGAACGCCGGCGCAACGGTGATCATCTACCTGGCCGCACTGACCGCGGTCAACCCCGAGCTGTACGAGGCGGCATCGGTCGACGGCGCGGGCATCTGGCGCAAGGTCTGGCACGTGACCCTGCCGCAGCTGCGCGGCGTGCTCCTGGTGACGCTGATCCTGCAGATCATCGGTACGGCGCAGGTCTTCCTCGAGCCGTACCTGTTCACGTCGGGCGGCCCCGCGAACGCGACGCTGACGGTCCTGCTGCAGATCTACGACTATGCGTTCGGGAACTCGCTGGGCGGCGACTACGGCAAGGCGACGGCGCTCAGTCTCATGCTGGCGGTCTTCCTCGCGCTGTTCTCGTTCGTCTATCTGTTCGCGACCCGTTCGTGGAGCGAAGAGTGAGCGAACGCCCTCCCACCCTGGTCACGCCCAATGACTGGCGGCGGCCGTTCGTGCGGTTCGGCCTCGGCGGCGCCCACGGATTGCTGCTCGTGCTGCTCGTCATCGTCGGCCTCGGGCCGCTCCTCTGGCTCGCGAAAGCGGCGATCACGCCGACGAACGACACCATCACGCAACCGATGGCGCTTTTCCCACACGGAGCGTCGTTGAGCAACCTGCGCGCCGCCTGGGTGGACGTCCACGTCGGCCATTACCTCTGGAACACGATCGTCGTGGCGTTTGGCTCGTGGCTCACGCAGATCGTCGTCGCGATGACCGGCGGGTACGCGCTCTCGGTGCTGCGTCCCCGCTACGCGACCCTGATCTACTGGCTGCTGCTCGCGACGCTCTTCGTGCCGGCGATCGTGCTGCTCGTCCCGCTCTACATCGAGATCGTCCGCCCGCCGATCGTCCATCACTCGTTGATCGACACCTACTGGGCCGTCTGGCTGCCGGCCGGAGCGAGCGCGTTCAACGTCGTCCTGGCGAAGCGGTTTTTCGACAACCTCCCGCGCGAGATCTTCGAGGCGGCCCGGATCGACGGCGCCGGCCCGTTCACCCTCTTCTGGAAGATCGTGCTGCCGCTGTCGAAGCCGATCATCGGCGTCATCTCGGTCTTCGCCGTGCTCGCGTCGTGGAAGGACTTCCTCTGGCCGTTGCTCGTCCTCACCGATCCGAACAAGCAGCCGCTCGCGGTCCGCCTGCCCGCCATCCAGTCGCAAACCCCGCTCGGCGTCTTCCTCGCCGCGATGTTAATCGCCTGCCTCATCCCGATCGCGGGCTTCCTCATCTTCCAGCGCTCGTTCCTGCGCGGCACCGGCCTCGGCGGCGCGATCAAGGGCTGACGCGAATCCGCACGCTCGCAACTGGCGGTCGGCTCACCCTCCGCGTGACCGCGCGCCGACCCTGAAGCGGAACCGTCGCGGCCGGACCGGTGTATAACCGGGACCGAAGGAGGACGCGATGAGCAGGCACTTTCTGTTTCGCGGTGGCGTCATCGCCGCGGCAGCCCTTGTCTTTGCCGGCACGGCGGTGGCCGTGGCACCGTGGCCGGGACTCGCCCGCAGTGTCTCCACAAGCCGTGCCGAGATCAGGTACGCGGCTGTGCGGGTCCACGGCGCCACCAGTGTGCGCGCCACCCGGGTCGCGAGCGGCGAGCTGATCGCCTCGCGCAGCGTGAAAGGGCTGTACGGGATTCCGGCTGTGACGATCACCGGCACCGGCGGCGGCCTTTCTCCCGACGGGACGAGACTGGTCCTCGTCGAGCCTCCGACGTACTCCGCCTTGCGCGCGCACAGCCGGTTCGTACTGGTCGAGACGGCGCACCTGGACGTGCTCCGGACAATCGTGCTGAAGGGCGAGTTCGGGTTCGACGCGCTGTCAGCGGACGGCCGGACGCTGTACCTGCTCCAGCACACGGACCGCAACAACTTCGTCCACTACCGCGTCCGCGCCTACGACCTGAGAGCGGGGCGGCTCCTCCCGCGGGTGATCGTGGACAAGCGTGAGCCCGACGAGGCGATGGTCGGCTTTGCGATCGCACGTGCGACCACGGCCGTCGGCCGGTGGGTCTACACGCTCTACACACGGACGGCGGGAGAACCGTTCGTCCATGCGCTCGATACGAACGGACGCGCCGCGTTCTGCATCGACGTTCCGTGGCCGGGCTCGACCGCAGGCGTCTGGACAGCGAGCCTGGCGCTCTCCGACGACGAGAAGCAGATGACGGTTCGCTCGTCCACGGGCCAGATCATTGCCACCATCGACACGGCGAAGCTCGAGGTCAGGTAACCCTCGGTCGAGCCCGGTTCCCGCGGTCCGGGTGGCTCCGCCGGCCTGGCTTCGTGGTCAGGCCGAGGAAGATCGCGGCGACGCCGATCACGACGAACGGAAGCCAGAACTGGGTGCCGTAGTCGGCCATCAGGACTTCGCCTGGCAGCGTTACACGCTTGCCGCGGATGGCGTGCTGCCATAGCCCGCCCTCGAAGCGTGACTATTTCCGGCGCGAGGAATGCTCCATACTCGGCGCATCGAGACCGC
>Ga0136846_1223545_pt1 | contig 10240 bp, 12 predicted proteins | sample HopSoiMetagenom2_FD_96841 | JGI IMG/M metagenome (GOLD analysis project Ga0136846, IMG submission 96841) | Grasslands soil microbial communities from Hopland, California, USA - 2 Assembly 2016 (version 4) | ecosystem: Environmental > Terrestrial > Soil > Grasslands | place: USA: Hopland... | reverse complement strand
AGCTTCTCGAGCGTGCCCTTGCGGTAGTTCTCCGTGAGCACGTCGGCGTCCTTCACCAGGCGCTTGAGGACCTCCTGCCCTTTCTCGTGCTTGAGGTTGAGCGCGATGCCGCGCTTGTTCCGGTTCATCACCAGGAAAGGCGCCGACGCACCGTTCACACGCGGCTCGCGGTAGGCGCGCGTGTCGTCGCCACCGGGAAGTTTTTCCACCTTGATGACGTCGGCCCCGAGGTCCGCGAGCATCATGCCCGCGGTCGGGCCTGCCATGATCTGCGCGAGCCCGAGCACGCGCATTCCTGCCAGCGGTCCGGCCACTTCGCCTCCTCCAAGGTCGTTTGGTCAATTAATGCGCGGCCTGGGGATAACTGTCCAATCAAAAACAGGCCCCATGCCATAACCGCTGGTTATACTCGACGCATGCAAAACCGCCTGCGGCGCCTCAAGATGCGCCAGCTCGAGCTGCTGGTGCAGCTCTTCGCGAACCAAAGCCTCACGCGCGCGGCGGCGGCGATGAATGTCACGCAGCCAGCGGCCACCAAGCTGCTGCGCGAGACGGAAAAGACGCTGGGAGTTTCCCTGTTCGATCGGCTGCCGCGCGGCATGCGGGCGACACCGTACGGCGAAATCATGATGCGGCAGGCCCGCACGGTGCTCGCGGCGCTGGAGCGCGGCGGCGAGGAGATCACGGCCCTCAGCGAGGCGGCGACCGGAAGCGTGGCCATCGGCAGCATGCGCGGCGCCACGGCCTCGCTCCTCGCGCCCGCGCTTGCGGCGATGCATTCGGCGCGACCGCGCATGCGCATGAGCGTGCTGGTGGACGCCGCCGAGATCCTGCTGCCCCGGCTGCGCGAGGCGCGCCTCGACATCGTGCTCGGCAGCATCCCGGCGGCGCTCGCGGGTTCCGACCTCGTGTTCGAGCCGCTGCTCGACGAGCCGCAATCCGTCGTCGCCGGGCCGCAAAATCCGTTGTCCCGGCGCAAGTCCCTGGGGTGGAAGGACGTGGCGCGCGCCGAGTGGATCGTCTATCCGCAGGAATCGGTCCTGCAGCCGCTGATGGAAGGCATGCTCGCGGCCGCCCGGCGGCCCGAGCTGCCGGTCGCGATCGAGACTGCTTCGGTCGTGGCCACCACGATGCTGCTCGAACGCACCGACATGCTCGCCGTGATGCCGCGCGACGTGGCCGAGCACTACGCGCGCCGCAAGATGGTCGCCATCCTGCCGCTCAAGCTGCCGATGCTGCTCGGGCCCATCGGCATCGTTCGCCACGCCGACCGGGAGCTCTCGCCGGCCGCGCTCGCGTTCACCGAAGAAGTGCGCCAGCTGGCCGCGGCCCGGGGCCGTCGGCGGAAATGAGGGCTGCATGTTCCGGCCGCCTCAGTTGACCCGGATCTACACTCGCAAGACTATTGATCAGGAGATGTCATGAGAACCTGGATTGTGCGTTTGGCATGCCTGCTGGCCGCGGGCCTATCAGGCAGCGCGCTGGCGGCGGATGTCCGCGTGATGATTTCCGCCGGATTTTTCGGCGTCTATTCGGAGCTCGCTCCCGCGTTCGAGAAAGCCACGGGCCACAAGCTCCTCACGACGCGCGGCCCGTCGATGGGAGACTCGCCGGAGGCGATTCCCACGCGGCTTGCCCGCGGCGAAGAGGCGGACGTCGTGATCATGGACGGCCATGGCGCCGATGCGCTCGCGGCGAAAGGTATCGTGCAAGCGGACGCCAAGTTGCTGCTCGCAAAGTCGCAGGTGGGCATGGTGGTCCGGCAGGGCGCGCCCAGGCCCGACATCGCAACGGTCGAATCCTTCCGCAAAACGCTGCTCGATGCGAAGTCGATCGCCTATTCCGACAGCGGCAGCGGCACCTACCTCTCCACGAAGCTCTTCCCGCAGATAGGCATCGCCGACCAGCTCGCGGGCAAGAGCCGCAAGGTGCGCGGGCCGCCGTCGGGCGAGCCGGTCGCCAACGTGGTCGCGCGCGGCGAGGCCGAGATCGGCTTCCAGCAGGTGAGCGAGCTCATCCACGTGCAGGGCGTGGACTTCGTCGGGCCCTTGCCTGCCGAGCTGCAACCCGGCTTCTCGTTTGCCGGTGCCGTGACCCGCAACGCGAGGCAGCCCGGCGCGGCGATGGCACTCCTCGAGTTCCTTTCGTCGGCGCAGGCCGCGCCGGTGATCACGAAAGCGGGGCTCGCGCCGGTTACGGCGCAATAGGCGTGTGATGCGCTTCATATCGCGAGCGTGCCGAGGGGGCTAGAGTCCGCTCGTGGAAACACCTCTTCAACACCCGTTACGCGAGTTGCTTCCCACCCGGCAAGTCCCGGGCGATAGCCCGCGCCGCTGGTTCGCCTCGCCCGGGGCGGACCTCATCGTCTGGCTGCGCGGCGACGGCTCGATGGAAGGCTTCCAGTTCTGCTACGACAAGGAAGATGTCGAGCACGCGCTCACGTGGATGGACGGCTGCGGCTACAGCCACATGCGCGTGGCGTCGGGCAGGGCGTTTGCCGAGGGAGGCTTCTACGGTGCGCCGTTCCTGGTGCCCGATGGAGTGTTGGACCCGGGGCGGATCCTCGGCTTGTTTCGCGCCGAGGCGATCCTGCTGCCCGGCGAGTACGCGGCAGTCGTGATCGCCCGGCTGGAAGAGCTTACGGAAAAGCTGAAGCTCAGCTGAATACCTCGTCCGCGCGGGCGAGGAGCGAGGACGGGATCGTCCACCCCATCGCCTTGGCGGTGCGCAGGTTCACCACGAACTCGAAGCGGCTCGGCTGCTCGACGGGCAGGTCGCCGGGCCTCGCGCCGCGCAGGATCTTGTCGACATACTCGGCGGCGCGCGCATGCAGCGCCGGGAAGTTGGGGCCGAACGACATGACACCGCCGGCCTTCGCCCATTCGCGCTCCTCGTAGACGGACGGGACTCGCATCGCGTTGCCGACCGCGACGATCGGCGCGATCTGCGCTCCGCCCACGAGCGAGTCGCCGGCGTTCATGAGCGCCTCGGTCCTGGTCGTGGGCAGCAGGTCCAGCGCGTCCGCGAGCTCGGTGCGTGTGCGCACCTGGAGGGACTCCAGCGTGATTGCCAGCGCGTGCGCCGCGTCCTGCATCACCTTCACTTCCTGCTTGTTGTCCGGACGGTCCGGATTCCAGATGATGGTTGCCCGCGTGATCCTGGGGAACGCCTCCTTCAGGAGGGCGAGGCGCTTGGCACTGCCCTCGAGCAGCATCGCCGAGACGCCGGTGATGTTCCCTCCGGGGCGCGCGAGGCTCGACACCAGGCCTGCGGACACGGCATCGCCCGTGGCGGCCATCACGATCGGGATGGTGCTGGTATGCCTCGACGCGGCTTTTCCCTCCGGGGAGCAGGCAGCGACGATCACGTCCACCTTGCTGTCCACGACCGATTTCGCCAGGGAATCGAGCTTCTGGAAATCACCTTCGGCGTCGCGGACCTCGAGGACGAAATTCTGGCCCTCGACCCACCCGAGCTGGCTCATCCTCGATCGGAACGAGCTCACGTGGGGCGCCGAGGGACCTTCCTTGAAGATGTAGAGATATGCGACTCGCGCCGGTTTCCTGGCCTGCCCAAAGGCAGCTCCCGTTCCCGCCGCGAGCGCGAGCCCGCCCATCGCCTTCAGGAATTCGCGTCGCACGAGACCCTCCCGCTCGGTCAGCTTCGCGCGACCGTACCGCCGGAAGGCTTCCGAGTCAAAGTGAAAATTACCGGGCGATCCTGCGCACGGCCTGGGGCGGATTCCCGTAGAGCCGCACGAAGGCGCGGCGCATGCGCTCGGCGCTCTCGAAGCCCACCTGCCGCGCGATGGCGTCGATGGAGTCCGTGGTTTCGGTGACGCGCGAATGCGCGACCTCGCTGCGCAGGCGCTCGACGGCCTTCGCAGGCGTCTCGCCCGTCTCGCGCAGGAAGAGCCGGCTCAACTGCCGCGCCCCGACATGCACCGACTCGGCCAGGCGCTCGACCGGCAAAGGTTCGTGCAGGTGCTCGCGGGCGAACGCGAGGGCGCGACGCAACCGGTCGGTGGCAGGCTCCATCTCGAGCATCGCGGAGAATTGCGCCTGCCCGCCCACGCGGCGGTGATAGACGACGAGCACGCGCGCGGTCCTTTGCGCCACGGCGAGGCCCAGGTCCTCTTCTATCAACGCGAGCGACAGGTCGATGCCCGCGGTCACGCCGCCCGAGGTCCAGAGGTTGCCATCGCGCAGGTAGATCTGGTCGGTCTCGACGCGCACGTCCGGATAGCACTGGCGCAGCCGCACGGCGTATTCCCAATGCGTCGTTGCCCGCCGCCCGGAGAGCAGTCCTGCCTCCGCGAGAAGGAATGCGCCCGAGCACACGCTCGCGATGCGCGGCGCCTCGCGCGCCACGCGGCGCACCAGCTTGATCGTGTCGGCATCCTCGCTCGCGTCGATGGCGCCCATGCCGCCGCTCACGATGAAGGTATCGACGCGCCGGCGTCCCAGCGCGACGGTGTTCACCGAGACGCCGCAGGAGCTGGTGATCGCTCCGCCGTCCTTGGAGAACACCTCCAGCCGGTATGGCGTGGGCTGCACCTCGCGCCGCGGCACGTCGAATGCCGCGAGAGGCCCCGATAAATCGAGGATGTTGAAGTTCGGAAAAACGAAGAAACCGAGTGTCTTCATGTCGCGAACCTTACCGATGTCGGGAAACGTTGGGTCTGCGTCGGTCCCGGCGTGTCAATGTCTGAAAAAGAGGGGTTCCGGTCATTTACGACTTCAGCGTGCACGCAAATAATGGCCTCGTCAATCCAGTCATTCGCATCTTCACAGCCTGAAAGGCACGCGTCATGGCATCGAACTATCCCCTCCACCTCGGCCACGAAGAGCGCGACTTCGCGTCGCGCTGGGCGAGCTCCCTCCTCATCGCGGCGCTGATCCTGCTCGCAGTCCTGATGTTCGTCGCGGCCGCGTGGCCCGACGCGCGCGAAAGCGAAAGCGCATGGAAACGCCATGTCGCCGTGAGCTGCCGCTCCTCCGAGTGCCTGTCGCCTGCGCAGATCCTCACGCCCGAGCGCGCGGGCTGGATCAAGCGCGACCTCGGCAGCCGCGTGCTGGTGGTGGATATCGGCACGCCGGGAGAGCCGCAAAGAAAGGCCCATCGGGTCCCCATAGATGCCTATGTGCCGTTCATGGAATCCGGCTCCGACGCAGGCCCGAGCGGCGTCGCCGATTCGCCGGGGCTCGCGTTCCGCACCGATTTCTGCCGCAACCTGGATGAGGCGCTCACCGCCGCGCACCTTCGGCACGGCGAGCAGGTGATCCTCCTGTCGCCCTCGATGGAGCGCACGATGCTGGCCGCGCTTCTTCTCCAGGAGCATGGGTACTCGAACATCTTTGTCATGAACTCCTGACCGAAAGGCACCGACCATGAACGCACCGATCGACCTCAACGCGCTCAAGACTCGCCAACAGGCGGCCTGGGCGAGCGGCGACTACGCCGTCATTGGCACCACCCTGCAGATCGTGGGCGAGGAGCTCGCGGAAGCCTGCGACCTGCGCTGGGACGAGCGCGTCCTGGACGTCGCCGCCGGCAACGGCAACGCGACGCTCGCCGCGGCGCGGCGCGGATGCGACGTGACCTCCACCGACTATGTCGCTTCGCTCCTGGAGCTGGGCTCGGAACGCGCGCGCGCCGAGGGGCTGAACGTCCTCTTCCAGGTCGCCGACGCGGAGGCGCTGCCTTACGACGACCATGCCTTCGACGCGGTCCTCTCGACCTTCGGCGTGATGTTCGCGCCCGATCACCAGAAAGCCGCCGCCGAGATGGCGCGCGTCTGCAAGCCCGGTGGGAAGATCGGCCTCGCCAACTGGACGCCGACGGGCCTCGTGGGGCGCATGTTCAAGGTGCTCGCGCGACAGTTGCCGCCCCCGGCCGGCGTGCAGGCCCCTTCGCTGTGGGGCACCGAGGAACACGTACGCGCGCTCTTCGGATCGCGCGCCGCGCGCGTCTCGATCCGGGAGAAGCTTTTCAATTTCCGCTATCGCTCGGCCAGCCACTTCGTCGAGATGTTCCGCACCTGGTATGGCCCGGTGAACAAGGCGTTCGCGGCGCTGCCGCCGGAAAAGGCCGCGATGCTGGAGCTCGAGCTCACGCAGCTGCTGAACGAGTTGAACCGCGGCGGCGCACGTTCGCTGGTCGTGCCGAGCGAGTACCTCGAGATCGTCGTCACCACCCGTTGAACCCATTGGAGAACCAGACATGGAAGTGACCCAGGAAATGCGCGATGTGGGGGAGCGGCTCGGCCAGCACACCTACCGGGGCGCCTGCTTTTGCGGCGCGGTGCAGTTCACCGTGAGCGGCAAGCCCGCCGCCCAGGGCTATTGCCACTGCCACTCGTGCCGCACGTGGTCCGCGGGGCCGGTCAACGCCTTCACGCTCTGGCAGCCGGAAGCGGTGAAGGTCACGCGCGGCTCCGAGTTCATCGGCGAATACCACAAGACCGCCAACAGCCATCGCAAGTGGTGCGAGAAGTGTGGCGGCCATCTGTTCACCGACCATCCCGGCTGGAGCCTCGTGGATGTCTATGCGGCCTCGATCCCGAATTTCCCGTACCAGCCGGGCGTGCACGTGAATTACCAGGAGACGAAGCTGCGCGTGAAGGACGGCCTGCCGAAGCTGAAGGACCTGCCGAAGGAAATGGGCGGGTCCGGAGTCAGCGTGCCGGAGTAGCGGTGTAGAGTCGGGCGGTCAATTGCGAGGAGGATCGATGCTGCAACTGCGACCCAACTGCGAATGCTGCAACCGCGACCTGCCGCCCGAATCCCTCGACGCCGTGATCTGCTCCTACGAGTGCACGTTCTGCCGCGATTGCGCGGACCGTATCCTCAAGGGGAAGTGTCCCAACTGCGGGGGCGAGATGACGCGCCGCCCGCGGCGGCCGCCGGAAAAGCTGGCGAAGCATCCCGCTTCCATCGAGCGGGTGCACAAGCCTTCGGGTTGCGGCCACGCCGCCTGAGCCGCGCGGCTAGGGCTCCACGGGGCGGCCGGTGAGCGGATAGTTCGGATCGTTGTAGCCGGGCGTCGAGGGATGCCCCGGCCGCACGAGCGATTCCACCAGCGCCTCGTCGTCGGCGTGGAAGGGCTTGCCCAGCCCGGCGAGGTAATCGGTCCACTGCTCCATCGTGCGTGGGCCCGCGATGACCGAGCTCACGATCGGGTTGCGAAGCACCCAGTTGAAGGCGAAGTGGCCCGAGGTCATGCCCTTCTTCTCCGCGTGCGATTTGATCTTCTGCGCGATCGCGAGCGACTCCTCGCGGAATTCCGTCTCCATGATCCGCTTGTCCTTGCGGCCGACGCGCGAATCCGCAGGCGGCTCCGCGCCTTTCGTGTACTTGCCGGTCAGGACGCCGCGAGCAAGCGGGGAGTAGGGCACCACGCCGATGCCGTAGTGCTGGCAGGCGGGCAGGATGTCGTTCTCGGGCTGGCGGTTCATGGCGTTGTAATAGGGCTGGCACACGACCGGGCGCGGCACATTGAGCTCGCCGCAAACGCGCACCGCCTCGGCGATCCGCCAGCCGCGCAGGTTCGACACACCCCAATGCCGGATCTTCCCCGCGCGGATTAGGTCGCCCATGACGGCGACCGTCTCTTCCATCGGCACGTCGCCCGGATCGCGGTGGATGTAATAGATGTCCACGAAGTCCGTTGCGAGGCGGGCGAGGCTTTCCTCGATCGCGCGCATCACCCACTTGCGGCCGGTCCCGCGCGTGTTCGGATCGTCGCCCATCGGATTGGCGACCTTCGTCGCCAGCACCCAGCGGTCGCGATCGGAGGCGATCAGCTTTCCGGTGATCTTCTCCGATTCTCCCTTCGCATACACGTCGGCGGTGTCGATGAAGTTCACGCCGGCATCGCGCGCCGAGGCCACGATGCGCCCGGCCTCCGCCGCGTCGGTGCGATCACCGAACATCATGGTGCCCAGGCAGATGGGAGAAACCTTCAGGCCGCTGCGGCCGAGGAAGCGGTAGTCCATCGGATCGAGTCCTTTCGAGTGTAGGCGTAGGATGCGGTCACAACCATAACGAGGAGCAAGCCATGAAGCTATGTCCCGTCGCGATCGCCGTGGGATGCGCGAAGTGCCCGGTGGTCAAGGTCTGCCCCGCCAAGGGCGTCATCGGCGACTTCAAGGCCGCCGTGGACGATGCGAAGGAAGGCGTCAAGAAGGCGGCCAAGAAGTAGTCGCTACCCCAGGGCCAGCGCGACCGCCTGGCGGAAGGTGGCGGCCTGCGGGAAAAACGCATGCGCGTAGGCCGCGAATATCAGCGCCACCACCATCACGATCGCGAACGGCCACCAGGTCTTGCGTACGACGCCGCCGATCCAGCCGTGCGGCGTCTCGTTGCGCGTGGGCTTGGCGAGGCTGCCCGCGAGCGCCGCGCCGAAGGCCGCTTCGGTGAGCACGTCGGGCGCGCACCAGACGAGGTAGCCGCTCGTCACGAAGATCGCGGCCACCAGCGCGAGGGCAAGCAGCAGGAGCACGATCCCGTCGCCGTCGAGACCGTCCAGGAGTCCGCCCGCGGCCTTGCCGGCCACGCCCGAGCCCCGCGGGGCATTCAGGTTGGTAGCCACCAGTGGCGCGCGTCCTTCCGCGAACGAGGCGCTCGCGCCGCCGCCATCGAATGAGCCGCCTCCTCCTCGCGGCAGTGGGATCCGCGAGGCCCCGCCGCCGCCCCAACTGCCACCCCCGCTGCCGCCGCCGGAAGGCAGGTCGATATCGGAGATGAGATTGCTCCCTTTCGACGGGCGCTTGCCCGCGTTGTCCACGAAGCCCATCACGCGCAGCCAGGTCCATACGCCCACGAGGAAAATCGCGTACGCCATGGCGATCGCCGCGGGATAGCGCACCAGCATCAACTGGACGCCGGCGCCATGCAGGATGGTGCTCGTGAGCATCGCGCTGAAGCCGCTCGCCGCGAGGATGAGCGACATGTGCATGCGCGGGCTGTAGCGCCGCTCGAGAGCCGCCTTGAAACGTTCGCGCGTCCAGCCGCTGGCGGGCGCGGCCTCGAGGGCGACTTCCTCGAGCGCGGCAGCGCGCTTACGCACGCCCGAGCGCCTCGATGAGGTGCAGGCCCGACCGCACGCCCGCAAGGTATAGCGAGACCTTCGTCGATTCGTTGGGCGCGTGGTTGTTCTCGTCGTAGGGCGCGAGCGGGACCACGATCGACGGGATGCCCAGGATGCGCGTGAAGACGAAATCGGGCGTGGTTCCACCGAGGGACGGCACCACGAGCACCTTCTTGCCGAATCCCTTCTCCACGGCCGCCTTCACCTTCGGCACCATCGGGTGGTCGAGCGGCGTGCGCGATGCGGGCGTGCCCTTGATCCCGGTGATCCCGATGCCCTTGTAGCCGCGGTCGCGAGCGAATTTCTGGATCGCGGCCAGCACCGCGTCCGGATCCTGGCCGCCGACCATTCGAACGTCGGCTTTCGCCAGCGCCTCCTTGTAGACGATGTTCTTGATGCCCTTGTCGGTGTGTCCCGCCTTGAAGCCCGAGACGTTGAACGAGGGGCGCAGCATCAATCGCTCGTGGAAGAGCGCGTCGTCCGATCCGGTCGTGGGCTCGCAGCCGACGGTCTCGCGGAACCCGGCGTGATCGACCGGAAGATGGCGCACCGCTTCCAGGTCCGCGGGCGACACCTTGATCTCCGCGTATGCCGCGCCGGGCACGAGCATGCGGCCCTCGCGATCGACCATCTCGGCGAGCAGGTGGATGAGCTCGAGGGTGGGATTAGGCGAGACGCCGCCCAAGTTTCCCGAGTGCAGGTTGCGCTTGGCGCCGGTGGAATGGAATTCGAGGCCGAGATTGCCGCGCACGCCCATGAGAAGCACGGGCTGGTCGTTCGGGAACATCGGCCCGTCGGAGTAGATGCAGATGTCGGCCTTCAGCCGCTCGCGGTTCGCCTCGACGAACTTCGGCAGCGGAATGCTTCCGGTTTCCTCGTCGCCTTCGAGGATCACCTTCACGCGCACCGGCAGCTCGCCGTGGATCTCGCGCCACACCGCGATGGCATTGAGCATCGCCAGGTGCTGGCCCTTGTTGTCGCCGGTGCCGCGTCCCCAGATGCGGTCGCCCTCGACGATCGGCTCGAACGGCTTGGTGCGCCAGCCTTCCTGCTTTTCGTCGGCCGGATAGACGTCGTAGTGGCCGTACAGGAGCCACGTGAACTTCGCGTTCGCGGGGCCCGCCTCGGCATAGATGATCGGGTGGCTCGT
>Ga0136846_1217222_pt1 | contig 10240 bp, 12 predicted proteins | sample HopSoiMetagenom2_FD_96841 | JGI IMG/M metagenome (GOLD analysis project Ga0136846, IMG submission 96841) | Grasslands soil microbial communities from Hopland, California, USA - 2 Assembly 2016 (version 4) | ecosystem: Environmental > Terrestrial > Soil > Grasslands | place: USA: Hopland... | reverse complement strand
GCCGGCGCGGTCCCTCTCGTCTCGATTTTGACTCACCTTCCACTTGCCCTCGATTCGGGAGATCGGAAATCGAAAGCCGACGATGCCGCGCAGCATTGTGGCGATATAACTTTCCGGCGCATCCGATAGCTTCCAGGGCTCGGTCTCTCTCCGCTCTTGCTGCGTGGTGAGTTCGCCAACGTGGCGCCGCAGCCAGTCCTTATCGTCGATCATTTCAGGCCGGCCATAGGCGTGCACAACAGCGTAGTTCCACGTCGGCACCGTTTTTCCGTCGCGGGCTTTCGAGGGATACCAGTTGGGCGTGATATAAGCCTGCGGTCCCTGAAAGATGATTAAAGCTTCACTGTCTCTTGCGAGATCGGCGCACTGCGGATTAGGGCGAGCCAAATGAAACTCGAGAAGACCGTAGGGTGATGCTTCTTTGGTGATCGTCGGCAAGTGAGTGGCCGAGAAGCCGGAGGGTCCTCCGGACACCAGTATCGCAAACGGCCTTGCTCGCATCAACGCGTGCATCTGCCGAAGATCGTCCACACGGGAATGATCGGGGCGGTACATAGAGCTCCGATTGTTACGGCGCCTCGCGAGACAGGCTCGCACTGGCTTCGCTATGGTTTTGCGCCCGGCGTTTTGGTTCTGTCTATCGCCGGCCACTGTTCGGAAAGGGGCGGCAGGGCCATCTCCTTGCCGGTCACGCGCTCGACAGAAATCGCGTAGACAGTGATTATGTCGAGCCGCGGAAAGAAGTCTTTAGGCCGGCCCGTGTCGGGCTTGCCGTACTTCGCCATCAGCGCCTCACAGAACCGTTGTTTGGTCGTTCTGTCCTCGGCAATTCGTATTTTGCCAAACAGCATCACGCTCCAGTAGGCTAGGCCGGAATCGCATTCGAACCGTCCGCAATCAAACACCGCGTCTGGTTCGTCGATCTCAAAGCAAATTCGTGGGTCGTGCTCGACGCTCGCCCGGAAATGGCCTCGCGCGCTCGTCGTATGGACATAAATTTCGCCATCCATCCAGACGTATAGCAGCGGCACGCAATACGGATAGCCATCCTCCCCGACAGTCGCTAGCCGTGCGCTGAAGGCACGTTGCAGCATCTCCGATGCCCGTTGACCTGACATCACTCTGTCGGCGCGGCGCAGTTGCGGCGGGCTGCTCATCTTGGGCCTCACTGGTTCGAACAATGGGGGCAGAAGGCAATGTCGTCTTGAACAAGTGTCGCTTGCCGAATAGCATCGCTGTGGTCTGCCAGAAAGGTCCACTTCCGCTATCTTGAGCGTACCGCTTTTGGACGACGCTGGAAGCGCGAACAAATCGGGCTGTGACATGAGCCGAAAGAGCTGGGCTGACCTTTACGCCTTCGAGGTGACTCGCCCCAGCCGCGACCCGGTGTTCCGGCAGGTGTACCAGCAGATTCGAATGGCGATCCTCACACGCCGGCTTCGCCCCGGAACAAAACTGCGGTCCACGCGCGAGCTGGCGAGAGAGCTCGCAATATCGCGCGCAGCGGTAGTTGCGGCATACGAACAGCTTCTCGCGGAAGGGTATGCCTCCGCTACGAGCGGTTCGGGGACGTATGTATCGTCCGATCTTCCCGATGCGAGCGCGGAAAACGTTGCGAGCAAAAAGAGGCCTGTCTCAGCAATTAAATCGATCGGCGCCCCAGCCGACGCATTCAACTTCGTGGACGTGACGGTGCAAAGCGACGGGCGGCCGTTCAATCTGGGGCGCACTCTTGTAGACGCAAGGACGATAGAGCAGTGGCGCAAAGCGAGTGCGCGTGCATTCCGTTCGCTATCGGACATTCATTTTGGCTATTCGGATCCGCGCGGAATGATCGAGCTTCGCGCGGCGATCGGCGATTACTTGCGCGCGGCGCGCGGGGTGCGGTGCGATCCGGAGCAGATCGTGGTTACAGCCGGCACGCAGCATGCCATCGACATCTTGGCGCGCGTTTTGCCCAGCGCGGACAAGGAAGTTTGGGTCGAGGACCCGGGCTATCCTTTGACCCGGCAGAGTCTTGTGGCCGCCGGCGCGAGGGTTCGTCCCATTCCTGTGGACAAGCAGGGTCTCAACGTCGGATCGGGCATAAAAGCCGCGCCGAAGGCACGCGCAGTTTTCGTCACGCCATCGCACCAGTTCCCAACCGGGATTGTGCTGTCGATGGCCCGGCGCCTCGAACTTTGCTCCTGGGCGCGGCAGACGGGCGCGTGGATTGTCGAGGACGATTACGCGAGCGAATTCCGCTATGGCGGCCGCCCGCTAGCCTCCCTTCAGGGACTCGATGACAGTGAGCGCGTTATTTATGTCGGTACGCTGAATAAGGCGCTCTTCCCCGGTTTGCGCCTGGGATACGCGGTAGTGCCGCGGGAGCTGCTGCGCCCCTTCGTCGCCGCGCGCTACTTGATGGACAGGCAGCCGCCCACGTTGTGCCAAGCGGTGGTAGCCGAGTTTATGGAAGAAGGGTATTTCGCAGCCCATATCCGGCGTATGCGCTTAGCCTACCGGGAACAGCGTGACGCGCTCGTTGCCGCATTGAAGCGCCGGCTGGGGGCCTATTTGGACGTGGATGCCCCGGACCAAGGCATGCACCTTGTCGCGTACATGCGGCCGGGTCTCTCGGACGTTAGAATCGAGCGCGAGGCGCGACAATCCGGCGTAATCGTCAGGGCCATGAGCCCGCTATATGTTGCGGCTCGCGCGCGACCGGGATTGATGCTCGGTTTCAGCGGGTACCCGCGTGCAATGATCGCGCCTGCTGTTGCGCGTCTGGCAGACGTGATTCAGAAACAGATTGTCTCCATGCCAGCCGCGCTTCGCCGGCGCCCGGCGCCACCGAATTCGTCAGCCATTCGCCGCAGCCTTTAGGCCGCTGAACGACGGTTGCTGCGCTAGTGTGCGATGAAGGAGGACAAGGCATTTCGAGGCGTGAACTCATTAACACACGGCGCCTAAACCGTAGTGGAACAAGGCGATCGCCCTAACCGCGCAGGCGCGGACTCTTGGTCCTGGTGCGCCCCTTCAGGATGCAGGCCTGTTGTTCTGGTTCACACGAAGACAGATTGGCCTGGTCATGTTTCCTTTGCGCAGCTCCCGAAGCAGATGGCTCGCGATGAACCCGGTGCTCCCATCAAAGCGACAATAATGCACCCCCCCAACGCCAGGTCGTCAGTTCGACGAGCGGGTGAAATCGGGGCCAACTCTAAGCCGCAGGGTCCTGCATTATCTCCGCGATGTCAGCCGCTGCGCGAAGAACGCCAGAATCTCGTCGCGTGCCGCGATCGTCGGCTGACCAGCCTGGTCGATCAGATGCTGCGTCACCACACTGTGTGGATAAGGCACATATCGTGCGAAGAACGGCGCGACATCGGCGTTCGCCCCGCTGTCGGGCAGCGTACGGGCGACGAAGCGGTCGCCGAGCGCTGCCGCATAGGCAGCGAACCGCTCCGCTCGACAAATCTTATCGCCCGCGAAGCGATAGGCGAGCACGGTCAGGTCCTCGCGCTCGAGCCTGTCGCGTACGGCCTTGATCTCCTCCGGCGCGATCTCGAGACCCGCGGGCTCCTTCAGCGGCAGCGAAGGCTGCGAGAGCACGGGCGCCAACATCGCAGGCTCCAGCATCATGGTTAGCGCGAAATTTCCCGTAAAGCACATACCGATGGCGCCGACGCCGCGTCCGCCGCATTCCTGATGTGCGAGCCGCGCGAGTGCGCGCAGCCATTGTGTCACCGGGCTCGAAGCGTTGCCAGCCAGCGCGTGGAATTCGGCGCTTACGCACGCGCGTTGGAAGATGGCAGTACCCTCCTCGGCGGTCGGGACGGCGCCATCGCGGCCGAACAGCGAGGGCATGTAGACCGTGAAGCCGGCATCGCCGACCCAGCGGGCAAAGCGCGCAACGTGCGGGCTGATGCCCGGCATCTCGGCCATCACGATGACGGCCGGCCCCGAACCTGCGACGTAGACCACCTTGGTGGCGCCATCGCGCGTGATCTCGCGGCGCGGGAAATCCTCCAGCGGGTCGTCCTCGTGGATGCTCCGGTTGCGCATGGATACCGTCCCCGATGTTGAGTCCATGATTAGGACTCAGCATTAGCACGCTAGGTCCAGTTTCACAACTCAGATAGAATGCCCGAATGACCGACCCGCCTCTGATTCGCCGCTCGCCCGTCGCCATGCGCGATTGCAATCTGGCGAGAAGTTTCGAGCTGATTGGCGACCGGTGGACACTTCTGATCCTGCGTTCGGCGCTCTACGGCGTGCGGCGCTTCGACGATTTCCAGGCCGACCTCGACATACCGCGCAGCGTGCTTAGCAACCGGCTCGCCGCCTTGGTCGCGAGCGGCATCATGGAGCGGCGAGAGTATCGCGAGGAAGGCCAGCGCCCGCGCGTCGAATATCCGCTCAGCAGAATGGGGCGCACGCTCGGCCTGCCCTTTTTCGCCATGACCCAATGGAGTGACAGGTGGCTCGGCGACAGGCCATCACCATTCACGCTGCGCTCCAAGGCATCGGGGCAAAAGTTATCCGCCGCCTTAGTAGACGAAGGTGGCAAGCCGGTGCAGGCGTCCGACATCGAGGGAGTGATCGACCCTGCCTATACGAAGCCGGGCGGGAAGCGCAGGAGGTGAAACGCGCCGGCCGCCCAAGCCTCCAAGAGGGACGGACATGCCTGCCGCCATGAAGCAGCGCCCACAGCTCATTGACGAGTTCGGCCAGCGCGATCTTGCGTCGCCGACACCAGGGACTCGGGCAATTCGCGAACCTTACGTAAGGATCATTCGTCGAAAGAGGGAAGACTTAGGCCTTTGTGGCAGATCGCCTGCCAAGTTGCGGGGGCGGACGGCACGCGCGATCAGCCTCGTGAGCACCACGTCTACTCAGGTTTCAAGCCGCGCGAGGTCCACGATGGGGCATGTCAAACGTGCGGTACGTAGAATTCCCATGCCGTATGTACGCTAGATCACCATTGGCCCACGCGAGCTCGAACCCGAGGTCCTGATATAATTGCTTAGACATGTCAAAATCTCGAGCCGGCGCGAAAGCCTTGGCCTCTATGGTCGCCATAGTTGCTCAGCAGTCGAGGTCCTCGCAATGATGCGGCTACTCTATTTGGCTCACTGGCAGCAATTGTTCCGCAGGCGACCTCGGACGATCTCCGTTTCCCGCCGCTATTGGGGCTCGAGCGGACATCAGTCGGCCACCGCTTAATGAGTACACGGCCTAGTGAACGGAAGTTGACCTGCCAGGCTCCCGAAGTCGCCTGCTCATTACCGAGCTTCAAAATAACGGAGAGAGAGCATAGCCGTCATTGTGATAGAGCGTCACATCAGCTCCTAACCTACAGATCGCGAAATGAAGCCGTCCCGCGGGGTCTGCGGGGGTGATCAGCCCAAGTTCGTCAATGAGAAGTGGCCGATATTCCTCAATTTCAGGATTATCCTCGAGAGCTTCTTCTTCGAAGAGCTCTCGCTCGTCCCGCACAATATTCCGCAGCTCACGAAGATCTCCTCCGGAACGCGTCACCATGTCTTGCCAGTATGGATACTGCACCACGAGGTCCAAGCACTCGCGTAAAGTTGCAGCAATGACCCCCGCCCCGCCTTCGCTCGTTACAAGCAGAATAGACTGCCGCGGCCCAAACACCGAAAACAAACATCCAGATGCGCGCCTTGCCACGATCTCAAACGGTTGAAGGTTGTCGGTTTTGAACCAGGTGTGATCGAAAGGCTCGTCCACCACTTCAAAGTCAAATGCCGAGAGCATGTCGCGAATGCGCTTGTTCTCACGCAACGTTTTCGGGGTAATCTCCATGCGTTGATCTCAATCAGCTTGTGTACGAATGAGGCGCCGATCGCTTTGGTAAGCGATCGGTCTCCGCAAGCAGCGTCCGCGATTGTGAGGGTTCAGGGCCGAGGGTGCATCGCCGCGGCATCCCCTGGCTGTTCGACCATGCGGCGGAGAGTCTCGAAGCTCATGCCGGTTGATCGCCCTTCGGGAACGGGCTTGTTCTGCCGCTGATAGACTTCCGCACGCCCGCTCTTGGCGTACTCATCGCCGGGCGCGAGAGCCAGAGCCTTGTCAAAATCGGCTTCGGCCTTGGCAAGCTCTTCAAGCTGAAGGTAAGCCCAGCCGCGGCGTGCATAGGCCTGCTCGTAATCGGGATCGACCGCAATGGCGCGGTTATAATCGGCGATCGCACTCTGATAGTCGCCCATCACGTAGCGTGTGTTGCCGCGCCAGGAGAAATACATCGGGATATCCGAGTCGATCGAGATTGCGGCGTCGTAGTCGGCGATGGCTTTGCCGAATTCCCGCCGGTCAAAGTAGGCGGTACCTCGGCTTGCATAGGCCTCATGCAGACGCGGCTCGAACGTGATCGCCTGTGTGTAGTCGGCAATCGCGCGGTCGAGGTCGCTCTTGTAGTACCAGGCACGCGCCCGATTGAGATAACCGCAGCCGGCTTCTTGATTGATGGCAATCAGCGCATCAGAGTCGGTGATGACACGGTCGTACTCGCCGAGCTCGGTCAGTGCGTAGCCCCTGTTGCAGTACGCGACTTTGAGCGACCAGCCGCTCAATGTTCCCGAGTCGATACTCGCTGTGCACCCCGCAATTCGTTGCTCATGCGTGATGTCGTTGGCGCCGCAGAGACCCGGCGGCAGTTGCACGGCTTTGGGGATTTCGCCGCCGATACGGTGAAGATGCCTGCGCAGGACGTCATTGTCTGGATCGAGCAGCAGAGAGGTTTGAAAGTCGGCAATCGCCTTACCCTTCTGGCCGATATCCTCATAGGCCGCACCGCGTACGAAGTAGAGACCCTGCGGATTTTTGGCGAGGCCGATCGCGGTTGTCAGATCGGCGATTGCGTGCCGATAGTCCTTGCGTTTGAGGAACACCGAACCGCGCTGACGGAAATAGTCCGCATCCTTCGGGTTCAGCGCGATGGCTTTAGCAAGGTCGGCGAGCGCGCGCTTTGGATCGCGATCGGTCAGGATCGAGCCACGATAATAATAAGCCGTGGCGAGCTTCGGATTCTCGCGGATCGCCGCGTCCAAGTCGGCGAGTGCGTGGTCGAAATCCTTTTGCAAGACATACCCGAATCCGCGGGCCGTCAGCGCCAGCGCGCGAGCCGCCGGATTCGCCCTGCCGGACTCGATGATCCTGGTGCAATAAGCGATGCGCTCTGCCGAGGAGAGCTTCGGCGCCTTGCAGGCCCGCCACGCATCCTCGAGGGACGTCGCTAACGCGGCGGCGCCGGAAGTCACGGCCGCTGTTGCAGGCACCACGAGGGTCGCGAGACACGCGGCGACACCGCCAATTATGGAAAGGCGAAAGTTGTAATACCGGGCGCGCATGACGGCTCCATTGCGGGTCTGACTAGCCCACCCCTGCGCCGCATTGGTCGCAGCCTCGGCTCAAAACGTTCACACGGAAACCCAAGGAGTCGGGCGCCGCGGCGAGTATCAATTATGTGGTGCGCCGCGACGCTGCGAGAATTATGAGCAAGATGGCAATCGGTAGCGTCGATGCATCAATTCCACGACGCCCAGATGACGGAAGACAAAAGACGAGTATCGCTAGCTAATGGGGCCGGATAGCTTTGGTCCCGGCATGATGGCGTGTTGAGTAATGCTTAAAATGTCCACCCCCGTGATGACGGAGGCCTGGTTTGCCGATTGTTCCTTGACTTGGGTGCCTGCAACCAAAACACCGGCAACAGCTATCGTGCCGATGGCAACGAGAGCGACGAGGACTTTGCGCATTGCAGTCTCCTCTACTCCCCAGCACCAAGACGCTACGCCTGGTCTGTATCCTCCGAATGTCGCCCCCTTAACGACTTGGTATCGTGAGTATCGAACGGGAACTTCGTGGTTCGCCCACCCTTCGGAAAGAGCTCCGTCGACCTTCTGAAAGCCGTCACGCGAGACACGTGAACCCTCCACGCGGATGCAGCGTCTACTGCTGGCCATGCGGTTTTCATTCGCGCGCATCAGCGCCGCCGTGCTGACATGTGTCGGCGCGCTGCCCATCACGTCTATTGGTGACATCTTGGCTCATGCCGCCACAACGCGATCTCACGACGCCATCCAGTATCCCTGGAAGGGCACCGACGACCTGATCGCCGTCAATCTGGCGATCGGATCGTTGCGCGACACGCTCACGATGCGGCTCACAAGCGAGCGCGGCGTGCATGCCGAGACGCTGCTCATTGTGGTCGGCGCGATCGCCGGGTTCGCCGCGCAGGCTGCCGTCAACGAGCGCATCAAGAATCGCGATGTGCCCGGCGCCACCAAGGACATGCCGGGGCCGGAGTTGGGCAAACTCATGTACGAGCGCGGATTGGCCGTGTCGGTGACGGGGAAATCCGGCGAGAAGTATTACTTCGGCGATCTGATCAACGGTTACATGGTGAACCAGTCGACGACGGTCGACTACCATTTGTTTGGGATACTGGCGGGAGCTGCCGGTCAGCTAGGCGTGAAGTACGAGGAGTTGCCCGACGCAATCCCGATGTTCGCGCGTGCGTCAAAAACGATCGGCACGCCGGAATTTGGCATCCTCCACCCGCCGAAGCCGCTCAGCCCGCAATTGACACCGCGCGAAGCGCTCGAAAAGTTTTGGCCCGAAGTTAAATTCATTTTCGAACGGACCGACGGACAGGGCAGCGTTACGCCGGCAAAGGGCCACAACGTCAAGCCGGAATACTGGCCGCTGGTCGCCGCGCTGGTCGCACGCCAGCATCTCATGCTGGTGAAGGACACGATCGATCCGCGAGTAGCGGTCGCGCTGATCATGGAATCCGCGATCACGATGTCGAAGATTGATCCCGAGACCGTGCCGCAGCAATGGCCGGCCGATGCCCCGCCGCAGCCGCCGCTGGAACGGGCACGACCGAATTAGGTTATCTGAGCCTCGATGCCAGGCCTCACCGCGGCGGCGGCTTGAATATCTTAGACATGGCGTGCTCCTTGTCTTTGGCACCCCTTGCCAGCGTCGATCGCTGGTGGGACAGGAGCACGGCCGGACAATCCCATTGACCGACTCTCGCAAGCTGCTCGCTATTTCGTTTATGTTCTACGCTGAACCTTTTTGTTGGCTGCTGCGACTACCGCCAGATGACAAAGCTCCTCTGGTCAGTTACCGAAGTCCTGCTTATTCTGCTCGCCGGGTGCATTTGGGTGGCCAGCACCGCTGTAGCATCAGCGTCAGGGTTCGTGGCCATGGTAGCGACCACGCTTCTGCCGGGGCTTTCGCAAGTATATTGGATTCGGTCCATATGGGCGGCTACGGGCAAAGTCCCCGAGCCAATGACTATGCTGTGTGCGACGTGGCTAGGCCTGTTTGTCGTTTGGGTCTATGCGCGGCATCATACTCTCCTAAGAAAGCCCAACGCCAAGTTGGAGCTCCTCTCTTAGACGGGGCTCATTACCATCATGAAATGCATCTGCCCGATTGTCGGCTGTATCCCAATCGCACTCATGATGAGCGTCGCTTTCTCAACTGCGGCCAGTCCGTTGGCCTCCTCAAGACACAAGACGATCACGTGCCCCTTTCTGGCGCAGGGAAGTTTGACATTCGACGCACCGACGAAACTCGGAGCCCTGCCGGCTGAGATCGATTTTGATTATCCGGCCAAGGCGATCCAATTCAGCTTTAGAGACGGGAACTTGCTTCTTGTTGCAATGGATGAGCACGAACCGTCGCGTCCGCGTGTCGTGGTTTCGGCCCAACTCAACAAGAAAACTGGGGCTTATGAAGGGCAGATATTTGTCGACATGGGCGGCAATCAATTGATGCTGCACAATGGGCCAGTGCGTTGCACTGTTCGCAAAGAGTGATCGTCCGCTTCGGCATTTTGTGAAGCCCATCCCGCAGGATAGTACGAGTGTACGCCGCCGCATCCCTGTGTCGGCCATTGCAGCCGCGCCGACGAGTAACGTTCGACGTGAAACAGACATGCAACCAACGCGACGAGTGCAGGGCGGTTCAGGTGCCGCGGCCTACGTTAGCCACGCGGCGATCAGCCGCGCTTCTCTCGACTCGCGGCAATGCTCCATACTCTGCTCCTATGCGAACGCCGCATTAGGCTTAACCGAATACGACTGGCCTCCAACTCTTCTAAGCGAATTTCTCAGAGGCCGTATCCGCTGTTGATCAAGCAGACGTCCCACTAGATCGAAGGAAGTTCCGCTCTGACCTTAGCAGATCTGAGTATCGCGGATCACATAGCCAAGAGGTTCAT
>Ga0136846_1243631_pt1 | contig 10241 bp, 14 predicted proteins | sample HopSoiMetagenom2_FD_96841 | JGI IMG/M metagenome (GOLD analysis project Ga0136846, IMG submission 96841) | Grasslands soil microbial communities from Hopland, California, USA - 2 Assembly 2016 (version 4) | ecosystem: Environmental > Terrestrial > Soil > Grasslands | place: USA: Hopland... | reverse complement strand
GCTGAAAAGCTGCGACGTCTGCGGCGTGTTCTGGGGCGCATTTGCAGGCCGCGACCCGAAGGCCAACGCGGCGCATGTGGCGCAGTTGTTCCGCTGGTGGGACGAGGGCAAGATCGCGCCGAAAATCAGCGCGACCTATCCGCTCGAGCGGGCAGGGGAGGCGATTGCGGCGCTGCGGGACCGTAAGGCTGTCGGCAAGCTGGTGGTGACGATTTGAGGCTGAGCGAATGGCGCGCCAGCCGGTCGGCGCGCGCGACATTCTGGGCGGCGGCCTGCTTCGCCTTCGTGATGGCGATCATTCCCCATCCGCCCCAGGTGCCGGGCGAGCCGAACGACAAGGTGCAGCACATCGTCGCGTTCGCAACGCTGTCGGCCCTCGGCAGCTTCGCTTATCCGCGCATGACGCTCGTCAGATTGCTCATCGGCTTGTCGCTGTTCGGCGCGCTGATCGAGGTCGTGCAGGCGATTCCGGCGTTGCACCGCGACAGCGACGTGCTCGACTGGTTGGCAGACACGGTTGCGGTTGCCACCGTGCTGCTGATTGTCCGCTGGTGGCGGGGACGCCCTAGCGTCTGACCGAGAGCGATCGGAGCCAGCTCACTACCGCTGTCGATAAGGCGATGCGGTGATCGGAGAACGAGTGATCGGTATCCATCTGGATCGCAGTCACTCGGGCACCGGCCGATTGCAGCGCGGCGGTTACCGGCAGACTCCTTGCGCCGATCCCGTAGCGCGCGTTGATCGTCAGAACCCGCAGGCCACGAAGGCGCCGCGCCGCTTGCACGAGATCCCATTTAGCCGCGTTGGTCACCGCATCGTCCGCGACGCTGGCTGGTGTTGCGCCGTGCAGCGAATTGCCGAAGTCGTCGAAGCCCTTTGTGAGCTCGTCGCGAGTCTTCGCTCCCTTGCTCGTGCCGCCCCCACCGATGTTCCATGCGTCGATCAGAATCAGCCCATCGAGGCCCGTTGATCCGGTGGCAGTCATGGTTGCGGCCGCCCCGCCCATCGAGTGGCCACCGAGGACGATGTGGCGCTGGTCTATGCCGAACCTGGCACCGCCGGATGATCTCGCAAAGTTGAGCGCCGCCGTCGCATCTTCCATCGCGTTGGTGATCGAAAAATCACCGGGAGAACCCCACGCGCCGCGATAGGTGAAAGTCAGGACATCCCAGCCCGAGCGGCGGATCGCCTGGGCGAGGTCGAGGTTGCGTTCGTTGCCGGGCAACCCGTGCATCAGGATGACGGTCGGATGCGGTCCTCTTCCGCTGGCAACGAACAATAGAGCATTGAGGCCGACTCCATGGGACGGGATCAGCAGTTGCTGGTTATGCGCGGGAAAGCGGGCGTCGCGGGGTGGATCGACGATCGCTGCATTGCCGGGCGCCGCAGCAGTTGCGCTCACCGAAAGTGAAGCCAGCGCAGCAAAGGCGAGCATTTTCCCTGGCATCGGATCCCCTTTTTCCTGGACGGTCAGGATAACGAGTCCGCTGGAAACATCCATGATGCTGGACGGTGCGCATCCTGCCTCCTATCTGCCCCGCAAACGCTGACCGGGAATGCCAAGGGAAACGAATGACCCAATTTGACGATCGCGAGCGCGCCTTCGAGGCGAAATTCGCCCACGACGAAGAGATGCTGTTCCGGATCACTGCACGGCGTAACCGCCTGCTCGGCGAATGGGCTGCGCGACAGATGGGGCTTAGCGAAGCCGAGAGCGAATCCTATTCGAAGGACGTCATCCGCTCGGATTTCGAGGAAGCGGGCGAGCATGACGTGATCCGCAAGGTGCTTGGCGACCTCACCGCCGCCGGTATCGACTGCGACGAGGAGAAGGTCATGGAGGCGCTTCGCAACAAGGAGATCGAGGCGCGCCTGCAGATCATCGAGGCGAGCAACCTCTAATGCCGATGGCGCCCGACGAGATCGAGGAGCTGATCAAGGCCGGAATCCCCGACGCCGAAGTCATTATCCGCGACCTGGCCGGGGACGGCGACCATTATGCCGCGCGCGTGGTCAGCCGCAGCTTCGAAGGAATGAGCCGAATCAAGCAGCACCAGGCTGTCTATTCGGCACTTGGGGGACGGGTTGGGGGTGAGCTTCATGCACTGCAGCTCGAGACCGCAGTGCCGAACGGAGAATGAAACGTGAGTGAGTCCCACAATCGCATCGCCGAGATCGTCAAAGGAAATGACATCGTCCTGTTCATGAAGGGCACGCCGCTGTTCCCGCAGTGCGGCTTTTCGAGCCGTTCGATCGCGATCCTCGATCGGCTCGGCGCAACCTATGAAACCGTTGACGTCTTGCAGGACCCGGAGATCCGACAGGGCATCAAGGTTTATTCGGATTGGCCGACGATTCCGCAGCTGTACGTCAAAGGCGAGTTTGTCGGCGGATCGGACATCATGATGGAAATGTTCGAGAGCGGCGAGCTGCAGCAGCTGGTCGGCGCCGAGGCCTGAAAGAAGAAGGGGCGGAGCAGCTGGACCAGAGAACCGCTGCACCGCCCCTTTCCTGGCGTGGAACCAAGTGGACGCGGTTAAAGTTGCAATCGCCGTGCCAATTTGAATAAACGGCTAATTACTGCGGTTTTTTGAGAAAAGCGGGGAAAGGCTAATGGGCCTTGCGTAAAGAATTCCGACAGAATTGGGCGCTTGCTACGGCCGATGGCACTTTGCCGCAGCTTTTGGGTTGGGTGAGCCGGTGAGCCGGCATGATCCCGACATGGCCCGTGCGGTCGGGCCCAAGCTGTTCTGCGACCTGACCCAGAGCTGGTCGGATGTTGGCGGCGGCGTGCGCACCTATCTACTGCACAAGCGTCGTCACATCCTCGAATCGACCCCGCATAGCCATTTGATGATCATCCCCGGCCCGCGCGACGAAGTCGTCGAGGAGGAACGGGCGATCACGATGACGATCGCCTCGCCGCACGTGCCGGCCAGCCCACACTACCGGTTCATGCTCCGCAACCGCGCCGTGCGAGCCGCTCTCGAGCAGTTCCGTCCCGACCTCATCGAGTGTCAGGACGCCTATAATCTTCCGTGGGCCGCAATCGCCCATCGCCGCCGCTATCCCGAGACGGCGCTGATCGCCGCTTACATGACCGATTTTCCGACCGTCTATGTCGAGCGGCCCTTCGCCAAGGTGATGGGCAAGACGCTCGCCGGCCTGTGCTCGCGGATCTGCTACAGTTATTGCGGCACGCTTTACCGCCGCTTCGATTCCGTCTTCTCGCTAAGCGAGAATGGCGGCGCGGCAAAGCTGCGCTCGCTCGGGATCGAACCGGTCGAGGTGGTGCCGCTCGGGGTCGAGCTGGGCGAATTCGGAACGGACCGGCGCGATCCCAAGTTGCGCGAGAAGCTTGGGATCGATGACCATCAGCCGCTGCTGATTTACGTGGGCCGGCTCGACGGCGAGAAAAAGCCAGACGTTGTCGTGGATGCCTTCCGCCGGCTGCCCGCGGGGCTCGGGGCGAAGCTGGTCCTGCTTGGGGAAGGCCCGCTGAGAAGCGAAATCGCGATGCTCGGCGATGACCGGATCGTCATGCCCGGTTACGTTGAAAGCCGGGCCGAACTCGCGCGCTGGCTGGCCAGTGCCGATATTTATGCGTCGGGCATGGCCGATGAGACCTTTGGGGTGTCGATCATCGAAGCCCAGGCATCAGGCCTGCCGGTGGTCGGCGTGGCGGCGGGAGCGATGATCGATCGGGTGACGAACGCGACGGGCCGGTTGGGTCCGGTGGGCGACGCCGAAACGATGTCCGCCAATATCATGGCGGTGCTGTGCAGCGACCGGCCGAAGATGGCTGCGGCGGCGCGCGTCCACGCGCTGCAGTTCGGCTGGGACAGCAGCATGGAAGCCTTGTTTGGACGCGTCTATCCTGCCGCCTTCGAGCGGCGACGGCAGCGACAGCTGGCAATGTCGGGCGCGATGGTTGCCGCGGCTTGACGGTTCAAGGCGCGTTCACTTGGATGGGGCGAGTTTCAAAGGCATGATGTGGGGGAAGTTCAGTTTCGTCATGGGCGCGACTCTGCTTGCCGCCGCCGCAACCGGAGTCGCTGCTCCAGCGCCGCCGGATCCGTCCGCGGCAAAATCGCTTGTGCAGAGTTGCGACGCACACAAATTCGAGACGGCGATCCAGCTGATCGGGCCCGACGGCAAGCCGAAGCAGTCCAAGGTCAAGATGTGCGGGACAATCGGGCAGAGCGATGCCGACTGGATCCGGACGCTCGAAGATGCAGTCGGCAAGACCCAGGAAAACACCGAAATGCCGCGCGCGGCGAAAGAGCAGATCATTGCCGCGGTGACCCTGGAGATCGACCGCCTGCGCCACCCCGCGCTACAGCTGCCGCCGGGGACGGACATCGCCACCCTGTCGAGGCCCAAGCCGAGCCTCCCGGCCGCGCCAGCCACCCCGCTGTCACGCGATTTTGGCATGTTGCCCGAGTTGCCGACCGCGTCGAGCGTGCCACCCCCCAATCTGATCGGACCTGGCGGAACGGTCGCGGCGGCGCCCCGGTTGACCTTGCGTTGCGCCCTTTCCGGTGACGAGGCCCGACCGAGCGAATGCGACGGGATCGACCGCGACACGGTCATGGTGTTGCGCGCTGACGATGCCTATCCGCGCGGCGTCGAACTGCGGTTCGTTCGCCACGGGAATTCGCTCGCCGAGCTCGACCTGCCGGCGCTGAAGCAAGGCCAGACCGCTTCGCTTCGGCTGCCCCCGGCGGTGTGCCGGGGCGTGGTTCGAAGCAAGGTCGAGATCCAGGCCCTTGCGGCCAATGCGCCGAGCGGGACTGGTGCCGGCCCAATCGGCGAATACGACCTGCGCTGCTAGCAAGCATGGACGTGGCGTGGCAGAGGCCATTGCCGTGGACGCGCCGTACGCAAAGCTGGAGCAACTCGAGCCGGGAATCGCCCGGGTTCTCGCCCACAATCCGTCTGCCTTCACCTATTACGGCACCCAGACCTATTTGATCGGGACGAACGAGGTCGCGGTGATCGATCCCGGGCCTGATCTCCTCGAGCATGTCGACGCGCTGGAAGGCGCAATTGGCGGCCGAAAAGTCACCGCGATCATGTGCACGCACACCCACCGCGACCACAGCCCGGCGGCGGCGCCGCTTGCCGAACGCGTCGGCGCGCCGATCATCGGGTGCGCGCCGCTGGCGCTGGAGACGGTCGGCCCGCGCGCCGATGCGTCGTTCGACGGCGATTATACGCCGGACCGGGAGCTGACCGACGGCGACGCGCTCGAGGTTGACGGCGAGGCGGTGACGACCGTCGCGACGCCCGGTCATACCTCAAACCATCTCTGCTTCTCCTATCGCGGGGCTTTGTTCAGCGGCGACCATGTCATGGGCTGGTCGACGACCGTGGTCGTCCCACCCGACGGTGATATGGCCGCCTACATGTCGAGTCTCGACAGGCTGAGGCAGCGCGACGATCGGGTTTACTATCCGGCCCACGGGCCGCCGGTGACCAACCCCCGGCAATATGTTCGTCACCTGGTCGGCCACCGCATGCAGCGTGAAAAGCAGATCCAGGGACTGGTGACGGCAAAGGCGCTTTCGATCGCGGAAATAGTGGCGAACGCATACCCCGGCCTCGACCCGCGCCTGGTGCCGGCGGCGGGCGGATCGGTCTTCGCGCATCTCGTCGATTTGGAACGGCGGGGGCTGGTCGAGCGTCGGGGGGACGAATGGATCGCCGCCTGAACAAGCCGCTGGTGATTGCGATGGTCGTCGTCGCCCTGGTGCTGGGCCTTGTCGTCGGCACATCGACCGGCATCGCAGACCGTATCTTCGGCGGTCCCAATCCGAAGACGATCGCAAGCGCGAGCCTGGAATCGATGCGCGCGCAAAACCGGCTAATCGCCTTCGTCGCGCGCTACGTATCCGTGACAACCAGCGAAACGAGCCGCCTTGGCTTCTCAACGAAGCGAACTTTGATCCTGCCTGGTGATGTACGGTACGAACTCGACCTGTCCAAGCTGGAGTCCAATGACGTGAGCTGGGACGCAAGCAGCCACACCCTCAAGGTGAAGCTTCCCGAGATCGAAATCGCCGGTCCCGACGTCGATCTCGCGGCGGCGCAGGAATATGGCGAGGGTGGGATCCTGTCGGCGCTGACCAATTCGAGTCAGCAGCTCGATTCCGCCAACCGCGCCAAGGCCGTCGCCGACCTTCGCAAGCAGGCCCAGGGGCCGGTGCAGATGCGGCTGGCGCACCAGGCAGCGCGGGCGGCAATCGAACGCAGCTTCGCCATGCCGCTGGTCGCGGCCGGTTTCAACGATGCGAAAGTGGTTGCGCGCTTCCCGACCGAGGGCAGCGATGACGCTTCCTATCTCGATCTCTCCACCCCATATGAGGAGGCGATCAAGGAAGCGGAGCGCCAGCGGGCGGCACAGGCGAAGAAATGACGGTTCAAACGCCCACTCTCAAAGGCCTCGATTTGCTCGCGGAGATCGACCGCCTGAAACGCGAGCGCAACGCGGTGATCCTCGCTCATTATTACCAAAAGCCCGAGATCCAGGACCTTGCCGATTTCGTCGGCGATAGCCTCGATCTGTCGCGCAAGGCGGCCGAGACCGATGCCGATGTGATCGCATTCTGCGGGGTCCGTTTCATGGCCGAGACAGCGAAGATCCTCTCGCCTGACAAGACGGTGATTCTGCCTGACATGGATGCAGGTTGCAGCCTGGAGGACAGTTGCCCGCCCGATCAGTTTGCGGCGTTCCGGGCCGCGCATCCCGATCATATCGCGCTGACTTACATCAACTGTTCCGCAGCGGTGAAAGCGCTTTCCGACATCATCGTCACCAGTTCATCAGCCGACGTGATCCTCAAACAGATTCCAAAGGACCAGAAGATCATCTTCGGTCCGGACCGGCACCTTGGCGGCTATCTTGCGCGCAAGACCGGGCGCGACATGCTGCTGTGGCCGGGCATCTGCATCGTCCACCAGGCGTTCAGCGAGACCGAGCTGCTGAAGCTCAAGGCCGAATATCCCGACGCGCCAGTCGCTGCACATCCCGAGTGCCCGCCGCACATCATCGACCATGCCGACCACGTCGGATCGACCAAGTCGATCCTCGATTTTGCGCTGACCTCCCCGGCCCAGACGATCCTGGTGGCGACCGAGCCGCACATCATCCACCAGATGGAAAAAGCGGCGCCGGGCAAGACCTTCATTGGCGTGCCCGGCGGCGACGGCAACTGCAATTGCAACATGTGCCCGTACATGGCGCTCAACACGCTGGAGAAGCTGTACGTCGCCCTGCGGGACCTCCAGCCGCGGATCGAATTGTCGCCGGAAGTGGTGGAGCGGGCGCGGGTGCCGCTCGAACGGATGCTCGAAATGGCTGGCCGGACCGTGGGGCAGGGAGACGTTGGCAAGCCGATCATCGAACATCCCGAAGAAATCGATCCGGCGATCAGCGGCGATTGAGTTCGCGTTAAGCTGTCGCGGAAACGACCGATTTACGGCGAACCGAATCCTGTCATCGGCGACGCAGATCTGAGCGCCTCCTAATCATCGGCTCATGGCCTAGCCTTGTTCCCGGCGTTCATCCGGGGAGGGTGCATTGCGGGCACGGGGTTTCCTGCCGCTGGTGGCGGCTGCGATTTCGGTACAAACGGGCGCGGCGTCCTATTCCATGGCTTTCGCTTCGGAGTTCCCGGCGCGCATTCTCGCCGCTCATAATGCGGAGCGCGCCCGGGCCGGCCGGCCTTCTTTGGTGTGGGACAACACGCTTGTCGCCGGGGCAGCGGCGTACGCGCGGCAGATGGCGTTCACCGGGCGATTCCAGCACTCGAACCGCCGCGCGCGGCCAGGAACGGGTGAAAATTTGTGGATGGGGCCGCACGGATATTATCCGGTCGAGGCGATGGTCGGTTCCTGGGTTTCCGAAAGGCGCTGGTTCCGTCGGGGTGTCTTTCCCAACGTTAGCCGGACCGGCGATTGGTCCGACGTCGGTCACTACACGCAGATGATCTGGCCAACGACGACCCGCGTCGGCTGTGCGATCGCCTCAACCGGCCAGACCGATTATCTCGTTTGCCGCTACTCCAATGCGGGGAATATCGACGGCCGCATCGTTTAGCCTAGCCACAGCCAGAGCGCGGCGATCAGCATTCCAAGATTCAGATACGCCGTCGAAGCGAAGCCGAAGGCGCGATAAACCGGCTTGATCCGGTAGCCGATCCAGAAGGCGATGCGGACGATGACGAACGTGATCGCGATGGCGGCGATGATGCCCATGCGAGCGATCGGAAGACTGACGGACAAAGCGAGGATTCCGACCAGAAACAGCAGGAACTGCTGCGTCGTGTTGTCGGCGACGCGTCCGTTCACGATCATCTTCTCGCTTTCCTTGCCGCGCGTCGGGTCGATGGCTTCGCTGAAGAAGCGCTGGTTGCCGACCGCGGCTATCATTGCGAACAGGGTCAGGGCCGGCGGGACTGCCCAGCGCAGGGCGTAGGCGAGGCGGTCAGCGGCGGTGTCCGGGATGGTCGGTGCCCCAATGACAGCCGACAAGGCCCAGACTAGCAGAATCATCGCGACGATGCCGCTGGCGGCTCCGATGGCGACTCTGCCCTGATCCTTGGTCATGCTTGTTTCCCCCGACCTGATTTTAGCGGTGTCGTTGCGGCGCCACAACGGAACAGCAACGCGCCTGCGCCGTTGAACTTGCCGGTTAACTTGCTGCGCGTCTCTCATGACGCACGGCTCGTCGTTACCTTGGTTTGAGGGGCATCCAGCGTTCAGCAAACGTCGTTAGAATAGCGAAACGGAAACGAGAGAGAGACTTGCTCATGAAGACTATTATCAAAACCTTGAGTGCTGCGGCACTGATCGCGACCAGCGGCGTGCTCATCGCAGCGCCGGCTGCGGCGCACACGACTTACTATGCGCACCACCACACCTATCATGGCCGAACCCACTACGCCCGCAAGTATTGCCGCCATTCGTCGGCTGCGACCGGCAAGGTTGCCGGCGGCGTTGCCGGCGCCGTGATCGGCAGCAAGGTGATCGGCGGCGGCCTGCTTGGCCCAGCCGCGGGTGCAGTCGGCGGCGTCGTCGCCGGCGGCGCGATTGACCGCAGCCTGTCTGCCAAACACCGCTGTTATTATCGATAAAGGCGAGCGGGCGCTGACATGCCCGCTTACGCCGAACATCGGAGAATAGTCCGGCCGCGGGAGCGCATCAGTGCGCTCGCCGCGGTCGTTCTCGTTCAAGCGGTCCTCGCCTTCGTCCTGTTGAGCGGCTTTCGCGTCGATATGCGCAGGAGTGGCGACCTCGTTCAGCGCCTGATCGCAGTCACGCTCGCAAAACCGCCTCCGCCGCCGCCCGTTGAGCCGCCGCCACGGCTCGAACGTAGCCAGCCCAGTGCACCCAAGGCCCCGCCCGACAAGCCCGGCGGATCGCCAGGGCCGAAACCGGCGCACGCGCCGCCGTCGATTACCCCGGTTGTCGCTATCCAGCCGTCGGCGGCGCCGTCGGGCGGCGGCACCGGCATGGGTCCCGCGGCGGGCGGGGGCACAGGCGGCGGGACCGGCGGCAACGGCTATGGCGGGAGCGGCGGAGGGACCGACCTGGAGCAGATCGCCGGCGAAATCACGGCGCGCGACTATCCCGGGCATTTACGCGACGCCGGCGTGGGCGGGGTGGTGGGGCTCTCGTTCCGGGTCGAGCCGACCGGCCTTGTCAGCCGTTGCACGGTGACCCAGTCGAGCGGCGTGCCAGAGCTGGATGCGCTAACGTGCCGGCTGATCGTCCAGCGCTTCCGTTACCGGCCCTCGACCGACCGCTATGGCCGGCCAATCGCGGACACCGTCGACGGCGAGCATGAATGGATTCCGCACCGCTAGCTGCGGCTCGTCACCTGACCTTCGACCGTCGCGCCGGATGCGTGGTGGGTGTCCAGATGGCGTTTGATCATCTTGATGTTGCGGGTGTTGGACCGGAAGAAGAAATCGGGGATCGCGCCGACCCAGGGAATGAGCCCGAGCAGGAAATCGAAGCCGACATTGCCGGCCATCCGGCTGATCTGCCATTTCGACATGCCGAGATTGCGGGCTTCCCAAACGATGTAGGCGCCGAGTGCCGCTGCCGCGACGTCGCCGACGCCGGGGATCAGGTCGAGGATGACGTCGAGGCCGTTCGGGCGATTGAGGCCCGGGACGACGAACATCCGTTCGAGCAGCTTCTCCATCGCCTCCACTCGCTGCCGGACCGATTGG
>Ga0136846_1243985_pt1 | contig 10243 bp, 4 predicted proteins | sample HopSoiMetagenom2_FD_96841 | JGI IMG/M metagenome (GOLD analysis project Ga0136846, IMG submission 96841) | Grasslands soil microbial communities from Hopland, California, USA - 2 Assembly 2016 (version 4) | ecosystem: Environmental > Terrestrial > Soil > Grasslands | place: USA: Hopland... | reverse complement strand
CCCATCCGGAACGCCTCGGGCAGCGGAACGTCCGCCGCCAAGGCGTTGATCTCGCCGCCGCCGCCCGGCACCGTGATGTAGCCGCCGGCCACGAACATGCGCGGGCCTTCGACCTCGCCGGCGTTGATCGCGTCGCGGAGCGCGATGTCCGTGAGGCCGCGATAGACGCCGACATCGCGGACGGTGGTGAAGCCGCTCCGAAGCTCCATGCGCGCCGCGACGGCGCCTTTCAGAATTGTGTCCGCCTCGCTGTGCTTGAGCGGCGCGGCCGGATCGCTTTCGGTCACGTCGATCGCACCGTCGGCGGGAAGAGTGTGGAGGTCAGTCAGGCCGGGAAGGGCGATTTCTGCCGACCAGTCGACCGCGGCCGGGCCGTCGGCGTCGCGCCACGCGCTGACCGCAGCGATTTTGCCTTCGACGATGCGGATGCGCTGGTCCGTCAGCACCTTGGCGGCGGCCGGATCGATCAGCCGCCCGGCGCGGACGTCGACCGTTTGGGCCAACGACGCTGTTCCTGAAAGAAGCGCTGCGCCAGCGATCAATAACCGAGCTTTCAACCTGACCCCTCCAATCACGCGCAGAATCGCTATTGATCAAATCACTTAGCTACCCCTAACTCTCACCTGCCGGATCGGAAGGGGGTAGAGTGTCGCGCGTTCTTGCAACTTTGTTAGCAGGAGCGCTGCTCCTGCCAACCTCAGGCGCCCGCGCTGCGGACGCGCTGAAGTTCGGTCCGCCGCCATCGTGGGTGATTCCTCTCGCGGCGACGCCGCCGCCGCCCGCTTCGGATGCGCCAGTCGCCATACTTCTCAGAGATCAGCAAATCTCTCTTGAGCCCGGTCGCATCGCTACATTCACGGAAAGTGCGATGCGGATTCAAAATCCGCAGGGCCTGGCAGCCGGCAACATTTCCATTTCCTGGAATCCTGCAACCGAAGCGGTCACCATCCACCGGCTGCAGATTCGCCGAGGCGACAAGATCATCGACGTTCTCGCCAGCGGTCAGACATTCCAGACGCTTCGCCGCGAGACCAACCTCGAGGCGGCTATGCTCGATGGGACCCTGACGGCGAATATTCAGCCCGAAGGCCTCCAGGAAGGCGACATCGTCGATCTGGCAACAACCACGGAACACTCCGATCCGGCCCTCAAAGGCCATGTCGAAGCGATCTTTGCCGGCTGGAATGGGGCGCCGATCAACTTGGCGCACGCGTCGGCCAACTGGCCAAAGTCGATGAATCTGACGGTGCGTCGCTCCGATGGACTGCCGCAGCCGCGAACGAACGATTCCGACGAGCGGAGGGCGTTCGATCTCACGGCAACGAAGGTCGAGCCGCTGATCTCGCCCACTGGCGCGCCGGCGCGCTTCAAGACTGGCCGAATCGCTGAAGCGAGCGATTTCCAATCGTGGAGCGATCTTGCGGATTTGTTCACTCCGCTATTCCGCGACGCAGCGGCCATCCCGTCGTCGGGCCCGCTGCATGATGAAGTCGAGCGAATCCGCGGGTCGGCCGCTGATCCGAAAAGCCGAGCTGAGGCAGCGCTTGACCTTGTCCAAGACCGCATTCGTTACGTCGCACTGCTGATGGGCCAAGGGAGCTATGTGCCGACGCCTGCCGACACTACCTGGTCGCGAAGATTTGGCGATTGCAAGGCAAAGACCGCGTTGTTGCTTGGCATCTTGCACTCGCTTCAGATCGAGGCCGAGCCGGTGCTCGTCAATTCGGGCGCGGGGGACGCGATTGCTGACCGCTTGCCGATGGCGCAGTGGTTCAACCACGTGCTCGTCCGCGCCCATATCGGCGGCAAAGACTATTGGCTGGATGGGACACGCACAGGCGACACCGAGATTGATTCGCTGGAGACGCCCAACTTCGGCTGGGTCCTTCCGCTGGTCGCTAAGGCGAAGCTCGTGCACCTTTTGCCGAGCGCGCTCGATCGACCGAACGGCGACCTTACGGTTGACCTCGATGCGAGCAAGGGCGCGCTGAGTCCGGTCAGCGCGACCGCGACCAACATCCTTCGGGGCGACGCCGCGGTCGGCGTTGATCGACTAATCGCTACGCTGAGCAGCGAGCAGCAACATCAATTCTACGATCGATATTGGCGCGGAGTCATCGATTTCGTCGAACCTTCGACAATGACCGGCAAATATGACCAGGTCCGCCGCGAATATCGCCTGGAAATGACGGGGACCGCGACGCTTCGGTGGATCGACGGCCGCTTATCGCTGCCGACGACAAATCTCGGCTATCGCCCCAACTTCAAGCGGCCGGTCGGCCCGAACCAGGAAGCGCCGATCGCGGTCGATTTTCCGGCCTTCGAAAAGCACCTTACCACCATCCGCGTGCCGCCCGGCTTTTTCGCCAGCCGCAATCCTGGAACATACGCCAACGTGTCCCAGACATTGGCTGGCGTCGAATTTCGCCGCACGTCGACCGTGAACGGGGACGTCTTGACGATCGAAAGCAGCGCGCGATCGCTGGTTCCCGAAATCACTTACAAGGAGGCGCTGGCTGACGAAGAACCGATCCGCGCGTTGTTTGAGAATTCGATGGCGCTGTCGATCCCAAATTCTTACCGGCCGACGGCCACCGACCTCGACACAATGTCGAAAGTTGCACTTAAAATGCCAGAGCAATTCCTGCGACGGGGCCAGACGTTTTCTACTGCTCAACGATTTGAAGAGGCAGTTAAGGACTTCAACGAGGTGATCAGGCTTGAGCCGAAGAACCTCGTTGCACTCTCCAACAGAAGTGTTGCTAACGCTTGGCTGGGGCGCAAAGATGAAGCACTTCAGGATGTGCAGGCCGCCTTGGCGATCGATCCAAATCATCACACCGCTTTGCGCGCTCAGGCTCAAGTCTTGGAGAAATTGGACAATTGCGCGGAGGCCATCAAGGTTTACTCAAAGGTACTGGAGACCGAGCCGACCGATCAGTTCTCGCGTGATCATCGCGCCCAATGCGCGATCCAGGAAAATAATCAGAAGCTCGCTTTGAGTGACAGCGCCGCAATGCTGAGGGCAAATCCAGCCTTGCCCAACGCCCGACTTCGACGTGCTTTGGCACTGATAGATCAAAAAAATTATGGTCTCGCCGCCGAACAGGCGCGTCTCTTGGAGTCGCAAAATCCGGATCAGCAGTGGCCGCATCTGGCAGCAAGCAGAATCTATCGACTGATCGATCAAAAGACGGAAGCGCTCCAGGCCATCAACAGAGCACTGGTCATCGCGCCGAATGCCGATGCCTATGTCGAACGCGCGCTTTTAATGAACTACAACGGACGCGAAGCACCGCTGGCCGACTTGGAAGAAGCGTTAGCGCTCGATCCCAACAATGCCGGCGCGCTGGAATTCAAAGGGAAATTGCTTTTCGAAGAAGGACGCATCGACGAAGCCGCGAACCTTTTCGAAAAAGCTGCCGCGGCGCAGCCAGCCTCGATCAGACTGCAAATAATGGCATTGGCTGCTAGGCTCAAATCGTCAGCGCCTGGTCCGGCGCACGAGAAGCTGAAGGCGCTGCGTAGCACCTTGTCAAAGCCACGCGACCTCAATTCTCTTTGCGAGTTGGAGGCGCAGGCAGGGGTCGTGCTCAAAGAAGCCGAAGCCGACTGCAATACGGCCCTTCAAACAAGTCCCAACACGCCCGACTCAGTCGGCTACTTGGGGCTGGTTTATCTCAAGCAGAAACGTTTCGTAGAATCGATCGCCGCCTATAGTCGCGCCATCGATCTGAAAGCATCGTGGGCCACTTACTATTTGGGACGCGCTTTCGCCTACCGCGGTGCCGGGGAAGCGGAGAAGGCCGAAGCCGACCGTGCAAAAGCATTAGCGCTTGCTGATGTGGTCGACCGGATCTTCGCAGCATATGGCCTGAAATGGTAATCAGGCCGGCGTAACATCCCCCGCGCCCGTCCCGCCGTCCTCACCCGCATCAGGTCGCTTGTCGAATACTTCGTCGATGATCCCGAAGGCCTTCGCCTCGTCGGCCTCGAGGAAGGTGTCGCGGTCCATGGCGGTCTCGATCTCCTCGATCGTCTTGCCGGTGTATTGCGCATAGAGCGCGTTGAGGCGCGAGCGCATGCGCAGGATCTCGCGCGCCTGGATCTCGATGTCCGCGGCCATGCCCTGGGCACCGCCCGAGGGCTGGTGGACCATGATCCGGCTGTTGGTGAGAGCGACGCGCATGCCCGGCTCGCCCGCCGCAAGGAGGAAGCTGCCCATCGAGGCGGCCTGGCCGATGCACACGGTGCTGATCTTGGGCCGGATGTATTGCATGGTGTCGTGGATCGCGAGGCCGGCTGTGACCACGCCGCCCGGCGAGTTGATGTACATGAAGATGTCCTTCTTCGGGTTCTCGGACTCGAGGAAGAGCAATTGGGCGGTGACGAGACTCGCCATATGGTCCTCGATCGCGCCGGTGATGAACACGATCCGCTCGCGCAGCAGCCGCGAATAAATGTCGAAGCTGCGCTCGCCCCGGTTGGACTGCTCGATGACGATGGGGACGAGCTGCGAGACGATATCCTGATGGTCAATCACGTGAGTGCGATCCTTGGTTGTGGCGGAAGCCTACATCGGGCGGATCGCGGCGAGGTTCAAGCTGCCCATCCACAAGAAAGGGCGGCCCGTTGCCGGACCGCCCTCTTCAGTCTCGCGTTGACAATCAGTACTTCACGCCGATGCGGGCGTAATAAAAGCGGCCCGGCGTATTGTAGAGCGTCTGGTCCATATTGTTGATGTCGCAGCTGACGCAGCCCGGGGTATGGGCATTGAACAAATTGTTCACGCCGACCGCGAGGCCGAGGCTCTTCAGCGACCAGAAGCTCGGGTTCCAGCGCAGCTGAGCGTCGGTGTAGAAAATCGACTTCATCTTGTTGTCGCCGCCATTGATCTCCGTCAGTCCGGACATGTAGCGGCCGGTCACGGTTGCGCCGAACGATCCGTTGTCCCAGTCGACCACACCCAGCGAGCGCCATTTGGGATATCCCTGCGCCGGACTGCCGATTTCCGTCCCACGACGATGGTTGATCTCGGTCCCGGTGGAGGTCGGGGTGATGACGTCGAATTTGTGCAGCAAGGTGTTGTTCCACGTCAGGCCCAGCCGTCCCCAGCTCGCCTGAGGCGTGCGATAGGCAAAGTTGAAGTCCCAGCCCTGGGTCCTGATTCCGGCGATATTCTGCAGGGTTCCTTCGATCTGCGTGATGTTCCCGCTGCCGGAGCGATGGACGTTACCGCACGCCAGCGGGTCGTTGTCGTAGACGCAGCTCAACAGCGTCGACTGGACGTCTGCCGACTGAATCGCGCCGCTGAGGCGGATGTCGTACCAATTGGTTTCAAACGAGAAGCCCGGCAGGAAGTCGGGGCTGAGCACGCCGCCGATCACCCAGCTCTTCGACGTCTCCGGCTTCAAATTCTCGTTGCCGCCGGTGACGACCGAAAGCTGATCCTTCGGCCGCGTGTCGGAGCCATTGGGTGCTCCTTGTGCCACGCAGTTGGCGTGCACCGTCGTGTCGTTGAGGAAGTTGCGGTCGCGTGCGCTAAGCACCGAGCACGGGTCGTCGATCGAGGCGTCGAAGCGCGACTTCGAACCGAACAATTCGCCGATCGACGGCGCCCGGAAGCCTTGCGCCCAATTGGCGCGGAGCCGGAGGCCGCGAACCGGCATCCAGTTGGCGCCGGCCTTGAACGTGGTGTGCGATCCGGAGGTCGAATAGTCGGAGAAGCGAACCGCGCCAGTAAGCTCGACCAGCTCGGCCATCGGCAGCCCTTTCAGCAAAGGCGCGTCGAGCTCCGCATAGGCTTCCTTGACGTGGTACCCGCCCTTGGTCGGCAGTGACGGGATGTCGGCGCCGAGCCCGGCGGCGATCACCGGATCGGGGTCGTAGCGGCCCTTGAGGTCGCGATATTCGACGCCGGCGGCAAGGCCGAGGTCGCCGCCCGGCAGACGGAACAGCTTGCCCGAGATGTTGCCGCTGAAATCCCAGGTCTTTTGCTCGCTCGAATCATGCTCGTCGAAGCCGATCCAGTCGAGCATCGCCTGGGTCACCGATCCCACCGTGCCGAAGAAGTTGAAGGGCACGCACGCGCCGGTGCACTGGTCCACCGGGCCGAGCGCCTGCTGGAGGTGAGCGGCGTTGATGTTGCCGAGGAAGGTCTGCTTCGCCTTGTTGCGGCCGTAGACACCGTTGATGTCCCAGAACCAGTCGCCGGCGAGAGCCGAGAATTTCCCGTCGAGCGTCGCCACGCCGTAGGTCGTGTTCACGGTCTGGAAGTAGCGCCGGAGGCCGATCTCCGTCAGGCGACGCCGGATCTGACGATAATTCTCGCCGGGCACGAGATCGACGCCGAACGGATTGAATGGGTTGGTCGCCGAAACCGTGATGGTATCGAGAATGTTGCCCTGACCGAGGTCCGGTCCGATGCCGAGCGGCAGCGGGCCCGCCTGGTTGGCCGAGGTCCGGTGGTTGTATATCCCCTTCGCGGAGAAATTGATGTCGTCCGCGAGCTCGTACTTGAGGTTCGCGAAGCCGCCGATGCGCTTGTTGGGCGTCTCGATATAGTTGAAAGGCGCGAAGTTGTACGTGTCGGCAGCACCGAACTTCTTGAAGTCCGTCGGGTAATTCGGCGGCAGGCCGTTGGTCACCGGCTTGTTCAGCGTGAGGCCTAGAAACGGGTTGGTTACGGCATCGAACGGCTTGGTCGGATCCGTGAGCACATCGAAGCGGCCGGTCTCCATGAAGGTGGAACAGCCACCGCCAAGGCAATCGGTGGCGTAAGGGTCGGCGAACGCCGAGATGGCGCGGTCGCCGGCCAGCACGCCATTGGACTTCACGAAATTGCCGCCGATGACGACCTGGAGCGGCCCGCTGTCGCCATTGCCCCAGCTCAGTTGGTAATTCTGGGAAAAACCATCGCCCTCGTCGAGATATTTGCCGAGCTGGACCGAGGCATCGAAGCCCGTCTGCCGGCGCTTGGTGATGATGTTGACCACGCCCGCGATCGCGTCGGAGCCGTAGATCGCCGAGGCGCCGTCCTGCAGCACCTCGACGCGCTCGATCGCGCTCGCCGGGATCGAGTTGAGGTCGGTCGCGCCCGGAACGCCCGAGGCCGAGGCGCCGTTGACGTAGCGCAGGCCATCGACGAGCACGAGCACCCGGCGCGAGCTGAGATAGCGCAGGTCGATCTCGGCCGCGCCGGCGCCGACGCCGCTGCCGTCGGGCGGGCTGCCGATGTTGCCCGAGGTGTTATTCCCCGAATTGATCCCGCCGCCCGAGCTCGGCAGGCGCTGAAGCACGTCGTTGATCGAGTTGAGGCCAGTCTTCTGGATGTCCGATTGATCGATGAAGACGATCGGCGATTCCTGATCGAGCGGGTTGCGCCGGATGCGCGAGCCGGTGACGACGATCTCACCGATCCGGTCGGGCTGGTTGGAGGGACCGGCCTGCGCATTCTGCACATCGGGCGGCGGCAGCGTGCTCTGCGCCTCGGCGGCCGAAGCTACGGTGATTGCCAGAGTCGCGACGCTTGCGCGCAGCACGATGTCGGTCCGCTTCATATTATTCCCCCTGTTGGCCGCGAGTAGGGCGGTCCCAACAACCGTAGCCTAGCCACAAGGTGGGAAAAACCCGGAACCGTCACGCATCCGACATAATTGTCGCAGGGTGATGCAATTCGTCTACACTTCGCCCGGCGCCGCGAGGGAGAGATAGGCCAGCCGCCGAACCTCGCGGCGGCCGCGAGTGACGGTATCGAGAATCAGGCCGGCAAAGACGCACAGCACGGCGACGATGGTGATCCCGGTCACCAGGATCGCGGTCGGCACGCGCGGCACCAGGCCGGTGTGAAGATAGGTGACGATCAGCGGGATCGAGAGGACGATGGCCAGAGCGAGCAGCAGCGCGCCGATGCCGCCGTAGAACAGCACCGGCCGCTCGACCCGATAGAGGGTGACGATGGTCTTGAGGATGCGCCAGCCGTCAGACCAGGTCGAAAGCTTCGAGTGCGATCCCTCGAGGCGCGCCGCATAAGCGGTCTCGACCTCGCCGACCGGCATTCGAAGCTCGAGCGCGTGAACGCTCATCTCGGTCTCGATCTCGAACCCTGCCGAGAGCACTGGGAAGCTTTTCACGAAGCGGCGCGAGAACACGCGATAGCCTGAGAAGATGTCGCTGAAGCTGCGCCCGAACAGGCCCGCTAGCAGGCCGGTGAACAGCCGGTTGCCGAGCACGTGCCCGCCGCGATAGGCGTCCTTCTCCTCGTGGCGGCGAGTGCCGACGACCATGTCGAGCTGCTCCGCGATCAGCTGGTCGACCATCGCAGGCGCCGCCTTCGGGTCGTAAGTCAGATCGCCGTCGGCCATCACGTAAACGTCGGCGTCGATGTCGGCGAACATCCGCCGGACGACATTGCCCTTGCCCTGCTGGGATTCGGTGCGGACGATGGCGCCGGCCTTTGCGGCGGCCGCGCGCGTGCCGTCGCGGCTATTATTGTCGTAGACGTAGATCACCGCCCCAGGCAGCGCCGCGCGGAATCCGGCCACCGTCGCGGCGATCGCCGCTTCCTCATTGTAGCAGGGCAGGAGCACGGCGATGCGTGGCTGAGCTGCGCTGGCCAAATTGCCCCCTTCCGTCATCCCGGCGAAAGCCGGGATCCACCGTGACTTCGCATCGGTGGAAAAAGGTGGACCCCGGGTCAAGCCCGGGGTGACGATTACTTCTTCTTTGCCGGAGCCTTCCTTGGCGCAGGCTTGGCTTCGACCTTCTTTGCAGGCGCCTTGACCTTCGCCTCGGGCGCCTTGGCCGGCGCCGCGTCCTTCAGCGGCTTTGCGGCTTTCGGCTTCGCCGAGGCCTTTTCGACCGGGCCCTTGGCCGGCGCTTCCGGCTCCGGCTTGGCGTCGGCCTTGGCTTTCGTCGCCTTCTTCGCCTTCGCCGGCTTGGCCGGAGCGAGATGGTCATGTCCGCAGCCGGGGCCATGGACATGGCCTTCCTCGCTTTCGAGGTCGGCCTCGAGCTGCGCGCGGTTCGCGCTGTGCTCGGCGATGTCAGCCTTCGAGAACAGGAAGTCGACGACCTTGTCCTCGTAGAGCGGGGCGCGGAGCTGCGCGGCGACCATCGGCTCCTGCTGGACATAGCGGAGGAAGGTGTCGCGGTCCTTGCCCTGGTACTGAGCCGCGGCGTTGGCGATCAGCCGGTTCATTTCCTGGTCGCTGACCTCGACGCCATTGGCGGCGCCGATCTCCGACAGCAAAAGGCCGAGGCGAACGCGGCGCTCGGCGATCTTGCGATACTCGTCCGCGTCCTTCTCGATTTCGGCCAGCGCGGCCGTCGGATCCGCTTCATGACCCGCTTCGTGGCGGAGCTGGCCGAGGATGTTCTGGTGCTCCGCCTCAACCATCGATTCCGGAACGACGAAATCATGCCGCGCGGCGAGCTGATCGAGCAGCTGGCGCTTCATGTGGGTCCGCGTCAGGCCGTTGAGCTCCTGGCGCTGCTGGTCGCGGATCACCTCGCGCAGCTGGTCGAGGCTCTGCAGGCCGAGCGACTTGGCGAACTCCTCGTCGACCTTGTTTTCGCCCGCCGTCTTCACGCCCTTCACGGTGACGGCGAAGGTCGCCGGCTTTCCCGCGAGGTCGGCGACGTTATAGTCCGCCGGGAAGGTCACTTCGACGTCGCGCTTGTCGCCCGCCTTGGCGCCGACGAGTTGATCCTCGAACCCCGGGATCAGCTGGCCCGAGCCAATCTCGACCGACATGTCGGTTCCGGCGCCGCCGGCGAAGGCCACGCCGTCTACCTTGCCTTCGAAATCGATCACCACGAGATCGCCGGCAGCGGCAGCGTGCTTCTTGGGAGCGTCGGTCCAGCGCTTGTTGGCGCTGGCGATTTGCCGGAGCTGCTCGTCGACCGCGCCCTCGTCGACGTCGACCGTCATCCTGGTCAGCGACAGCCCGTCGATCTGCGGTGCCGGGACGTCGGGAAGCGCCTCGAGCCGCACGTGAACCTCGGCGTCCTTGCCCGGTTCATATTCGTCCTTGAGCTCCACTTGCGGCTGGAGCGCCGGGCGCACGTTCCGCTCTTCGAGCAGTTGCTGGACACCCGCCTGCACCGCGCCGTTGAGGGCATCGCGCTGAAGCGCATCGCCATGCATCTTCTTGATCAGGTTCGGCGGCACCTTGCCAGGGCGGAAGCCGGGCATGCGCACCTGCGGCGCGATCCGCTTCACCTCCTGGTCGACCCGTGCCTG
>Ga0136846_1236547_pt1 | contig 10244 bp, 8 predicted proteins | sample HopSoiMetagenom2_FD_96841 | JGI IMG/M metagenome (GOLD analysis project Ga0136846, IMG submission 96841) | Grasslands soil microbial communities from Hopland, California, USA - 2 Assembly 2016 (version 4) | ecosystem: Environmental > Terrestrial > Soil > Grasslands | place: USA: Hopland... | reverse complement strand
GCAGTTGACGGGAAAGGAATTACAGGGGAGATTCCCGCGCACTACCATTCTTACCCATGCCTGCGATCTGTCAGTTAAAGAACAGGTTAAAAAGTTTGCAGTATGGGCAGTAGAAAAGGATCGCAGAATTGATATGCTGGTAAATAACGCCGGTACTTTTATTCCTGGAAATGTGTATGATGAAGCGGAAGGTGTAATGGAAAAGCAGATGGATGTCAACTTCTATAGTGCGTACCATTTAACCCGGTTGTTATTGCCTTCGATGATGAAACAGAAAAGCGGCCATATTTTCAACATTTGCTCAATTGCCTCGTTACAAGCCTACCCCAATGGTGGCGCTTACAGTATCAGCAAATTTGCCCTTGCAGGGTTTTCCCAAAACCTTCGAAATGAAATGAAACCTTACGGGATCAAAGTAACTGCAGTTTATGCGGGGGCCGCCTACACAGACTCCTGGAAAAACAGTGGAGTTGACCCCAGGCGGATCATGCAGGCAGAGGATATCGCCAAACTGGTCTATGCAGCTTCCCAGTTATCCCCGCAGGCCTGCGTGGAAGATATAGTGGTAAGGCCGCAGCTTGGCGACCTGTAAACCTTTCAAACTCAATCCCCGCCTGTCATAACTTTGCACCGGGCCTTTGCCCGTTGAGTTATATTTTTATCTCCCGGGATGAAAAAAACAGTTCTCATATCAATATTGCTGATCCTGACCCTTGTAGCAAGCTCTCAGTTTGTTTTTCAAACGGAATTTAACCAGCGTGCTGTTGAAGTTGGGGAATCCTTTCGCATACAATACCTGCTGGAAGACCGTAGCGATATTGAATTCTATGCACCTGATTTTAACGGCTTCAGACAGGTCAATCAACCAGAAGTTCATATTGCAGTCACTTATGGTAGTAAAGGTGAGAAGAAAAACCTCAGAAATATCATTTATACATTAGAAGCGCTCAAGCCTGGGAAGTATACCATACCCGCAGCCGGAGCCAGGGCTGGTAATCAATTTGAGAAGGGTGATGATGTGTTGGTAGAAGTGATCTCCAAAGAAGAAGCAGCAAGAAGAAGTATGCAGTCCCGTTTCAATTCCTTCAATAGCGAAGCTTTCTTTCTCGCACCCGGAGAAGATCCACAACAGAAGATCCGGAAGAATTTATTTTTAAAAGTACTGGTAGATAAAAGGAATTGTTTTGTTGGAGAGCCCGTGACCGCCACTTTCAAATTATATTCAAGGCTGGCCTCCCGGTCTGATATTGTAAAAAATCCCGGATTTTATGGTTTCACCGTTCAGGATGTAATTAACCTTGAAGATGGTCAATCTGATGTTGAAACTATTAACGGAAATAAATTTGATGTTCACACTGTCCGCAAGGTCCAGCTGTATCCATTGCAGGAGGGAGAATATACAATTGACCCAATGGAAGTAGTTACTAAAGTTGATTTTTCAGGAAGCAGCGTAAATAAGAAGCCAGAGCAGGAAATAAGAGAAGGCGTTTTACCAGATGATCCTGCACCTCCCGCAAAGGGAGTTCAAACTTTTACAACCAGTATGAGTTCTACTTCCATTCCCATAATAGTAAAACCTGCACCTGCTAAAAACAGACCATCAGATTTTGCCGGAGCTACCGGTAATTTTTCCATAACATCTGCATTCAATAAAGGCGAATTGGGAAAAAATGAACAGGGTGAGCTGATCATAACTATATCCGGGAAAGGAAATTTTACCCAATTGGCTTCCCCCTTAATTAAATGGCCAGAAGGATTGGAGGTGTTTGATGCCAGTGTCAGGGATGAATTGGACCATAAAGTTTCTCCCATGAAGGGCAAGCGAACCTTTCATATACCCTTTCTATCCGCCAAACCAGGGACGTATACTATTCCATCCATTCGCTTTTCTTTTTTTGATCCAGACAGCAACGGATTTAAGACCGCAGTAACCCAACCGGTCCTTATTAAAATAACCACAAAGGAAAAGCCGGCTGAAAAGGCCATAGAGAAAGCAAATTTATTGACAGGTCATGATTACAGGGGAACCATTCTTGCAATGCTGCTTTTAGTGATGGTGTCAATAGGTGGAATAATATTATGGAGAAGGAAATTGCAGGAGGCGAGGGTTGAAAAACTCAAAGTAAATAAGGATCCATTACCTCCAACAGTTGCTGAATTACTTAAACCTGCATATGAGAATCTGGATTCCGCTAATAAAGAATTCTATACCGTATTTCGTCAATGTATCTGGAATTTCTTTACTATTTACCTCGGTCTCAAAGGAAGCGCCATGAGCCGTTACAGTTTATTAATGGCCATGGATCAGAAGGGCGTAGATGCTTCAGCACAGCAAACAATTCTGACTATTCTCGAAGATTGTGAAACCGGACTTTTTGCTGATGTAGATATGCAGGGCGATAAGAAAGTATTACTGGAAAACATCACTCAGGTGCTCGAATCTATTCAAAAGACGGCGACTGTCATTCAGTCTTAATTACTCTGAGTATTTATATCCTACTCCTCTAACGGAATGGAAATATTTTGGATTGCGACTGTCTTCTTCAAAATATTTACGAAAGTTAAGTATGAAGTTGTCGATAGTCCTTGTAGTGGGATATACATTATAGCCCCAGACAGATTGCAATATTTTTTCCCTTGGAACCACTTCATTTTTGTTTTCGATCAACAGCTTTAATAACATGGTTTCCTTCTTGCTCAGCTGGATCTTTCCACTGGAACGGGTTGTAGCTTCCTGCGCCTTAAAATCGATTATATTATTGCCGAATGTATAGCTATTGCCTACGGTTGATTTATCCTGTAGCTTCTTGTTCTTATCGATGAGTTTGTGAACACGCAGTAACAGTTCTTCAAGGTTAAAGGGCTTGGTTAGATAATCATCTGCCCCTTTTTTTAGCCCTAACACCCTGTCTGCGCTACTATTCTTTGCACTTAATATCAGGATTGGCACTTCATTATTGCTGATACGGATATTTTCTGCTACGCTGATCCCGTCAATTTCAGGGAGCATTACATCAAGGATGATAAGGTCAAAATATTCTTTTTCAATCGTCTTTTGAGCAGTGGCGCCATCAAATGCGGAGGTCACATCATAGCCTTCCAGTTCCAGATTTAGCTTCAATGCTTCATGGAGATTCTCTTCGTCCTCAACCAGTAATATCGATGTTTTTTTCGTCTCGCTCATTATAACCTGCTTATGAATAGAACCGGACCACAAAGGTACTTCCGAATGGAGTATTGTTTGTCACCAGAATGTCGGCATTGTGATCGGCTGCTATCCTGCTGCAAAGATACAACCCAAGACCGGTACCCTGAGTTTTGCGGGTTGCCTCATTGCCGATGCGATAAAACTTCTGAAATATCTTTTTTTTCTCCTCATCTGGAATTCCGGGGCCTTCATCCGAGATGTATAGCTTTACCGTTTCATTATCCATTTTGAGCGATGCCTTTATTGGGCTTTCCCGGGGTGAATACTTGATGGCATTTTCAACAAGGTTATTAATCAGCATCTGTAATAAGAGCGCATCCCCCTTTATTGCAGTATCAGGTTCAATTTCCGTGATGAAATTGCGATCGGTGAATCTTGTCCTGAAATCTTTAATGCTTTCATCGAGCAGGGTAGAGAGGTCCAATTCTTCTTTGGAAATAGCATAACCTCTTCCTTCCAGCTGGGATGAGATGAGAATATTATTAGTAAGAAAATTTAGCCTTGCTGTTTCCTCCAGCGTTGTATGGATCAGCCTTTTTTGTTTCTGAGGGTCCAGATTATATTTCTGCAGGGTTTCCAGGTTCAGTTTCATAACCGAGATGGGAGTCTTTAATTCGTGGGTAACAGCCATCATAAAATTCTGTTGTTGCTGTTGCACATTGAACTGCCGCTGCACAGAGCGGTATACAAAGAGAGCGCCAAGGGCAAGCAGGCCAAGAAATACGGTTCCTTCACTTACATACTTGGTACGATTTCTTCTAAAGACCTTTTCAATTTGCTGGTATTCTGTTGCATATAAACCTGGTGAAATAGTACTATCAATGGTTGCGTTTAGCTGGAGGACCTTATAATCCTTCATTTGATCGTTCTGCCTTTCCAGTGAAATAAACCACCATACCAGGGCTGCTACAATATAGGTGAGAAGCATCCAGTAAATAAATGTTGCCCGGGCGAGCTTTTTCCTGGTTGAGTCAGCCATGATGCTACCTATTTTTCTTTTTCAAGCCTGAGGCCCACATTCAATACTTCCTGGAGTGGATCTTCCCGCATTATCTGTTCAATGGTAAAGGTATAAGTACCTGCCTTAAGTGGTTGCCTTGCAGCCAAAGTGCTGCGGTGTTCATATACATCATCCATGCCTGTGCCGAGCCACCCTTTTTCATTAGTAGCAAGCAACACGTCCTGCTGGATCTTTATGGTGGAATCCATACCCGGACCTTTCACATAGAGGTTACTGAAGATATTATTGAAATTGTACTTCTCCGTGTGCCTGAGGACGAGAAATACATTATAGGTTGTAGTGGTGTCGGTAATATTGAATTCAAAAGAAGGCCTGTACGATGATTTCCACTCATGTCCGGGGATAGCTACGCTCTTCTCAAAAATATCAATAGTGGTACAGGAAAACAATATTGAAACCAGAAGGATTAAATAGGAAGTATAAACCAGCTTTTTCAATGAGGATTTTTTTGCAAATTTAATTACTATCCCGATCCCGAAAGTAATCTCTAATTACAATACGTTCAAGACCTGTTCCTTTGCCTTTTCCAGCTCATCTTTCATCAATACCACGCATTTTTGTATGGTGGAATCATAGGCTTTTGATCCTGTTGTATTGATCTCACGGCCAATCTCCTGAAGGATAAAAGATAGTTTTTTGCCTTTGGAATCATCGGGATCAGTTAGCAATGACTTGAAGTATTCGCAATGATTTTTCAGGCGTACCTGCTCTTCACTGATATCAATTTTCTCTATATAATAAATAAGTTCCTGTTCCAGGCGATTGCTGTCATAGGCTTCCTTACCTACATTATCTTCCAGGAGCTTGGTAAGGCCCTCTCTAATCTTCTGTTGACGCAATGGTTCCAGTTTTATCACCTCCTGTTGCTGGTGAAGGATATTATTAATTCGAAACAGCAGGTCTTCTTCCAGGGATCTACCCTCATTAAGCCGATGGTCATTCAGGTTATCAATTGCTTTACCTATTACCTGTTGCAATTTTCGCCATTCTGAATCATTAAGGGTTTCACTACTTGGCGTAATCACCTCAGGCAGCTTTACCAGGGTACTAAGAATATGGGAAGCATCGAGGTTTAAAGCCGCTGATAACTCAGCCAGGGGCTTATAATAGGCTTTGGCAAGATCAGTATTGATAGTAATGGGCTTTGCAGAGCCCGTTTCCTTAAGACTGATGGTACAATCAATGCTGCCGCGACCTAATTTTTCGGAGACCAGTCGCCTGATATCAAATTCAAAAGGCCTCAAAAGGGCTGGAAGCTTCAATTGAAGTTCGAATTGTTTGCCGTTAAGTGATTTTACATCAACCAGGAAGGTCTTATCTCCAACATTGTCTTCGGATCTTCCAAAACCGGTCATGGATTTGAGCATGAAAGGGTTATTTGATTTGTATAAAGGTATTTTAAATCGTCTTATTCGTACTTACTTATTTCTATAGCCATTAGGCACAAAGTATTGGCCCCTGATTAATCTATCACAAAGAAAAATTTCCGATGGCCAACTGAATATAGGTAATGGCTAACAACTTGTCTCTAATTAATCTTAAAATAAACATATCAGGAAATGGATTCAGGCAGTTGCCTTTCGTTGGAACAGGTTTTATTAAACTAAAAATCCCCTCGAAACATCGAAGGGATCAATATAAAGATGGGTTAGTAAGTACAGGGAAACGAATTTCCCATCACAATATTAAATATATTTTTTACTATCCAAAAAATTTTTTAAAAGAATTTTATTAACATTTTGTCGGACGTTGTGGATAAGGCAACCACTTTTTTGAATGCTGGAAATAAAATTTATCATCGTTTACTCAATTGAAGGATAAGTCCGCATAATGCATCTGTTTTCGCCATCCTTTGAAAGCCTTACCCAGCAACGTTTTCATTGATTCAATTTTTCTTTTTAATAATAGAGTTTTCTAAATTTATTTTCAATGAATGATGATAATAATAGGATTGACGTTAAAAAGATCATTGAATGCCAAGTAAAAAATACTTTTAGCGAATAATCCTAAAATCTGGCTGAAAGCGTAAAATACGGCGGAATTACCCGATCCGGGCATTGCTATTACCTTTGCGCAAAGAATAAGATATGCGTTTTGACCAACCAGTTCCTCTAGCCCTGATCGCTAAACTCATAAATGCTGAGCTCATTGGCAATACTAATGCATCTGCAACGGGTATCAATGAGATCCATAAAGTGGAGGAAGGGGATCTTGTATTTGTAGATCATCCCAAGTATTATGATACCTGTATAAATTCTTCTGCCAGCTTTATTATCATTAATAAAAAAACGGATTTTCCGGAAGGAAAAGCTTTATTGCTCACAGAAGAACCATTTGAAGCCTATCAGACTATTGTCAATCATTTCAGGCCTTTTGCACCTTCCATGAAAATGATCAGTGATTCTGCTACCATTGGCCAGCATTCAACCATCATGCCAGGTGCTTATATTGGCAATCATGTGCAGATTGGAAAAAACTGTACAATATTTCCCAATGTTACCATATTGGACCATTGCATTATTGGCGATGATGTGATTATTCAGGCAGGTACTGTTATAGGGAGTGATGCATTCTATTACAATAAGAAGAACAATCGGCCTGTTCACTACAGGAAAATGCTTAGTTGTGGCAGGGTTGTGATTGAAAATGCTGTGGAGATCGGAGCAGGTTGCACTATTGATCGTGGGGTAAGTGCAGATACATTTATTGGTGAAGGTACCAAGATTGATAACCTGGTACATATTGGTCACGATACAGTTGTTGGAAAAAATTGCCTGTTTGCCGGACAGGTCGGTATTGCCGGCGCAACCACTATTGAGGATAATGTTATCCTTTGGGGACAGGTTGGTGTAAGCAAAACGCTTACTATTGGAAAGGGAGCCATCGTTAATGCACAAAGTGGTGTAAAGGATTCCCTTGAAGGCGGTAAAGCCTACTTTGGATCACCTGTTGAAGAAGCACGTCAGAAGGTTAAAGAATTGGTATGGATCAAACGAATCCCTGAACTATGGGAAAAAGTAATGGGAAAAAAGTGAATCCTTTTTACGGCAAATAATCATATGGTAACTGATCACCAAGGTTTTTCCAGCTCATATAACCCTGGTTGATCCAGTCTTTTTGATCAAAATAATAGCCACTTTGCATGATTCCGATTGGATTCAGGATCTCAATATAAGATACCTGGACTCCTACATTCATGGGCAATTTAAATTTCTTCAGGTAATCATCTTCGGGAACCGCCTTTAGATAAGTTACACTGATCTTTCGGGGAAAATAAAGCTGAACATAATCCAGCGTGTCATTTGTACTGTAATAGTCTCCAGCCAATGGCTTTGAAATCAAATGGAACTGTGAATTATCCTCCTCTCCCAGAATACTTACCGTAAATCCATCTTTGCTTAAGGTGCTATCAAATACTGAACGCATGAAATGCATCCTGGAACCGAGATATGCTTTTTTTCTGGTAGTCTTCCAGGCAAGCTGCTGTGGAGCGCTGGCGGGTTTTTCACTAAAGAAGCAGGTACCACGGTATGAACTAATATCATTCTTGTAATAGTATACAAAAGAATCAAGCTGGTACCGCAGGTCATATCCCAATGCGTCATTACTGATTTGAATAGGCTCTGTAGCCAGGACTTTCAGCTTATCACTGCGGCGATAATAATAAAAATGCACAACATCTTTGTTGATGATGGAACATTTTTTAGCAATACTGGAAGCGCCAATAAAATTGCTGATGAAGAAATCACCATATTTTTCCCAACCATCCTGCACTTCATTGCTGCTTTGAATAACTACTTCACCTAATGTCTTGTCCTCTTTTAGCATCGCAATCTCCAGATGCTGATTTTTGTTTTCAGTAACCTGAAGAGTTTGGACCACATAGCCGGTAAAGCTAAAGATCAATTCAAATCCGGTGGATTTAAGCGTTAGTGAGAATTCGCCATTTGAATTGGTAACCGTTCCCTGTGTGGTGTTCTGGGCAAATACGCTGGCTCCTGCCAGGGGCTCTCGGGAAACAGAATCAACAACTTTACCAGAGATGGTAACCTGGGCTATTGCCGGAACAGCGAGGCCCAAAATAATAAAGGTTAGAAAAATAGTTATTGGCTTCATAGAATAGTGTGTATCTGATACTAACGTAAAGATACATATCATGTTGCTTTTGGTTGCAATTTCTGGGCCTCCGGGAGCGCTGCAAGGTATTTTTCACAGGCTTTTTGAATACTTTCCTGCAGAGGAGTGAATGAAAAACCCTTCAGGGCCTCTAGTAATTTAGCATTTTCAAAGTAGGTTTTACTATGGGCAATCCGGGCACTTTCTTTGGTCAAAAGAGGCCTGTGACCATTTAACATAAATTTTAGTTTTTCCATCCTCCACGCAATAGCAATCAAGGCAGGCGTTGTCTCTTTATATGGTTTCTTCTTATGAAAATTGGATGCCATGGTTTCCAGCAATTGTTTGAAATGCCAGTTGTCGCCATTAACAATATAACGTTGGTCGCTGATATTACTTTCCATTAGTAATACTGTTGCTTTTGCTACATCTTCAACATCCACAAAGCCATTTATACCCGGACTATACCATTTGAATTCATTATAAACACTTCGGAATATTGCACAACTGCTGCTGTTCCAGTCCCCATAACCCAATATGGTGCTGGGATTCAAAATAATAGTATTCAGACCTTCCGCGCTACCACGCCATACTTCCAGCTCTGCCTTGTATTTGCTCTTCGCATAATGGGTATTTATCTTATTGTCCTCCCATTTTCGGTCTTCGTTTACACTTCCTCCATGGGCTGTTCTGCCCAGTGCCGCTACTGAGCTGATATAAACTAATCGCTTTACGTTTTTTTCGATGGCTATATTCACCACATTGGCCGTACCCTCCACATTAACCAGGTACATGTTCTTGCGGTCTGCTTTTAAAAATGAAACAACTGCAGCTGCATGAATTACCTGGTCAATACCCTCCATAGCTTCCTCCAGTGATACTACATCCAGTATATCACCTGTTACCCATTCAACCTTTTCAAATATTTCCTTTGGGATATAAAATGGTAAAACAGCCTTTTCGCGCCGGATGGCGCGCACCTTGTATCCTTTTTCCACGAGGTGCTTAATTATATATGAACCGAGAAAACCAGTTCCTCCTGTTACAAGAACCATAACTGTTATTTACCATCAATATTCATAATAGCCTTTGCCTGATTTCTTTCCCAGTTCTCCTTTTTGCACCTTTTGTTGCTGTATGGGAGAAGGCCTCAATCTTTCCGGCTTTCCTAATTGTTCATAAACAGAATTGCTGACTGCATAATTTACATCATTGCCAATAAGGTCCATCAATTTGAATGGTCCCATTTTAAATCCACTTGCTTCAAGTAAGCGGTCTGCCTGGGAAAAGGATACTAATCCTTCTTCAGCCAATCTTAATGATTCGATGTAGTAAGGCCTTGCAACTCTATTTACAATGAATCCAGGTGAATCCTTACAAAGCACAGGTGTTTTTCCCATCAATTTGGCTAATTCATAGGTTGTTTGAACCGTTATATCACTGGTTTGATTTCCTCTTACTACTTCTACCAGTTTCATCAGTGGAGCAGGGTTGAAAAAATGCATGCCGATCACGCGTTCAGGGTTTTTTACCGGCCTGGCAATAGCCGTCACAGATAGGGAAGAAGTATTGGTTGCAAAAATGCAGTCACCATGATTGAGCTCTGCCAGCTGATTAAAAATAGCAGATTTTATCTCCTGCTTTTCAACAATGGCCTCTATAAAGAAATCGGCAAGACAGGTCTGAAGATCACTCGTAAACTGTATGTTTCCTTCAATTCTTTCTTTTTCAGCGGTTGTGATCTTACCTTTTTCTATTAGCTTATGGAGGTCCTGGCTGATGCGTTGCTGCGCATTTTCCAGAACAGCAGAGTTCAATTCATACAGAAGGGTATAAATTCCAGCCTGTGCAGCCACCTGGGCAATTCCGCTGCCCATGGTACCGGCTCCGCAAACGCAT
>Ga0136846_1239312_pt1 | contig 10245 bp, 6 predicted proteins | sample HopSoiMetagenom2_FD_96841 | JGI IMG/M metagenome (GOLD analysis project Ga0136846, IMG submission 96841) | Grasslands soil microbial communities from Hopland, California, USA - 2 Assembly 2016 (version 4) | ecosystem: Environmental > Terrestrial > Soil > Grasslands | place: USA: Hopland... | reverse complement strand
GATCAGCAGGGCTGCCGCTATCACCCGCACGTGTTCGGTATCCGCGTGGGCCAGGAGCTCACCATCGTCAACAGCGATCCGACGCTCCACAACATTCATGCCCTGCCGAAGGGGAACGCGGAGTTCAACAACGGCCAGCCGATTCAAGGGATGAAGACGGAGCACAAGTTCACGGCCAAGGAAATCATGGTGCCCTTCAAGTGCGACGTGCACGGCTGGATGAACGCCTATGTCGGGGTCATGGACAACCCGTACTACCAGGTGACCGACAAGGACGGCAAGTTCTCGCTCAAGGGTCTGCCGCCCGGCACCTATACGATCGAAGCGTGGCACGAGAAGCTCGGCACGCAGGAGGTCAAGGTCACGCTCGCCGCGAAAGAAACGAAGGACGCGAACTTCTCGTTCAAGGCGGGCGCTGCCGCGACGGATTAGTGCGACGGGCAGGACGGGCAGGATGAGCAACCCGAGAATCGGGACGGGTCGGATGGGCGGCACCAAACGCCTTCCTGCCTGTCCCGCCTCTCCCGACGCATCCAGGCTGTCTCGCCGGACAGCCTGACATGCTGCACCGCTTCGCGACATTCGTCGCCGGCTGCACCGTGTTGCTCGTACTGGCGGGCAGCCTGGTCACCAGTACCGGCTCAGGCCTGTCGGTTCCCGACTGGCCGACTACCTACGGCTGGAACATGTTCTCGTTTCCGCCATCCAAGTGGGTCGGCGGCATCCTTTACGAACACGGCCACCGGCTGATCGCCAGCACCGTTGGCTTCCTTACCATCATTCTCGCCGTATGGCTGGCGTTCGCGGATCCGCGCCGGTGGATGAAATGGCTGGGCGCGGGCGCTCTGGGTGCGGTCATTGCCCAGGGCGTGCTCGGCGGTCTCACCGTGTTGTTCTTCCTTCCCGCCTCGATCTCGACGGCTCATGCCGGCCTGGCGGAAATCTTTTTCTGCATGACGGTCGCGATTGCGCTCTTCACATCGCGGGGCTGGATCGATGGCTATCTCCGCCCCGGCGAGCGTGACGCTGAATCGCTCGATCGTCCGGCACTGAGACACGTGGCGACGATCACCACCGTGCTCATCTATACACAGATCCTCGTCGGCGCCACGATGCGGCACACCGGCGCCGGGCTCGCAATCCCAGATTTCCCGCTGATGTTCGGCCACCTGTGGCCGACGCACTGGGATCCGAAAATCGCGATTCACTTCGCGCACCGTATCGGCGCGCTCGTCGTGACGCTGGCCGTCGCCACGACAGCCTTCACCCTCTGGTTTCGCGGCGGCCGCCCGCATCCCGCGTTTACCCGGCCCGCCGCGCTCCTCCTCGTCCTCGTCCTTCTGCAGATCACGCTGGGCGCGTGGACGGTCCTCAGCGGCCTCTACGTCTGGATCAATAGCGTCCACGTGGTCTGCGGGGCGCTCGTACTGACGACGTCGCTTGTCTTGACGCTGCGGACGTGGCGCACGAGATTTGACGCGCAGGTCGTGCGGATGCGACCGAACGCCGCGGCCGATGGAGCCGAAATCGCACGGAACGTCCGGCTTCAACCGGACGGCACGACCGGAGTGCGGGCGTGAAAGACGCCGTGGCCGCGACGGCGCATCGTGCCGACGCCCGGCACACGCTCGCCGACTACGTCGCCCTTACCAAGCCGCGCCTGAACGTCCTGGTGGTCGCGACGAGCGCGGCGGGCTACTACCTGGGAGCCGCTTCTCCGCTCAACTGGCCGGCGATGGCGGCGGCGGTCGTGGGTACCGCCCTCGTCGCGGCGGGCGCGGCCGCGCTGAATCAAGTGTATGAGCGGGACACCGATGCGCTGATGCGGCGCACACGCGATCGGCCGCTGCCTGATGGCCGCGTGACGACGTCCGATGCGCGCTTGTTCGGCATGCTGTTGTCGGCGGCGGGGCTCCTGCTTCTTGTGGCGCTTGCCAATCTTCAGGCCACGGCGCTCGCTCTGGCGACGCTCGTCACATACCTGATGATTTACACGCCGATGAAGCGGCGCTCGCCGCTGGCGACGCTCGTCGGTGCGGTCCCGGGTGCGCTGCCTCCTCTCATCGGCTGGGTCGCAGCGCACGGCAGCGTCAGCGCTGGCGGTGCGGCGCTGTTCCTGATCGTTTTCCTGTGGCAAATCCCGCACTTCATGGCGATCGCGTGGCTCTACCGCGATGATTACGGCAAGGCCGGCTTTCCGCTGCTGCCGGTGATCGAGCCGGATGGCCGCCGTACCGGGCGCCAGGCGGTGGCGTACGCGGCGGCGCTCGTGCCCGCCAGTCTGCTTCCCGTATTCGTCGGGCTCACCGGGCCGATCTATGCGGCCGTGGCGATCGTGTTGGGCGCCGCCCTGCTGTGGCTGGCCGTTCGGTTCGCGATGACGCGAAGCGATCGCTCGGCGCGATGGCTCTTCTTCTCCTCGATCACATACCTGCCGCTCATCTGGATCGTGATGATGGCCGACAAGCTGTGACGGTTCACAGTCTCCCGGCTGTCAACGCGACGCTCAACGCCATCTCGACCCTATTGCTCATCTCGGGCTACGTGCTCATCCGTACTCGCCACGTCGATCTGCACCGCCGATGCATGATCGCCGCGTGCGTCACGTCCACCCTCTTTCTCGCGTGCTACCTGACCTACCACTACCAGGTGGGGTCGGTCCGCTTCACGCGCCAGGGCTTCGTCCGCCCGCTCTATTACGCAATCCTGATTACACATGTGACATTGGCTGCGTCGGTGCCGCCGCTCGCGATCGTCACCTTGTCGCGCGCATTGAGAGCGCGCTTCGACAGGCATCGATCGATCGCCCGGTGGACGCTGCCAATCTGGCTGTATGTCTCGGTGACCGGCGTGTTGGTGTACGTCTTGCTTTATCAGCCTACCTGGCTGCTGTAATCGCCCGTTCAGGGCCGAATCAGGAGCGGTAATTCACGATATACTCGCCGCGTATGCGCTATTCAATTTCGCTCGCTCGCGGCGCGTTCGCGGCTGTCATCGTGGCCACGATGGCGGCGAGCGCTTACGCGCAGACGGGGCGCGTGGTCGGGATCGTGAAGGACGAAACCGGCCAGCCGATCAAGGGCGCCACGCTCTCGCTCGAAAACCCCGAGGCATCGCCGCGCAATTTCACGGCGACGAGCGACGACCATGGACGCTTCGCCGTCATCGGCTTGAAAGCCGGCGAATGGTCAATCGTCGCGCAGGCACCAGGCTACCAGGCTGAAGTCGCGAGGCTTCAGGTGCGCTCCACCACGCCGTCCTCGCCGGCGCTGACGATGAAGCGCGCGCCGCAGGCGCCAGCCAGCGCGCTCGGTACGGTGGGCCTCAAGGATCTGCAGGGCGAACTGCGCGCGGCCGATCAGCAGTTCAACGCGCAGCAATGGGATCAGGCGATCGCGTCGTACAAGTCGATCCTCGCCAGGGTCCCGACCCTGAGCGTCGTCAACCTGCAGATTGCCGCGGCCTATCGCAACAAGAAGGACTACGACAACGCGATTGCCGCCTACGGCGATCTGCTGAAGGCCGATCCCAACAGCGAGAAGGCCCGTGTCGGCCAGAGCCAGACATACATGGAGAAGGGCGACCTCGCCGCGGCGGCAAATGCCCTCAACCAGGGCGCGCAGCAGGGCACCAGCAAGGAAGTGTTTTACACGCTGGGGGAAGTGGAAGCGGCCAGGGGGAATACAGATGCCGCGGTCCAGTGGTATCAGAAGGCCGCAGCCGACGACCCGAACTGGGGCAAGCCGCTCCTCAAACTCGGCCTGACGTCGCTGAAAAAAGGCGACAAGGCCGATGCCGCGGCAAAAATGCAGCGCGTGATGGCCGTCGATCCGACTTCCGCCGAGGCGGCCCAGGCCCGGACGGTCATGGAACAACTGAAGTAGTTCAAACGTTCCGCTCTGAACCCCTTGAACGTTTGAACTCCTGAATCCTGGAAACCGCCGTGGCCAGGCCCCTTCGATACACAATCATCATTGCGCTTGTCGCGCTCGGCGCCACGCTCGCCGCGGTTGGCGGCTGGCGGTATGCGCGCGCGTCGGCTCCCGTCCAGGGACCGATCATCCTGATCAGCATCGATACGCTCCGCGCCGATCATCTGCCGGCCTACGGCTATCGCAATGTCACGACGCCGGCGATTGACGCGCTCGCGCGTGACGGGATCGTGTTCGAGCGCGCGTACGGCCACGCGGTTCAGACCTTCCCGGCCCACGTCGCGCTGCTGAGCGGCCGGCTTCCCTTCGACACCGGTGTCCGCGACGAAGGCGCACCGCTCAAATCCGGGGAGCGGCTGCTGGCGCAGATGCTCAGGGATCGCGGATACGCCACCGGGGGCATCGTGTCATCCGGAATGCTGCGGCGGGAAACTGGAATCGCCCAGGGGTTCAACTTTTTCGACGATGCCATGCCGGTGGCGGCGGCGGAGCTGACGGCCGACCAGCTTCGGCGTGACGGGGCCGAATCCGAGGCCATCGCGGAACGCTGGCTGGGCACCGTCGGTTCCACCCGGCTCTTCATGTTTCTCCAGCTTCACGAGCCGCATGCCCCGTACGCGCCGCCCGAGCGATTCGGCTCCCTGGCGCCGTACGACGGCGCCATCGCGTACGCTGACGAGATTCTCGGTCGTCTCGTGAGGTACCTCAAAGCCAGCCAGCTGTACGATCAGTCCACGATTGTGCTTGTGTCGGATCACGGCGAAGGGCTGGGGGATCATGGGGAGCAGGGCCACGGCCTGTTTCTCTACGACGAAGCGATCCACGTGCCGCTCATCATCAAGCAGGCTGGCGGAGCTGATGCCGGCCGGCGCGTCGGCGATCTCGTCCAGCAGGCGGATATCGTCCCGACCATCCTGGATCTGGTGAAGGCTCCGGTGCCCGGCAACCTGCGCGGTCAGTCCCTGAAGCCATTGGCGGACGGAACCGGAAGCCGTCCGTCCGATCAAACCGTGTACGCGGAAGCGCCGTACGGCCGGAATCGTTTTGGGTGGAGCGCTCTTGAATCGCTCACCGACGGGCGCGTGCAGTACATCAGGGCGCCGCGCGAGGAGCTGTACGACTTCGAACGCGATCCGCGCCAGCGCGAGAACACCGCGGACGACAGCGCCGCCCAGCCGGTGCTCGACGCGAGACGAACCGCGCTCAGGCAGCTGCTCGGCAAAACCGACAACGCAGAGGCCGCGGTGGATCCCAAGGACCGGCGTGAAGTTGTCGATCGGTACCGGTCGGCCATGGCGTTGACGACCGAACGCAAGTGGGCGGAGGCAATCGACCTGCTGCAGCAGGTCGTGCGCGACGAGCCGGCCGCGTCCGCGGTCTGGAGCGATCTGGGCCGCGTGGCGACGCTCGCCGAGCGCCATGCGGTGGCGCTTGACGCGTATCAGCGCGTGATCGCGCTGCGCCCGCTCGACGATCGCGGGTATCTTGGCGCCGCCCGCGCAGCGCTCAAGGATCACAAGTTGGACGAAGCGCAGCAGCACGCCGAAGAAGCCCTCGAAGCTTCGGGAACAGACGCCCGCAGGATGGTCGAATCGCACGCGCTGCTGGCTGCCATCGCGCTCGCACGCCACGATGCCGACGGCGCCCGCAGCGAGGCCGCGCTGGTCAAGCAATCCGACCCGGTCACCATCTGGCCGGTCTATGTGGACGCCCGCCTCCTGTACGACGAGGGCTATTACGCCGAGGCGCTGCCGCTTTTCCTGCGCGCGATCACCGAGCTGAGGACGTCGCGGGCGGACCCGATGCCGGAGTTGCACTACACGACGGGTGACGTCCTGTTGCAGGCCGGCCAGTACCAGGAAGCCGAAGCGCAGCTTCGGGAGGAGCTCCGCCGCTTTCCCCACAACGTGCGCGCGAGCGCCGCGCTGGTGGCGCTGTATCAGTCCACCGGTCAGCTGGAAAGCGCCGCCCGCGTCGTGTCCGAGCTCACGCGCGTGACGCCGACGCCCGATTCATACACGCTGGCCGCGCGCCTGTGGACATCGCTCGGCGACCGCAAGCAGGCCGCCCAGGTCAGCGATGACGCGCGACGGCTGTTCGTCCCCTTGAAGGGATCGAAATCTCCGCGAACCTCGCACTGAACCCTTTTCAGTTGTCAGCCCCGGACGGCCGCCGCCGGTGTGACGGTACAAAAAAAGGGGGAGCCTGAAGGCTCCCCCTTTTTTACGTACCCGAGTCGTACCGCTTAGAACAGGAACTTGACGCTGAACTGACCGGCCGTCCCGGTCTGCCAGAGGTCGGGCTGACCGTAGCGGTTGTCGTACGCGTTCTTGCCAGCCGGCGTAGCCAGTAGCAGGGCGTTGACGTCGTAGCCCTTCCTGAGGTCCGTACCCGACAGGTCCATGGCGGCATCCGCGCGGGCGACGCCGCAGCCCTTGTTCAGGCAGTTGAACAGGTGCGTGGGCGTCTTCTGGTTGAAGAGGTTCAGGATGTTCAGCTCGATGCGAATCTTCTGCTGACGCATGGCGCCGAACTCGTGCGAGACGAGGAGGTCGGTGCGCGACAGCGTGGGCGTCCGGCCCATGTCGCCGCGTCCGAAGACGATCACCGGGATTTGATTGAGGCTGTTGACGTAGGTGGTCATCGGCGTCCCGCTGCCGACATACTCGAAGGCCCCAATCTGCGTCCCGAACGGGAACGCGTACGAGCCGTAAAGCTTCGCGACGACGGGACGATCCGTTGCGAGACGGCCTTCCGGGTTGAGATTTCCGCGCGAATCCCATTCGAGCTCGTCGAGGTCCCATGCGCGGCCAGCGGATGTGCCGGCCCTGGCGACGCTCGTGCCCTGCTGCTGCGCAGTGGCCGAACCCACACCATTGGTGGGTGTCGTGATCTCATCCGAGTTCGCCAGGCCCGCGTAGTTGCCATACAGCCGGCTGAACGTCACGTTCGCGCTCGCGAACCAGTTCTTGGAGAACCGGCGGTTGAGCGTCAGCTCGAGGGCGTCGTACTGCCGGAGCGGCTTCGGCGTCGGCGTCGGACCAGTCAGCCCGGTCGCGAACATCGTCGTGGCGATGCCTTCGCCCGGGTTGGCGGCAAAGTAGATCTCGTTGCCGCCGGCGTCGAGCGAGCCGACGTCTTCGATCGTGCGCGTCAGCTTGTTGTGCACATAGGTGGCGCCGAACACCGTCGTCGGGTTGAGCTGCATTTCGAAGCCGACGTTCGTCGCGTCCTGGTACATCGGCTTCAGGTTGGGATCGACGGTGTTGAAGTTCGGCACGCGGCGATCACGGTACGCGCCCGGGACCGACGGATTCCAGAGATCGCGGCCAGGCATGTTGTTCAGGCTGAGGTTGAACACGTCCGTCGTATCGAGCGCGCGATAGTAGATGTTCCAGACATCGCCGCCGAATGAACCGCGAGCGAGCTCGTACTTGACCCAGTCGAAGTAGCGACCCCAGCTTCCGAAGACCTTCATCCTGCCGTCGCCGCGCACGTCGTAGGCCGCGCCGAGGCGCGGAGCCAGCTTGTCGCCGTACCCGAAGTGGAACGCGGTTTCCTGGATGTTGGGACGGAAGGAAGGAATCGTCTCACTCTCGGTACGGATGCCGAGGTTGAGGGTGAGGCGATTCTTGATGGTCCACGCGTCCTGGATATACAGGGACGGCATGTTGGCCGTGACCAGGCCGCGTGTTCCACGATCGTTCACTTCGTAGTACCCGTAAGCACCCTTGCCCGTGCCAACGCCCGCAACGCCGCTGGTGAACGACGCTCCCCAGTTGATGCGTACGTAGCCGCCAGGGAAGGAGGAGTCGACGTCGTTCGTCGTGTGCCGCACGCCGAAGCCGCCCTTGATCAGGTGCGTGCCGGCGGCGCTGAACGACTCGTTGTAGTCGGCCTGGAAAAGCCCGGTCCTCGTCGTGTCCTTGAGGCTGATCTGCGCCTGCGGTGTGTTCTGGAAGCCAACGGGCTGCTGCAGCGACGGAGGCAGTCCGGGGATACCAAATGACGGACTGATCCACGTTACCGATGTGGTATTCGGGATGCCGGTATCGACGTAGTTGTCCGAGAAGAAGCCGCCCCGGACGGTGAGGTAGCTCGACTTGCCCAGCCAGATCGCCACGTCGCCGCTGACGTTGTACTGGTTCTGATCAAATCCACGACCGGCATTGGAATTAAAGCTCGCCTTCGAGCTGGTCTGCGAGTCGGGCACGGTGCCATTCAAGGTCGGCAACGTCCCGGTCGTGCTCAGCGGCGTCGCCAGCACGCCGAAGTTGGCCTGCAGACGGTTTTTCGAATACGTCAATTTGCCGAATGCCTGCGTCGCGGTCGTGCTCAGGTCGATCGACCCTGGGTCGGTGCCGTTGGCGAACAGGTAGTTGTTCGTCCGATTGACCAGCCGCGGCGAGTACGATCCGAAGAAGAAGAGGCGATCCTTCAGGATCGGGCCGCCGATGGAGCCGCCGGGCTCGTTGTTGTTGTTCACCTGCTTGGTGTCCTGCAGGTGGATCACCGTCGTGTCGTCGAGGGGGCTCAGCACGAGGCGGGGAACGGGACCGGCGCCGAAGCCGTTGCCGAAGTAGTAGTAGTGGGCTTCGCCGTGGAACGCGTTGCCGCCCGATTTCGTGACCGCGCTGATGACGCCGCCCAGCGCGCCGCCGTATTGCGCGTCGATCCCTCCGGTCTTCACCTGGACTTCCTGCAGATACTCGAACACCGTATCCTGGCGCGAGCTGCCATACAGCAGGCTGTTCGTCGTGATGCCGTCGACGGTGAAGGAGTTCTCGGCGCCGCTGGCGCCGTTCACCTGGAAGCCGCCCTCGATCACGCCCTGGTTCACACCGGGCGCGGTGAGCGCGAGGCCCTGAAAGCTGCGGGCCTTCGGCATCCGGTCGAACTCTTCTTCGGTGACGTTGTGCGACAGCGTCACGTCCTTGAGGTCGATCTGTTTCTCGATCTCGCCGGTGACGTTGACGACCTCGGTAACCGCGCCCGGCTTCAGCTCAGCACTGACGGGGAAATCCTTGCCGAGAAGGACGATCGCATCGGTGACCGTGGCCTTCTGGAACCCGGCCAGCTCGATGCTCACCGTATAACGGCCGGGCTGGAGCTCGGAAATCCTGTAGGTGCCGTCCGTTCCCGTGACCGCGGTACGAACGGCTCCGGTCGCATTATTCACAGCCGTGACCGTCGCTCCCGGCACAGCCAGCTTGCTCGTATCGGTGACCGTTCCGGTCAGGCCGCCGAACCGTTCTTGCGCCGCCAGCGGGCTGGCGAGCATCGCCAGCGCAAGAAATAGAACCAGATGACGAAGACGCATTACTTCTGCTCCTTTGAGATGTCTCTATTCGGAGACTTCATTTGCCAAAGCAGAGACAACATATCAATGAGGCCCCAAAACATTGGACCCTGAAAAAGCATCGTAACGCTTTTCTGCAGGGATACAACGCCGTTACTTCATGATTAATTGCACTTTTCCTGATGCGAGTTCTACGAAATCCAAATTCGCGTATTTTCTGTCCCAGCATTCGCCTTGTCTTCGATTCTTACAAACGGGATGACGGGCAGGCGAGTTGGGGACGAGCGGCGGGATCAGGTCGGCGGCTTGGGGAGATTCAAAGACGCGGCGCGGGAGGAACCGTCCGGACGGCTCCTCCCACGGCGCGAAAGGCGCAATTCTAGAACTGGAAGCGCGCGCCCAGGCGAATCTGTCGCGGCGCCTGAATCTGCGGCCCCGCGATAATGTTCGAGGTCGGCTGACCGAAGTTCGGATTCGGTGGCCCGCCAAACGTCAGCGTCGTCCAGGTGTCGTAGTTGAACACCGTCTGCTGATCGAAGAGGTTGAAAATATCCGCCAGCAGCGTCAATCGCCGTGCACCTCCCATCTTCAGGTTGTAGGCCGCCTGGAAGTCCACCTGCGACGTGAACGGCGTGCGCGTGACGAAGCCGTCGACCGTCTGGATACCCGAGCCCCGCGGCGACGCCGGAATTTCGCCGCCGTTCCCGTAGTTCGGGTTCGAAGCGAGCGGTGTGAGCGGCGCCCCCGAGCTGGCATTGATGCCGACGCCGAGATTCAGGTTGCCGAGCACGTAGTTGCCGAACAGCTTGATGTGATGGGGACGATCGAGGGGCAGGACGCCGTTCGGATCCCCCAGATACCTGATATCTCCCTGGAAGCCCGCCTGCGGCACGCCGATGGACGTGAACGTCGGATCGTTCTGCGGAAAGTCGTACAGCGACGAGATACCGGGGTCCGACTGCCCGTTATCGTCGCGATAGAACCCTTCGTAGTTTCCGCGCAGGCGCGACCAGG
>Ga0136846_1229704_pt1 | contig 10245 bp, 9 predicted proteins | sample HopSoiMetagenom2_FD_96841 | JGI IMG/M metagenome (GOLD analysis project Ga0136846, IMG submission 96841) | Grasslands soil microbial communities from Hopland, California, USA - 2 Assembly 2016 (version 4) | ecosystem: Environmental > Terrestrial > Soil > Grasslands | place: USA: Hopland... | reverse complement strand
GCCGCACAGCTTGCTGACGGCGAGCTGCTTGCGGCGCTCGGTGCGCGCCGAACTGAGGATCGGTCCTGCCGCGAGCGGCATGCCGCGGCGCTGCAGCTCCTCGATGAGGAGCGGCACGAGTACGGCTGGCGCTTCCGCGCAACCCGGCTCGGGCCCGCCGAGCCCCCAAGCGGCGCCGATCAGCTCGACTTGTCGGTCCATTCCGACGCCTTGTTCAGGCTTTCACTACAAGGGGTGGCAGAACGCACGAGCCTTGCTTCGTGTCCAACCTGAGGATGCAAAACGCGAATGAAATGCGGCGTTGGCAGGACTGGGCGAGCTTCGCGCTCGGCCTGTGGCTCGCCGTGTCGCCGTGGATCGCCGATTACGCCGCGCACGATGCCGCGACGGCGAACGCGGCCTGCGTCGGGCTTTCCCTGGCCTTGCTTGCGCATTTCGGATTCAGCTGCGATCACGTGAGCTGCGAATGGCTGAACCTCGTCGGCGGCCTCTGGTTGCTGGTCGCACCCTTCGTGCTCGGCTTCGCCGGTAACCATGTCGCCGCCGTGAACTCGGTGGTGGTGGGCGCGTTCGTAGCGGTGCTTTCCGCCTGGGCGCTCGAGCTCGACCGCGAGGTCGGAAAACTCTGGCACAAGCTGATCGAGCCGGGCATCAAGCCTCATTAGGGTTTAGACAGCGCTTTTGCGCTACCCTCCCGCGCCATGTTCACGGGCATCGTGCAGGCGACGGGAAAGATCGTTCGCCTCGATCCTCTGCAGGTCGACTGTCCCACCCTCGACAAGGCGGACCTCGCCATCGGTGACTCGATCTCGGTGCAGGGGGTGTGCCTGACGGTGACTTCGCTGACGCAAGCGGGCTTCACCGCGGACGTGTCGGCCGAAACGCGACGCGTGACGACCGGCCTCGACCAGGCCGGCACCTGGGTCAATCTCGAGAAGGCGCTCGCCTTGGGCGAGCGTCTCGGCGGCCACCTGGTCACCGGGCATATCGATGGAATAGGAGAGGTATCGAGCTCCGCCGCCGGCGTGCTCCGCATTCGCGCGCCCCGCAACATCGCCCGCTACGTGGCGCGCAAGGGCTCGATTTGCGTCGATGGCGTGAGCCTAACAGTGAATCAGGTCGACGGCGACACGTTCGAGGTATTTCTGATCCCGCATACGCTCGAGGTGACCACCCTCGGCCGCCTTGCTGCAGGTGCGAAGGTGAACCTCGAGGTCGATCTGGTAGCGCGTTACCTGGAGCGGCTCCTCGCCGAGCGCGCGTAGTTTGGGCCGCATCACCTTCGACGAAGCGCTGCCCATCAACCAGCGGCGCGAAGACATCCAGCGCGCCGTTGCCGACCATCCGGTGGTGATCGTGTGCGGCGAAACGGGCTCCGGCAAGACGACCCAGCTTCCCAAGATGATGCTCGACATGGGACGAGGCAATGTCGAGAAAAAAGCAGGCCGCATTGGCCACACCCAGCCGCGGCGCATCGCCGCGCGCTCGGTAGCGGCTCGCGTGGCGGAGGAGCTCGGCACCGAGGTGGGCGGCGTGGTCGGCGCGAAGGTGCGCTTCCATGACCAGGTGGGCGAGCGCACGGTCCTCAAGCTGATGACCGACGGCATCCTGCTCGCCGAGACGCAAGGCGACCGGGAGCTGCGCGAGTACGACACGATCATCCTCGACGAGGCCCACGAGCGCAGCCTCAACATCGACTTCCTGATCGGCTACCTGAAGCGCCTGGTCGGTCGGCGGCCCGAGCTCAAGGTGGTCATTACTTCCGCGACGATCGATGCCGATCGGTTTTCCCGGCACTTCGACGGCGCTCCGGTCATCGAGGTGTCGGGGCGGCTTTATCCGGTCGAGGTGCGCTATCGCCCGGTGGGCGGGGACTCGGAAGACACGACGCGCGACGAAGAAGAGACCGCGCTCGCCGATGCGGTCCACGAGCTGTGCCGCGAAGGGGCGGGCGACGTCCTCGTCTTCCTGCCGGGCGAGCGCGAGATCCGCGACGCCGCCGATACGCTGCGCCGGCACGGCCCCAAGGACGTGGAGATCCTGCCGCTCTATGCGCGGCTTTCGGCCGCCGAGCAGGACCGCGTGTTCAAGCCGGGCGGCGGCCGGCGCATCGTGCTGGCCACCAACGTCGCCGAGACTTCGCTCACCGTGCCGCGCATCCGGTACGTGGTCGACACCGGCGACGCGCGGGTCAAGCGCTACAGCTATCGCAACAAGGTCGAGATGCTGCGCGTCGAGCCGGTGTCGCAAGCGGCGGCACGGCAGCGCGCCGGCCGCTGCGGGCGCGTGGCGAATGGGGTCTGCATCCGCCTGTACTCGGAGGAAGATTTCGACAAGCGGCCCGCGTTCACCGACCCGGAGGTCCTGCGCTCCTCGCTCGCCGCGGTCATCCTGCGCGCGAAGAGCCTGCGCCTGGGCGAAGTGGCCGACTTCCCGTTCCTCGACCCGCCGAACGCTCGCGCCATCGCCGACGGCTATGCGTTGCTGGCGGAGCTGGGTGCCGTGGACGACGCCAACGAGCTCACGCGCATCGGTGCAGAGCTCGCCAAGCTGCCGCTCGATCCGCGCGTCGGGCGCATGCTGATCGGCGCGCGAGACGAGAAGTGCCTGGCGCAAATGCGCGTCATCGCCGCCGCGCTCTCGGTGCAGGATCCGCGCGAGCGTCCGCTCGACAAGGCGGCCGCGGCGGATGAGCGCCACGCGGTATTCGCGCACGAGCGGTCCGACTTTCTCAGCTTGCTGAAAATCTCGCGACTGTTCGACCAGAAGATGGAAAAGCAGGCGCGCGAGAACTTCCTCTCCGTCCCGCGCATGCGCGAGTGGCGCGATGTCGCCAACCAGCTCGCGCGCACGTTGGAGGAGCTCGGCTGGCCCGATTCATCGGTGGATGCGGAGAAGGCTGAAGGCTATCGCGCCATTCATCGCGCGCTCACGACGGGACTCCTCGGCAACGTCGGCCTGCGGGACGATCCGGAGCAAAGCTACACCGGGGCGCGCGGCATCAAGTTCTGGATCCATCCGGGATCATGGGCGAAGAAAGCGGGCCGCTGGGTGGCGGCCGGCGAGCTCGTCGAGACCACGCGCCTGTACGCGCGCGCCGTGGCGGGCATCGAGCCGCGCTGGCTCGAGGAGATCGGCGGCCACCTCATCAAGCGCGAGCACTACGAGCCGCAGTTCGACGCACGGCGCGGCGAGGTGATAGCGCTCGAGCGCGGCAGCCTTTATGGCTTGCCGGTGTACACGGGCCGCCGCGTGCCGTATGGACCGATCGATGCGAAGGCGGCGCGCGAGATCTTCATCCGCTCGGGCCTGGTGCACGGCGAGCTGCAAACGCGCGCGCCCTTCCTTTCCCATAACCGCCGCCTCGTCGCCGAGATCGAGCGGCTCGAGCACAAGTCGCGCCGGCCGGACATTCTGGTGGACGAGGAGCTGATCCACGCCTTCTACGATGCGCGCATCCCGGCGCATCTCTACAACGACGAGGCATTCGAGCAATGGCGCGTCAAGGTGGAGCGTGACGACAAGAAGCTCCTCCATCTTTCGCGCGACGAGCTGATGCGGCACGAAGCCGCCGGCATCACGACCGATAATTTCCCGCCGCAACTCGAGCTCGGCGCCAATCGCTTCGCGCTCGAGTACCACTTCGAGCCAGGCTCTGCGCGAGACGGTGTAACGATGACGGTGCCGCTCGCGCTGCTGAACCAGGTACCCCTGCATCGAACCGAATGGCTGGTGCCCGGTTTGCTGCCGGAAAAAATCCGCGCGCTCGCGAAAGCGATGCCGCAGCGCCTGCGGCACAAGCTCGGTACGCTGGACGAATTCGGCGCCGCCTTCACCAGCGAGGTCGAGCCATCGGACACGCCGCTCGCCGCCGCGCTGGCGCGCTACATCCGTGCCGAGCTGAATATCGACGTGCCCGTGGATGCCTTCCGGCCCGACAGCGTGCCGCTGCATTTGCGGATGAATTTCCGCGTGCTCGACGACCAGGGGCGTCAGCGCGCGTTGGGGCGCGATCTCGCCCACATCAAGCGCGAGCTCGGTGACGAGACGAAGGCCGTGCTGCAGGACCAGGCGCCGGTCGACGAGGGCGCACGCTACACCGGCTGGACGATGGGCGACCTGCCGGAGATCATGGAGATCGAGCGCGGCACAAGCACGCTGATGGGCTACCCCGGCCTCGTCGATGCCGGCGACGCCGTCACCCTGCAGGTGTTCGAATCGCCCGAAAAGGCGCGCCAAGCGCACGCCGAGGGCGTGCGGCGGCTCCTCGGGATTGCCTTCCGCGATCGTATCCGCGACCTCGAGCGCACGTTCGGCAAGGACATCGTCCTTGCGCCGCTGAAGGACGATATCGTTCGCGCCGCGCTGGACCGTACGTTCCTCGCCGATTCGCTGCCCATGACGCAAGCCGATTTTGCGCGACGGCTGGAAGACGGCCGCAACCGATTCACGCTCATCGCGCAGGAAATCGCGCGCTCCACGGCGCAAATCCTCGCCGAGCGCGGCGCGCTGCAGAAGAAGCTGAACGCCGTGGAGAAGGGCTTTCCGCGTCCTGCCGCCGAGATCAGGGCGCAGGTCGAGCACCTGCTCGCGCCGGGATGGCTGGCCGCCACTCCATGGGAGCGCCTGCAGCATCTGCCGCGCTACCTGAAGGCCGCTTCGCTGCGGCTTGATAAGCTGCGCGCGGATCCCCGGCGCGACGAGCGGCTCGCGGCCGAGGTGCGCGCGCTCGAGCAGCCGTTCCAGCGCGAGCTCGGCGCGCGGCAGCGAAGCGGCGCCGTTAGCCCGGAGCTCGAGCAATTCGGCTGGCTGCTCGAAGAGCTGCGCGTGTCTCTTTTCGCGCAGGAGCTGCGCACGCCGGTACCGGTGTCGGTGAAGCGCCTGGCCAAACTCTGGCAGAGTGTGCGCCGATGAGCATCGCACGCTCGCTCCTTTACGGCGTCGGCCATGTATTCCATCCACGCATGCTGTGGCTGATGATCTGGCCGATGCTCGTCGCCCTCGCCATCTGGGGCGGCGCCGCGCTCTTCTTGTGGGGCAAGCTCGCGCTGCAAATCGCGGAATGGCTGCGCAGCGGGCTGGACTACGCGCTCTCCTGGGCGCACGTGGATCTGGGCGCGGCCACGCTCGTGGCGGCGAATGTGCTGCTCTTCATCGCCTTCGTGCCGCTCGTTTACCTGACCGCGCTTTTCATCCTCAGCCTCTTCGGCATGGAGCAGATGGTTGACTACGTGGCGAGCCGCTCCTATCCCGCGCTCGAGCGGCGTCGCGGTGGCGGCATCGCCGGCACCGGCTGGAACAGCCTGGTCGCGTTCGTCGGCCTAATCTTTTTCTTCCTGTTGAGCGTGCCGTTCTGGGTCTTTCCGCCGCTCTGGCCAATCATCCCGCTGGTGGTGCTCGCGTGGGTGAACCAGCGGCTGCTTCGCTACGACGCACTTGCCGAGCACGCCGATTCGCAGGAGATGGGTCGCGTTTTCCGCGACCGCCGCGGTGCGCTGTATATCCTGGGCCTGCTGCTCGGCCTCGCGGCCTATGTGCCGATCCTCGGCTTCTTTGCCCCCGTGGTCTTCGGCCTCGCCTTCATCCATTACCTGCTGGGCGCCCTCGAAGAAACACGCATAACCCCGGGCTATCAGGCGCATCCAAACAAATCATTGGATCGCGGGAACGCCGCTCCCTAGACTGGGTCACTCCTTCTTTAAAGCGGAGAAAGACCCGTGTTCAAGACTCGCGAGGGACAGAGAGTCCCGCAAATTACGTTCCGCGCCCGAAACGAGACCGACTGGAAGCCGGTCACGACGGACGATATCTTCAAGGGCAAGACGGTGGTGGTGTTCTCGCTGCCGGGCGCCTTCACCCCCACCTGTTCGTCCACGCACGTGCCGCGCTACAACGAGCTCGCGCCGGCCTTCCTGGCGAACGGCGTCGATCGCATCGTGTGCGTGTCGGTGAACGACGCGTTCGTCATGAACGAATGGGCCCGCACGCAGGAGTGCGGCAACATCCTGATGCTGCCCGACGGCAACGGCGAGTTCACCGAGAAGATGGGCATGCTGGTGGACAAGGCCGAGCTTGGCTTCGGCAAGCGCTCCTGGCGCTATTCGATGCTGGTCAAGGACGGTGTGATCGAGAAGATGTTCATCGAGCCGGAGAAGCCCGGCGACCCCTTCGAGGTCTCCGATGCCGACACGATGCTGAATTACATCAATCCCAAGGCAAAGAAGCCCGACCAGGTCGCGATCCTCACCCGCGAAGGCTGCGGCTTTTGCGCCAAGGCGAAGAAGCTCCTGAAAGACCTTGGCTACCAGTACAGCGAGGTCACGCTCAACCACAGCGACCGTTCCCGCGTGGTGGGCGCCATCACCGGCCGCGGCACCGTGCCGCAGGTATTCATCAATGGCCAGCACATTGGGGGCTTGGAAGAGCTCGAGCGTTGGGCTAAAAAAGCCGCATAGTTAAAATGCGGACGTGTTCGGCGCCTTAATCATCGGGGACGAGTTGCTCGTCGGCAAGCGAGCGGACAAGCATCTCGGCTTCCTGATCGGCGCCCTCAAGCAGCGCGGCCTGCGCCTCGCGTGGGCCCACTACCTCGGCGACGATCCGGCGCGGCTGACCGCCGCGCTGGAGCGCACCTTTTCATCCCCGGACGTCGTTTTCAGCTTCGGCGGCATCGGCGCCACGCCGGACGACCACACGCGCCAATGCGCCGCCGCCGCGTTGAAGGTTGGCCTAAAGCTCCATCCGGAAGCGGAGCGCGAGATCCGCAATCGCTTTCCTCAGCAGGAGGCGACCGCGCAGCGCTTGGCAATGGGAGAGTTCCCCGCCGGCGCGACCATCATCCCTAATCCCGTGAACCGCATCCCCGGCTTCAGCCTCCGGGAGCACCATTTCGTCCCCGGGTTTCCGCAGATGGCATGGCCGATGGTCGAATGGGTACTCGACCATCGCTACCGCGACCGCTTCGACGCCCAGAAGTGGGCCGAGGCGGCGATGCTCGTTTACGAGGCGGGCGAAAGCCAGCTGATTTCCGCCATGCAGGCGGTGGAGGCGGCCTATCCGGGCGTCAAGGTGTTCAGCCTGCCCTCAATGGGCCCGAAAGGCGAGCGCATCCACGTCGAGCTCGGCGTGCGCGGCGAGCCTCACGTCGTCTCCGAAGCGATGGACGCATTGAAGCGCGAGGTCGGAAAAGCCGGCTTCCCGTACAAATAAAAAGCCCCGGTCGCCCGGGGCTTTTGTTCAACGCCGTTTATTTTTCTTCTTGCTCTTGGCGCCCTTGCGGACGCTTAGGCGACTTTTTTTGCTTTCGCGAGCCCCTTCACCGTCTCGGTGGCGGCGGCGACGTTGGCTTCGGCGATCTCGGTCGCCTGCTTCGCGACCTTGTTCATGTTGTCGTACGCGGAGTTGGCGGCGGCGAGCATCGACTTCACCGCGGCGACGGCAACATCCGAGCCGGCCGGGGCATTCTTGGAGACCTTGTCGAGCAGGCTGACGAAGTTCTCGTTCCACTCGCCTACGCGGCGCTCGGCGACGCGGGTAAGCTCCGAGTTGGCTTCCGTGGTGACTTCATACACGCTCTTGGAGTAGGCGATGGCTTTTTCGATCGCGGGTTGGGCGAACGAGTTTTGCAGCGTCACGAACTCCTGCACGTCTTTCGCGCCGAACAGCGCGCGGGTGTTGGCCATCGAGTCCTCGAAGGCGCTTTTCACCGCGCCGGCGTTGATGTTCGCCAGCTTCTCGAACGCGGCGAACTGGGCATTCGCGACGGCGAGGAGCGCTTCGACATTGGCCTTTTGGGCCGCTTGGATTAGTTCCGGGGTCACGTACATTGGCTAGCTCCTGGCTGTTTGGGGTTGTTGCAATGCAGCAATGATCATTTTAGGCCGACGCGGTCGCAAGTCAAGAACTTTGTGCGTAGCAGCATTTGGGGCCGCGTGTCGCTAAAAACTCTAGGGCTTCGCCATACGGAGAGTTAGTGCACCCTTCTGATACACGCGTTGCTCCGGAATACAACCCGAGCGATCCTGCACTGCTCGCGAACCCCTTTCCCGCGTATCGCCGGCTCAGAGACCAGGACCCGGCGCACTGGAGCCCCAGCCTGAAAGCCTGGGTACTTACCCGTTACGACGACGTAAAGCGGGTGTGCCTCGATAGCGGCATGTCTTCCGATCGCCTGCGGCCCTTTTTTGCCACGCTTCCCGGCGCGGAAGCGTCGCGCATGGCCGACCTGATCCGCATCCTCACCCTATGGATGGTGTTTCGCGATCCACCGGAGCACACGCGGCTCAGGCGCCTCGCGAGTCGCGTATTCCATGTGCGCTCCATCCACTCGTTCCGCCCGAACGTCGAGGCGCTCACGGCGTGGCTGATCGAGCGCATCGGCGAGCGGGAAGAGTTCGATCTGATTGCCGAGTTCGCCGGGCCTTTGCCAGCGCTCGTCATCATGGACATGTTGGGCGCGCCCCGCGGCGAGCTGGCGCGCCTGAAGCACCTGTCCGACGAAATGGCGCTTTTCATAGGCAGCGCGCGCGAAACGCCCGGCAAGTACGAGCGAGCGGCGGCAGCAACCCGCGAGATGGCGGACCTCTTCCGCGCCCTTATCGCCGAGCGTCGCGCGCAGCCCAGGCGCGACCTCTTGAGCGAGCTCGTGCACCTCGACGAAAACGGCGATCGCCTGAGTGACGATGAGCTCGTCGCCACCTGCGTGCTGCTTCTTTTTGCCGGACACGAAACCACCACCCACCACATCGCCAACGGTCTCGCCGCGCTTTTCGAATTTCCATCGGAGCTCGAAAAGCTGCGGCGCCATCCGGCGCTTGCAGCCGCCGCGGTGGAAGAGCTTCTGCGCTACGACGGGCCGATCGGCGCGCAGGTCCGTATCGCGCAGGAGGAGCAGACGTTCCACGGCCGCACGTTCAACCCGGGCGAGCGGGTTTTCCTCTTGATGAATGCGGCCAATCGCGACGAGCGCGCATTCCCGGATCCGGACCGCGTGGATCTGGAACGGCACGGCGTGCCCCACCTCACCTTCGGCTTCGGCGCGCACATTTGCCTCGGCTTTCCGCTCGCGCGCCTGGAGGGGCAGATCGCTCTGCCGGCAGTGCTGGCGCGCTGGCCGCAGATCGAGCCGGCCGGGGAGGCCCTGGAATGGATGGACTCGATGGTGCTGCGGGGAATGAAGGCGTTCCCGGTACGCGTGCGCCGTTGACGGAGAGCCCGGACCACCTCCCGCCGCGGCTCTGGTGGCTGCTCGGCGCGCTCACACTCGCCTGGGGCTTCAATTGGACCGCGATGAAGCTCGCGCTGGCGGAAGTGCCGCCTTGGACTTTCCGCTCCCTCTGCCTCGGGCTCGGCTCCGCAGTGCTGTTCCTGGTGCTCCACCTTGGCGGCCAGAAGATTCCGTGGCCGCGAGGCCAGTGGGCCCGGCTCGCGTTGCTCGCCCTCCTCAACATCACCGGCTGGAACATTCTCGTCGCGTACGGTCTGACGATGATTCCGTCGGGTCGGGCCTCGATCCTCGCGTACACGATGCCGGCGCTCGCCATCCCGCTTTCGGTCTGGCTCCTCGGCGAGCGGCTGACGGCGCCGAAGGCGATCGGCCTCGCGCTCGGCCTCACCGGCCTCGCGCTGCTGATCGGCGAAGGTTATGCCGCCATAGGCGCGGCGCCGCTCGGCACGCTCATCGTGCTCGGCGCAGCCGCGACTTGGGCATTCGGCGCCGTGCTGCAGAAAAAGTATCCGGTCGCCATGGCGCCGGGGCCCTATACGGCCTGGATCATGCTGCTCGGCGGCATGCCGATTTACGTCGGCGCCGCGCTCTTGGAGAGCCCGCGAGTGCTCGCAGAAGTTGGCGCGCGCGCATGGTTCGGCACGGCCTACAACGTGTTCATCGCCTTTGCCTTCGCCTATTGGGCCTGGATCAAGCTCGCCACCTCCGTCTCGGTGACCGTTTTCTCGCTGAGCATGCTGATCATTCCGGCGGTTGCCGTCGTTGCCGGGATCTTGGTCCTGGGCGAGCACCCTAGCGTCGCCGAGCTTTCTGCGCTTGCGCTGGTCCTCGCATCGCTTGCTACGGTGGTGATTCCAGCGCGCGGCGGGCGGAAATGAACGAGGGATTCCAGTGGCGTACCGCCTCGTCGAGCGACGCCGCATCCGGCTGACCGAGGAAACGAAGCGCGCGGCGAATCGTCGCTTGCGTCGGCTCGATCGCGCGGGCGCCTGTCTGCTTGGACAGCTTCTCGCCGGCGG
>Ga0136846_1207514_pt1 | contig 10245 bp, 7 predicted proteins | sample HopSoiMetagenom2_FD_96841 | JGI IMG/M metagenome (GOLD analysis project Ga0136846, IMG submission 96841) | Grasslands soil microbial communities from Hopland, California, USA - 2 Assembly 2016 (version 4) | ecosystem: Environmental > Terrestrial > Soil > Grasslands | place: USA: Hopland... | reverse complement strand
TCAGGAAAGTGCCACTCGTCTAGCGCCTTCCGGCAGGCCGCCATTTTTGCGTCGTCTGCCTCGGCCAACAAAGCGGCCCCATCAATCTCGCCAACGAACACCATGGCGTCCGTCTCGGAAAAAAGCCAGCGATTGGTCTGCCAGCTTTCAAATCCCGGTGTCCTGTTACACACCGTGTCGATCGTTTGTTTCGGGACGTTCTTCGGTATCGAATAGGCGTCGTTGAAAGAGGCATCCCACTTCCGTTCGGCTTCGCCGCTGTGGATACACCATGGGCATACGTGCGGAATGTCCTCCGTGCTGTATATCGGGCCGCGATACATGAATTCCCTGTCTTTTCCGCAGCATGGGCATGTTGCACGCATGGCCACGACACAGCCGTTCGCGATTGGATCGAGAAAATACTCGAAGTTGGGAAGATCTTCTCCGGGTACTTTCATTCGTGACTCCGTTGTCAACATTGCAAGGAAGACGGATCGAGCACGCCATCGCTTGTCACGTCTATGACGACAATCATTTGCCGCCCGGCATGAGTTGGAAGGCAGGCTAGGTCATTCGCTTCAACAATGCGACCAGGACGTCGGTGTGGTCGTTGGCTTCGAGCGAGAGGACCTGATGATCCACCAGGTCAGTGATCGCCAGCAAGACCTCGCGTTCCGACCAGCCTACGGAGATCGCCGCGCTCACCAGATCCTGAAAAGCCGCTTGAAGCGCATCCTGGCATCGGACGTGCCGGTCAGGATCGTCGTCAGTCACAAAGGGTCGTGCGATATCAGGCATGGTGGAAAGGTGAACTTATTTGCCGGTTTTGGCAATTGAATATCACAAACGCCTAAAAGGTGCCTGGCAGTCGATAATCTCCAGCAGATAACCGAGCTGCGCAGGCGTGATCACTACCGTGCCGTCGGCTGCCGAAGGCCACATGAAGCGTCCACGCGCCAGCCTCTTCGTAAGCCGGTAGGCTCCTTGGCCGTTATGCCATCCTGCGTATTCCGCAGGAAATCGGCGCTCGACCGCGAATCCCTCCTGGTTGCTTGAGGAGTGACTTGGCTTGCTCCTTGGTGATTTCATGCGCATGGGTCGTTGGTTCGCATCCTTTCAAGACCAGGCTTTCGAAGTGAGGAGGTTGCCATGGGGATGCTGCATGTCGAGGGAAGGCGAACTTGTCGCCTTCCCCGATGTTTACTGACGCTTCTTGCGCCAGGGCGCATTCCTCTGCCAGTCGCCGGCCATAATGCTCCCATAGGGGATCACCTCATCGACCACTTCCGCCAAGCCATAATGCTCGATCTGCGCCCGCACGTTCGCAGCACTCTTGTAGGCACTCGGCAGTTCCGACATATCCGCGAAGCCAGAGAAGAATCGCGCGTCGAGACCGCTAGTTTCCTTCTCCAGAATAGCCGCGATGTTATTCGGGCTGAGTCCTCGCGAATCCGCCCCATACTCCGCAGACAACTGCCTCATATGCGCGCTGCGCGAAAAGTTGCGACCGGCGCCATGTGGTGAGAAGCCGAGACCATGTGCGGCATTTGAGCCCCGAACGATCAGGATCGGTTCCGCCATGTTGAGCGGAATGATGGTCAGATCGGTCGCATCGTCAGCCCAGTTGTCGAAGGCAGGTGTCGCACCCTTTCCATGGTAAAACAGCCCGTCTGACTTCCGGAAAACGAAATTATGCTCGTTCCAGAAGCGGTCCGCGACCCTGGCCGAGAGCTTTTCCGCCGTCATGTCGTGAAGGACATAGTGGTTTTCCTTCGTCCACTGGCGGATCGTCTGCAACGCCGACCAGTAGAAGTCGCCTTCCTCGGTATCCACCGGGATCCAAGCATTCTCCCGATGCGTCTCAGGCGAGATGCGCTCACGAAACCGGTTGGCGACTTTCATGCCCTTGTCGTAGAGCCGGGCGCCCGGTGCCCGCGATCCGTGATGGGTCACAAGCGCGGTTTCGCCGGTCGACTTCATCGTTCCGACATAGGCGAAATGATTGCCGTCACCCTGCGTCGCGAAATGCTCGATGCCGACGCTCAGGGCACCGTCGCGCAGATATGGGTTCTGCTCGAAAGCCAAGAGCGTCGCCTCGGAAGGCTTCAGCTGTGCTCCGCGCGGGCGGCCACCCGGGCCAAAGTGCGTCACGGCATGAATGGCGTCCAACAGTGATTTCGGATCCACACCCGGAAAGATCGAGATCGCCATGGAGCAGCAGATATCGGCCGAATGCATGCCGGGATGGATCGCTTCCGACGCCACCACGCCGCCGACTGGGATTGTTCCGATCGTACCCGCCGGGCAAGCGTCCGGCATGATCGCCGCGGAACGGACGACCGGCGTGCGTACCAGCGCGCGCATCGTTGCATTGACCTTCTCGACATTGTCCTGCTCGAAAGCGTTTTCGGCGCGGATGTTGGAATAGATCTCGATATCGTTATCCGCCCTCAAGGCAAGCGTCGGCCCGGGCTGGAAGGCCCTTGCTGCCTCAAGCGCATCCGAAACCGAACCCCCTTGGCTCAAAACTGCGTTCGCCGCATCAAGAGCCGGTCGGAACCACTTCCCCTGGCTCATGCCGGCATCGATCAAATCCTGTCCGCTCATTACCGTTGTCATTGTCTTTTCTGCGTCTGCAGTCCTTCTTGTTCCGTTGCTTTTCTTCATATTGCTTGGGCGACGAGCGTTGCCGGAGATCTATCTCACCGCACGCATTCCATAGTTATGGCGCTATGCGGCCCCTGTAGTCACCGGCGGCATTCGCCCACGCCTTCTTCATTGTCCCGGCGACGAGATTTGGCAGGACAGTTTACTGAGCTACGCGCTTCCTGCGGAAGAACGGGATGGATTGAACATCCGACCTGCCCGCCGAGCATCCATTCGTTTCAGCCCCGACAACAAAAGTGGCAGGACAGTATTATCTGAGCTACGCGTTCCCTGGGGAACACGGGATGACTTGAACATCCGACCTACCCTCCGAAAATCCGGCGAGCCGCTCTACCTGTAGTCCTACCGGCATTTGCCGGGATAGTTCGCTCCCACTTGACAGGAACTTGCAGCGGCGACGAGGATGGACGAAACCGGATGGCCCCGCTCGTGCCAGAGAGCGTATGCCCAGGAGGAGTCGAACCTGCCAGACCATCCAACTTCGGAGGCTGTAGTTCCGTCCGGCATTCGCCACTGCAATTTCCGCCAAAGCAGCGAACCTTCAGGAAACTTCCCGCCGTTCCTCCACGGTGGGAGATGACGACAGAGCAGGCTTCGAACCTGCAACTCCATTCGCGAAGCACCAGTATCGTTTCCATCGGCATTCGCCGCCTTTTCGGCCATGGCGACAAGTGATCAAAGAAACTTCCCGCTACCAAGGGGACGTTCAATCCCTTGCAGGATTCGAACCTACCGCGGCCATGTAGTTCCTTTTGCATTCGTCACGGCTTCCCGCGCCGTTTACGGCGGCGCGGGGATAGCGCTTCCTGTGAGCCCGTCAGAGCTCGATCGCCTCGATGGCTTTCACCCAGCCATCCGCTCCTTTGCTGTTGGCCGCGAAAGCCGTGATCACCCCATAGACGGCATCCGAGAAGCCGCCGATGTTGAGCACATCCTCCCGCGTCGACGCCTGGGTCGTGGCATGGGGCTGGATATCGAGGCAGACCAGCTTTGCAGCCGGGTTGACCCGCTTGATCCTCGCCCATTCCGTCATCACCGCCGTCGGCTGGCCGCTCCCGCCCGCATCCACCCAGGACTCGTTGTCCGAGATGAACACCACGAGATCGACCTTGGCCTTCTCGTTTGCCAGCTTCTTCAGCGGCGCGGAGCAGTTGGTTCCGCCACCGCCGATTTTCGCCAGCTTGTCGGCATTGGTCATCACCGAATCCCGCCGGTTGAGGCTGACGTGCACCACGTCATTCTCGAACGGCAGAACCCGTGCCTTCGGGTTGCGCTGCAGGAACGCCGCTGTCATCAGACCGGCGACATCGATGCAGCGGACCGAGGACGTCGCGCCCTGCCGGTAACCGGTCACGGACGAGCCCATGGAACCCGACACATCGGGGCACAGCACCACGTTGCCCATCAGGGACGGCACGTTGGCGATGGCAATAGCCATCGCATCCTGAAGCGCATCCCGCACGACATCCGGAACCTGGCCATCGACCATCTTCCACGCCATCATCAACTGATAGGGAAAGACCTTTGCCTTGCGGACTTCATCCGGATCGGCAAGCCGTGCAGCCAGCGCCTCGGCAAAACCCTCGACCTCGAACACGCCGTTGCGTGCGAAGGTGTTGAGGTTCTGCCGCACCATCTGCCAGCCGCCCTTGCGGGCGATCTCGACCCAATGCTCCCGCGTCAACGGCAGCGAAGTCAGCATCTGGAACGGCACATCCGGCACTGGCACCGTCTGGTCACGTCGGAACGCTTCCAATGCCTTGACGAGATCCGGCAGCGCCGCGTAGTTGTGCGGCTTGCCGATTGCCCAGGCATAGAGCGCCTTGCGCTCTTCCGTGGCCGGCTTCGGATGCACCATACGGATGACGTCGACGAGCGACGGGTCGTTTCCGACCATTGCACGCAGGATCTGCTCGGTGCTGGCCCGTTCGAGCCACGCCTGCACCACCTTCTTCGGCCGTGTGCCGAGCGACTTGCGGCCCGTGGCGCCAGAGCGCATGGCCTGCACGAAGCCGCGCAGCATCTTGCCGCTCCTCACCACCCGCGGGAATGCACGAGCAAAAGCATCGCTCTGAAGACTGGAGAGCATGGCGAGCAGCGTCACCGGCATGTCCTTCATGTGACCCTTTTCAGCCGCGTAGATAGCCACCCTGGCGAGGAACTCCGGCTCGACCTGAAGGGCAAGCGTCTTTACCGCATCAAGCTGCTCGGCTCCATCCGCATAGAAGGTGCCGTTGAACGTGCCGGTGACCGCATATTGCGCCAGCGCCTCGCGCGGCGTCAGCTGGTAGGCCGGGGCCGCTTCATGATTTTTCGTATCCGTCCCAGGAAGCAGTTTCCCGAGGTAGGATTTGAAGATTGCCTTATTGACCATGACAGCACCTCTTTGTTGGTTCGTGCTAGATACATTTCAAGAGGCGTGCCAGTTTGGGGAAAACAATGCGATATGCATGATTTTTTCTTTCATCAATCTGTTTTTAAAGGAGAAATTTTTACGCCTTGTCGGAGGCAATCATGAATTGCGAAATTGATGGACCCTATTATATTATCTTTTAATATTCCTATTTATAATTTTGGATAAGCCATGAAGCGCCGCGTCGCCATCAGCATATTGGGAACCACCCTGGATGCGGGGAAATGGGAAAACCGCTGGAGCCGCTGGCGGCCCAATGTTGCGCTCTGCCAGCAACCGGGTCTGTTCATCGACCGATTGGAACTGATTCACGACAACCACTCCCAAGCTCTCTGTCACCGCATTGTCGGCGATATCGGAACTGTGGCGCCGGCGACGGAGGTGCGCAGCAACATCATCAACTTCCGGGATCCCTGGGATTTTTCAGAGGTCTACACAAACCTTAGGGACTTTGCCCGCGGTTACAGCTTCGACCCTGAAACGGAAGACTATCTCGTCAACATCACCACCGGCACCCATGTGGCGCAGATCTGCTGGTTCCTGCTAACCGAGGCCCGTATCATTCCCGGCCAGCTTTTGCAGCTCTCGCCGCCCAGAGACCGCGAGCCGGAGCAGGATTTCGCCGGCACGCATCGGATCATCGACCTCGACCTTTCTCGCTATGACGAGATCGCCAAGCGCTTCGCGTCCGAGCGGGAAGACGCCGCCTCTTTCCTGAAATCGGGGATTTCGACCCGCAACGCCGCCTTCAACAGAATGATCGACGAGATCGAAAGGGTGGTTATCCGCTCGACAGCCCCCGTTCTCCTGACCGGGCCGACCGGCGCCGGCAAGTCGCAGCTCGCCCGCAAGATCTATGAGCTGAAAAAGAGCCAGCGCAAGGTCAGCGGACCTTTCGTCGAGGTCAACTGTGCGACCCTGCGCGGCGACCAGGCCATGTCCACCCTGTTCGGCCATGTGAAGGGAGCATTTACCGGTGCTGCGGGCGAGCGGGCCGGCTTGCTCAAATCCGCCGACAAGGGCGTACTGTTCCTCGACGAAATTGGCGAGCTCGGCCTTGACGAACAGGCCATGTGCCTGCGCGCGATCGAGGAAAAGAGGTTCCTGCCCGTGGGTGCCGATCGGGAGACGTCGGCCGACTTCCAGCTGCTGGCCGGCACCAATCGCGATCTCGGCGAGGATGTCCGCAAACGCAGGTTCCGCGAAGATCTCTTTGCTCGCCTGAATCTCTGGACCTTCCAGCTGCCGGCCCTGCGCGAACGCAAGGAGGACATAGAGCCCAATCTCGACTTCGAGCTTAAGCGCTATCTGGAACGTGAAGGCGAAAACGTTACCTTCAACAAAGAAGCACGCGAACGCTATCTTTCCTTCGCGACCGGCCCGCAAGCCGTCTGGAGCGCCAACTTCCGCGACCTGTCGGCCTCGGTTACCCGCATGGCGACGCTCGCGCCGCATGGACGCATCACGACTGATGTTGTTGACGATGAAGTCCGACGGCTGAATGCGTTTTGGCGTAGTTCGAGTGACGACGGCAGACCGGATATGATCATTGAAGAAGTGTTAGGCGCAGAAGCCGCGGCTCGCCTCGATCACTTCGACGCGGTGCAGCTTGCTGCTGTTCTCCATACCTGCCGCGAGCAGGCGACGGCGAGCTCCGCCGGCAGAGCCTTATTTGCGGTCTCGCGATTGGAGAAAAGGAGCAGCAATGATGCAGACCGGCTGGTGAAGTATCTCGCGCGTTTCGATCTCAGATTTGAGGATGTCAAACAACGGTGACGATGGCGGGCTCGGCAATGCTTCTCTCTAGAACGCCGAAAGACGAGTTTCATGGCTCAGCCCAGTCTAAAACGCAATATTCTCGACGGCTTAGTTGGTTTATGGGCGTTTGAAACACCGGGTCGTCGGTTCAAACCCTTTCAAACCCACTGATATTAGATCAAGCCTTGAAGGGTAGGGGCCTTTTCCGACCTCTTTGTGGGGTAACGTGGATTATGGGAAGCTCCATGAAAGCGATCAAAACTCCCCGCCCCATCCTACAAAACTTCCGCGGGGAAGATGCCGCCAATCTATTCGCCTACCTGCGGGATCCGGTGGCCATTTGTTTTCTGTCCCACAAGCTCGATCATATGGATACGATAATACCAGAAGTAGAAAAGCGGAGCGTGAGCGACGAATATAAGCCCAGGCGGAACCTCTTCATTTCTCTGCTCATCCGAGTTCCTCAGCAAGCCCGATGAGAAGACCCTCGGGCCCGCGGATGTAGCAGAGCTTGTAGGCGTCCTCATATCGGACGACATCGCCAACGAGCTCGGCGCCGTGCCCGCGCAGTCTCTCAACGGTCTCTTGGAGGTCATCGACTGTGAACATAGCTCGCAGATAACCAAGGGCGTTCACAGGAGCGTTGCGATGATCAGCGACGACTTTCGGTCTTAAGAAGCGCGACAACTCCAGGTGGCTGTGTCCGTCCGGCGTGCGCATCATGGCGATCTCGACGTGCTGGTCGCCCAGACCGGTCACACGACCAGCCCATTCGCCCTCGATCGTCGCGCGGCCCTCGAGTTCGAGGCCAAGCTCCTGAAAGAAGCCTATCGCCGCTCTAAGGTCTTCGACCACGATCCCGATGTTGTCCAATCGCTTGACCGCCATGTCAGCCTCCTCCGGTTTTCGGTCCATTATCTTCTATGACGTAGTTGAACCCTCGGTCCCGAAATCGCTATCGAAATCTTTAGGGAAAATGCTCGGATGACGTCACCCTCATCAGCATTCGCTATCTATCTGGAATCTAATGCTCGCTGTTGTAGGCTGTTGACTTAAGCCGACTGCAGGATCAAGGGTTCAAAGTCCCTCAAGAGCAAGACAATTTTGTTCAATTACCAAGCGTTGGTGTTGCAGATTCTACACCCATATCGAAACACGAGCGTGTGAAGCGCCAGTACTCACGCTACTTTTCGCTGTATTTTTTTTGAAATCTGCTATTGAGCGAATTAGGCCCATGATCGGCTACACCGCTTTCAGGTGCATCTTCATGAATTTTGACCGACATGCCGCTTGAGCAAGGCGCACCTTGCGCAAGCGGATGGCTTTGACTTTGGGTAGTTTTGTATGTCCCCCGCGAATAAGTCCCTCTCCTTCAAGTCCCTGACATCTGTTGCGTTCCTTTCCTCGACGCTGTTTGCATTTTCCGCAACCGCGCAAGAACAGCCGGCGGCTGCCAATACGCCTTCAAGTCCTGGTTCCGCTCAAGGCTCCCCTGCCGCGGCAAACGAGCAGCCACCTGCGCCACAAGCCCGCGTGCAGAAGTTTGACGATTGGTACTATCGCTGCATCGACGGCAAGGCGGCGGACGGTGCGGCGATCACACATTGCGAAGTGGCGCAGATCGCGACGGTGAAGCAGGGCGAGCAGGATGTGAACGTGCTGACGCTGGCGATCGCCAAGGCCGATGCACCGGCCGCATCGGACAAGAAGGCAGCAAAGCAGCCGGCAAGCGATCTGGTGCTGACAGCACTCGTGCCGCTCAATATGTACCTGCCGGCAGGCTTGAGCATCGACGCGGCTGATAAGCCTGTTGTGCAGCTGGCCTATCGCAACTGCAACCAGGCCGGCTGCTGGTCACAGCAGAAGCTGGACACCAAGACGATCTCTGCGCTTGCCAAGGCGGCCGATGGGGTTGGTCATGTGCAGATGATGAATGGCCAGAAGGTCAACATCAAATTCTCGCTGAAGGGATTGTCGGCGGCGTTGGATGCGCTGCAAAAGCCTGCCTCCAACTGACGCGAAGGCAGACACGCTCATGACGTCAGCCCGGCGCCCGGCTGCTCCTCGCCACGCTCTTTTCTTGACCGCCAGCGCCTTGTTGGCGGCAATTTTTGTCGTTTCGCCCGCAGCAGCTCAGACGCCCAATGATGATTTCGCGCGCCGGCAGGCGCAGGAAGCCGAACAGCAGCGTCTGGAGGCTCTGGGCGAGATGACCCCGAAGCCGGCGCAGGCCGAGGCCCGGCAACCGGCAACGCCCGGCGGCCGGAAGGCCGGTCCGTGCTTCGCGATTACCCATGTCGAGGTCGAAGGCGTCAGGCAGTTTTCGGCCGGCGCGATCGACACGGTGACCGCATCTTATGCGAACCGTTGCGTCGGCGTCGGTGAGATCAACGGGCTGCTGCGCGATCTGACGCATCTCTACCTCGACAAGGGCTTTGTCACCTCGCGTGTCTATGTGCCGGCCCAGGATATCGCCAAAACCAAGGTGCTGCGGCTGGTGGCGGTCGAAGGCACGCTTGCCGACATCTATATCAACGGTAAACCGGCCCCCGGCTCCGGCATGCTCGCGACCGCTTTTCCGGGCATGAAGGACCATATCGTCAATCTGCGTGATATCGAGCAGGGTCTCGACCAGATCAACCGTCTCACCTCCAACAATGCCAAGACGGCGATGCTGCCGGGGAAGACGGACGGCACCTCAATCCTCAATATCGAGAACAAGCCGGATCACCCGTGGCATCTCTCTTTCGGCAACAGCAATCTCGGCCAGGAGCAGACGGGATATTCCAAGTCCTCGGCCACGGTCGGCTATGACAATCTGTTCGGCATCAACGATCAATGGAATTTTTCCTACGAGCATAGCGGTCCGGACTACCCCTGGCGCAATGATGGCCTGGGCAAAAGCAACAGCTATTCCGGCAATGTCAGCCTGCCCTATGGTTATTGGACGCTCTCGCTCGACGGCTCCTGGTATGACTATGAAAGCTCGGTTCCGGGGAATTTCGGGCCGCTGGACACGTCGGGCAATTCCAAGCAACTGGGTCTCGGCGCCGACCGCGTGATCTTCCGTGACAAGGATTCGATCACGACGCTAAACACTGGCCTGACCTACAAGGAAACCAACAATTTCCTGCTTGGCAGCAGAATAGAGGTCGGCAGCCGCAACTATACGGCCGGTGATCTCGGTATTTCGCATTCCCGCCGCATGCTGGGAGGCCTTTGGGTCTTCGATCTGTCCTATAGCCAGGGGCTCAATCTCTTCGACGCCGTCGCGCCTGAGGATGCCGGGGCCGGCGACGCCGATCCTCGTTTCTCCAAATTGTCAGGCACGATCACCATGACGCGGCCGTTCGACCTGGCCGAGCAGCGCTTCGAGATCAATTCGATCGTCACCGGGCAATACTCCCCCGACAATCTGTTCGGGG
>Ga0136846_1239605_pt1 | contig 10247 bp, 5 predicted proteins | sample HopSoiMetagenom2_FD_96841 | JGI IMG/M metagenome (GOLD analysis project Ga0136846, IMG submission 96841) | Grasslands soil microbial communities from Hopland, California, USA - 2 Assembly 2016 (version 4) | ecosystem: Environmental > Terrestrial > Soil > Grasslands | place: USA: Hopland... | reverse complement strand
CTCACCTCGTCGTCTGTCGGCGCGGTCGTCGATCCGCAGCGGGTGCAGCGCCTGCCGCTGAACGGCCGGCAGTTCGCCAATCTGGCGGCGACGGTTCCCGGCGTCGGCCTCGGCTTCCACAGCGACCCGACGAAGAGCACGCAGTACTCGCCGCAGATCAACGGCGGAAACGGCCGCAACATCAACTATCAGATCGACGGCGGCGACAACAACGACGACACCGTTGGCGGACTGCTGCAGCTGTTCCCGCTCGAGGCCATCCAGGAATTCAACTTCGTCACGTCACGCTCGAAGGCCGAGAACGGCCGCAGCAACGGCGGCGTGATGAACATCGTCACGAAGAGCGGCACGAACGACCCGCACGGCAGCTTCTTCGAACTGTTCCGCGACAAGTCGATGAACGCGGCAACCTACGTTGAAAAGACCAGCGGCATCGACAAGCAGGACTACCGCCGCAACCAGTTCGGCGGCAGCTTCGGCGGCCCGATCGTGAAGAACAGGGCCCACTACTTCGTCGCGGCGGAGCGCACGCAGCAGGACACGAAGCAGGCGGTCAGCACGGAAGGGCTGTTTCCCGATCTCGAAGGGGTTTTCAGCACGCCGTACCGCGAGAACCTGCTGACGACGAAGTTCACGTCGCAGGTGAGTGCCCAGCAGTACCTGTCGGTTCGATACGGGCGCAACACGAACAGCCAGCCTTACGGCGCCAACGCGCACACGGCGCCCAACGGGTGGGGCGACAGCGCAAACACGTTCAACTCGGTCAACCTGAATCACAACTGGGTTCTTGGCGGCGCCAAGCTGAACGAGTTCATCTTCCAGTACGCGGATTTCCGCAACCACATTGGCGCAGCGAGCACGGATCCTTATCAGTCGTTCCCGAACAACGTCTTCGTCGGCCAGAGCATCAACACGCCGCAGACGACGGAGCAGCACAAGTTCCAGTTCCGGGACGATTTCTCCTGGCACATGTCGGGAAAGGGCGGTCTGGGTCACGACCTCAAGACCGGCGTCAACTTCATCAACGAGCCGCGTCTCTTCATCACGTTCAACTCGGGCAAAGGTGTGCTGCAGTACACCCACCTCGATAACAACCCGAACGGTCCGCTGTCCAACGTCACGCTGAACGACGGAGACGCGTCGGCGAACATTCCGCTGAAGCAATACGCGGGTTACGTTCAGGACGACTGGCGCCTGTCGACGCGGGTCACCGTGAATCTGGGGCTCCGCTACGACTACATCACCGGTTACCAGTTCGACCAGTCGAAGAACCCGAACTTCGTGCGCTTCCAGGACGCCGGCAAGGCGGGTCTGCTCGCCGGCATCAAGGGGCTGGAGAACTTCGGCAAGGATCCGAAGGAGGACAGCAACAACTGGCAGCCACGCCTGGGCATCGCCTGGGACGTCCGCGGCAACGGCACTGACGTCGTCCGCGCCGGCTGGGGCATCTACATGGACATGGCGTACACCAACTCCAACGGCCTTTTCGCCGCGAGCGACGCGACGGGCAAGGGCTTTGGCACGGTGCTGAACGTCGACGATCAGAGCGGCATCCGCAATCCGGACGGCGTCAGCTTCTATCAGATCGGGCAGCCGGTCTCGAACATCATTTCGCAGAACCAGGCGGATACGAGCTCGATCCCGCTGTTCGGCCAGTGGGTCGATCCGCGCCTGCAGCTCCCGTTCACCCGGCAGACCGCATTCGGCTGGTCTCACCAGTTGAACGCGACCACGGTGTTCAACGTCGACTTCGTGCGCGCGGACGGCCGCGACTTGAACTCGCGTCCGCGTCTCAACGTGCGGCCGGTCGACCAGCCGTCGGCGGCCCGCGTTCTTGCGTTCACGGGTCTGAGCCCGAATGCGCTCGGCACGCGGCCGGCGATCAGCCAGGGCAGGAGCGAGTACACCGCGGGCATCTTCGGCGTGAAGCGCCGGATGTCGAAGGGGATCGACTTCACCGCGACATACACGCTGGCAAAGGCGAAGAGCAATATCGGCACAGCCTCCGACGAGCTGAACGCCAACAACCTGCAGGATGCGACGCTGCTCTATGACGATCCGCGGGTCATGGGTCCGACGTCGCGGACCGACGCGCGCCACCAGGGAACGCTCGCGGGCATCTTCCAGATGAAGGGCTTCACGATTTCCCCGATCTTCCTGTTCCGGTCGGCTCTGCCGGTGGCGATCACCGAAGGACTCGACAGGAATCTGAACAGCGAGCGAAATGACATCCCGGTGAAGGCGTACGCGTTCGACGGGTTGAACGCGGACGGCAGCGCCAAGGTCAAGGAAATCGGCGATTGCAAGACGTGGGACTGCGGGCGTGGCGCCTGGCGGACGCAGCTGAACCTGCGCGTCTCGCGAAGCTTCCCGCTCTTCGGCGCCACGCGCATCGAAGCGATCGGCGAGATCTTCAACCTGATGAATGCCAGGAACCCGGCGGGCTTCATCACCACGCGCCTGCTCGGAACCGGCGAGGTGAACCCGGACTTCCTGAAGCCGACGAACTTCGCGGGCGACTTCCAGCAGCCCGAGCAGCGCGTCGGTCAGATCGGATTCAGGTTCAGCTTCTAAGATACAGAAGGACGCGAAAGGCAAAGCGGCTGGCTCACTCCGGTGGGCCAGCCGCTTTTTGTTTGCACTGCTTCGAGCTTCAGCTTCCAGCTCACAGGTCCCAGCTTCCGGTTGCTGCTTCCTGCCTCCTGCCTCCTGCCTCTTCCCTACTGTTTACTCCCTCCGAGCAACGCCGCTGCAGCTTGATACTCGCGCGATCCTGGCGGCGCGAGTTCGAGCACCCTTCTGTATTGTTCCGTGGCCTTCTCGAGGTTGCCGCTCTCCTGATATGCGATACCCAGATTGAGGCGCGCTTCGAGAAACCGCGGTGATCCGGCGAGCGCGCGATCGAAGAACGGAATCGCTTCACTTGCGCGGTGCGCCTGCACCAGCAGAACGCCCATCCCGTTTGCCGCATCGACATGCCGTGGGTTGAGCTCGAGCGCCTTGCGATAGGCCTGCTCCGCCGCTGACGTGTTTCCTTCGGCTCGCCGCGCATTGCCCAGGTTCGTCCAGAACGTCGCGTTGGTGGGATCTCGTTTCACCGCGTCTTCGAAGGCTGCCGCCGCCTCCGATGGGCGGCCGTTCTCGATGTGCAGCAAGCCAAGTCCGTTTGCGGCCGCGGCATTCGACGGCTCGAGCGCGAGCGCCGCCTGCTCGGCCCGCGCGGCCTCCTTCGGCAGTCCTGCCGCGCTGGCAGCAACAGCAAGATCGTGATAAAGCGCCGCATCCCGCGGCCAGCGCGCGACGAGGCGTTTGTAAATGTCGAGCGCTTCCGTGACACGCCCGGTATCCTTCAGCGCACGTGCGTAGGTCGATTGGAACAGGGGGGAATCGGGAAATGCGCGCGCCAGGCCCGCGAGTCCGGGCAGCGCGCGGCGCGGATCGCCAGACGCGAGCCGCGCAAGCTCGCGCTCGAACGCGTTCCACGCGGCGATATGACGCGCAGGGTTCGGTGCGCGATCGTCAGGGAGCTCCTCGTCACGGGCGCCGGACACGTAACCAAGAGCGCGCAGCCGCTCGGCGACATCGGACGGAACAGGTGTGGCGTTGGAGGACGTCGCGCCGGCAGCCGATTCGAGCTCGCGAAGGCGCCCACGGAGACCTGCCAGGCTGGTGCTTCTCCCGGCTGCGATGTTACGCGCCTCCGCCGGGTCCTCGCGTACATCGTAGAGCTCTGGCTCCGACGAGGCGATCAGCTTCCAGCGATCCGTCACCAGAACACGCAACGCATGCCACCCCGCGGAGCGTGGATAGTCTGTCTCAGCGTAAACATCCCGCTCGCCGATGGGCGTCCGCATGAGCGACTCGGCGTGCATGGTGCCGGGCCGAGGGCGATGCGCGAAGTCGACGAGGGTTCCGGCAAGATCGACGAGCGAAACCGCCTCGTCGACCCTCGACACTGGAATGCCGGGCCCTGCGAGGGTCAGCGGCACGCGCAGCGTGGAATCGTAGGCAAGCATGCCGTGCGTCTGTTCGCCGTGGTCCCCGAGTCCTTCTCCGTGATCGCCGGCAATTGCAATCACCGTGCGACCTGCCTGGCCGGACGAGGTCAGCCAGTCGAGCACGCGACCGACCTGCGCGTCAGCGAACGCGACCTCTCCGTCGTATGGAACGTTCTTCGCCCGCCCAAGATAATCGGCCGGGGGATCGTACGGCGCGTGCGGGTCGTACAGATGGATCCATGCGAAGAACGGGCGCGGGTCTGAAGACGGAAGCCACGCGAGCGCCGCGTTGACGACCGCGTCGCCGCGGCGCTGGGCTTCGAGCAGCGCGGCGCCGGAGACGTCGCGCTCCACGCGATCGTCGTAGACGTCAAATCCATCCGCCAGTCCGAAACGCCGGTCGAGCACATAGGCCCCGACGAAGGCGCCCGTCCGATATCCACCATCCTTCAACACCCGCGCAATCGTCTGATGCCCCGCCGCAAGGCCAGCACCGCCGTTCACACGGACGCCGCTCTGTGGCGGCAACGTGCCGGTCATGATCGAGACGTGCGACGGCAGCGTCAGCGGCACTGTCGCACGCGCAGCTGTGAAGCGTCTCCCGCGCGCGGCAACCGCATCGATCGACGGCGTCAGTCCGCGCCCCACGCGATCGGCGCGCAGCGTGTCGATAGTAAAGAGAATGATGTTGGGCGGAGCTGAGGGGGGCGGCGGCGTGCGCGTGCACGCGGCGCTCAGCAGCAGGACGATAATCGCCGTCCACTTCACACAGGCGATTATCGCCTACGGTGGATCATTCAACTCGGATCGCGGTCAGCGGGTCCACGCGAGCAGCACGCCGCGCGGGCACGTAGCAGGCGATCAGTGCCACACCGAGCACTCCGATCGCGACGGTGGCAAACGCGATGGGATCGCCCGGCGATACCTCGAACAGCATGTTACGCGCGAGCCGCGCGACGACGAGGGCAAGCGCAGCGCCCGTCACCAGACCGGGAATCGCCAGGCGCAGGCCGTCGCGGATCACCATCTGATGGATCTCCGCAGGCGCGGCGCCGAGCGCCATGCGGATGCCGATCTCCGGCACACGCTCGCTGACGGCGAAGCTCATGACACCGTAGATGCCGAGCAGCGCCAGTCCGAGGGCCAGGACAGCGAACCCCTCGACCAGCAGCAGCGACAACCGCCGCGGCGCCAGGTGATCGTCCAGGATGCCGTCCATCCACTGCATGCGCCAGAGGACGACAGAAGGGTCGACGGTGCGGGCGACGCTGCGCACGGCCGTGGCAATGGCGGCGCGATCGCCTTCGGCGCGGACAACCAGCGTCAAGTCGCCGAACGAGTCCTGCGTGAACGGCTCGAAGGCCTCCGGTGCGGGTTCGACCTCGGGTCCCGCATGGTGGACGTTGCCGATCACGCCCACAATCGTCCGCCATGGAGCCTTCGGGTTCGGTCCGAGCCGGACGCGCGAGCCCACTGCATTTCCTGATGGAAAGAACTGATCCGCGAGCGCCTTGTTGACCGCAATGACCTTGATCGAGTCTGCCGTATCGCCATCCGAGATCCAGCGTCCCTGCAGGAGCGGGATCTGCATCGCCGACAGATAGCCCGGCGTAGCGACGCGGTATCCCACTTCGGGCGGTTCTCCCAAAGGTCGTGGACGATTTTCAATGGTGAGCCACGCCGTCCAGCCCTGGCCCGAGAGAGGCAGGTTGTTGACCACCCCGGCCGCGTGTACTCCCGGCACCGCAGAGAGCCGCGCGAGCAGGTCCGTGTAGAACTGCCGGTTCTGGGCGTCCTGCTGGTATTTCTCCGACGACTCTGTTTCGACCGTGAGCACCTCGGTCGTGGCGAATCCGGGCCGCACCTGCAGCACTCGCCAGAAACTCTCGAGGAGCAGCGCCGCCGCCGTGACGAGAACGACCGCAGCGGCCACCTCGCTGACGACCAGCGCGTTCCGCAGCCACCGGCCGCTGCCGATCGCGCCCCGCGAGCCTTCGCGGAGATCGCGCTGCACGTTGCTGCGCGACGCGCGCAGCGCCGGAGCGAATGCAAAGAACACCCCGGTGACGAGAGACACCGCCAACGCAAAGGCAAGCACCGCCGGATCCAGGCGCACATCGGTGATACGCGGCACGTAGTCGACGGCGAGTCGTGTCAGCGCGCGCGTTCCAGCGGCCGCGAGCGCGACGCCCGCTGCGCCGCTCACGAGCGCCAGGAGCGTTCCCTCGATGAGCAACTGTCGCGCGATCCGGAACCGATCCGCGCCGAGCGCGGCCCGCACCGCCATCTCGCGCACTCGCGACGAGCCCTGCACCAGCATCAGGTTCGCCACATTGGCGCAGGCGATGAGCAGCAGCAGGCCAACGGCGGCGCCGAGGAGATACATCGGCGAGCGCACCTCCCCCACGATCGCCTCCTGCAACGGCACCATGGTCGTTCCACGTTGCTCGTTCGTCTGCGGGTATTTCTTCTGAGCCGCGACGGCGATGCTCTCCACGTCGATTCGTGCCTGCTCGAGGGATGCGGATCGCTTGAACCGCCCGATCACGGTCAGAAAGTGCTGTGCACGAATGGCGAGGAGATCGGGTCTGAACGGAAAAGGACGCCAGATATCGATGGTGCGGTCGGGAAACGCAAAGCCAACGGGCATCACCGCGACGATGCGGTAAGGCATCCCACCGAGCTGCACCGTGCGCTCTACGACGTTCGGATCGCCGCCGAAGTGGGTGCGCCAGGCGGCGTCACTCAACACGAGCACGCGGTGATTGGGCGGGACGCCGTCGGCCGGCGTCAGCGGGCGGCCGAGTGCCGGGGTCACGCCGAGAGTATCGAAGAAGTTTGCCGAGACGGCCGCGACAGTGGCGTGAAACGGTTCGCCGGCGCCCGTGATGCTGCCTGACTGTGCGAGATAGGCCGCGATTTGCTCGAACACGTGTGTCTGGGTACGCCAGTCGTCGAAGTTCGCGGGCGCGACCGCATATCGCGGCTTGCGGTTCAGACGATCGTTCTCCCAGATCATCACCAGCCTGTCCGGCTCCTTGAACGGCAGCGGCCGGACCAGCACCGCATGGATGGCGCTGAACATCGCCGTGTTGGCGCCGATCCCCAGCGCGAGCGTGACGATCACGACGGCCGTGTAGCCGACGCGCTGGCGCATCAGGCGCAGCGCGTAGCGAATGTCCTGCATGAGCATGTCGAGGCTCCATTGCTGGCGGATCAGGAACCATGCGTCGGGAATCGATCCGAGGGCGCGCGCCGCCACGCTCGCGCGGTCGCGCCACGATCGGCCGGCCGCGGGGGCCCACGCCGTCTCGAGCTCCGCATCCCACTCCGCCTGGAACTCCCGTCGCGCCCACGCCGGCGTCAATCGTGCGACGCACGCGATGAACCGCCGGAGCAGGCTACGCATGCCGCGGGCGCGATGTGAGCCGGCCGAGGTTCTCGAACCGCTTCATGGCCGTCTCGAGGGCACTCGTCCCCGACGCGGTGATCTCGTAATACCGGCGTGCGGGACGCTGTTCGCGCCGCGCGACCTTCTCACTCTCCCAATTCGACCTCACGAAGCCGAGCGTGTCGAGGCGGCGGAGCGCGGGATAGACGGTGCCGGTCTGCAGCCCCGTGCGATCCGCGATGTCGAAGCCGTACCGCACACCCTCAGCAATCGCGTGGAGCACGAGCGTCGTCGGATAGGTGATGTTATAGCGGCCCATTCTGGAACACTATATAGACTAAATTCTATATAGTCGTCAAATGCCGATGTGTCCTTCCGCCTGAAGGCGGAAGCCACATGATGTGGACTTTGGGCTCTGATGACTTCTCGTCGCTTCCGCCTTCAGGCGGAAGGACGGTATCGACTTCCCGTGGCTTCCGCCTTTAGGCGGAAGATGTGTTGTACGCGGAAGTACCTGCCAGCGGGACTCTCATAGCGGAGAGAGCACCGTTCGTCCCAGGTGAGCCGAACTCTCTCCTGCTGCTGATACCCTATGCGCATGCTCATCACCCTGTTGGCGTTCTCGCTCGCTGCAATCGAAGCACAGGCATCGACTGGTCCGTCGTTCGACTACGACGCGACGAGGCCGGTCGACGTGCAGCTGACGGAAGAACGCGGCGTCACGGTTCGTCAGCTGACGTACGCGCAGCTGGACGGAACGCGCTGCGGCGCGACGCTCGTCACCGGGCCGGGCATGGAGCGCGACGGGGCACCGGCGGTGCTCTTCGTGCACTGGTACGAGCCGCCGCGGCCGACCTCGAACCGCACGGAATTCCTGGCTGAAGCCGTGGAGCTCGCCGCAAAGGGCGTGACCTCGCTCCTGATCGACACGCCCTGGACAGCGGAGCGCTGGTTCCCGACCCGCGACAGCGAGAAGGATTACGAGGCTTCCGTGCAGCAGGTGAAAGATGTACGCCGCGCGCTCGACGTCCTGATGGCGCAGCCTGGGATCGACAAGACCCGCGTGGCCCTCGTAGGCCACGACTTCGGCGCGATGTACGGCGCGCTTGCCGCCGCCGTCGATCCGCGTGTGACGGCGTTCGTCTACATGGCCGGCACGAGCCGCTTCACGGACTGGTTCCTGTTCGCGCCGGAACGCGCGGGGGCGGCGAAGGACGCGTTCATCGCGAAGCTCGCGCCGCTCGACCCGATCAATTATCTGCCGCGGATCTCACCACGGCCTGTCCTGTTGCAGTTCGGCACGAAGGATCAGTTCGTGAAGCACGAGGCCGCAACGGCAATGGCCGAGGCGATCAAGGGTCCAAAGACCGTGAAGACGTACGAGTTCGAACACGAGCTCACGTATCAGGCACGTGTCGATCGGGTCGCCTGGCTCAAAGAGCAATTGAAGGTGAGATAGGATCCGAGCAAGGTGAGCGCCGGTTTCAGCAATCCATTCACAACCCGCACCGTCAGCTTTCTTCGCTCACTGAAGCGCAATAACGATCGGGAGTGGTTCAAGGCGCGGAGAGATGACTACGAGCGGCACGTGCGCGCGCCGCTGACGCTGGTGATCGAGCGCCTGGCCGACGACTTCCGGCGGTTCGCGCCGGAGCTGATCGCCTCGCCCCGCCACTCGCTCTATCGCATCTATCGCGACACGCGGTTCAGCGAGAACAAGAAGCCCTTGAAGACCCACGCCGCCGCGGTCTTTCCCTGGCGCGGCCTGCCGAAGCACGAAGGCGCCGGCCTGTATTTCGAGATCGCCGGATCATGGGTGTGGATTGGCGGCGGCATGTATCATCCGCAGCCGGCGGATCTTCATCGCGTGCGGACGCATATTGCCGAAACGTGGCCGGCCATTGACAGGACCGTGCGCGCGAGCGCGTTCCGCAAGCACGTCGGCCAGGTCGACGGAGATCGGCTGACGCGCATCCCACGCGGCTTTTCAGCCGATCACCCCGCCGCCGACTATCTGAAGTATCGCCAGTTCATCGCAGGCCGCGAGTATCCCGCGGCCCTGGCGCACAGTCGCGAGTTCTACCCGACGCTCATCGACACCTTCCGGGCGCTCATGCCGCTCGTCAGGTTCCTGAATGCGCCGTTGGCGCAGAAGGCTTATGACTCATGACTCAAGGCTCAGGGTGCCTCAGGGCCAAAGCCGACCAATGGCTCTGCCGACCATGCGCGTGGGAGCGTTCGAGGAACACAGGTAACCACCATGAGGCATAAGTCCTGAGCCATGAGCCATGACCGTCAGTACCGGTAATGTTCCGGCTTATATGGGCCGTCGGGTTTTACGCCAATGTACTGAGCCTGCTCCGGGGTGAGCTTCGTCAGCTTCACTCCGAGATGGTCGAGGTGCAGCCGCGCGACCTCCTCGTCCAGGTGCTTCGGAAGGATGTACACCTTCTTCTCGTACTTCGCATTGTGCTGGTGCAGTTCGAGCTGAGCGATCACCTGGTTCGTGAACGACGCCGACATCACGAAGCTCGGGTGGCCGGTCGCGCATCCCAGGTTCAACAGACGCCCTTCGGCCAGGATCAGTACGCTGTGACCGTCGGGGAACCGGAATTCATCGTATTGCGGCTTGATCGTGATCCGCTCGATGCCGCGCTTCTTCAGGCCGGCCATGTCGATCTCGTTGTCGAAGTGGCCGATATTGCCGACGATCGCGTTGTGCTTCATGCGCGACATGTGATCGACGGTCAGGATGTTGTGGTTGCCGGTCGCGGTGATGAAGATGTCGGCGCTATTGACGACGTCGTCGACGGTGCTGACCTCGTAGCCTTCCATTGCCGCCTGCAGCGCGCAGATCG
>Ga0136846_1224722_pt1 | contig 10248 bp, 6 predicted proteins | sample HopSoiMetagenom2_FD_96841 | JGI IMG/M metagenome (GOLD analysis project Ga0136846, IMG submission 96841) | Grasslands soil microbial communities from Hopland, California, USA - 2 Assembly 2016 (version 4) | ecosystem: Environmental > Terrestrial > Soil > Grasslands | place: USA: Hopland... | reverse complement strand
CGGTGACGCGCGCGCGCCGGCTTGCACCGTTCTTCGTCGCGCTGGTCGTCGTCGCCGCAGTGGTGACGCTCGCCGCCACGCGTGACCGGCTGGGCACGCCGGCGCCGGAGCCGCGTGCGGCAGTCACCGCCCGGGCGCTGCTCCGGCCGCGCGTCTCGTTGTTCGGCTCAGCCATGCGCGCCGAGGTGCGGGTCCGGGTCGACCCGAAGCGCGTCGATCCGAGGCGCGTCCGGGTGACGGTGCCGCTCGAGCCCCTCACGGCGCTTGCGCCGGCGCGCATCCAGCGTCAGGGCTCCGGCGGTCGCACGCTCGTACGGATCACGTACCGCGTGCATTGCGTCCTCGCCGCGTGCTCGCGTCCCGGAGGTCAGGCGACGGTGACGCTGCGGCCGGCCGTGGTGCGCTGGGGAGCCCATCGTCTCGCCGTCCCGTGGGAGCCCGCGACGATCGCATCGCGTGTCACCGCGGGCGATCTTGCTCATCCGACGTTGCGGTATGCGACAGACGTCCCTGCCCGTGCGTATCGCATCGACCCCGTCGTCGTCGGTTGGACGTCGATCGGAGCGGCAGCCGCACTGGTGCTCGCGCTCGGCATCTTCGCGCCGGTGAAGGTGCGTCGAGACGAGAGACCGGACGAGCCGCAGCGCTCGGACATCGACAGCGCCCTCGACCGCGTGGTCGCCAGCGCCGACGGCAGTCAGGCCGACCGGCGCAGCGCGATCGGCGACCTCGCCCTCGTGCTCGAACGCGAGGGCTTCGGCGAGCTCGCGCCGCTCGCCCGGCGGATCGCGTGGTCGAGCGGTGGCCCGTCGCGACAGGTCACGTCGGAGCTCGCGCTGCTCGTGCGGGCCGCACTCGAGGTGGCGACGTGAGCGGCTTCGTCCGTCTCGCCGACGCGCGCGAGCTCGGGCCTGCCGCGAGACGCGCGCTCGCCGTTCGAGCCGCGGCGGTCGGCGCGCTCGCGTTGTTGCTGGCGGGGCTCGCGCTCGAGACGAGCACGGTGCGGCAAGCGCACAGGCCGACGGCGGCGAGCGTCGTCGTGCTCGACCTTTCCGGCAGCATCGGGCCGGCAGCGTCGGCGACGATCGTGCGCACCCTGCGTGCCGTCGCCGCCCAGGGAGGCCACGCCGGCCTCGTGCTGTTCTCGGACGCGGCGCAGGAGGCGGTGCCTCCGACCGCGCCCGCGCGGACGCTGCTCGCGTACCTCCGCATGTTCAAGAGCACGAGCGGCACCCCGTTCCCACGCAGCGCGTGGTCGGACACCTTCAGCGCCGGGACGCAGATCGGCCTCGGCCTCGCGACGGCCCGGCGCGCGCTCGTGCGTGCCGGAGTCGAGCGAGGACGCGTGATCCTCGTCAGCGACGTCCTCGACTCGCTCGTCGACGTGCCGCTCCTGCGACACGAGCTACTCACCTACTCGCGCGATCCGAGCCTGCAGCTGCGGGTGGCAGCGGTACCGGGGCCCGACAGGTCGATGCTCGCGCTCTTCCGGGGGCTGCTCGGGCGGAACGCGCTCGCCGTCGGCCGGCCGCCCGCGAGCGCGCTCGCCGGCGACGAACGCGGCTTCCCGTTTGCCGCCGTGGCGTTCGCCGTGTCGATCGCGCTCCTGCTCGCCGTGTACGAGCTGACGAACGGGCCGCTTGCATGGAGGCAGGCTTGACCCGCGGGCTCGTCGCGGTGTGCTGCGCGACGCTCGTCTCGGCGGGCGCACTGGTGTGGATCGGCCTGGCGCTGCTCGGGCTGCCGAATCACCAGAGCGCGTTCGCCGATTCGCTCGCGGGCGGCAATGACGGACGCCGGTTTGCAGTCGCGCTGCGCCTCTTCGCGGACTCGATGCACGAGACGGCGCGCACCGACGCGGCCTTCGTCCGCCGTGCACGCGCGGAAGCGGCGCTCGCCGCAGCGCGCGGCGACCCGCACGTTCGCGCTCGCGCGGAGACGCTGCTCGGCGTGCTCGCACTGCGCGACGCGGCTGCGCAGCCGCAGCGCACGAAGGCGTTCACCGGTGCGGCGCTGAACGCATTTCAGGTCGCGCTCCGGCTCGATCCGGACAACGAGGAGGCGGCGACCGACCTGGAGCTGTTGCTGCTCGCCCAGAGTACCGCGAAGCGAAAGGCCGCATCGCGTGAGGCCGATCGACGCAAGGGCGGAGCACACAAGGTGCGGCCCAAGGGGCACGGCCACAGACGCGGCGCCGGCTCGACACCGCCGGGCGCCGGCGGCTTTTGAGCGCGGCTCTCGAGCTCCTGACGCCGTCGGCGGCGTTCGCCGCACCGATCGCGCTCGCGCCGGCGGCGGCCGTCGTGGTGCAGGCGCGTCGTCACCGGGGAATGCTCGCGACGCTCGGCCTCGCTCCGCCCCCACGGCGCCGCCGGCTCTGGGTCGCTGCAGCGCTGGGCACCTCTTGCCTGCTGCTGATCCTGGCCGCGGCTCAGCCGGTGCTGAAGCAGTCGCCGGAGCGCCGAGTTCGGAGGGACGCGGAGGTCTACGTCGTGCTCGACACGTCGCGCTCGATGGCGGCACGCTCGTCGCGCTCGTCGCCGACACGTGAGCAGCGCGCGAAGCGCTTCGCCGTCGCTTTTCGTTCCCGGCTTCCGCAGATCCCGTCCGGCCTCGCGTCGTTCACGGACCGGTTGCTGCCGCATCTGCTGCCCTCGAGCGACCTCCCGACGTTCGACGACACCGTGCGGCAGGCGGTCGGCATCGGCCGGCCGCCTCCCGGCGCCGGTCTGTCGGTCGCGACGTCGTACGCGATCCTCTCGGAGCTGCCGGCCGGGAATGCGTTCTCCCCGAACGCACGCCGTCGGCTGATCGTGCTCCTCACCGACGGCGAGTCGCGCACGTACTCGCCGACAGGGGTCACGCGGGCGCTGCGGGCGCAAGACGCTGCGCTCTTGCTCGTGCGGTTCTGGGGCGGCGACGAGCGTGTCTTCGTCCACGACGCGCCGGTCGCCTACGTGCCTGCGCTGTCGAGTACGGCGCCCCTCGCCGCGCTCGGCGCGGAAAGCGTCGGCGGCCGCGTGTTCGGCGCGGCGGACGCTGCAGCTGCCGCATCCGCAGCGCGCCGTTTCTTCGGTTCCGGCCCGACCCGCCGCGTCGTCGGTGTCACCGCGAGGCGGCCGCTCGCGCCCTGGATCACGCTCGTCGCATTGCTCCCGCTCGGGCTTCTCCTCGCACGTCGCGGAGGCGGCATCGGATCACGCCGCCGAAGGTGAGAGCGCGGCCGCAGTATCGTCGCCTGCGTGATCTTCCAGCCGGAGCTCGAGACGCAGTCGACGGACGAGCGCGCCACCCTGCAACGCGGGCGCCTGCGCGCACTCCTCCCCCGCTTCGGCGTCGAGGAGGACACCGAGCTGCGCGAGGCGCCGTTCACGATCAAGGCGCAGCTCCGCGATGCGTATCCGTTCGGGCTGCTGCAGGTCCCGCTCCGGGAGACCGTCCGTGTGCACGCCTCGTCCGGAACGCGTGGGAAGCCGACGATCGTCGCCTACACGCGCAACGACCTCGACGTCTTCGCCGACGTGTGCGCACGCTCGATCGCGGCGGCGGGCGGGACAGCCGACGACGTGCTGCACGTCGCCTACGGTTACGGGCTCTTCACCGGCGGGCTTGGACTGCACTACGGCGGTGAGCGGCTCGGCGCGACCGTGGTCCCGGCCTCCGGCGGCAACACGAGCCTGCAGCTGCAGCTCCTGGAGGACCTCGGCGCCACCGGCCTCTGCTGCACGCCGAGCTTCGCGCTGCTGCTCGCCGAGCGCCGCGAGTCGCGCGACATCGACCTGCGCTACGGCGTGTTCGGCGCCGAGCCGTGGTCCGAGGCGATGCGCGACAAGCTCGAGGACGCGTGGGAGATCGACGCCTGCGATATCTACGGCCTCTCGGAGGTGATGGGCCCGGGTGTCGCCGCCGAGTGCCGCGAGGGGAAGGGCGGGCTCCACGTCTTCGACGACCACTTCTTGCCGGAGATCGTGGACCCGGAGACCGGCGAGCCGGCCGACGGGCTCGGCGAGCTCGTCGTGACGACGCTGACGAAGGAAGCGCTCCCGGTCCTGCGCTACCGCACCGGCGATATCACGCGCTGGATCGACGGGACGTGCGCGTGCGGCCGCACGCATCGGCGCATCGCACGCTTCAGCGGTCGCGTCGACGACATGCTGATCGTGCGAGGAGTGAACGTCTTCCCGAGCGAGATCGAGGAGGTCGTGCTCGAGCACGCTGCGCTCGGCGGTCAATACGCGATCGTGCTCGACCGGCGTACGGCGCTCGCGAACCTCGAGGTGCGATGCGAGCTCCGCGAGGGAGCGGACGGCGGCGATTCGATCGCAGCAGATGTACGACGTGCCCTCGAGGAACGTCTGCGTGTGCGCACGGACGTCACCGTCCTCGCGCCGGGCATGCTGCCGCGGCAGGAGGTCGGCAAGGCCCGGCGCGTGTGGGAGCGCCTCGACGATCGCGATCCGCTCCTGTCCTGAGCGCGACACGGTCGCCTTGACAGACCTAGCCGTTTGGCGATAGAACCAAAGACATCGTTCTTCACGCACGCCGTGGCTCGGGGGGCTGGCGTGGAAAGGGATTCACTTGACGCACCCCCGCACCATCGCAGGCGCATGCCTTCTCGAACGTAAGCGCATGACACGCGCGGTGCGCGCGTCACGGGAGTCCAATCGACCGGTGACGTCCGAGGCGAGCCGTCGGCTTCGCGTCACACGAAAGGGGTCCGCAATGCGGAGACTCACGGTTGGACCCGTTCTCGACAGCACCTGAGCGACACAACCAGGGCAGGATCGCGGGCGGCAACGCACTCGCGGTCCAGGCCGACGCCAACACGCACATGCGGCCGGCAGCAATGCTGTTCCTCGGCTGCGTGCTGGCCCTCGCCATCGGCGGAGGCCTCCTGGGCATGCGCCTGCTCCAGACGAGCGGGCAGTCGACGACCGTGCACCTCGGCCCGCCCGGGCTCGGCACGCCGACCAAGACGAGCTTCGGGCAGATCGAGGTCGAGAGCGTCGAGCAGATCCGCGGCCTGACACCGAAGGCGCTCGCCGGCATGACGCACGGCATCCAGAGCCTCGTGAAGGCCGACCAGATGCAGGTGCAGATGGTCATCGACCTGCACAACGGACGTCCCCGGACGGTGGCGTACGACCCGGCGCAGTTCGTGCTCCGGCTCGTGCGGCGGAACAGGAAGACGACGAGCTACGACACCGTGAACACGAGCGTGCGCGCCGGCCAGCTCGAGTCCGGCTCGTCGATGGAGACGACGCTCGGTTTCGTCATCCCGCGCTTCAACCCGAAGGGCACGCGGCTCTCGCTCCAGCTCCGCCAACGAGTCGGTCCGCGAATCAACCTCGACCTCGGGCCCGTGCGCCCGGGTGGCTCGCGCGCAGACGTGCAGGCCGCCCTCGACGCCGGGCACCACCACTGACCCCCGCTTATCACGCGGCAAGGAGTACGCGGCACATGAAGCAGCTAGGGGAATCTCTCGTTCGTCCAGTGTTGCGGCGCAGAGCCATCTGCGCCGGGCTCGTTCTGGGGGTCCTGCTCTCTTACGGCATCGGCGCGTGGCTGGTCATGTTGCGCGGGTACGCAGACGGCAGGCAGGCCGGCTCGTACCTCGTGCAGTGGCTCGGCGTGTCGACGGTGGCGTTGCCGGTCGTGATGCTCGCGGTCGCCACCGCCGTCGCGCTCGCGGCCCGCACCCTCGCACCACGCGGCGGGCCACAGCAGTTGATCACGATCGGCGCCTCGGCGCCGGCTGCGAGCCTGGCGTTCGCGGCGACGTATCCGATCCGCGACGCGCTCTTCGGCGCAGGCGACTCGGCTGCGCTGCCCGCGCCCGTGCGGATCGCGCGTGACACGCTGCTTGGACTCGCGATCGCGTTGCCACTCGCGGCGCTCGGCGTCTCGCTCTTTCTGAGCGGGCGTACGCGCGTCACGCGCACGCGCGCCGTCGTGCTCGCCGGCGGCGCCGCGGTGCTCGCCGCAGCGTCGCTGAGCGGATCCGTCCGCGCCGCCGACCCGGACCCCGGGCAGCCGTGCCCGGCGGCCGCACCGGTGAAGTCGTTCGACGTGCAGGCGATCAACGTCGACATGACGCTCAACCGGTTCGGCGATCACGACCCCACCGCGAAGATGTACGTCCTCTCCAACCGCGTCTCCGACGTGCGCAACGAGGAGAAGGCGGCACTTCCCAACCGCGTCTCGATCGGCCTCCGCGAGGATCCGATCCAGCCGCTCGTGATCCGCGCGAACCAGGGCGACTGCGTCGCGATCAAGTTCACGAACAACGCGACAGGCGGGCCGTTCGGGATCCATATCGACGGTCTGTCGTTCACCGCCGCGTCGTCCGGTGACGCGATCGGACGCAACGCACGTTCCGATGTCGGACAGGGCGCGTCGCGGACCTACCGCTACTTCGTCCCGAACGACGACACGCTCGAAGGCGCGCACTATCTGCGCCCCGGCGCCGGGAACAAGCAGGCGGTCGACCACGGCCTCTTCGGCGTGCTCGCCGTCGAGCCTCCAGGCTCGCAGTACCTGAACATGACGAGCGGCGGGCCGCTCGAGTCCGGCTGGGAGGCGACGATCGTTCCCTCCGGCGGCAAGGCGTCGTTCCGCGAGTTCGTGCAGGTCTACCACGAGGTCGGCGACGAGGACTTCCTCATCTCGACGAAGAACGGCGGCAAGGTGCCGCTGGTCGACCCGTTCACGACGTCGTACCGGCCCGACTCGCGCGCGATCAACTACCGCTCCGAGGCGTTCATGAACCGGCTCGCAAAGGCGCCCAACCAGGAGTCGCAGGGCTATGGCTCCTACGCGTTCGGCGATCCCGCTACGCCGATGATGCGGGGCTACCTGCACGACCCGACGAAGGTCCGCCTCGTGCACGGCGGCGGCGAGATGTTCCACGTCTTCCACCTGCACGGGGGCGGCGACCGCTGGCGCTTCAACCCGCTGGCCGACCCGGACCAGGCGTATGCGGCCACACGCGGACGCTCGAAGGAGAACGCCGCGAACGATTCATCGCAGTCCACACGTCTCGACTCACAGGCCTTCGGGCCTGGCGAGAGCTACAACCTCGAGATCGAGGGCGGTGCCGGAGGCGTCCAGCACGCTGCGGGTGACTTCCTCTACCACTGCCACATCGCCGAGCACTACATCTCGGGCATGTGGAGCTTCTGGCGGGTCTACAACACCGCGCAGCCGGATCTCGCGCAGCTGCCGGACCAGATCCCGACCCAGTCTGCGATCGACTCGACGCAGCTGATCGGTCGGACGTTCAACGGCACGACGATCACAGCCCAGAACATCGACTCCTGGATCCGCGGACAGCTGCCCCCACAGGGCGTGCCTCGCAGCGACCAGGACTCGTCGGTCTGGAACTGGACGATCGACAAATCCAACCCGGCCCAGCCGATCTACCTCGGCGAGCCGGAGGACAAGGGGCCCTGGCCGGATCTTCCGAACATCGACCCGAACCATCCGGGCGCGCTGATCACCGACCTCGGCGGCAACACCGTCAAAACACCCACGGGCGATCGGCCGAAGATCACGTTCGACCCGTTGAACGGGCGCCCTGCGTGGCCGCTGATGCGACCGCACGTCGGGGACAGACCACCGTTCTCGGGGAACGGCCATACGGGCGCGCCGTGGCTCGGCAGCACCATCGGGAGTGCACCGAGGGCGCCCACGTCACCGACGAACGTCGACCCGTACGCGAACCGGCCGGATTCACTCTGTCCGACGCCGGTGCCACCGGGGCCGACCGCGCCGAAGACGCGGCACTTCAACGTCGTCGCGATCACGCTTCCGATCAAGAACACCCGGAAGCTGACGGACCCGACCGGGATGATCTACACGCTGGCGCAGGACAAGGACGACGTGTACTCCGGGAAGAAGGACGCGCAGCCGCTGGCGATCCGGTCGAACATCGGCGACTGCGATGCGGTCACGCTCACGAACGAGGAGACGGACGCAACGCAGGCGAGCGGGTTCGCGAAGGTCAACATGCACATCCACCACGTGCAATTCGACCCGCAGGCGTCTGACGGCGTGATCAGCGGCATGTCGTACGAGCAGTCCGTGCGGCCCTACAAGGCCGAGGACCCGACGCTCGTCGCGCCCGCCGCTCTCGGCGCGTCGACGCTCAACCTGTCGAGCGTGACGAAGTTCCTCCACAACTGCGCGGGTGGCGGTGCGTGCAACAACGTGTTCATCGGCGTCGGGCTGGGGACGGACTCGATCGAGGTGCACCAGATCGCGTCGGTCGACACAGCGACCCGGACCGTGACACTGACCGAGCCGCTCACCGCAGCGCACGCTTCGGGCGAATGGGCGGGCACCGAGTTCACGCAGTACCGCTGGTTCCCTGACGTGCTGCTCGACAACATCTTCTGGCACGACCACGTCGACGGCATCCACAACTGGGGCCACGGGCTCGTCGGCCAGCTGATCATCGAGCCGAGGGGCTCGACCTATCACGACCCGAAGACGGGCGCGGAGGTCGACTCCGGCACGCTCGTGGACATCCACACGCCGAATGCGGTCGTGAGGGGCACGGTCGACAAGGGCTTCCGCGAGTTCGCCCTGTGGACGATCGACGAGAACCCGAACACCGACGCGACGCTCAACCTGAAAGCGGAGCCGTGGGCGGACAGGCTGGCGGTGAACCCCGACGCGTCGCTGCTCTTCAGCTCGTACACGCACGGCGATCCGTTCACGCCGATGCCACTCGCCTACCCGGGCGACCCGGTGATCGTGCGAACGATCAACGTCGGGCCGACCGTCGACGGCTTACACATCGACGACCACCGCTTCACGCTCGAGAACCGCTTCTTCGACGTGAACGGAAACCCGCAAGCGACGCAACAGGACACGCTCCACTACGGCATCTCTGAGAAGTACTCGCTCGTCATCAAGGCCGGCGGACCGCTGGCCCTGCCGGGCGACTACATGTACGAGAACTCCGTCGCGCGCAAGTTCCGCGACGGTGCCTGGGGGCTCCTGCGCGTCCTGCCGGCCCTGACGGACCAGCTCGAACCGCTACCCGACCAGGGCGCACCGCCGACGACGGGGCCGCCCCTGGGAACCCAGAGCGGCGGCCGGCCACCGGCCACCGTGCTGCCGGGCAACCCATGTCCGGCAACCGCACCGACTCCGACGAAGACGTTCAACATCACCGCCGTCGACCTGAACACGTCGGGCGGGATCAACTACCCGATCGCGGCGTTCGTGCCGTCCGACCAGGCAGCCGCAGCCAAGGAGAAGGGGTTCAAGGCGGAGCCGCTCGTGATCCACGTCGCGAAGGGAACATGCTTCGACGTCGTGCTCAAGAACGAGCGGACTGTGCGGTCGTCGTTCCACGCGGACATGCTCCTGAACGCGCCGGCATCGAGCGGCGTCAACGCGGGCTTCAACTCGGAGCAGACGGTCGCTCCGGGTGAATCGCGGACGTATCGCTACTTCGCCGACGGCGACCGGTACGAGACCGCGTTGATCAACGACTTCGGCGGCACGGCCGTGCCGGGAGTCGATCTGGAGAACGGCGGCATCAACACGCTCGTCGATCCCGACCGCGACGGCATGTACGGCGCCGTCATCGTCGCACCGGCGGGATCGACGTTCACCGACCCGGTCACCGGTGCAAGCCTCGACCAGCGGCCCTTCGGGGCGAAGGTCGACGTGCATCCGGCCGGCCAGCCGGGGTTCCGCGACTTCACGTTGCTCCTCGCCGACCAGGATCCGCGCATCGGGCAGAACCAGATGCCGTATCCGACCGAGATCAAGGGACCGGCGGCGATCAACTACGCAACCGCGGGCGTCAGGCAGGACGGTCCGAACATGTTCCTGTCCTCCGCCAACGGCGGCGATCCTGCAACGCCGCTTCTGCGGAGCTATCCGGGAGACGCAATCCGGGTGCACTTCATCGGCGCACCCGGCAACGAGCAGACGCACTCGTTCAGCCTCGGCGGGCTCAGCTTCCCGCTCGATCCGCTGATGCTGCCGAGCGTCGACTCGGTTGAAGCGCGTGGGATCGCCCCGATGAACGTCCACGACGCCTGGATCGCGGGCGGAGGAGGCGGGCGCAACCACACCGTAGGAGACTTCTTCTACGGCGACCTCCGGCGGCCGTTCACCGTCGGTGGCCTGTGGGGGCTCCAGCGAGTGCTCGACCCTGGCACCTGCCAGATCAAGAAGCTCGACGGCACTGCCTGCGTCGCGGGCGTGGGCTGAGTGACCACGGGACGG
>Ga0136846_1224518_pt1 | contig 10250 bp, 11 predicted proteins | sample HopSoiMetagenom2_FD_96841 | JGI IMG/M metagenome (GOLD analysis project Ga0136846, IMG submission 96841) | Grasslands soil microbial communities from Hopland, California, USA - 2 Assembly 2016 (version 4) | ecosystem: Environmental > Terrestrial > Soil > Grasslands | place: USA: Hopland... | reverse complement strand
TCCACGTCCAGCTCGACGAGGCGCCCGACGCGCGCCCCGCTCACCGAGAAGCCGAGGTGGCGAAGCGAGCTCTCGACCGCCTCGCCCTGCGGATCGAGGATGCCGGCCTTGGGCCTGACGAGGACGGTGGCCCTCACCGGAGCACCACGTCCGGGTCGGCGAGGTAGTCGTCGAACGCGATCCCGGTCACCCGCTCGAAGGCCTCGACGTAGCGCGCGCGTGTCCCGTCGACCACGTCGGCGGGCAGCTCCGGGCCGGGGTCGGTCTTGTCCCAGCCGAGCGTCTCGCAGTAGTCGCGCACGAACTGCTTGTCGAAGGACGGCTGCGGGCCGCCCGCCCGGTACTCGTCCGCCGGCCAGAAGCGCGACGAGTCGGGCGTCATCGCCTCGTCGCCCAGGACGAGCCTTCCGTCCCTGTCGACGCCGAGCTCGAATTTCGTGTCGGCGAGCAGGATCCCACGCTGCGCCGCGTAGTCGGCGCCGAACTCGTACAGCGCGAGCGAGATGCGCTCGGCGTCGGCGAAGCGGTCGGCGCCGACGAGCTCCGCCGCCTGCTCGCGCGTGATGTTCTCGTCGTGGCCGGTGGTCGCCTTGGTCGCGGGCGTGAAGATCGGCTCGGGCAGGCGGTCGGACTCCGAGAGCCCGTCCGGGAGCTCATGGCCGCAGACGGTCCCGCTCGCCTTGTAGTCCTTCCAGCCGGAGCCGGAGAGGTAGCCGCGCACGACGCACTCGATCGGCAGCATCTCGAGCCGCCGGCACTCGAGCGAGCGGCCGTCGGGCCGGATCGCAAGGAGGTGGTTCTCGACGATGTCGGTCGTGCGCGCGAACCAGAACGCCGAGAGGCCGGTGAGGACGCGGCCCTTGTCCGGGATCTCGGTCGGCAGGACGACGTCGAAGGTGGAGATGCGGTCGCTCGCCGTCAGCAGCAGCCGCTGCTCGTCGAGCGCGTAGACCTCGCGCACCTTGCCGGAACCGACGTGCACCACTTCAGACATGCAGGGCCTCCCCGTGGAGTCGTGATTGGAGCGCCTCCAGGCGCTCGAAGACGGTGTCGACGTGCTTGCTGTACGCGGACTCGTCGAAGACCTCGTCGAGGTCGACGCGGGCGGCGATCTCGGCGTCCGCGGCGACGAGCTCGCGTAGCGGCCGCTCCTCGTCCCAGGCGCGCATCGCATTACGCTGCACGAGCCGGTAGGCCTCGTCGCGCTCGACGCCGGACCCGACGAGCGCGAGCAGCAGGCGCTGGCTCGCGTGCAGGCCGAAGCTCGCCTCGATGTTCCGGCGCATCCGGTCCGGCCGGACGACCAGGCCTTCGACGAGCCATGCAAAACGATCGAGCATGTAGTCGAGCGCGAGGAACGCGTCCGGGATGGCCACGCGCTCGGCCGACGAGTGCGAGATGTCGCGCTCGTGCCAGAGCGCAACGTTCTCGAGGCCGACGATCGCCTGCGCGCGGACGACGCGCGCCAGCCCGCAGATGCGCTCGGCCACCACCGGGTTGCGCTTGTGTGGCATCGCTGACGAGCCTTTCTGCTTGCGGCCGAACGGCTCGGCGACCTCGCCGACCTCCGTCCGCGCGAGATGGCGGATCTCGAGCGCGAACGTCTCGAGCGACGCCGCGCCGAGCGCGAGCGCGCAGAGCAGCTCCGCATGGCGATCGCGCTGGATGATCTGCGTGGACGTCGGCGCCGGCTCCAGGCCGAGCCGCTCGCACGCGACTCGCTCGACCTGCGGATCGACGGCGGCGTAGGTTCCGACGACGCCCGACAGCTTTCCGACGCGCATGCCCTCGAGGGCATGCAGCAGCCGGTCGCGGCCGCGCTCGAGCTCGAACGCCCAGCCGGCGAGCTTGAGCCCGAACGTCGTGGGCTCGGCGTGGATGCCGTGCGTCCGGCCCATCACCGGCGTGAGCCGGTGCTCCTCGGCGCGGGCGACGACAGCCGCGAAGGCGCGGTCGATGCCGTCGACGATCAACGCCCCGGCGTCGCGGACCTGGAGCGCGAGCGCCGTGTCGAGCACGTCCGACGAGGTGAGGCCGTAGTGCAGCCAGCGTCCCTCGGCGCCGAGGCCATCCGAGGCGGCGTCGACGAACGCGGCCACGTCGTGGTGCGTCTCGCGCTCGAGCTCGGCGACCCGCTCCGGCGAGGGCACCCGCGCGTGGTCGCGAATGGCGGCGACGTCCTCGCGTGGCACGACCCCGAGGTCGGCCCAGCCGTCGAGCGCGGCCAGCTCGACCTCGAGCCACGCGCTCAGCTTCGCCTCCTCGGACCAGATCCGCGCCATCGCCGGGCGCGTGTACCGCGCGATCACCCGCGGATCGTATCGGCGCCGCCTGTCAGCGCCTGGCGGGCAGCACGAGGGTCAGCGTCGAGCGCCGGAGGTACGGATCGGTCAGCGCGATCCGTACCCGGTAGCGCACGCCCGGCCTGAGCTGCTTCGCCACCGCGCGAATTCGCAGCGGCAGTGCGCCCGGCCGGAGCTGAACGATCTTGAGCGTGTTGGCCGGCCCGCCGTGCAGGAAGCCGCCGATGCGGCTGCCCTTGCGCAGGAGAGTCACGCGGCGGCCGGTCGGCCCGACGAGCGTGACCGACAGGCGGGCCTGGCTCTCGATCGTGAAGCGGGTGCGCACGAGCACGACGGTCTTGCCCGGGCTGCCGGCAAGCACCGGGCTCACCAGCGTCATCCGGGGGCGGGCGGTCGTCGCGTAGCGGGGGTCGCCCCACGCGCCCGCCGTGAACAGCGCGATACGGCCGGGCCGCCGGGTGAGCACGTGCAGCCCGCCGGCGGAGTCGCGGTAGGCGCCCGTCTCCTGCCCCTCGGGCAGCGTCGTCCCGGCCAGCTCGGAGATCGCCCGGAAGACGCCGCGGCCCGGGAGAACGCCGGCCACGGTGTCTTCAGGGGCAGCCCCGAAGGTGACGTCGATCGGCCACGGGAGCGGCATCGGGGCACCGACGCCGAGGGCGATCGCGAAGCCGGGCACGGCGAGGCGGCTCGGTGACGACACGAGCGAGACCGTGGTGCCGGCCGGAACCGCGCCCGGCTGCCACGAGGCCACCGCGCTGGAGTCGGCCGTCGCGACCGCTCCCGCCTGGCCGAGGCCCGCGGTGGTCGAGCCGACGACCGGCGGAGGCACCGGCGCCGGCGCGACGAGGCCCGTGGACACCGAGCTCGCCGAGCTCGACCCGCCCGTGCCCGTCGCCGTCACGACGAGCGAGAGCCTCGAGCCGATGTCGCCCGGCGTGACCAGGTAAGTGGACGCGCTCGCGCCGGCGATCACCGTGCAGGTCGTGCCGGTCGCCGGGCAGCGGCGCCACTGGTACGCGTAGCTCCTCGGCGCGCCGCTCCACGTGCCCGAGGCGCCCGTCAACGTCTGCCCGGCTTGCGCCACACCGGCGACGGTCGGCAGCTTCGTCGCCTTCGGCGCGGCGGAGGGCGTCGTGCCGGAGCTCGCCACCGCCAGCGTCGGCACGGAGTCGGCCGTGTCCGTCCCGGCGGCGGTGGTCGCGGTCACGCTGGCGACCAGCGCATGACCTGCGTCCGCGGCGACCGGCGTGTAGGTGCTCTTCGTCGCGCCGGTGATCGGCACGCACCCGTCGCCGGCGGCCGAGCACCGCTGCCACTCGTAGGTGAAGGAGACCGGCTTGCCGCCGCTCCACGCGCCCGCCGTCGCTACGAGCAGGCGCCCTGACTGCGGCGTGCCAATGACGGCCGGCGGCTCGCCCGACGCCGGCGGGCCGGCCGCCGTCGCCGGCATCAGGCCGGGGCTCAGCGACGCGCCGTTGACGCGGTCGCCGTCCACGCAGCCGCCGATCCCCGGCACGCTCGAGCAGCTCGTCCATTGCCAGAACGTCCAGCCCAGGCCGTTCCACCCGGCGGCCGGCAGGAGTGGCAGCGAGGCCTTCGTCCAGTGCGCGATCCACAGCCGGCTGCCGTCGGCAGCGAAGAGCGGGGTGTCGCCGAGCGATGTCTTCCAGAAGCTCGGCGACGCGTAGATGAGCGGGCGGGCCCCGAGCCGCGCGGAGACCTGGTCGAGGAACGCCTGCGTCCAGGTCGTCAGCCGCGCGACGCCGAGGCCGCCGGTCTTCTCGAGATCGAGCACGGGCAGCAGGTCGCCGCGCTTCGGCTGCGCGGCGGCGACGAAGTAGTCCGCCTGCGCGATGCCGCTCGCGGTCGCGGCCGCGTCGGACGTGCCCGCCGGCCGTGCGAAGTGGTACGCGCCGATCCGCAGGCCGGCAGCCGTCGCGCCGGCGCGGTTCGTCACGTACGTCGGGTCGATGTAGGTCGTGCCCTCGGTCGCCTTCGCGAACGCGAAGTCGTAGCCGGCCGCCCCGACCTGCAGCCAGCCGATCTGTCCCTGCCAGTGCGAGACGTCGATCCCCTTCGGCGCCTCCGCGGCGCCGGCAGTGCCGGCGAAGGCCAGGAATGCGAGCACGAGCACGGCGATGCGGACCCCGGGCATCCGCTCCACGCTAGCGAGGGCACGTTACGACGCTGTAAGCGGAATTTCCGCCGGGGCCGCCTCGTTGTGGCGCTCCATGAAGATCACAACCATCGGCAAGGGCAACATCGGAGGCGGCCTCGGCCGCCTTTTCGAGCGCGCCGGGCACGAGGTGACGACGCTCGGCCACGACGGCGGCGACGCGTCGGACGCCGACGTGATCCTCGTCGCCGTTCCCGGCGGCGCAATCACCGAGGCGCTCGGCCGCGTCACCGGCATCGAGGGCAAGACCGCGATCGACGCGACGAACGCGTTCCGAGGCCGAAACGAGTCGTACCCCTCGCTCGCCCACGAGGTGCAGGCGGCCACCAACGGGCCCGTCGCGAAGGCGTTCAACGCGAACTTCGCCGCGCTCTTCGACCAGGTCGCGGAGCAGCGGACGAGGCCGGGCTGCCTCTACGCAGCCGATGACGAGGCGCGGGAGGTGACCGAGCAGCTGATCCGCGACGCCTGGTACGAGCCCGTGAGCGCCGGCGGGCTCGAGAACGCTCGCGCGCTCGAGGACTTCGTACCCGATCTGCTCGGGAAGCTCGGCCGCGTGTTCTACCGCTTCGCGCCGCCGGGCGAGCTGTAGCGGAACACCCGTGGCATGGTCAACGCCGCTTCGCGGGCTGCGATCCGCGAGGCGAGGACGTCGGTGCCGAGCCGTACGATGCGGAGCCGCCGATGCCGGGCTGGCTCTTCGCGGTGATCGTGGTCGTCTTCGTGGTGGGGGGCGTGCTCTACGTCCGCTCCAAGCAGAAGGGGGCGATCGTCGAGCGCCTTCCGTTCGAAGAGGGCGAGGATGTCCTGCTCGAAGAGGCGGGCCTCAAGATCTACCACCGGGCCCGACGGACGGCCGTGCGCGGCGGCGGAACGGTCACCTACCGGGTCCGAGCGGTTCTCACGGACCGGCGCATCCTCGTCGCGACGGGCGGGCCCGAGGGCGAGCACAGGTTCGTGATCCTGATGATCCTCGACTACACGAATCCCGCGGAGCCTGTCCCGGAGGGTGGGTTTGCCGCCTACAAACGGAAGTTCCACCTCGAGAACGGCTATCCGACCTACGCGTTCGCGGCTGCGGACGCCAGCGTTGAGGAAGACGACGGCCACGCGGCCGCACTTCGCATCGCCGTGCCGTTTCCGGAGGGCGGTTCGGGGTGGAGTGATTCGCCCGAGGTGAAGCTCTTCACCGCGCAGGCCGAGCGCTACCAGCAGGCGGTCAGCGCGAGCGACCGTTAGACCGGCTGCCGCCGGGCGCGCGGTCGACGCTAGCCCAGGTCCCAGCGCGGCATCGCCGTGCCGCTCGGCACGACGGCATCCACGGGTGCGTAGCGCAGCACGTTGTCGACCGCCCAGCGCATGTACTCCGCCATCGACGCGCGGAAGTCGGGATCGGCCGGGAGCCCGGCGTCGTCCATGGCGGCGACGAAGCAGGCGACGAAGCGGTCGCCGAGGTCGTCCATCGGCCCGTTGCCGGCGTGCATCAGCAGGACGCCCGACTCGTCCCCGAACCGCTCGGAATACGTGCGTGGCCCGCCCAGCACCTCGCCCCAGTAGGCGGCGAGCCGCTCCACGTGGTCGGGCTGGATCTCTCCGTGCGAGAAGGGGTGGTTCAGCTCGGGGTCGGCGAGGCAGCGCGTGTGGTGGGCCTGAGCCAGCGCGAGGAGCGCGGGCGCGCCGCCGGCGAGCTCGTAGAGGGTCGGGCGCACGCTCATGTCTTACACCGTGCGGTGAGGCCGTGCGCGCCGTCGCCGCCGGGGGGAGTCACTCCTAGCGCCGGCGCTGCGGCGCCCGCGCCTGCGGGCGCGCCACCGGCGCCGCGACCGCCAGGGGCTCGGGCTCACGCAGCAGGCGGACGACCGTGAGCACGGCGAGCACGGCGAGGATGGCGTCGCTCGCCAGGCACCACTGGCACCAGGCGTGGATCTTCGAGTTCTGCACGTAGACGAGGTAGAGCGCGAAGGCGAGGCCGCTGACGGCGAGCGCCGCGCCGACCGCGCGCGCAAGCTCCGTGCGCAGCAGCCCGGTGACGAAGATGCCCGCGTACGCGAGCAGGCCGAGCAGCGCCACGGGCACTCCGGCGATCTTCGAGTAGCGCGAGTTCTGGACGGTCTCGCACCCGCCGCTGGAGCAGATCAGCGGGCCGCCGGTCCAGCGCTCGTACAGCAGGTATCCCGCGATCGCGGCACCGGCGGCCGCGAGGACGCAGATCGCGACCCGCAGTGTGCGGTCGCTCACTGCTTGCTCTGCTGGATGTACTTGTCGAACGTGGGAGCGAAGGAGCCGACGCTGTACGACGACGGGTTGAACGGCTGGAGCGTGCCCCCCGTGGGGCCGATCGCAAATGACGGTGTCTGGTTGAACCCGTACTCGCTGTAGAGGTTGGCCGCGGCGGCCATCTGGCGGTTCACCGCCGCGCCGTTCGCTTCCTGCTCGACCCGGTTCACGTCGAGCCCGGGTACGGCCGCCCCGGCCGAGCGCAGCAGCTCGTTCGTGACCCACCCCGAGTTCTCCTGGCCCTGATTGCGATACAGCAGCTCGGCGACGTTCCAGAGCCTGTTCTGGTGCCCGGCCGCGTTAACGAACCGGAGGCCCTTCTCCGAATCGGGCCCGATGAAGGCGATGCCATTCCATTCGACCTTCACCTTGCCGGTGCGGATGTACTTGCGGACGATGTCCGGGAACGCCGTCGTCATGTACTGGTCGCAGCCCGGGCACTGGATGTCGGCGAACTCCTGCATCGTCACCGGCGCCCCCGGATTGCCGAGCGTGGTGCCGCGCTGGTGGATGCCGGCAAGCAGCTTGGCGGTCGCGGCCGCCGAGGAGATGGAGGCGGTCTTCGGCGACGACGAGCTGCGCGAGCTGAGCACGCTGGCGCCGACGAGGACGATCGCCAGCAGGATGACGGCGCCGAGCACGCCGAGATAGAGGTTGCGCCGCGAGGGAGGCTGGCCGGGCGGCGTCGGCGTCTTGACTCGCTTGGCGCCACTCCGCTGCGGCGCCTGGACGCGCTGTTGCCGGATCCGTGCGCCCTTGCTCATGACGACAACCGTACCGTGCTTAACGCGGCCTTCACGAAGGGGCCTCGGCTGCTCGCGAATGTGAATAGCGGACGAGCTCGGCGCGCGTCCTGAGGCCGAGCTTCGCGAGGATCGATGCGCGATGCGTCTCGACCGTGCGCACCGAGATGCTCAGCTCGCCGGCGGCCTCACGGTTCGTGTACCCGAGGGCCAGCAGCTCGAGGACTTCCTGCTCGCGCGGTGTCAGCCTCGCCATGCTGCTCACCGTGACCCGTACCCGCCGGGTCGCCATCCGCGGCGGGCGGCGAGCGCGTGCCCGGTGAGTGGCGGGAGGGGCTGCAGCAGGCCCGCGTGGGTGTCGGTGATCGTCGTGGCCACGAGCCCAGGCTCGCCCCCCGCGCGTGCAGCCGCATCCGTGATCTCTACGGAGGCGCCCGGCTTTCCCGCATCGCGTTTGCAGGTCCTCGGGTCGGGGGTAGGCCTCTCGCATGAGGAAAATCCTGCTTACAGCGGTGTTTCTCGTGGCCGCGCTCGGGGTCGCCACGTCGGCGTCCGGGCACCGCGGCCCGGGCCACGGGAAACCGTCCACGATCGCGCTGCCGAACGGCTTCCAGCCCGAGGGGCTCGCGATCAGGGGTCATACGTTCTATTCGGGGTCGCTCGCGACCGGCGCGATCTACGCCGGATCGCTCAAGACCGGGACCGGCGCGCTGCTCGTGCAGCCTCAGGCAGGCGGGTCGGCGACCGGCATCGCCGTCGATCACGGACGCCTGTACGTCGCCGGCGGCGCGACCGGCAAGGCGTTCGTCTACGACGCACGTACCGGCGCCGCCCTCGCTTCGTTCCAGCTCGCGACCGGCTCGAGCTTCATCAACGGCGTCACGGTCGCGAAGAACACCGTGTGGTTCACCGACTCGACGAACCCGGTGCTCTACAAGCTCGCACTCGGCGCGCATCGCGCACTGCCCGCGCAGGCGCAGAGCGTGCCGCTCACCGGTGACATCCACTACGGGGCCGGCTTCAACGCCAACGGCATCCAGGCGGCCCCGAACGGCAAGACGCTGGTGATCGTGCAGTCCAACACCGGCCTGGTCTTCACCGTCGACCCGGCCACCGGCGTGACGCACACAATCGCGGGCGTGAGCGTGCCGAACGGCGACGGGATCCTGCTCGCCGGAAAGTGGCTCTTCGTGGTGCGCAACTTCGACAACACGGTCGACGTCGTCCGGCTCGCGCCCGGGCTGTCGAGCGGTGTCGTCGTGCGCCACGTGACAGACCCGGACTTCGACATCCCGGCGTCGATCGACCATGCCGGGCCGTGGCTCTACGTCGTGAACGCGCGGTTCACGACGACGCCGACGCCAACGACCACGTACACGGTCGTCCGCGTCGACGGTCGATGAGGGGAGCCTGCCTCGCGCTGGCAGCGGCGGTGGCGGCCGCCGCTGCCGCGTGCGGCGGCGCGGGCGGCGGCGACCCGCTCGCGGCTGCGCAGTCGAAGATGGGTGCAAAGGGAACCGCCCGCGCCTCGATCGACGCCGTAACGAAGTCGGGCACCGAGCACTGCGATATGGAGCTCGACTTCGACGGCGGGCGATTGGGCGTCAGGTGCGACCCTCCGGCCGGCACGCCCGCGGGTGACCTGGAGGTCCCGGTCGAGATGCGGACGATCGGCGACACCATGTACGTCCGCTCGGGACGCGGGTCGAAATGGGTGAAATCGGACGGCGGCACGGATGAGCTCTCGCAGATCGATCCGCGGACGATGTTGGAGCAGCTTCAGAAGGAAGCGCGGGAGGTGACCGTGGTGGGCAAGGAGGGCTTGCAGAGCGTCGAGACGACGCGCTACCACCTGGTCGACTCCGACGGCGCGCCGATGGACGTCTGGGTGGACGGTGACGGCCTCGTGCGGCGCATGCGCGCCGTCGACGGTGTCGGCACGGCCGACGAGGCTCGGGTCGACGTGGCGTTCTTCGATTTCGGGGCCGACGTCGGCATCGAGCCGCCGCCCGCCGATCAGGTCGCCGACAACGCCGTGCAGTTCGGCGGGCTCTTCTCGGAATCGTGCAGCCGCGAACCGTCTCCGATCAGTCTCGAAGACCTGTTCGCGGCCGCGACGAGCGTCATGCCCGAACAGGCGGTCGCCGGGCCGTTTTCGTGCGACAAGACCCGCATCACGTTGAAGCTCGACCCCGGCGTGCAGTGCTCGCTCGGATACGAGCGCGTTGCCGGCGGCGACGCGGTCGAGCGCCGGCAGGTCGGCGGCAAGACCGTCCTCGCGATCCAGAACGTCAGCTGTACCGTCCCGGCCGACGAGCCCGCGGTCGAGGCTCGCGTCGAGAAGCTGTTGCGCGTCGCGGCGCGCGGCGGCATCGAGCCTCCCGCCGACGAGATTCGCCAGGCTCCTACCCAGCGGCTGACGACGTTTTCGAAGCCCTCGCCGGGCGGCTAGCCCGCGAGCGCGCGGCGCACGGCGTACAGCAGGATCCCGCCGTGCCGGAAGTACTCGAACTCGCGCGCGGTGTCGATCCGCAGCCGCGCGTCGAACGTGATCGCCTCGCCGCCGTCCGGCGTGGCCGTCACGCGAAGCGTGCCGCCCGGGCCTGAGGCCGCCTCGACGTCGAACGTCTCACGCCCCGTCAGGCCGAGGGACTCGGCGTTCTCGCCCTGCGGGAACTGCAACGGCAGCACGCCCATGCCGATCAGGTTGGAGCGGTGGATCCGCTCGTAGGACTCGGCGATGACCGCCTT
>Ga0136846_1238355_pt1 | contig 10251 bp, 7 predicted proteins | sample HopSoiMetagenom2_FD_96841 | JGI IMG/M metagenome (GOLD analysis project Ga0136846, IMG submission 96841) | Grasslands soil microbial communities from Hopland, California, USA - 2 Assembly 2016 (version 4) | ecosystem: Environmental > Terrestrial > Soil > Grasslands | place: USA: Hopland... | reverse complement strand
GTGTCGGGCTGCACGCCCAGCGCGATCAGGTGATGGGCGAGCTGGTTGGCGCGGGCGTTCAGCTCGGCGTAGCTGAGCGAGTCGTCCTCGAACACCAGCGCGGTGGCCGCGGGCGTGCGCTCGGCCTGGTCCTCGAACAGCTCGTGGATGCAGCGCTCGGCGGGGAAGGGCGCGGCGGTGTCGTTGAAGCCGTGCAGCACCTGTTGCCGTTCGTGCTCATCCATCAGCGGCAACTGCCACACAGGCGTGTGAGGCACCTGGAGGCCGGCCCGCATCAGCCGCTGCAGGCGCTTCACCGTGGCTTGCACCTCTTCGTGGCTGAGGACTCGCGGGTCGTAGTTGAACACGATGGGTACTTGGGGGGACTTCTTCTCGTAATTGCGCAGGGACAGCGCCAGAGGCGCATCCCCGAAGTCGTTGTGCTGGGGCACCATGAAGATGCGTCCGCCCTCGATCTCCAGATCGCCCGGAAACTGCTCCACCGACACCGTCACGTCGAATAGCCGCGAGCCTTGGGACGAACGCTTCCGGCAATGGCCGACGATTTCGCGAAGCGGGAAACGGCGGTGGCGCAGGCAGGCCATGGAATGCGCCACCAGCGCGCGCAGGGTCTCTTCGAAGCTGGCGTTCGGCTCCACGGCCACGCACAGGGGCAGCACCGAAGAGAACATGCCCACCGTGCCTTTCTCGGCGGCGCTGCCCCGGTTGTGCACCGGCATGCCGATCACCACCTCGGGCCGGTTGCCGGCGAGCCGCGAAAAGTAGATGGCCAACGCAACGACGAACAGGTGCGAGAGGGAGACACCGAGGTGCGCGGCACGCTCGTTCATGTGCAAGAACTCGCCGCGCTCGATCTCCCACACGACTTGCCGAGTCGGCCGCCGCTCGCCGTGCTGCACGATCGCAGAGAACAGTGGCTCGGGCGGTCGATTGAAGCGGCTGAACCAGAACTCACGGTCTTTGACGTACTGCGCCGAGCGCTGATAGGCGAGGTCGCTCGCGACGAAGTCGAGATACGACGGCGTCACTGCGTGGGCGTTTGGGCGGCACTGACGGACGAGGCGGTTATAGACGTCGGGGATGGCGTTGATGATCAGCGCCACGGCAGCGCCGTCAGCCACCAGGTGGTGAAAACGCAGCAGACACAGGCCTCGGGTGGACGTGGCCTGGACCCATTGCGTCTGCCAGAGCACCTCGCCGTACAGCGCGAAGGGCTTGGCAAGGGCGTCGCGGATGTGCTGCCATGCACGCTGCTCGCCGTCGTCGCAGGACGAGTAGTCGTGGACCTCCAGCTTGAACGGCAACGCGTCGAGCACCTTCTGGTGCGCAACCCCTTGCTCTTCGAGCAGCACGAGGCGCAGCGCGTCGTGGCTGCGGACTACCTCGGCAATCGCTTGTTCCCAAAGGTCGAGCCGGATGCTGCCATCGAACTTCAGCGCGCCGCCGATGGTGTAGCAAGGCAGTTGGGGTGTCAGCAGTTGGTCGAGCCATACCGCCTGCTGACGTGAACTCAGCGGAAATATTTTCATATTCTCTTCCCGCACCCCATGAAACGTTCTCGTGTGAAACAACGTCGGCCACGCACTCCATCATTGAGCTGGGCGCTGAGGGCGGGCTCGAGGGTGAAATCCAGCGTGGCGCCCGCATGGTCCTTCACGGGAGGACGTGGCCGGTCGAAGGGCAGCTCCAGCAGGGCCCGGGCGCCGAGTAGCGACGCGGAAAGTGTCTGAAGCTTCTGGTGCATAGAGATCGATCGGAGGCGGCCTGCTAAACGTAGCGGTGTCGATCCGACAGGTGAGAACCGCGCCTCTGCGCGAGCTGGTGCGTCTCACTGGGCGCGCGTGCACTGGGTCTGTCGAACTCGCATGGCCTTGGAGCGCGAAGTGCGCTGCTTGGCGGTGGATCGTCCCGCCGGGCGTCAAACACGTCTTCGTCGGGCGAGTCGCGAAGTTGTCTGTGCGTGACGAGGCGATGTTGCACAGACTTGTCTGAATTCAAAGGGCTTGATGCGTCAATTCCACGTCATTGATGCAGCCGTCAATTCATGGTGCGACGACGCCCATATCGCCACCTGAAAAACTTGACTCAATCAATACAAACTTGGGTCAGTCAAGGAATCTAGGTCTAGGCATGTACCGCTTCTCCCGCGTCGGAAAGGCGAACATTTGCGCAATGAAGCGAATTGGCAGGCCGTTGAACTGCTGACGTCACTTGCAGCACCGTTGAGCGAACGTCGGTAGTCCGCTGGCGAGGCGTTGCATACGCCTCGCTCAGCCACTTGCGCAGTCGTATATCAACTCAAAATTGAACGAGGACACGCAGGGTCAATGCAGACGTGCAGCGACTGCTTCGCGCAGGCTCTTCGGGCTCATGTCGGTCCAGTTTTGCTTCACGTACTCGAGGCAAGGCGGTTTGCTGTCCGGTCCGAACACCACGGTCCAGCCGTTCGGTACGGCCGCATAGTCCGGCCACAGGGCGTACTGTTCCTCGTGGTTGATCACGATCACGAAGCGGTCTTCCTGGTCATCATGTCTGTCAGCCATCTCTGCTCCTTCGGTGCTGTCGGCGGCATCACGCACATCGCATCACTCGCGACCTGCGAGGGCGTCCTCCGCGCGTTCGGACGCCCACTCTCACACATGTCATTCCGTGGCAACGCCGCTTTCGTGCAGGCGCCCGCAGTCCACGGTGATGACGCGATCGGCGCAATGCCAGTAGCGATCGTCGTGCGTCACGACGATCAGCGTCTTGCCCTGGCGCTTCAGCTCGGGCAGGATCTGCAGGTAAAACTTCTCGCGAAAACTGCGGTCCTGGTCGGCGGTGAGTTCGTCGAAGATCATGATGTCGCGGTCGTCGAGGCAGCATTGCACGAAGGCAAGCCGCTTGCGCTGCCCCTGCGACAGATCCACCGTCGAGAGCACGCCATCGCGGTACTTGACCTTGGCATCCATCTCCACCCACTGCAGCCAGCGCGATACCTCCGCCGCATTGGCTTGGCGGCCTTCGGCGTCAATGACGTGCGTGAAAAGCATGAAGTCGAAGAACACCGCCGAGAAGCGACCATGATGAGCTGCGACTTCGGCGCGTGCCACAGGCTCGCCGTCCACGCAAAGCTTGCCCGCCATGGGCTCGAGCAGCCCGCTCAGAAGCAGCAGCAGCGTGGACTTGCCGCTTCCATTGCCGCCGCCGATGAACAGCGTCTCGCCGCGCCGGATCTCGAGGTTGATCGGCCCGAGCTGGTAGCCCGTCGTGGCCGTGTCGGGGTAGGCGTAGCTCACGCCTTCGAGGCTGATGCGTTGCCAGCTGCCGGGTGTGTGCACCACCGCAGGCGAGGACACGTGCTCGCGTTCGAGCTCGAGTCCAATGCCTTCGAGATGGCGCAGGCTGGCCAGACCGCCGCTGACGTTGCCGCCAAGGTCGAACAGCGAGTTGATCGGGCCGCTGAGAAACAGTCCCGCGATGACGAACTGCAGGATCACGGCGCCGCTCGCGCCTAGCCACAGACTGCCGATCAAGATGGCAGCCAGCACCCATCCGTACGAGAGGGCCTCGCCGACCGCCTCGACCATGCCCCAGCGCATGCTGGTCGTGTATTGGGCATGGCGCGCGCGTTCAATCGCCGGCAGCAGTTGCATGGAGGCAAAGTGACGCGAGCGCGCCGGCAACAGCGTCAGCTCCTTCTTGCCTTCCACCAGCGTGCGCATGAGTGCGAACAGGGCCTCGTCGGCTTGGCGCATCTCGTCGAACGGGCCCTGCGTCCAGCGCTGGGTGGCAAAGAACAGCAACCCGGACAGGATGATGAAGGGCAGCACCACGCAGAACAGGCTCGGCGAGATGCGCACCAGGTACGCGATGCCCAGCACCGAGAGCAGCAGGTTGTTCAGCAGCATCGGTGCCATCTGCACCATCGGCACGACACGGCCGATGTCCTCGATCAGCGCACCGAAGACTGCGTGCTTGCGGTGCAGCAGCTTCTCGATGTCGAGCGCGAGGAAACGCTCGCCGAGCTCGCGCCGCAGATCGCCCGTCAGGCGGCTGCCGAAGGCAGCGGCCACGCGCGCGCTCATGGCCTTCACTGTCACCACGCCGAGCAGCAGAGCACAGCCAAGAAGCACCGCCCTCAGGCCGCCACCCTGCAGGCCTTCCGCGGCGCGCTCGTTGAGAAAGTTCAGCAGCAGGATCGAAACGCCCGCACTGGCGCCGGACAGCGCCGAGAGCAGCAGCAGCGAGCGTGCGTGTGCGCGCATGTAGCGACGTATCAGCATGCACGCTCCCGCACCGCGGCATGCCGCCATACGAGATTGGAAGCGGGCGCTGCGAGCTCAACCATTCCAGGCACCATCATCATCTCCCGCGCCACTGGGGCGCCCTTTTTTCAACAAAGGCCATCGGCCCCTCGCGACAGTCCGCGCTGCCGCGGCGGCGCTCCTCCCACTCATAACTCGCCGAAAACGCGTCCTCCAGCGCAAGCGTCGCGGACTTCAGCGCCGCTTCCTTGATGGCACGCAGCGACAGCGGCGCGCAGCGCAGCAGGTCGTCGACCCAGCGCTGCGTGCAGTCGTCCAGCGCCGCCGCTGGCACCACCTCGTTGACGAGACCGAGTTCAAGGGCCCGGGCTGCGCTCAAGCGGCGACCGGTGAGCAGATACCCCATGGCGGTCTTCAGCGGCAGTTGTCGCGTCAATCGAAAGACGCCGCCGGCACCCGCAATCAGCCCCAGGCGGGCCTCCGGCAGCGCGAACTCGGCGCTGTCGGCAGCGATCGCGATGTCGCAGGCGAGCACGAGCTCGAAGCCTCCACCGAGCGCGAGGCCGTTGACTCTGGCGATCACGGGCTTGGACAGCGAGAAGCGCTCGGTCAGGCGCGGCCACCCCGGCGCGCCGCGGCTGCCAAAACTGCCGGGCGCAGCGCCGGACTCCAGGCGCTGCGCCAGCTCCTTCAGGTCCTGCCCGACCGAGAACGCGCGTTCACCGGCACCGCTGAGCACGGCCAGCCACAGATCGTCGTCGCGCTCGAAGTCATCCCACACGGCACGCAGCTCGTCGTGCGTCTGCAGGTCCAGCGCGTTCAGTACGGCCGGGCGATCGATCGTCACCCAGGCCACGTGGCCGCGTTTGACGTAGATGACCCGCGCAGTGCGGGCTGCCGATGAATCGCTCATGGTCGTTTGCCGCATATGCGCGGGTCGCGAAGAAAGCGGCCGAGCCGCGACACGCCCTCGTCGATCTGGGCATCTGTCAAGTAGCTGCACGACAGGCGCAGTTCGTGGCGCCCGCCGCCGTCCAGGTAAAACGAGGACATCGGTGTCCACAACACGCCATGGTCGCGCGCCGAGACTTCAAGCAGCGCCGCATCCACCACCACCGGCACGCGAACGCGCACGAAGAAGCCGCCGCGCGGTCGGTTCCACGCTGGGAGCCCGTCCTTCCCGGTGTCGACGTGGCGCTGCAGCGCCGACAGCAAGGAGTTGAGTCGCTCGCCGTAGTAGCGACCCTTGGCGTCGCCCAGCGCTTGCAGGGAGACACCGTGCGAGAGCAGCATGCCACCGACAATGGCTTGGCACACCGGTGAGGTGTTCACCGTCGTCATGCTTTTGATGGCTGTCAGGTCGTCCGCCAGCACGGTGCCGCCGGCGACCCGCTGATCGGCGACCACGAAGCCCACCCGCAGGCCGGGCATGGCGATCTTGGCGAGGGTTCCGAAGTGGATGACGCGGCCCTCCTGATCAAGCGCCTTCAACGATGGCAGCGCGCGCTCGTCAGGTGCCGTGAAGCCGTAGGTGGCGTCTTCGAGGAGCAGAAAATCCTCCTGCGCGGCCACTTCCAGCAAGCCCACGCGCAGCGCAAGAGGGAGCAGCGTGCCGGACGGATTGGCGTAATCCGGGGCGACATAGACGGCCCGTATGCGCCGCCCTTCGGCCCGAGCACGAGCGCAGACGGCGCGCAGCTGGTCGAGGTCCACGCCTTCGGACCCCTCGTCCACCGGCAGCGTGTCAATGCCGAGCACGCGCGCTGCACCCACAGCGCCCACAAAGCATGGCTGCACCATGGCAAGCACGTCGCCAGGGCCGGCGAAGAGCGCGCGCAACGTGAGGAGCATGCCCTCCTGGAAACCGACTGTGACCACGATGCCGCCGGGCGCGACTTCAATGCCCTGGTCACGTTGCAGGGCCTCGGCCAGCAGCCCGTTGATGATGCCGCGGCTTGGGCCGTACTGGTACAAGCGCCGTCGCACCTGCGCCTCGGTCAGACCCTCAACGCGGCCGAGATGCGCGATGTAAGTCTCGAGATCAGCCGCGACATCGACGGTCTCGAGCAGCGACGGGGCGGGCGCTCCGGGCGCGAACGAGATGGCTTCGGGGTAGCGGTCGATGACTTCGTTGAGGAAGTTGATGGCGCCGAGCACCGGCTCGCCCAGGCAGGCGTGCAAGCCGCTGCGCGCCAGCACGACCGGCCCGGCAGCGGCCTGCGTCTGGAGTTCGCGTGCGGCCATGGGGTCGGAAATACTCTCAGCCCCACCGAGCCTGCAGTCGGGCGAGCACGGCAGGCGCGTGGATGCGTTTGGCCTGCTCGAGCGCGAACTCGGCCATATAGGCGCGGAACAGATCGATGGGCTCCTCGCCCAGCCGCATCATGCGGCGGTTGGGCACGATGGCGTCGCTGCGCATCACGGCCACCGCGGCTTCGATGGCAGGCTCCATCGCGGCCTCGTCGTCGACCAGCTGGTCAACGAGCAGGGCAGCATCCGGCTCCTCGGCGCGCACCGTGCGACCGCGCATGATCATGTCGCGTGCAAGCCGGTTGCCTACACGTGGCGCGAGCCGCAGGTTCGAAACGCCGGGGACGATGCCTTCCTTGGCAGCAGGCAGCGAGAAGTACGTGCCCCGGCTGGCGATCACGTGATCGAACACCAGCAGCAGCTGCACCCCGCCACCAATGGCGAAGGAGTCGACAGCTGCCACCCACGGCTTTTCGCGGGTCGGCGGCCCCGGTGGCCCATCCGTCGCCACGCCGTACAGCCCATGGCGGATCTTGTTCACGTAACCGAACTCGCGGCCGAGCAGGAAATCGATGTACGAGATCGCGCCCCGCTGCAGGTGGCTCAGGTTGATGCCAGAGCAAAAGACTCGTTTGCCGCGGTACTTGGGATGCGACATGACGCCGCCGCGCAGCACGCCCACACGGACGTGCTCGTCCAACAGCGCCAAGTCGACGCAGACCTCCATGCCTTCGGCGAGCACGTTGTCCTCGGCGTTGAGGCCCTTGTCGTTGCACACCGTCAGGTGGGCTGCATCGCCGTGCCGTTCGATGCGGACTGGACCCACTTCGGCGTGCCCGGTGCGGCGGAACTGGTCCAGCAACTGCAATGCACGCGGGGTCGGATTGAGCATGCTTTCGATCAAGTGGGTGCCGCAGAGCGGGTCACGCAGCACGCCGCGCAGGAAGATGCCTTGCTCGATCTCCCAGCCCTCCTTGTCCGCCTGCGTGCGGCGGCTGTCTTCTGCCCACTGTGCTGGCGTGGCGAACAGCGCAGGCGCATGCTCGGCGGCGGCCCGCACCAGATCCGCCAGGCGCAGCGGTCGCGTGCGGGCCGCGGTGATCTCATCGTAGAGCCAGGCGCCATGACGGTCCATGAACGCCATGCGGGACTGGCGGCAGCGCTCGTGCACGGCGGCGGCGTCGGCTCGCTGCCCGGGGCTGCGCGACGTGGGCAGCGGCAATGCGCCAAGCTCGTCAGCCTGGCTGCCCACCACCTCGGCCAGCAGGGCGAGCGCCTGCTGCGGATCGGTCGCCGCAGCGGCGGCGCTCGCATGCAGAGTCGTCATCAAAGCTTCGCTTCGATCGAAGTAAGCGGCGCTGCGGCGGTACCGGTCGCGGCTTTCCGACGACGCAACTCCACGTCGCAGGCCGCCAGGTGCGCGCCTATTGACTCCTCATAGATGCGCCCGACGCTTTCCGCGATCAGCAGGCGCCGCGCCGCCAATGCGCTCAGGTCAAGCCCCCGAAGTGTGGCCAAGAGGGCATCGGCTGCGTGTGCCGGGTCGTCCGCGACTTCGTCGACCAGGCCCAACTGCAGCGCCTGCGCCGCGGCCAGCTCGCCGGCGAACATGAAGATGCGCCGCGCCGCGGCTGCGCCATGGCGATTGGCCATCCGATGCACCGCCATGCCAGGCCAGCTGGCGCCGGCACTGCACAGATGCTCAAGCTTGAAGTCACTGGACACGACGCGGTAATCCGCTGCCATCAGCAAGTCGAGCGCTCCGCCGCCACAGGCCTGCGAGGCGACGACCACCGAAACACCGTCGAGGCGGTCGAGGCGGCGCAGCACCTGCTCCCAGCGATGGACCTTGTCGACCCCCACGTCGCCGGGCCACGCAGCCATGCCGCTGCCGCTGCCGCCAATGCACAGGTACAGCACAGCCGACGAGCCACCGTCCTCAACCTCGTCGCAGGCTGCGCGCAGGACCTGCAGCAATGCATCGGACAAGGGCGCACTGCCGTCGATGTGGAGCGCGACCCGGCGCACGATTGCAGCTTCCGGAAGCGGGTCCCGGTTCATTTGGCCGCCTCACGAACAAATGTCTTCATCAGCTGTACCTCACCATTGGATCAGGGCGGTTTCGATGGACGAGCCAGGTCCCATGGCCATCAGCACGCCGTGGTCGCCTGCATTCGCCCTCCCCTCCTGCAGCAGCCTGGAGTAGGAGAACAGGAACGAGGCACTGGACAAGTTGCCGTGATCACGCAGCACACTGGACGTGTGCCGAACGTCGAATGTCGTGAGCTGCAGGTTCGCCTTCACCGCATCGATGACCTTCTTGCCCCCGGAATGGATGACCCAGTGCGCCACGTCGCGCCGCTTCAAGGAGGTGCCGTCGAGCAGGCGATCGATGACTTGGGGCGCATTGGCGCCGACGACATAGGGCACGTCGCGGTCGAGCCGGAACTTGAATTTGCCGTGGTTCTGGTCCCAGTCGAAGCGCATCGCATCCAGCGCCTCGCTGATCACGACGCTGGCGAACTTGCGCAGTACGGGGCCACTGTCCTCGGGGTCTGCGGCACGGATGGCCACCGCAGCCGAGCCGTCGCCGAAAAGACTGTTCACGACGGCCGTCTCCGTCGTGCTCTCGTTCACGTAGGCTGCAGAACAGATCTCAATGCAGACCATCACCGCCAGCTGGCCCGGGTTGGCGCGTGCCCACGAGGCCGTCGCACTGAGCGCATTGACGCCAGCGTTGCACCCCATGCCAACGACGTCCAGGCGCGCGCAATCGCGCCGCAAACCGAGACGGTGGATGAGCAGCGAACTGAAGCCGGGGGTGAGCAGCCCAGTCGTGGTCACGCAGCACAGGTGCCGGATGTCCTGCAGGTTCAAGCCGCCAGATTCCATGCACATGCGCAAGGCCCGATCGCCGACCGCAAGCCCGACCTTCGCATGCTTGTCCAGCAACTCGGCTTGCGTCTCCTCGGGCATCGTGCCGTCGGCCGACCGGGGCGGCAGCACGAGGCTTCGGCGCTCGATTGCGTTGTTCAGGAAAATCAGCGAGGTGCGGCGATCGGTGTTGCCGAAGCAGTCCAGCACGTCCTGCTGCGTATACGTGGTCTCCGGGACAGCAGTGCCCACCGCCAGGATGCGCGCGTTGGCACCGGGCGGTGCGTGCGCCGCAGCGGCGTCGCGCCCGCTCGGCAGTGTCGATTCCTTCGTATTCTGTTGCATCGTTCTTAACGCATCTGGTGACCTGCTGTGGCTGCGGAGCATCTGTGTGGCCCGCGACACTGCGATGGGAAGAAGGATGCAGCCGGAGCGCGGGCGTCTCTTGCTTGGACGCGTCGGCCGGTTGTCCCACTGCGCCAGGGCTGCGCCACCGAAGCGGCCAATGGCCCCGCTGAACGTGTGTGCCACGTCCGGGGGGTGGCAGTCAACCACAGGGCGCGTCCAGACAAGAGTCGGACCCAGGCCGGGGCCTATAACTCTGCAATGCACCACAGCAACCCCGCCATTCGACCTGGCACGCGGGCCGCGGATCCGCGGGGGGATGCTGCGTCCACGATCGTGCCAGTGGCCTACCCAGACCAGCCCTTGACCGGCGTCGTCGACAGCGTGGCGCTCACGGCCAAGGCGCCAGCGGCGGCGGGCCAGGGCCAGGGCCGGGGCCAGGGCCGCAGCTATGCGGTGCGCGTGCGGCTCGCCGCGCAGAGCCCCGCAGCTTTCAAGCCCGGCATGAGCGCACGTGTCGAAATCAGCGTCAGCG
>Ga0136846_1215615_pt1 | contig 10252 bp, 7 predicted proteins | sample HopSoiMetagenom2_FD_96841 | JGI IMG/M metagenome (GOLD analysis project Ga0136846, IMG submission 96841) | Grasslands soil microbial communities from Hopland, California, USA - 2 Assembly 2016 (version 4) | ecosystem: Environmental > Terrestrial > Soil > Grasslands | place: USA: Hopland... | reverse complement strand
GGCGTCAAGGCCGTCCAGCCGCGCCGGATCCTCGCCGTCACCTTCACGAACCGGGCGGCCGGCGAGCTGCGGGAGCGGATCGTCGCCCTCGCCGGCGAGGCGGGCCGTGACGTCGAGGCAGGTACGTTCCACGCGCTGAACGCCCGCGTCCTGCGTCGCGACGGCGATGCCATCGGGCTCGATCGCCGGTTCGTCATCTACGACTCAGACGACCAGGCCCAGCTGATGAAGCGGATCCTCGGCGAGGAGGACATCCCGGCCCAGGGGGAGTTCCGGCCGTCCGCTGTGCTCGGTGCGATCAGCCGGGCCAAGAACGAGATGCTCGGCGCGGACTTCCTTGCCGAGCACGCGACGACCCACCGCGAGCGGGTCATCGCGCGGCTCGCGCGTCGCTACGACGAGCGGCTGCGGGCGGCGAACGCGCTCGACTTCGACGACCTCCTCCTTCGCTCGGTCGAGCTGTTCGAGCGCGCGCCCGAGGTCCTCGAGAAGTACCAGGCGCGATGGCGCTACCTCCACGTCGACGAGTACCAGGACACGAACCGGCCGCAATACCTGTGGATCCGGGCGCTCGCCTCGGCGCATCGCAACCTCTGCGTCGTCGGCGACGACGACCAGTCGATCTACGGCTGGCGCGGTGCGAACGTCCGCAACATCCTCGACTTCGAGCGCGACTGGCCCGACGCGACGGTCGTCAAGCTCGAGCAGAATTACCGCTCGACCCAGCTCATCCTCGACGCCGCCCATGCGGTCGTCTCGAAGAACGAGAACCGGAAGGCCAAGAAGCTGTGGACGTCGAACGCGGGCGGACGGCCGATCCAGCGATTCGAAGCGTTCAACGAGGAGGAGGAGGCGGAGTGGATCGCCCGCCAGGTCGAGAGCCTGACCGGCGGCCGCGGATCGCTTCTCACGCGACGTGCCGACGACGACGAGGACTCGGCGCCGCTCCGGCCCCGCGACATCGCCGTGATGTACCGGATGAATGCGCAGTCCCGGGCGATCGAGGAGGCGTTCCTCCGCTACGGCATTCGCTACCAGCTCGTCGGCGGCACGCGCTTCTATCAGCGCCGCGAGGTCAAGGACGCGCTCGCGTATCTGCGTGTCCTGCGATCGGACACGGACGTGGTGAGCTTCGAGCGGATCATCAACGTCCCGGCACGGGGGGTCGGCGAGAAGAGCATCGAAGCCCTTCGCCGCACCGCCAACGAACACGACGGCAGCGTGTGGGCCGCGGTCGAGGCTGCCGCCGCCGGCGACGTCGAGGGACTCGCCCCCCGGATTCGATCGGCGATCGCCGACTTCGCAGGCCTCGTCCGACGACTTCGGCGCCGGGTCGGGATCCTCGCCCTGCCCGAGCTCCTCGACGAGGTCCTCGAGGCGTCCGGCTATCGGGCGATGCTCGCCGACGGCTCCGAGGAGGGCGAGGACCGCTGGGCGAACCTCCTCGAGCTGCGCGAGGTGACGACGCGCTACGACGACCTGTCGCCCGACGATGCGCTCGATCGTCTCCTCGAGGAGACCGCCCTGGTCGCGGACCAGGATTCGTACGAGCACGACGCCGACGCGACGACCCTCATCACGCTCCACGCGGCGAAGGGGCTCGAATTCCCGGTCGTCTTCATCGCGGGCCTCGAGGAGGGCCTGTTCCCGCACAACCGGGCGCTCGACGACGAGAAGGAGCTCGAGGAGGAGCGGCGCCTCGCGTACGTCGGGATCACGCGCGCCAAGCGACGGCTGTACCTGTCGTATGCGTGGCGCCGGGCGACCTGGGGCGGTGGCGGGATGAGCGTCCCGTCACGGTTCCTGCTCGAGATCCCGCCGGAGCTGTCCGTCGGGCCGCAGCTCGCCGCAGCGGGGGAGTGGGGGAGCGAGCTCGATCCGGACCTCGTCTTCGGCGAGCGACGGGTCAACCGGTTCGGGACGACGATCCGGACGGGCGGTGGGGCCTTCCGGCAGGGGAGCGGTCGACCCGGTGCGCCGAGCGCCGGCGAGCAGTTCCGCCCGAGCCGCGACCTCGCCGCCCGTCGCGATGCGTTCGACGAGGGCGCGCCGTCCGGATCGCTCGGCCGGAAGCCCGCGGATGGCCCGCCACCGACGCCGCGTCCGATCGTCCCGGGCGAACGCCGCTTCCGGGACGGCGATCGCGTGCGACACGCTCGGTGGGGCGACGGGATCGTCGTCACGTCGAAGCTGACGCGCTCGGACGAAGAGGTCGTCGTTGCCTTCCGCGATCCAGCAGTCGGTCGCAAGACGATGCTGGGATCGCTCGCGAACCTCGAGGTGATCGGCTAGGTCGTCGACTCGGGTCCCGCGGTCGCACGCCAGTCCGTGCGTCGCAGCCGGTAGAGCACATGACGACGGAGCGGGTTGCCAACGGGGACGCGCGGGTGGTCGAAGTCGTCGGCGGGATCGCGCGTCATCCCGAGGCGCTCCATCACCGCGACCGAGCGGACGTTCCGTGGCGAGGTGAACGAGACGATCTCCTCGAGGCCCAGCTGCTGGAAGCCGAAGCGGAGCGCGGCCCGCGCGCCTTCCGTCGCGTAGCCGAAGCCCCAGGCGTCACGCGCCAGCCGCCAGCCGACCTCGATCGCGGGTCCGAATAGCGCATCGAAGGTGACCTCGGCGAGCCCGGTGAACCCGATGAACGCGCCGCCCGCTCGCCGCTCCACCGCCCACAGACCCCAGCCCTTGGTCACGAGGTGCGTCGTGATCCGGTCGGCGAGGGCGTCGGATTCGGCGCGTGTGAGCGGCACCGGAAAGTGCTCCATCACGCGGGCGTCGGCGTTGAGCGCGGCGAACGGCTCGCGATCCGTCGGGCGCCAACCGCGCAGCACGAGCCGGTTGGTCTCGATGATCGGGACCTCGGCGTTCGCCGCTTCCGACATCGAAGCGGTTCAGCCTCGCGCGGCGCGCAGGTTCTCGAGGTGCTCCTCGTAATGGACGCTCGTGTCGACCCGGATCGTCGCCACAAGTGGCTCACCTTCCGCCCACGGGAACCGCGCCGCGTCGAACAGATCCTCCTCCGAGGCGCCCTCGAGCGCGCCGACGAGCCGCGCGTATTCCGCGGCCTCGAACCGCCGCGCCGCATCCGGCGTGTCGGCGAGGTGCTCGCGATAGACCCGCTCGTTGATCTCGTCGATGGCGCCGCTCACGCGCTCGTGCGGCTCCCGACCCGCGCGCAGCGCCTCGATCACGTCCGCCGAATGTCCCTCCCACCAGCCGATGTGCGCGACGACATCCTTGCGTGTCCAGTCGTCCATCACGGCCTCGGCCATCTCGGCGTCGGTGAGGGCGTCGACGACATCGCGCAGGTCGTCGTGGGCAGTCGCGACGAACGCGATCAGTGCTCCCTTCGAGTCCATGGGCGGAGGATACGCGTCGCCAGCCTCTCGTAGACTCCGCCCCGATGACGACCGAGCTGCCCGTCGACCCCGCGCTCGTCGATCGCGTCGCCTCGCTCGAACCCGACGCAGCGGAGACCAGACACGCCGAGCTCGCCGAGACGATCAGGCGAGCGAACCGCCTGTACTACGACGACGACGCGCCCGAGCTCGCGGACGCGGAGTACGACCAGCTCTTCCGGGAGCTCGTCGCGATCGAGACGGCGTTCCCGGCTCTCGTCACGCCCGAGTCGCCGACGCAACGAGTGGGCGCGCCGACCGGCGGGCGGTTTCCGGAGGTCCGCCACCGACGCCCGATGCTCTCGCTCTCGAACGCGTTCAGCCACAACGAGCTGCGCGCGTTCGACACGCGGGTCCGCCGCGGTCTCGGCCTGGCGCCCGCGCCCGAGGCGGCACCGGAGCTGCGCTACGTCGCGGAGCTCAAGATCGACGGTCTCGCGATCAGCCTGCGCTACGAGCGTGGCCGCTTCGCGGTGGGAGCGACCCGTGGCGACGGCACGACCGGCGAGGACGTGACGCCGAACCTGCGAACGATCGAGGCGATCCCCGAGCGGGTCGCCGAGGCCGTGTCGCTGGAGGCGCGTGGCGAGGTCTTCATGCCAAAGGCCGAATTCGCGCGGATCAACGCGGAGCGCGAGGAAGCGGGACTCGCGCTCTACGCCAACCCGCGGAACTCGGGCGCCGGCTCGCTCCGCCAGAAGGACCCGGCGGTGACGGCGAGCCGCCTCCTCTCGGCCTGGTTCTACCAGCTGATCGAGGAGCCGCGGGGCGGTGACGGCACGGATACGGCGGCGGACGGCGTCGAGACTGCGTCGACGGCGCCGGGTGTGTCCTCGCAGTCGGAGGCACTCCAGCGCCTCGAGGCGCTCGGCTTCCCGGTCAACCCCGATCGTGAGGACGGGCTCGACATCGACGGCGTGATCGCGTTCCTCGAGACCTGGCGCGAGAAGCGACACGAGCTGCCGTACGAGACGGACGGCGTCGTCGTCAAGGTCGACAGCTTCGATCAGCAGCGCCGCCTCGGCATCGTGAGCCGCGCGCCGCGCTGGGCGATCGCGTACAAGTTTCCGCCGGAGCAGGTCGAGACGGTGGTCGAGGACATCGTCGCGTACGTCGGCCGGACCGGGACGCTGACGCCGGTGGCCCATCTGAGGCCGTCGAAGGTCGCGGGGTCGACGGTGGCCCGGGCGACCCTCCACAACCTCGACGAGGTCCGCCGCAAGGATATCCGGATCGGCGACCACGTCGTGCTCCAGAAGGCCGGCGACGTGATCCCGGAGGTCGTCCGGCCGATCGTCGACAAGCGAACCGGCGACGAGCGGGTCTACGAGATGCCGGAACGGTGCCCGGTGTGCGGGACGCCGATCGTCCGCGACGAGGGCGCGGTCCGCCACTACTGCCCGAACCTGGCCTGTCCCGCCCGGGTCGGCCAGGAGTTCGGGCTGTTCGCCGGGCGCGGCGGGATGGACATCGACGGCGCCGGCTGGAAGGTGATCGAGCAGCTCCTCCAGCGCGGCATGCTCAAGCGTCGAGGCGACTTCTACCGGCTCTCGGTGGACGACATCGAGTCGCTCGACCGGTTCGCGCGGAAGAGCGCCGAGAACCTCCACGAAGCGATCGAGCGGAGCCGGCGCCGGCCGCTCGAGCGGATCATCGCCGCGCTCGGCATCCCGCAGGTCGGCTGGACCACCGCCATCGACATGGCCCGCTGGCTCGCGGAGCGCGTGCCGCCCGGCGACGACTGGCTGCGAGGCGTCAGCGCGTACCTGCGCGAGACCGCGACGAGCCGGCCCGAGACGTTCGAGGAGATCGAAGGCGTCGGCCCGACGGTCGCCGCGAGCCTCGTCCGGTACTTCTCGGAACCCGCGACGGCCGACGTCCTCGACGACCTCGCCGACGCCGGCGTCGAGCCGGAGCCGCCAACGCCGCGTGCCGCTGCGACCGAAGGCGGTCCGTTGACAGGCAGGACCGTGGTCGTGACGGGCACGATCGAGGGCTTCACCCGGCAGGAGGCCGAGGAAGCCGTCCGCGCTGCCGGCGGCAAGCCGGGGGCGTCGGTGTCGAAAAAGACCGACTATGTCGTCGCCGGCGAGGGGGCCGGCTCGAAGCTGGCGAAGGCCGAGGAGCTCGGTGTACCCGTCCTGGATGGCGAGGGCTTCCGGCGGCTGCTGAAGGGGGAGACAACGGGATGAAGGGGCGGCTCGGCCCGCGACGTACGGGCCTGTTCGCGATCGCGCTGCTGACCGTCGGCCTCGTCGCTGCGTGCGGTGCGCCGCCGCAGCCGGTGGGCGTCGACCTCAACGACATTCGCGGCCTGGCGCGATACCCGCTGCCGGAGGTCGCCACCAACGCCGCCCCCGTGCCGCGCGTCGAACTGAAGACGGCGGTCGAGTCGGGCCGCGTCGGCTTCGAGAAGACCGGCGACGTCCTGCTGACCGACAGGGTCAAGTTCGGTCTCGAGAGCGGTCCGCAGCGGACGGTCTGGCTCGTCGTCTACGACAACCCGGCCCTCACGTGCCGCTGGAAGGACGGCCCGTTCGGCGACCGCCCGTACGAGGTCGCGATGGTCGACGACCAGACGGGGACGGTCGTCAACCAGTTCGACCAGGCGTGTCCCGTCGCGACGCCCCGACCGGCGTCGACGACCGCGAGCCCGTGACAGCCCCGGCTTCGCGACCGGGTGCGGCCGGCCCGCCGGTATGATCGGCCGATGGCCGGCCTGTCGCACGCGGACGTCGAGCACGTGGCGCACCTCGCGCGTCTCGGGATGAGCGACGAGGAGCTGGCTCGGCTCGAGGGCCAGCTCAACCACATCGTGGAGCAGTACACCAAGCTCGCCGAGCTCGCGACCGAGGACATCCCGCCGACGGCGCAGACGATCGAGCTCGAGAACATCCTCCGCGACGACGTCGCGCGTCCGTCGCTCGAGCCCGAGGAGGTGCTCTCGAACGCCGCGGAGCGCGAAGGCGACTACGTGGTGGTTCCGGCGATCCTGGGCGGGTAGCCGATGGCGGACGCCGTCGCGGACCTCACGCGGCTCAATGCGCACGCGATGACCGACCGGCTCCGCGCCGGCGACGTGTCGTCGCGGGAGCTCGTCGAGGCGCACCTCGACCGTGCCGAAGCCGAGAACCGTGCCTTGAACGCATGGCTGACGATCGATCGGGAACGCGCGCTGGCCGAGGCCGACGCGGCGGACGCACGCCTCGCCGCGGCGCGCGCCGAGGGCGCCAAGTTGCGTTCGGACACCCACCCGCTCCTCGGCGTTCCCGTGGCGCTCAAGGACCTCGTGTCGCTGAAGGGCGGCCAGTGCACCGCCGGTTCGCGGATCCTCGAGGGCTACGTCGCGCCGTACGACGCGCACATCACCGAGCGTCTCCGTGACGCCGGTGCGGTGATCCTCGGCAAGACGAACATGGACGAGTTCGCGATGGGCTCGTCCAACGAGTTCAGCGCGTTCGGGCCCGTCTCCAACCCGTGGGACCTCGAGACGGTGCCGGGCGGCAGCAGCGGCGGATCCGCGGTCGCCGTGGCCGCGTACCACGCGCCCCTGAGCATCGGAACCGACACCGGCGGCTCGATCCGGCAGCCGGCCTCGCTCTGCGGCATCGTCGGGATGAAGCCGACATATGGCCGCGTGTCGCGCTACGGCATCGTCGCGTTCGCCTCGTCGCTCGACCAGATCGGCCCGCTCGCCCGAGACGTACGCGACGCGGCGACGCTCCTCCACGCCGTCGCGGGCCGCGACGAGAGGGACTCCACGTCGGCCCCGGTGCCCGTCCCCGACGAGCTCCTCTCGCTGCCGGCATCGGACGACGAGGCGGCCGACGCGCTGCGCGGCAAGCGGCTCGGACTGCCCCGCGAATACTTCGTCGACGGCATGGAGCCCGAGACAGGGCGCCGCGTCCGCGAAGCCGTCGAGGCGCTCGAGGCCGCGGGCGCGACCGTCGAGGAGGTCTCGCTGCCGCACACCGACTACGGCCTCGCGACCTACTACATCGTCGCGCCTGCCGAGGCGTCGGCAAACCTCGCGCGGTACGACGGGATCCGCTACGGCCGCGCGGTCGGGCCGCATGACGACTACCTGGCCGACTACCTGGCGACGCGTGGCGGCGGGTTCGGGCCCGAGGTGAAGCGGCGCGTGATGCTCGGCACGTACGCCCTCTCCGCCGGCTACTACGACGCGTTCTACGTGAAGGCGCAGAAGGTCCGCACGCTGATCAAGCGCGACTTCGACACCCTGTTCGCGGCCGGGTTCGACGCCCTCGTCGCGCCGACGTCCCCGACGCCCGCATTCCGCTTCGGCGCGAAGCTCGCCGATCCGGTGCAGATGTACTTGTCCGACGCGTGCACGCTGCCGGTCAACATGGCGGGCCTGCCAGGGATCTCCATCCCATGTGGGCTCTCGGAAGGCCTGCCGGTCGGCCTGCAGCTGATCGGGCCGGCCTGGAGCGAGCTCGAGCTGCTCCGCCTGTCGCGCGCGTACGAGGCGGTCACCGCGTCCGCGGCGTGGCGGAGCGAGGAGCCGCGGGACATCGGGCTGCTCCGCGAGCCGACGACGCCGACGCCCGTCGAGCGTGTCGCGGGGAGGTCCCCGCGGTGACGGAGACCGTTACGTCGCAATCGCCCGGTGAAGCCCTCGAGATTGTCGACCCGGCAGTCGCCATGCTCATCGACCGCGAACGGGATCGCCAGGCGCGAACGCTCGATCTCATCGCGTCCGAGGGGCCGTCGCCGGCCGCGGTGCGTGAAGCGCTCGGCTCGGTTTTCGACGACAAGACCGCCGAGGGTTACCCCAAGCGACGCTTCCACCGCGGCTGCGAGGTGGCGGACGAGCTCGAGCAGCTCGCGATCGAGCGAGCGCGCTCGTTGTTCGGTGCCGACCACGCCAACGTTCAGCCGCACTCCGGCGTGAACGCGAACCTCGCCGTCTGCGCCGCGTTTGCCGAGCCCGGTGACGTCGTCCTGTCGATGGCGCTCGCACACGGCGGCCATCTCTCGCACGGCGATCGAGCTTCGCTCACCGGCCGCGTCTTCCGCGCCGTGCACTACGGCGTCCGGCGGGACGACGAGCGCATCGATCTCGACGAGGTCCGCGACCTCGCGCGGCAGCATCGACCGCGGCTCCTCGTCGCGGGCGCGAGCTCCTACCCACGCTGCATCGACTACGCGGCATTCCGCTCCGTGGCGGACGAGGTCGGTGCGGTCCTCTGGGTCGACATGGCGCACATCGCGGGGCTCGTCGCGGCGGGCGAGCTGCCGAGCCCGGTGCCCTACGCCGACGTCGTCACGTTCACGACGTACAAGACGATGCTCGGCCCGCACGGCGGCGTGATCCTCGCCCGCGGTCAGCACGCGCGAAAGATCGACCGGGCGATCTTCCCGGGGACGCAGGGAGCGCCTGCGATGAGCCAGATCGCGGCGAAGGCGGTCTGCCTCGCGATCGCTTCGACCGAGCCATTCCGGGACGTCCAGCGCCGGACTCGACGGCTTGCGGCTGGGCTCGCCGCCGAGCTCGCGACGCGCGGCCTCCGCCCCGTCGCCGGCGGCACGGACAGCCACGTCGTCCTCGTCGACCTGCGCGGCCGCGGGATCGACGGGCTTACGGCCGAGACGGCGCTCGAGGCGGTCGGCATCCTCGCGAACCGCAACATGATCCCGTTCGACCCGCTGCCGCCGTCACGCACGAGCGGGCTGCGACTCGGGACGCCGGGCGTCGCGGTCCGCGGGATGGACGCCGCGGAGGCGCCGGAGCTCGCTTCGATCGTCGACGGGGCGCTTCAGGTCGCCGGCGACGAAGCGGCCATGGCCGGCCTCCGCGCCCGCGTGGCCGAGCTCGCGTCACGCTTCCCGCTGCCCGGCTGAGGCCGTACCCTCGCGTGATGACGACCCACGTCTCGGCCGCTCGTCCGCCGCTCGCGGAGCGCGCGCTCGCGGAGCGCGTTCGCGACGTGCCGCCGTCCGGGATCCGACGGTTCTTCGACATTCTGGCGACGATGGACGACGTCATCAGCCTCGGCGTCGGCGAGCCCGATTTCGACACCCCGCGCGCGATCGTCGAGGCAGGCGTCGAGTCCCTTCGCGAGGGGCGGACGCACTACACGTCGAACTACGGAACGCTCGCCCTCCGACGTGCGCTCGCGGCGCACCTTGAGAGGCTCTACGGCGTTCGGTACGACCCGGCCACCGAGCTGCTCATCACTGTGGGGGCGTCGGAGGCGGTCGATCTCGCGCTGCGCGCGACCTGCGATCCCGGCGACGAGGTCGTCCTCCACGAGCCGTCGTACGTCTCGTACGTCCCGGCCGTCGTCTTCGCCGGCGGCGTCGTGCGCCACGTCGCGACGCGGTTCGAGGACGACTTCGCGCTCGATCCGGCAGCGGTCGAGGCGGCCATCACGCCACGAACGAAGGCACTTTTCCTCGGCTATCCCTGCAACCCCACAGGGGCCGTGCTGTCCGACGAGATCCAGGACGAGCTCGCGCGGATCGCGGAGCGGCACGATCTCCTCGTCTACAGCGACGAGATCTACGACCGTCTCGCGTACGGGTCGTACCGGCATCGTGCGTTCTCGTCGCTGCCCGCGATGCAGGATCGCACGATCCTCATGGGCGGCTTCTCGAAGGCGTACGCGATGACCGGCTGGCGCGTCGGCTGGCTGTGCGCTCCGGCGGCGATCCTCGAGGGGATCGTGAAGGTCCACCAGTACGGGATCATGTCGGCACCGACGACGGCGCAGGACGCCGCGCTGGTCGCGCTCACCGACGGCGAGCCCGAGGTGGCGCGGATGGTCGCCGAGTACGACCGCCGACGGCGGCTGCTGGTCGACGGGCTGAACGCGATCGGGCTGCCG
>Ga0136846_1224769_pt1 | contig 10253 bp, 13 predicted proteins | sample HopSoiMetagenom2_FD_96841 | JGI IMG/M metagenome (GOLD analysis project Ga0136846, IMG submission 96841) | Grasslands soil microbial communities from Hopland, California, USA - 2 Assembly 2016 (version 4) | ecosystem: Environmental > Terrestrial > Soil > Grasslands | place: USA: Hopland... | reverse complement strand
GACATCCGAGGCACTGTCGTCGGAGAAGATGGCGGTCCCCCAGCTCCGCGACTACCTGCGCGCGAAGATCGAATGGCCGTGGCAACGGGGCAACAGCGGGGCAACACAAGCCGCCGAACCAAGCCGAAACGGACCTCGCTCGTAACGCATTCGGCGGCTGCTCGACCCGCAAGGATGCGGTAGCGCGTGAATCCTCTGTGACTTCAGCGGCCGTTCCCGGCCGGGCGACGACGTTCGTCACCCGGCCGGGCAACGAACGTCGTCAGTGGCCTGCGGTGATGGTCGTGACCTGGGTGGCGACGATCTTGGATGAGGGAACCTGTCCAGCTGCCGTCCCGCCGTTGGGGCGGACCGAGTAGCAGCGCAGTTCGATCTTCGTCTGCACGGCGAACGTCGCAAGCACGCCGAGATCCAAGCTCTCGCGGAATCCGGGCGAGGCCTCGTCCGGGCGGAAGAAGTCCTGGTAGAACGTGTCCAGGCTGACCGGCGATGTGGGAACCGTGGCGTTGACGAGGTTGCAGCGAAGGCGCGTGTTGAGGGCGGGTTCAACGGGGCCGTCTGAGGCGCCTCGGACAGATGACTGCGCCTCGATGTCGTAACTCCCCGCCGGGAGGGTCAAGTCCCTGATCAGTGAGCCGCCGGTGAAATCCGCGAAGTCGGCCTGCACGGCTGCCGTCGTTGTTGCAGGTGCGTCGGCGTCGAAGGTCGCGTTCACGACGCCGGCGGGTCCCGCCGCCCCCGTGTCGCCCTTCGCTCCCGCCGGACCTAGGGCGCCTTGCGCTCCCGCTGCACCCGCGGGTCCCTGGGCGCCTTGCGCTCCTGCCGGGCCTGCTAGTCCCCTCAGGCCCCTCACGCCCCTCGGCCCCCTGATGTTCCACGAGATCCTCCTGGCGCCTTTCAAGCAGACCAACACGTTCAGGTCGCCCGACGTGGCCCTGTTGCCCTTCGTCGGCGGCTCGATACAGGCGGTGACGACGCCGTTGTGGACCCCCGGCACTGCGGAGTCCCCGGCTGTCGCAATCGCCGCGAGCGCGCCGAACACGACCACTGCAGCGCCCACGAGCAGCGTTGTCGATGGTGACTTGACCATTACAAGCCCCCTTCCAGTTTGTCCGGGCGCGGACGGTCCGCTCCTCGGATCGCTTCAGCAACGGCGGTCATGACGTGGTCGAAGTTGACGCTTCACCACGATCGACGACTGCCGACGCACGGGTGTGCATCCGTTGGCCTCCCACCTCCTCCCGCAGCGTCGCGCTGTCTCTCGGGTGATCATTGCGAGTCGCCTCATCAGCGCGCCTCCTCCAGAGCGGGTGAGACTCGCGGCACGTGGTTTGGCCCTGCTCTCGCCCCGCGAAGAGTGAACACAGCTCGGCTTGATTCGTGACGCACGGATGACACGCCGTGTCGTTGACGCGGTCGCGGCGTCGGCTCTCTCCTCGGCTCAATCGACGATGTCGATGCCGAGTGCGGTCGCGAAGACGCCCGCGTTCTCGATCACGTCGTTCCACGGCATGCGCGCGCCGCGCAACGACTCGGCGCCGCGGGCCGCGGCGAGCGCACAGCCGCGCAGCTCGACGCGCTCGACCTTCACGCCTGTCAGCGTCGCCTCGCGCAGGTCGCAGCGCTCGAACAGCACGTCCTTCAGCACCGCGTCGTAGAGATCGCACTCGTTCATGCGGCAGTCGCGGAAGACGACGCGCTCGCAACGTGCGAAGCGAAGACCTGCGAGATCGAGGCGACAGTCGTCGAGCGTGACGTCGACGAAGGTCGACTCGGCGAGCTCTGCGCCGGTGAGCCGGCAGCGCCGCAGCGCGACGCGGCGCAGGTCGAGGCCCGGGTTGCGCAGGTTGGCGAGATCGGCGTCCTCGACCACCGCGTCGACGAGATCCGTCAGCTCTCGTGCCGGCATGTAGCCGTCGGGGAGATCGGGCTCGTACGGTTCCTGCGGCGGCTTGCCCACGGTCCGAGCCTACGCTGTGGTCGTGAGCAGCACGTGGGAGCAACGGGTTGCCGAGCTCTGGGCGGCGTTCGACGAGCTCGACGAGGAGACGTTCCTCGCGCGCATCGAAGCGCTCGCGGGCGAGCTGCCCGACGACAGCGCGATCGCCGCGTTCGAGCGCGCGTCGGCGTTCGACTCGTTCGGGCACGAGGAGCGGGCCGTGCCGCTCTACCGGCGAGCGCTCGAACTCGGGCTGGACGGCGGCCGCCGCCGCCGCGCGACGATCCAGCTCGCGAGCTCGCTGCGCAACGTCGGCGACGTCGAAGCGAGCGTCGCGCTTCTCAGTGCGGAGCGCGAGCGGCCGTCGGACGAGCTCGACGACGCGGTCGCCGCGTTCCTCGCGCTCGCGCTCGTCGACGCGGGCCGCGAACGCGAAGCGGTGTCGCTCGCACTCGGCGCGCTCGCGTCGCACCTACCGCGCTACCAGCGCTCGCTCGCGAACTACGCGGCCGAGATCGGCCGTACCTGAGCGGCGGACTGGGACCCCCCGATCTGGGGGTTGCCCGGCGCACACCGCGTTGGCAGTCTCCGCTCGCGTCAGCATCTGCTTCGAGGAGGCGTCAATGGGTCGTTCAATGCTCGTGCTCTGCATCGCGTTCGCCGCTACGGTCGGCAGCCTCGCCTACTCCGCCAGCGCGCAGCCCACGAGCGTGAGCGCGACGTGTGCCGGCGCGATCTCGTGGCAGAGTGCGCGAAACGTGGTCGGCCGAGTGGCGACGATACGTGGTTACGTCGCGGGAACGAGGTACGCGTCGTACAGCAACGGCTCGCCGACGTTCCTCAACCTCGGCGCCGACTATCCGAGCGCGCGCCGTACGACAGTCGTGATCTGGCGGGAGAACCGGGCGAGGTTCGGTCGGCCCGAGTCGCGCTACCTCCGGCACACGATCTGCGTGCGCGGGCTGGTCGAGACGTACGCCGGCGTGCCGGAGATCGAAGCCACGTCGCCGTCACAGATCGCGATGGCGCGCTAGCCGGAGATCGGCCGCGAGTAGCCCACGTCGAGCGGGTACGGCGGGAACTCGACGACGCGCGTCTCGCCGTTCAGCGCCCAGCCGCGCCGTTCGTAGAAGCGGCGTGCGACGTCGTTGTCCTCGAGCGTCCAGAGCTTCGCCTCCGTCGCGCCGTGCGCGCGCAGGCGCTTCAGCGCGTGGTCGTGCAGCGCGGACCCGACGCCGCTTCGCTGCTTCTCGGGCACGACGTACAGCGTGCGGAGGAATCCGCCGCCGATCGACACCGACCCGACGGCCACGCCGTCCTGCTCGGCGACATAGGCCTCGATCTTCTCCGGATCGGCGAGCACACGCTCCCACGCCGCGCGCACTGCGTCGTCAGGAAACGGGTACTCGTCCTGCGGGAAGATGTGCGCAAACGCACTGACCGCGGCGCTGCGCTGGATGCGCAGCAGCGGCTCGGCGTCGTCCGGCCGTGCGCGCCGAATCACGACGGCGCTGCGAGCGCCGCTTCCACCGAGGCGTGCACCGTCAGGTGGCGGTCGAGGCCGCTGACCTCGAGCGTGCGGCGGGTCTCGACGCCGGGTGCGGCGAGCAGCAGGCGGTTGTCGCCGACCCTCGAGCGCGCCTCGATCAGCACGCCGAGCGCCGTCGAATCGACGAACTCGACCTCTGCCATGTCGACGACGATTCGCCCGGCGCCGGAGCCGATCGCGTCGTCGAGAGCGGCGCGGATCTCGTCCGCGTTGTAGAGATCGAGCTCGCCCGCGAGTCGCAGGACGATCGTTCCGTTGCGCTGCTCGCGTCCGCGGACAGGCGGTTCCCGCAGCGGTTCGGTCGCGTCGGTCTCCATCGCTCACGATTCAAGCACCGGCGCCGAGGGCTGCGCAACCGGGCACGACCAGGCCCGGGAGTATGATCGAAGCTTGGGTCGTCTCGTCCGTAAGCGAGGGCTGGTCACGTTCGCGATCCTCGTGCTCGTCGCCGAGGTCGTCGGACGCAGCCTCACCGCGCATGTCGACCGTGTCTTCCACGTCGCGCCGATGGCGCCGCCGGACTCGAGCTACTACCCGTTCCTGCTCGTCGCGCTCAAGATCGTGGGTGCGCTCGCAGTCGCCGGGCTGCTCGCCCGCGCGACCCGTGCGTGCGCTGCCGCCGACGCCGGCGACCGGCTATTGACGGCGCTCGGCCGCGCGCACGAACGGCGCTCACCGCGGCTCCGCGCGGGGCTCTCGCCGCGCATCTGGGCGGCATCGTTCGCGGGCACCTCGCTGCTGTATCTCGTGCACGCGGACGCCGACGGCATCGCCGCCGGGCGCTGGCCGCTGCTCGCCCCGTGGTTGCACACCTACGCGCTGCCGATGTTCGCGATGCTCGCCGTCGCGATCGCGATCGTGTGGCGCTTCGCAAGCTGGCTCTATGACGTCGAGGAGTACGCCGAGCGCACGATCGCGCGCGTGCGGCGGATCATCGACGACGTTCTTCGTGCGTCGGCGCGCACCGTGTTCGCGCGCGCCTCCGGTGACTCGGCGCCCCGCCGCCGCTTCGGCCTCTCCTTCGAGTGCCGGCCTCCTCCGCTGCCTGCCTGACCCGCGGGCACGACCAGTGGGCCGCGGGCGACCTCGTCCGGCACGCAACTGAAGGAGCAGCATGGAAACCCCACTCGTTCGAGAAATCCCAGCGGATCGCGCTGCGCGAAACGCGCGCGCGCGAACGGTCTCTCTCCTCGGCCCCGCCACGGTCGCCTGCGGTCTGATCTGGGCGATCCTGCAGCCGTACCGCCTCACGCTCCTGCACCCGCTCGGCGAGGGCTTCTGGTGGCTCGTCCTCGAGCCGCCGCTCCTGGTCGCCGCCGCGGGAGTCGTGTTCGCGCTCGTCGTCGCGAAGCCGCTCCTCGCCGACCTGGAGGCGGGGAATGCAGCCCCACGCTGAGATGGTCCACTGGGGCTTTGCGGCCGGGATCCTCTTCGTGGGGCTCTGCCGGCTCGCCGAGGCTACCGTCGGGCCGGACGTGTGGCGGATGCGGCCCTGGCGCAGGTACCTGTGGCCGGGTGTCGCGTTCGGGATGGGCGTCCTGCTCTGGCCGGTCATGGCCTTCTTCACGAACTCGTCCATCCACATGTACGCACACGGGTCGTGGGCCGAGGTGCTCATGCTCGCGGGTGGCGCCGAGCTCGGGCTCGTGCACGGACGGCTGAAGTCGCGGTGGTGGCGACTGACGTGGCCGCTTGCGTTCGCGGTCACCGGGCTCGCATTCATCGTCCACGAGCAGAACCCGTGGTTCTTCGCACGCTCGGCATTCCTGCACCACATGCTCGGGTGGACGTTCCTCCTCGGCGGGATCGCACCGTTCCTGCTCGTGTGGCGTCCACGTTCCGGCGCGCTGCAGGTGTGCATGGCGCTCACGATCGTCGCGGTCGCAGTCTTGCTGTTCGCGGACCGCGATGTGGCACCGGTGTTCGGTCACCTGTCGCCGCTCGCAGGACATCAGCACCGATGACACGGGTCGTCCTCGTCGTGCTGGCCGTGCTCGCGTTCCCGGCTGTCGCTTCCGCGCATGCGACGCTACGCTCGACCGCGCCGCGGTTCGGGCACGAGCTGCAGCACAGTCCGGAGCGCATCGTCCTGCGCTTCGACCAGACGGTGAGACTCCTGCCCGGTTCGATCGAGGTGCTCAACGGCGTCGGTACGCAGTACGCGACGGCGGCGTGGCCCGCCGGGAGACACGTCGTCGCGCGCGTCCCGCCGCTGAAGCGCGGGACGTACACCGTGCGCTGGCGCGCGATCTCCGCGGACTCGCACGTCGTCTCGGGCGTGTGGACGTTCGGCGTCGGCGTGCCCGCGCCCGCAGTCGGCGAGGCCTACGGTGCGGGCGGCCCGACGGTCGCGGAGCACGTCGTGCGCTGGGCGTGGTTCCTCGGGATCGCGCTCGCGATCGGGTCGCTCGGCTTCCGGCTCATCTGCCTGCGCGGTCAGCCGGTGCCGCGCGCGCTCGAGCGCCGCCTCGTCGTCGCGTCGGGGATCGGTGTCGTCCTGACGCTGCAGGCGGGGATCGTCGCGTTCTCGCTGCGCGCCGAGGACGCGCTACAGCTGCCGTTCGCGGACTTCTTCTACGGCGACCTGTCGCCGATGGCGGCGACGCGCTTCGGCCACGCTTACGTCGCGATGACGCTCGGCTTCGCGCTCGTGCTCGCGCTGCTCTACCTGTCGTGGCTGCTCGACCGCGTCGACCTGCTCGTGCCCGCGTTCGTGCTCTCGCTGGTCTTTGCCGGCGGCCTGTCGTGGTCGGGGCATGACGCCGTCGATCCGGGCTCGTCGTGGAAGACGGCGCTCGCCGACTGGGTGCACATCGGCGCAGCGTCGATCTGGATCGGCGGGCTCGCGACCATGGCCGGCCTCGTCTGGTACGGCGCGCCCGAGCTGCGGCGCCCTGCGTTCATGAGCTTCTCGCGGCTGGCGACCGTCCTGATCGCGCTCGTGCTCGCGGCCGGCACCTACCTCAGCATCGTGCGGCTGCCGCATGTGAGCGACCTGTGGACACAGGGCTACGGGCGCGTGCTGCTCGTGAAGATCGGGCTCGTCTGCTTCGCACTCGCGTGGGGCGCGTTCCACCACTTCGTCGTGCGGCCGGCGCTCGAACGCGCCGACGCCGGGTTCCTCTCGCGCATCGGCCGCAGCCTCGTCGGCGAGAGCCTCGTCGGGCTCGCCGTCCTGCTCGTCGCCGCCGTGCTCGTCGACTCGAAGCCGCCGATCCGACCTTCAGATCAGCAGTCGCTTCAGGGAGGTGCGGCGACCACACTGCAGCGGTGAAGCTGATCGCGGCCACGGTGCTCGCAGCGCTGGCGGCTGCGCCGACACTGAAGGTGGACGCGGGCGAGTGGACGTACGGGCTCGCTTCCGGCGGCGGCTCGATCTGGGCGGGCGGGCTCTCGGTCGGCGACGTGCTGCGCATCGATCCCGAAAGCGGCAAGGTCGTCTCGCGCGTGAACATCGGTGCGCGCGTCTTCAACCTCGCGACCGCGCCGGGCGCGGTGTGGGCTGTCGCGAACATCACTGGCAACGCGACGCGCATCGACGTGCGCACCGGCAAGGTGACCGCGACCGTCCGGGTCGGCACCGCGCCCTACGACATCGAGTGGGGCTTCGGCTCCGTCTGGGTCTCGAACTCCGGCAACGGGACCGTGTCGCGGATCACCGGCAAGAAGGTCGTGAAGACGATCAAGGTCGGCGTCGAGCCGAACGGGCTCGCCGCGATCGGCGGCTCGCTCTGGGTGACCGACCACACCGCGGGCAAGCTCGTGCGCATCGACCCGCAGACGAACCGCGTCTCCGGCTCCATCGCGCTCGCCGGCGCGGACTGGGTCACCGGTCACGGCGGGTCACTGTTCGTCTCGCAGGAGACGAACGTCGTGACGCGTGTCGACCCGCGCACGCTGAAGGTGACGGGAACCGCGCGGGTGAAGCGCAACCCGCTCGGCTCGGCGATCGTCGGCGGGAAGCTGTGGGTGCCGTGCATCGACGCGAATGCGATCGACGTCGTCGATCCGAGGACGATGCGCGTCGTCAGGACGCTGCCGGCCGGCCCGGGCCTGATCGTCGCGCTCCCGTCCGGCGGCCGAGTCTGGGTGTCGCACACGACCGGCAACGCGATCTGGAGGTTGGATAGCTTGACCCGGTGACGAGGACCACGGTCGATCCGGCGACCGGCGACCTGCTCGTCGGCGGGAAGCGCGTGTTCCCGATCGGCCTCTCGGACCCACCGCCGGTCGACGGCACGACGCCCGGCGGAGAGGCGGCATGGGCGGCGATCGCAGCGGGCGGCGTGACGTTCCTCCGGCACTACGGCGTGTGGACGGCGGCCGGCGCGGCCGAGCAGTTGATCGAGGTGGGGCAGCTGCTCCAGGGGGCATCACAGCACGGGCTCCAGATCTGGCTCGCGCTCGCGGGCGTCGACAACGACCTCTCCAAGCAGACGCTGCTCGACCGCATCGTGAACACCGTCAAAGGGCACCCGGGGCTCGGAGCATGGAAGGGCGCGGACGAGCCGGCGCACGGCCATGTGCCTCCCGCGGGCTGCGTGGCGGTGTACCGGCATCTGCGGACGATCGACCCGGATCATCCGGTCGTGCTGATCGAGGCGCCGCGCGGGCCGTCGCCGAACCCGCGGAGCCGCGACACGCCGCTGACGGTCCCGGCAGTGCGGCCGTTCGCGCCGGCGTGCGACGTCCACGGGATCGACATCTACCCGGTCTCGAAGCCGCCGGGCCTGCACGCGGGTGGGCCGCCGGTGAACACCGACATCAGCGTCGTCGGCGACATGACGAGGCTGATACGAAGCGCGAGCCCGGGCAAGCCCGCGTGGACGACACTGCAGATCGCGTGGAGCGGCTCCATCCCGCCGCATCCGATCGTCTTCCCGACGTTCGTGCAGGCGAGGTTCATGGCGTACGACGCCGTCGTCGCCGGCGCGCGCGGCCTCTTCTTCTTCGGCGGCCACATCGAGGCGGCGATGAACGCCGCCGACCGGCAGCGCGGCTGGAACTGGACGTACTGGCAAGACGTCCTCCATCCTCTGCTGCAGGAACTGACCGACGCCCCGCACATGCAGGCGCTGACCGCGCCGATCTCCGCGCGCACGGTCAGGGCGAGCGCTCCCGACGTGGCTGTCAGCGCACGCGAGGCCGGCGGGTTCTTCTACGTGATCGCAGTCCGGCGAAGCCCGCGGCTGACCGGATCCGTTCGCTTCACAGGTCTTCCCCCCGGCATCCGCGCCGGCACGGTGCTCGCCCACCCCGGCGGGAACCCCGCCCGCCCCGTGCGGGCCGCGGCCGGGGCGTTCACCGACCCGAGCCCGTTCGCACCGCACAACGCGCGCGTCTACCGCTTCGCGCTTCCGTAGCCTCTACACGGGCGGGTGCGCGTTGTCGATCGTGACGGCGAACTGCCGCTGCCGATTGTTGCCGCGGACGTCGGTCGCCTCGACCTCGAGCTGGTAGTGGCCGTCGCGGAAGTCGCGCGTGTCGAGCTGCCGGGCGAGCCAGTACCGGAAGAGGCCGGGCTTGTTCGGGTGGTTCTGCCGCGTGCCGGGTGCGTACACGCTGCCGAAGTGGGTGTCGGAGTTGCCGACGACGTGCGGCTCGAACGAGATGCGGAAGTCCGCCGCGGCACGCCACGGGACGACCGGGTGCGCGCCCTGGTGCAGCCGCCAGCGCACGAGCGCGGGCGTGACGGGCGTCGTGTGCCAGGGCGCCGGCGGGGCGATCGGCGGGTGGTCGAGTGCCTCGACGGCGAGATCGACCTTGCCGAAGAGCGCGCCGGCCGCGCCGACGAGGCGCGAGACGACCGGCGGGCCGAAGTCGGCGAACGGCGCCAGCGCGCCCGGCCGAAGCGGGTTCCAGTAGGTGCCGCTCGGGCCGGGCGTGGTCGTGCGCTCGGCGAGGTGGACGTGCCCCCAGCCGGCGCCGACGTGGCCGAGCAGCGCGTGCAGCGGCACGTGGTCGCCGTTCCGCACAGCCGGGACGATGTGCCAGTAGCCGAAGATGCGGGCCGGCGTGGAAACGACCACGATCTGCGCGCCGCCGATCGACACCAGCCCGGGCTCGACCGCGTAGACGGGCGCGCCGTCCGGCGCCGAGATGTCGACCCCGTCGTGGAACGACTTGCCGCCGTTGTCGCCGATGCGCGGGTCGCCGAAGAACCCGCGCACCGCGTGCTGGCGATCGAACGGCTTCACGGGCCACGGGTAACGCGCCATCCTCGGATCATCGCGCGTTGCGATACTCGCCGGATGGAGCTCACCGACTACCGCGACCGCTTCCCGATCCTCGCGACGACGACGTACCTGATCAACCACTCGCTCGGCGCGATGCCGGCCGAGGCCGAGCGGCGGCTCGAGCAGTTCGCGCGTGAGTGGAAGACGCGCGGCGCGCGGGCGTGGGGCGAAGGCTGGTGGAATTCCGTGTTCACCGTCGGCGACCTGGTCGGCTCGATCATCGGCGCACCGCCGGGCTCGACGGTCATGCACCAGAACGTGACGGTCGCCGAGGCGATCGTGCTCTCGTGCTTCGACCTGCAGCCGCCGCGCAACCGCATCGTGTTCGAGGCGGGGCTGTTCCCGTCGGTGCGCTACGTGCAGCAGGCATGGTCGCGCTTCGGCGCCGAGGTTGTCGTGTGTGAGAACGCCGACGCGGTTATCGACGCGATCGACGAGCGCACGTTGCTCGTTCCGGTCTCGCACGTGCTCTACAAGACGGCGAAGATCCAACCGATCGAGCGGATCGTCGAGCGCGCGCATTCCATGG
>Ga0136846_1221069_pt1 | contig 10253 bp, 6 predicted proteins | sample HopSoiMetagenom2_FD_96841 | JGI IMG/M metagenome (GOLD analysis project Ga0136846, IMG submission 96841) | Grasslands soil microbial communities from Hopland, California, USA - 2 Assembly 2016 (version 4) | ecosystem: Environmental > Terrestrial > Soil > Grasslands | place: USA: Hopland... | reverse complement strand
TGGCGGTTCAGGTCCGGACCGCCCGTGGCGCTGTCGTCGTCTGCCGCGTCGTACAGGGCCTCGACCGCCACCCGGACGGCAGAGTCCGGGTTGAGACCAGGACGCCACAGCTTCTTCAGCGCACCCTTGGCGAACATGGAGCCCGATCCCACGGAGTGGAACGCGGTCTCCTCGTAGCGGCCGCCGGTGACGTCGTAGCTGAAGATGCGGCCCTGGTCGCTGCGCAGGTCGAACCCGGCGAAGAGCGGGACGACGGCAAGGCCCTGCATCGCGAGTCCGAGGTTGTTGCGGATCAGCGCCGAGAGCCGGTTGGCCTTGCCGTCCAGCGACAGCGTCGAACCCTCGATCTTCTCGTAGTGCTCGAGCTCGGTCTGGAACAGCCGGACCATCTCGACGGCAAGACCGGCGCTGCCGGCGATGCCGACGCAGGAGTACTCGTCGGCGGGGAAGACCTTCTCGATGTCGCGCTGGGCGATGATGTTGCCCATCGTCGCGCGCCGGTCGCCCGCCATGACCACACCACCGGGGAAGGTCGCGGCGACGATCGTGGTGGCGTGCGGCGCGAGCTCGGCGGCACTCCCCTGCGGCAGCGTGCGGCGCGCCGGCAGGAGCTCGGGCGAGACCTCGCCGAGGAAGTCGGCGAACGACGAGCTGCCGGGCGCGAGGTAGGCGTCCGGCAGCCGGGGGTCAGACGCCCGCCCGGATCCCTGTGACGGCCTCACTGGCCACCCTTCTGGATGAACGACTTCACGAAGTCCTCGGCGTTGGTCTCGAGCACGTCGTCGATCTCGTCCAGGATCGCGTCGATGTCCTCGTCGAGCTGCTCCTTGCGCTCCGCCACTGCGTCGGTGGACGCGGCGGCCTCCTCGACCTGCTCGTCGGCTTCCGAGGACTTGCGCGGCTGCTTGTGCTCTTGCGCCATGGGCCTCTCCTTCCACGCTGCCCACGAGAACCGTGGGATACAGCGACCCTATCGAGTCAGGGCTGAGAACAAGGCCAGAGCGGTGTCACTGTTGTCGATCAATTCGCCGACGTGGGCCTTGGTGCCGCGCCGCGGGTCGATCGTCGGCACCCGCTGGAGCGAGTCGTGGCCGGGCAGGTCGAAGATCACGGAGTCCCAGGACGCGGCCGCGATGCTGTCGGGGTACTTGTCGAGGCAGCGTCCGCGGAAGTAGGCACGGGTGTCGTCCGGCGGCTCGTGCATGGCGGCGGTGACCGAGGCATCGTCGAGCAGGCGCTCCATGCGTCCGAGGCGCAGGAGCCGGTGGTAGAGGCCCTTCTCGGGGCGCAGGTCGGCGTACTGGAGGTCGATGAGGTGCAGCTTGGCGTCGTCCCAGTCGAGACCGTCACGGTCGCGGTAGGACTCGAGCAGCTTGAGCTTGGCGACCCAGTCGAGCTCCTGGGCGCACTCCATCGGGTCACGCTCGAGGCGGTTGAGGACCGCCTCCTAGCGGTCCAGCACGTCCTGGGTTTGGTCATCGACGTCGTCGCCGTAGCGCTGGTCGACGAACTTCTTGGCCAGGTTGAAGTACTCCCACTGCAGCTCGACAGCGGTGAGCGTCTGCCCGTCGGGCCGCTCGAGCAGGTGCGTGAGCGTCGGGTCGTGCGACACCGCGCGCAGCGACGAGACCGGCCGTGACACGGTCAGCTCGGACTGGATGAACCGCTGCTCGATCATCTCGAGCACGAGCGCCGTGGTGCCGACCTTGAGGTACGTCGAGATCTCGGACAGGTTCGCGTCGCCGATGATGACGTGCAGCCGGCGATACTTCTCCGGGTCGGCGTGCGGCTCGTCGCGGGTGTTGATGATCGGCCGCTTGAGCGTGGTCTCCAGGCCGACCTCGACCTCGAAGTAGTCGGCACGCTGCGAGATCTGGAAGCCGTGCTCGCGACCGTCCTGGCCGATGCCCACGCGGCCGGCGCCGCAGACGACCTGGCGCGAGACGAAGAACGGTGTCAGGTGGCGAACGATCTCCCCGAACGGCGTCGACCGGTTCATCAGGTAGTTCTCGTGCGCGCCATACGACGCGCCCTTGTTGTCGGTGTTGTTCTTGTAGAGCACGATGTCGGGCTCGGTGGCGACCGACGCGAACCTGCAGGCGTCCAGCGCGACCTGCTCGCCGGCCTTGTCCCAGCGGACGACGTCGAGAGGGTTGGTGCACTCGGGCGTGGAGTACTCGGGATGGGCATGGTCGACGTACAGGCGCGCCCCGTTGGTGAGGATGACGTTGGCCAGGCCCATGTCCTCGTCGGTGAGCTGGCTGGCATCGGCGACCTCGCGGCTCATGTCGAAGCCGCGAGCGTCACGCAGCGGGGACCCTTCCTCGAAGTCCCAGCGCGCCCGGCGCACGTGGAGGGCCGCACTGGCGTAGGCGTTGACCAGTCGCGTGCTCGCCACCATCGGATTGGCATGGGGCTGTCCCTGGACGGAGATGCCGAACTCCGTCTCGGTGCCCATGATCCGGCGAACGCTCATGTGGTGAGCGTACGGCGGGCGGCAATCACGGCACCGGCCACCCGCCGCCGACCTTGTGACGAGTCGGGCGATCCGCCCGATCTGCCCGCCCTGCGCGTGTTATCGTCCTGACGCTTTCGGGAGGGACTCCGACTGTTCTTGTTCCAAGGGGGACGACTTGCTCCGCACTCACAAGACTCGGCCGGTCGGCAGTGTCCTGGTCCTGGTCACGACTCTCGTGATGTGCCTCTTCGTCGGCATGCTGGGGGCCTCGGCCGCGGCCGACGACACCACGCCTCCGTCCGGCCCGTCCACCCCGGCTGCTCCCGACCAGGGCGCGAAGCAGCCGTCGCCGGGCGCGCTCGCGAGCGTCGCAGCCATCTTCGGGGCGCCGGAGGTGCAGCCTGACTCCTTCACGATGGTGCCCGGTCTCACGGACGCCCTGAACGTCGCGCTCAACGACAACTGCCACGGGCAGCCCTGCCGCTTCGACGCGGGCACCATCCCGCCCGGCTGGGGGATGAACATCGACCCCAACACCGGTGTCATGACGATCTGGGTCCCACGCGGCACCGTGCCCGGTGCCTATCAGCTGGGTTACACCGTGACGGCGCTCAACCCGTCCGGCGACCCGGTGTCGGCAGCGATCCCCGGTGTCGTCACGGTGGCCGTGACCCCCGACGACTACAACCCGCCGGCCGGGATGATCTTCTCCCACCCCTACCGCAAGGGCTACCGCTACACGATCCGCGACCACGTGCTGCGCACGATCAACAGCACCCCCTCAGGAGCGACGATCCAGGCGGCCTCGTGGTCGTTCTCGAGCAAGACCTATCGCAACGCACTGCAGGCCGCCATGGCCCGCGGGGTCAAGGTGCAGCTCGTGCTCGCGTGGCGCAACAAGCCGAAGAACTCCGACTACGGGCGGCTGACGCGGGCCTTCGGCACCAGCATCAACCCGGCGGCGAGCTGGGTGAAGAAGTGCTGGCACTCGTGCCGGGGTGTCTCCGGCACCATGCACTCGAAGATGTTCATGTTCAGCCAGGTCTACCGGACGCCGTACGTGCTGATCAGCGGGTCCGCGAACCTCACCGACTTCGCCGTGACCAACCAGTGGAACCAGATGAACACGGTCACCGGGGACCAGGCGGTCTACCAGGAGGCCGTCAACGTCTTCACGCAGATGTACCAGGACGCCCCGGCGCCGTACGTCGAGACCCACTTCCCGTCACTGACCAGCTACTACTACCCGCGCGGTCGGGTCACCCCGGCCAACGACTTCATGCTCCAGGCGCTCGCACCCGTGCGGTGCAAGGGCGCGGTCAACGCCGCCAAGGGTGGCCGGACGATCGTGAAGATCGCGATGTACGCGTGGTACCAGACGCGCGGCAAGTGGCTGGCCAAGCGCGTCCGCCAGCTCTGGCAGCAGGGTTGCCAGGTGCAGATCGTCTACGCGATCTCCAGCAACCCGGTGAAGAGCATCCTCTACTCCCCCGCCGGCCGGGGACGCATCCCGATGCGGCAGATCCTGCTCACCAACACCAAGGGCCTGCCGATCTACTACCTCCACGACAAGTGGGTCTCCATCACCGGCAACTACGCCGGTGTGCCCAACAACTCGGTGTCGTTCCAGGGTTCGTTCAACTTCTCCGACCTCGGCTTCAGCTCCGACGAGCAGTTCCAGATGATCCCGGGCCGCGCCGTGTACGACCGGTTCGCGCGGGACTTCACGTTGCTGTGGAAGGACAAGCAGGCCAGAGCGCCGTCGCCGGTGAGCAAGATCCCGACCATCGAGGGTCGCTACAGCGAGAACGACCTGCGCTTGGGCACCGGCGTCTACCGATACATGGATGCCGACTGATGGGGCCGCGCCCCTCCTCGACCGCCGGATCCCGCACGCTGCGCAGCCTTGTCACCGTGCTGGCGGTTGCCCTGTGCGCCACCGTGCTGCTCGCTGAGCCGTCCAGTGCGGTGCGGGTCACCCGAGGCATGACCGCGTCGACCACTGACACGCCGTCCTCGTCGTCCGCCGCCCGGACGAGCAGCGCGCTCCTGCCGGAGCGCGCCTCGGCCAGGTACGTGCCGCCTCAGGGCGTGAAGTTCAACCACTGGAACATCAAGAAGTACCGCAACACGATCCGCCGGCACATGCTGGCCACGATCAAGTCGGTCCCGAGCGGCGGCACGATCCGGTGGATGGTCTACTCCTTCGGCGACTGGGGCATCGAGCACGCGCTGGTGAAGGCCCGCAACCGCGGCGTGAGCGTGCAGGTCCTCGGCAACTACATCAACCAGGACACGTGGGCACCGTGGCGCAAGCTGGTGGCGACCCTGGGCAGCAAGATGAGCAAGGCCGGCCGCGACCCCGAGCGGATGAGCTGGGCACGCCAGTGCAAGCGCTCGTGCCGGGGACACGGCGGCAACCTGCACGTCAAGCTGTACCTCTTCAGCCAGGTCGCCTCCGTGCCGGACGTGACCATGTACGGCTCCTGGAACCCGACCTGGGTCGCCAACCAGCGCCAGTGGAACCACCTGGACACCCGGTGGGACCCGGACACCTACCAGCACTACCTGGAGATCTTCAACGAGGCCAAGCAGGACCGCTGGTTCGGCTATGCCCACTGGGAGTCCGGCGGCATGGAGAACATGGTGTTCCCCAAGCCCGGCACCAGGGCGAACACCGACCCCGTGAACGAGGAGCTCGGCAAGATCTCCTGCGTGAGCCCGCCCGACGCCACCGGCACGACCCACGCGACCAAGGTCCGGATCGGCATGTACGTCTTCGGCGGCAGCCGCGGGACGTGGATGGCCAAGCGGATCCGCTCGCTGTGGAACCAGGGCTGCGACGTCGCGATCGTCTACGGCTTCATGAGCGATCGCGCACTGTCGATCCTGTACTCCCCGTCCGGCCGCGGACGCATCCCGATGAAGCAGGCGGTCTCGATCGAGAACGGCATGCCCTACCGCTACCTGCACTCCAAGTACGTCGCGATCAGTGGCGTGTACGACGGCGTACCCGACTCCAACGTCGTCTGGGCCGGCTCGACGAACTTCTCCAACCTCGGGTTCTCGGCCGACGACCTCACCGTGCGCACCCCCGGGAGCGCCGCCCTGGTGCAGGCGTACTTCCGCGACTGGGACATCACCTGGAACGGGCCCAACGTGCGCCGTCCGCACTCCGGTGGCTCCGCCCCCGAAGCGCGCAGCGGCAAGCCGTCGCAGCAGCTCCGCGACCCGCTCGGCCAGGGCTACTACTCCCAGGTCGAGGCGGACTGATCGAGGACGAGGCTGGCGAGACCCGAGCCAGGGTCGTCGAGCCCTCTACCGGCGGTGGTTGAGGAGGTCGCGCAGCGACCGTCTCGAAACCCGGTGAGCCTGCCTGGGGACCGAAGCCCCTCGATCCTGTGGCTGAGTCGGCGCGCACGTCGCCAGGTCTCGACTGATCGCTCGCTGCGCTCGCTGCTCGACCACCGCGTGGCCGGTGGTCGAGCCTGTCGAAACCCCTACAGGTACTGGCCGGTGTTCGCGACGGTGTCGATGGAGCGGCCGGGCTCCGTGCCCTGCTTGCCGGTGATGAGCGTGCGGATGAAGACGATCCGCTCGCCCTTCTTGCCGGAGATCCGCGCCCAGTCGTCGGGGTTGGTGGTGTTGGGCAGGTCCTCGTTCTCCTTGAACTCGTCCACGCACGCCTGGAGCAGGTGCTGCACCCGCAGGCCCTTCTGGTCGTTGTCCAGGAGGTCCTTGATCGCCATCTTCTTGGCACGGTCGACGATGTTCTGGATCATCGCGCCCGAGTTGAAGTCCTTGAAGTACAGGACCTCCTTGTCGCCGTTGGCGTAGGTGACCTCGAGGAAGCGGTTCTCCTCGGACTCGGTGTACATCCGTTCCACGGTCGCCGTGATCATGCCGGCCACGGTCGCCGACCGGTCCCCGCCGAACTCGGCGAGGTCGTCGGCGTGCAGCGGCAGCTCCGGCACGAGGTACTTGGAGAAGATGTCGCGGGCCGACTCGGCGTCCGGGCGTTCGATCTTGATCTTCACGTCGAGCCTTCCGGGGCGCAGGATCGCCGGGTCGATCATGTCCTCGCGGTTGGAGGCACCGATGACCAGGACGTTCTCGAGCGCCTCGACGCCGTCGATCTCGCTGAGCAGCTGCGGCACGATGGTGTTCTCAACGTCGGAGGACACGCCGGACCCGCGTGTGCGGAACAGCGAGTCCATCTCGTCGAAGAACACGATGACCGGCGTGCCCATGCTGGCCTTCTCACGAGCGCGCTGGAAGACGAGGCGGATGTGCCGCTCGGTCTCGCCGACGTACTTGTTGAGCAGCTCGGGGCCCTTGATGTTCAGGAAGTACGACTTGCCCTCCTGGCCGGTGCGCTCGGCGACCTTCTTGGCGAGCGAGTTGGCCACCGCCTTGGCGATCAGCGTCTTGCCGCAGCCCGGAGGGCCGTACAGCAGCACGCCCTTGGGCGGCTTGAGCTGGTGCTCCTTGAACAGCTCGGGGTGGAGGTACGGGAGCTCGACGGCGTCGCGGATCTGCTCGATCTGCCCGAACAGGCCACCGATCTGCGTGTAGTCGATGTCGGGCACCTCTTCGAGGACGAGCTCCTCGACCTCGGACTTCGGCACCTTCTCGTAGACGTAGCCCGCACGCGCGTCCAGCAGGAGGGAGTCCCCGGCGCGCAGCGTCTGAGTGCGCAGCGGCTCGGCGATCCGGACGACCCGCTCCTCGTCGGCGTTCGCGATCACCAGCACCCGGTCGCCGTCGGCCAGGATCTCCTTGAGCATGACGACCTCGCCGATCTGCTCGAAGTCGAGAGCGGCGACGACGTTGAGGGCCTCGTTGAGCATGACCTCCTGGCCGCGGGTCAGCGTGTCGAGGTCGACCGCAGGGCTCACGGTGACCCGCAGCTTGCGGCCGCCGGTGAACACGTCGACCGAGTCGTCTTCGTTGCGGCCCAGGAAGGTGCCGAAGCCGGTGGGCGGTTGCGCGAGGCGGTCGACCTCCTCCTTCAGCGTGGTGATCTGGTCGCGGGCCTCGCGCAGGGTCGCGGCAAGGCGCTCGTTCTGAGCGGTGACGGCGGCGAGCGAGCGCTGGGTGTCGACCAGGCGCTGGTCGAGCAGGTCTGACCCCCCAGGGGTCTCGGCAAGTCGGCGACGCAGCTCGCCCACCTCGGACTCGAGGAACGCGACCTGGCTCATCAGCTGCTCGGTGTCGTGCCCTTCAGCGCCGGCGCCTGTCATCGGACCTCACCTCCACGGGTTGCATTCGTCTGTTTCGACCCTACCTGCGCGGATCCCCTGCTGCTCAAGAGTTCCGTCACGTGTTGGTCACCATGTTCCGGGCCCGACCTTGTCCTGAAATCGGATGGCGCTCGGATGCTTGGCCCGATCGGACATGGGTACGGCGCTCGTCAGTGACTCGGTCAACAGGTGTTCACCGACTCTCGCCGAGGAGAAAGCGACGATGACCAGCACGATCCCGTGGAACAAGGTCCGCGAGGCGGGCAACAAGCTCACCACCCCGCTGCACCCGGACGACTACCTCCGGCTCGTCAACCCGCTCTGGACCGCGCGTGAGCTCCGCGGACGGGTGGAGGAGGTGATTCCGGAGACCGCGGACGCTGCGACGCTGGTCATCCGGCCCGGCTGGGGATGGCACTACCAGCACCACCCGGGCCAGTACGTCGGGATCGGCGTCCAGGTGGACGGCAAGTTCCAGTGGCGGTCCTACTCCGTGAGCTCGCCCCCGGAACGCCGTCGGCGGACGATCGCCATCACCGTGCGCGCCATGCCCGAGGGCCTGATGTCGAGCCATCTCGTCAACGGGCTCGAGCCGGGCACGATCGTCCGGCTGGCGCTTCCGGAGGGCGACTTCGTGCTGCCCGACCCGCCGCCGGCACGGATCCTGTTCCTGGTCGGGGGCAGCGGCATCACCCCGGTGATGGCCATGCTCCGGACGCTCGACCGGCGAGGCTCGATGCCGGACGTCGTCCTGCACTACTCCTCCCCCACACCCGAGCGGATGATCTTCCGTGACGAGCTGCAGGCCATGGCCGAGCGGCACGACGGCCTCACGCTCCACCCTCTTCATACGGACATCGACGGGATGTTCGACCTCGCCGACCTGGACGAGATCTGCCCCGACTGGCGCGAGCGGGAGACGTGGGCGTGCGGCCCAGGTCCGATGCTGGACGCCGTCGAGGAGCACTTCGAGAGCGCCGGCATCGGCGACCGACTGCACCTGGAGCGCTTCTCCCTCGAGCTCGGCGGCAACGACGGCGAGGGAGGCACCATCACCTTCCGCAACTCGGGCAAGCAGATCGAGGTCGACGGTGCGACGACGATCCTCGAGGCCGGCGAGCAGGCCGGCGTGGGGATGCCCTTCGGCTGCCGGATGGGCATCTGCCACACCTGCACGCTCCGGATGGTCGAGGGCACCATCCGCGACCTGCGCAACGGGGACGAGTTCGGACAGCCCAACGAGCCGGTGCAGACGTGCGTGACCGCCGCGGTCGGCGACTGCACCTTCGACATCTGACCACCACCGACGAGGAGACAACCATGGCCATCTCGGACGTCAAGGAGTACACCCACCTCACCGAGGACGAGGTCGAGCAGATCGGGCGCGAGCTCGACGCGATCCGCGCGGAGATCGAGGAGTCGCGAGGCGCCTCCGACGCGGCGTACATCAACCGGCTGATCAAGATCCAGCGCTATCTCGCCGTGTCGGGCCGCCTCGTGCTGACGCTCGGCACCCAGTCGAAGAGGACCCGCGTCCCGGCCGCCGTCACGGGCGCCGCGCTGCTCGGGCTGCACAAGATCCTGGAGAACATGGAGATCGGCCACAACGTGATGCACGGCCAGTGGGACTGGATGAACGACCCGGAGATCCACTCGAGCAACTGGGAGTGGGACACCGCACAGCCGGCCGAGCAGTGGAAGCACTCCCACAACTACATCCACCACCAGTTCACCAACGTGCTCGGCTACGACAACGACATCGGCTACGGGATCCTCCGGATGGCGCGCGAGCAGAAGTGGTCGCCGTACAACCTCGGCCAGCCGGTCTACAACCAGCTGCTCGCCACGCTGTTCGAGTGGGGCGTGGCCCTCCACGATCTCGACATCGAGCGGATCCGGCGGGGCGAGAAGGACCCCAAGGAGATGAAGCGCCAGCTCAAGCAGATCTTCCGCAAGGGGCGCAACCAGATCCTCAAGGACTACGTCGTCTACCCGGCGCTGGCGGGGCGGCAGTGGAAGACCGTGCTGAAGGCCAACGCCGCGGCGAACATCACGCGCAACCTGTGGGCCTACGTGATCATCTTCTGCGGTCACTTCCCCGACGGGGCCATGCACTTCACCGAGGAGGAGATCGAGGACGAGACGCGGGCGGAGTGGTACCTGCGGCAGATCCTCGGCGCGGCCAACTTCAGGGGCGGCCCGCTGCTGCACATCCTGAGCGGCAACCTCGGGTTCCAGATCGAGCACCATCTGTTCCCCGACCTGCCGAGCAACCGGTACGCCGAGATCTCGGAGCGTGTCCAGGAGCTGTGCGCGAAGTACGACATCCCGTACACGACCGGACCGCTGCACCGGCAGTACGGCCAGGCGTTGCGCACGATCATCAAGCTGTCCCTGCCGAACCGGATGACCAGCAGTGACCAGCCCAGTCCTCCGGAGCGGCCCGAGACGGCCGACAAGCCGGTCCGCGACCGCAAGCGGAAGTCCGACGAGGAGCGCCCACCACGCCGGGTGGAGCTGGGCGTGTGGACGCGGAGTCCGCAGGAGCGGAG
>Ga0136846_1235754_pt1 | contig 10255 bp, 6 predicted proteins | sample HopSoiMetagenom2_FD_96841 | JGI IMG/M metagenome (GOLD analysis project Ga0136846, IMG submission 96841) | Grasslands soil microbial communities from Hopland, California, USA - 2 Assembly 2016 (version 4) | ecosystem: Environmental > Terrestrial > Soil > Grasslands | place: USA: Hopland... | reverse complement strand
GCGACGCGTTCCCCGTCGTCATCGGCTGTCGTATCGCCGCGCAATAACCACAGCGGGCCGGTGTGACCGGCGATGCGCCGTTCGGCATCGGCTTGAAGATTCGTGCAGCGGTCCGGGCGCATGAAATTGTTCGCGATGGAAATCGCCGGCACTTCGTCCGGCAGCGCGGTTACCGCGAAGGCCAACGGAGACTCGCTGCTGATGACGACCATCGAGTCCAGCGACAGCGCCGGCATCCGCACTTGCAGCATGGGCCGGGTAAAATGGACGCGGCCCCATTTCGGATGCACGGTGACGTGCACCACCGCCAGACTGGCGACGATCAGCAGCAGGTTTCGCCAGCGCAGCGACAGCGGCAGCCATTGGCTTGCGACCACGGCGGTCATGCAGGCGAGCATTTCCAGCGGCAGCACGTAGCGGTAGATGCCGTACTGGACCGCCCATACCAGCAACGATGCGAAAAAGAATCCGGCTATCACCCGGCGCCGCCAGACCAAGCGCGCGTTCGTGTCGGCGCCGCGACGAAACGTCGACAGGTACAGCGCGGCCGAACCGGTTACGCCGAGCAGCAATCTTGGGTCGCGCAGCAAAAATTCCGAATAGAGGTGATTGGTCCGAAGCAGCCGCAGTGGAATCAGCAGAGCCTCGGACAACGATGCCGGCCGGAAGCGCAAATCCGTGTGCGCCAACGGTGGCGCGTCCGGCGAATAAAAGACCTGGTTGAAGTAGGGGAAGAACGGGTTGCCGTGCAGCCGATACAACACGCCGGCCCAGTAGCCGTAGGTCAGTAGAAAGCCGATGACGCCACCGAGCAGCAAGGCGCCGAGTTGCCGCGGCAACTGCCGCCATGCCAGCGTACCTGCGAGCGCGCCCGCCAAGCCCACACAGTAGACCGCTGCGGTCAGCTTGAGACCGGCGGTGGCGCCGGCGACCATGCCGGTCAACAAACAGAGCTGCCAGCGCATGCCGCCGGAGTCACCGCGCAACAGAAGATATACGCCACCGAGCATGCCAGCGGCGACATAGCCGTCATTGAAACTCGAGCCCATGGCGGGGAATGCCGCGGCGCCCGTCGCCGCCATCAAGGCCAGGGCCAGCGAACCGCTGCGCGTGGCTTGGTCGGCGCTGACCAGCGGGTACATTCGCAGCAGAAAATACAGCGCCAGCATCATCGGCAATGCCAGCCACAGCGCAATCAGCGCGCCGTGCCAGCCGGCGCTGACCATCAGGTAGAACGGGACGTCCAGGGCCGGGTTATGCCAGGTCTGCATCTGCGCCGGCGCAATATCCAGCGTCAGCCGGTCATGCAGCCAAGCGTAGGGATCGTACAGATGATAGTTCTGAAGATCCCAGTTGGCGTCCTGGCCCAGATGTCGGATCGCGAACAGTGGCAGGAGAACGCTTGGGATCAGCGCCCACCAGCGCGACAGCGGTGGCGCGGGCGACGGGGACTCGGTCATGGCGATAGCGGCCGACGGCAATTGCTAAGATTGTCGCAGAAGCCGCCCCGGCACGGGCGCGAGCGAATCACCGTCGCGAGGTCCGCATGTTGCCTGCTCTGCACGTGATCATCCGTGCCTCTGGCGAAGGCAAGCGCATGAAATCGGCGCTGCCGAAAGTGCTGCAAGCGCTCGCCGGCAGGCCGATGCTGGCGCACGTGATCGCGGCCGCGCGCGAACTGCAACCAGCGGGCATCCATATCGTTCATGGCCACGGCGGAGAACAAGTGCGCGCCGCATTTGCCGATCAGCACGATTTGCATTGGGCGCAGCAGGCGCAGCAGCTCGGTACCGGCCACGCGGTGCAGCAGGCGATGCCGGACGTGCCGAACAATGCACGCGTGCTGGTGCTGTACGGCGACGTGCCGCTGATTCGCGCCGACACCTTGCGCTTGTTGCTGACCGAGCAGGCGGATCTGGCCGTGCTGGCGGCCGAGCTCGACAATCCGCACGGCTACGGCCGGATCGTGCTCAACGACAAGGGCAGGGTGCAAGCGATCATCGAACAAAAGGACGCGAGCAGCGAGCAATGCGCGATCCGCTTGATCAATACCGGCATCATCGCCGCCGAGGCGGCGTCGTTACGGCGCTGGCTCGGTTATCTCGGCAACGCCAACGCGCAGGGCGAATACTACCTGACCGACGTGTTCGCTTCCGCCGCGCTCGAGCGGCATCCGGCGGCGGTCGCGCGGTGCACCGATCCGGTCGAGACCGAAGGCGTGAACGATCCGTGGCAATTGGCGACGCTCGAACGCGCGTTCCAGCGTCGCGCCGCCAAGAATCTGGCCGAACGCGGCGCGCGCATCGCCGACCCGCAGCGGTTCGATCAGCGCGGCTCGGTCGATGTGGGTCGCGACGTCGAGATCGACGTCGACGTGATTTTCGAAGGCGAGGTGGTTCTGGCTGACGGCGTGCGCGTCGGCCCGTTTTCACGGCTCAAGAACGTCACCTTGGGCGCCGGTACCATTGTCCATGCGCATTGCGACCTGGAAGGCGTCACCACGCAGGCCGCGTGCACGATCGGTCCGTATGCGCGCATGCGTCCTGGCACCGAACTGGCCGAAGGTGTGCATGTCGGCAATTTCGTCGAGACGAAAAAGACGAAGCTCGGTCGCGGCTCTAAGGCGAACCATCTGAGCTACCTGGGTGATGCGGTCGTTGGTTCCGGCGTCAACATCGGCGCGGGCAGCATCACCTGCAATTACGATGGCATCAACAAGTTCGAAACGCGGATCGAGGACGGCGCGTTCATCGGCTCGAATACGTCACTGGTGGCGCCGGTGACGGTCGGTGAGAATGCGACCATCGGCGCCGGTTCGGTGATCACCAAGAATGCGCCGAAGGACCAGCTCAGCGTCGCACGCGGACGGCAGACGACGATCGACGGCTGGAAACGGCCGACCAAGAAAAGCTGACCGATCATTATTTCGGTGTTGGCGCGCGCAATGCCGCGCGCACGGGATCGACCACTGCGTCGAGGCCGCGGCTCAAGCGCTCGGCAGCACCAACGCCACGACCAGGCCCCCGCCGTTGCGGTTGTTGAGCGCGATGCGTCCGCCGTGCGCCTCGGCGATTTCCCGGGCCAGCGCCAGCCCGAGACCGGTGCCGCTGCGCTTGGTCGAATAGAACGGTACCAGCGCGTTTTCCAGTACTGCCTCGCTCATGCCGCTGCCGCGGTCCAGCACTTCGATCCGGATCACGCCGCCGCCGCGGCGAATCGACAGGCGGACGTCATCCGCGGACGAGCCGGATTCGTGGGCATTCTTGAGCAGGTTGATCAGCGCCTGCTCCATCTGCGGCACGTCGAAACTGGCCGATTCCTCCGGCAGCGCGCCCTCGACCGTGAACGCGATCTGCGAGCCGAGCCGGGCGACGAAGTCCTTCCAGATCACCGTCTCGTTGCGCGGTGCGGGCAATTTCGCGAAGCGCGCGTAGTCACGGATCAAACCCTCGAGATGACGCGCCCGTTCCTCGATCACGGTGAACACGCCGGGCAACTTGTCATGCTGGCCGCGACGAACCAGTTCCGCGCCGGAATGCGCCAGCGAAGCGACCGGCGCCAGCGAGTTGTTGAGCTCATGACTGATGACGCGAATCACCTTCTTCCAGGTCTGGACTTCCTGCCGGCGCAGTTCGGCGGTGAGCTGCCGCAACAGCAGCAGTTCGTGCAGGCGCCCGTTGAGCCGGAAGCTGCGCCGCGCGAGATGAAAGATTTCCTCGTCATCGTCGGCGCCGATCGAAAACAGCCCGTCGCCGCCGCGCTGCACCGCGTCGCGCAGCGGCGCCGCGGCCTGCTCGAGCAGGGCCGGCAAGCTGCGCCCCTCCAGGCGATGACCCTGGTTGAGCAATTTGCGCGCGGCCAGATTGGCATAGACGATCGGATCACCGTCGGCGATCAGCAACATCGCGACCGGCGTGTTCTGCACCATCGTGTCGAGCAGCAGTTCGCGCTGCACCAGGGCCAGCCGCTGCTCGCGCAGGACGTCGCCGAGCGCGTTGTGCGCGCTGACCAGATCGCCCAGCTCGTCGTTGCGCGGCCAGTTCAGGCCGAAGGAAAAATCGCCGTCACGATAACTGGTCACGGTGCCGGTCAAGGCGCGGAACAAGGACAGCATCGAACGCAGCTGACCGCGAACGACGCCGACCACGATCAACAGCATGACCAGCAGGCTCACGCTCGCGACCAGCCACGGACTGTCGGGCAACAAATAAGTCAGCACCAGCGTCAACGCGATCGCCAGCGTCACCAGGGCGCTGGCGAACGCGACGCCGCGAGCCGCCAACGAAATCCGCAATCCGCGTCCGGTCGCCATGCTCAGGGCCGGACGATGCCGAGCCGTTCCATGCGGCGGTACAGCGCTTGTCGACTCAGACCGAGCTCGGCCGCCGCTTGCGATACCACGCCGCCGGCGCGACTCAATGCGCGCTCGATGCTTTCGCGATCGGGCTCGTTGTCATTGCTCGCCGGCAGCGGTGCCGCCGCCGGCAAGCCCAGATCCGCGGCTTCGATGCTTGCCTGCGCCGACAGCAGCTTGGCGCGTTGCATCACGTTCTTCAATTCGCGCACGTTGCCCGGCCAGGTATGCCGGAGCAGCGCCGCGCGCGCCGATGCCGACAAGGATTTGCCGTCGCCGAGAAAGTGTTCGGCCAGCGGCAGGATGTCGCCGGGTCGCTCGGACAGCGGCGGCAAGCGCAGTTCGATCACGTTGAGGCGATAGAACAAATCCTCGCGAAAACTGCCAGCGCGGATCATCGCCGGCAGGTCGGCATTGGTCGCGCTGATCACTCGCACTTTGACCTGCCGTTCGCGATTGGAACCCAAACGCTCGAAGCGGCCGGTCTCCAGCACGCGCAGCAATTTCATCTGTCCGGCCGCAGGCAGATTGCCGATTTCGTCGAGAAACAAGGTGCCGCCGTCGGCGGCTTCGAATTTGCCCTCGCGTGCCTTGGTCGCGCCGGTATACGCGCCGGCATCGGCGCCGAACAATTCCGCCTCGATCAGTTCCGACGGCAGCGCGCCGCAATTGAGCGTGACGAACGGACCGTTCTTGACCGAGGAATTGGCCTGGATGATTTCCGCGATGCGCTCCTTGCCGGTGCCGTTGGCCCCTGAAATGAGCACCGGCACGTCGGCGCGCGCCACCTGGCAGGCCAGGCTGAGCACGCTCTCGGTCGCCGGATCGTTCCAGATCATGCCGCGAAGATCGAATTGCCGTTCCAGTTCGTGCTTGCGCTTGCGATCCCGCAGCGCACGCCGCTGTAGTTCGCGATTGGCCTGACCGAGTTCGATCAGATTCTCGACTGCGGCGATCAGCCGACGGTCGTCCCAAGGCTTGGCCAGGTAATCGGCGGCGCCAGCCTTCACCAGTTGCACGGCGGCGTCCAGGTGGGTCCATGCGGTCAACAGGATCACCGGCAAGTCGGGATAGCGCTTCCGAATTTCCCGGAACAGCGCCACGCCTTCGTCGCCGGAGGTGGTATCGGCGGCGAAATTCATGTCCTGCACGACCAGGTCGATGGCCTCGCGCTCGAGCAAGGCCAGGCCCGCTTCGGGCGTCAATGCGCGCCGCGTTTCGATCTCGTGCAGCGAGAACAGGACTTCGAGCGCGGAGGCGACTGCCGGATTGTCGTCGATCACCAGTATCGTTGGCATATCCAGCTAGCGTACCGTCATGCGCTGCGCGTGGCGATGGCCGGCGGAATGCTCGCGGCTTTCCAGGCCGGCCCGTACACGGCCAGCACGCCGAGCAACCAAAGCAGACAGGCACCGATCGGCAGATAGCCCAGCGGCAACCGTTCGAGTTCCAGCTGGCTGACCAGCAACTGGTTCAAAGCCATCGCCAGCACGATGCCGCCGACGATGCCGGCCGTGGTCACCAGCAGATTTTCGGTCAGAAAATAACGCAGGATATCGATGCGGCGCGCACCCAGCGCGCGCCGCACGCCGATCTGCTTGCGGCGCTGGCTGACCCAGAGCGATGCCATGCCGACGATGCCGGTGGCGGTGACCAGCAGCAACAACACCATCACCGAAATCAGCATGCCGGCCAGCGCATGGTCGGCGCGATAGCGGCGCGCGCGCAATTCGTTGAGCGTGTAAGTCGGCAGCAGCACGCGGTCTTCCATGCGTCGACCCAGCGCCTGCTCGGCGGCGGCGATCACCCGCGAGCGCTGGCCAGGCTCGGTTCGCACCAGGTATTGCGTGTATTGATCGAGCGCGCGGATCGGATAGATCACCGAGTACTCGCCCTTGCCTTCGCTTTTCGGATCCGATTGCGCGGCCGGCGTCTGCAAGCGCTCGACGACCCCGACGATCGTCGACATCTTGGGATTGTCGCCGGTGCTGTAGTAGAGCGGCTTGCCCAGCACCGAGGCGGCATCGGGATAGATTTTTCTAGCGAACGCCTGGGTGACGATGACCGAGCGCGGAATGAAGTCGGCCGTTTCCGGCGCGACATCGATGACGTCGGCGTCGTTGAGGTCGCGGCCTTCGACCAGCTTGAGGCCGAGCGTGTCGACGAACGAACCCGGCCCGGTGTACACGGTCGCGACGATGGTCGAATCCGGGCTCTGGTCGCCGCGCGTCGCGAAACCGGTGTTTGTCGATGACTGCCCAAGCGGCACCTGGTTGGTCCAGGTCACCGATTTGACGCCGGGGATGGCGCGCAATGCGGCTTCGTCGTCGAGCTGCATCTGCTTGATGCCGTCGATCTTGTGGATCGGCGACAGGCTCAACGCGAACACGTCGTCTTCGACCGCGCCGCTCGGACGATCGGCCAGTTGCAGCCGATCGCGAACGATGTACAGCGCGTTGCACAGGATGCCGAGGGTGAGCGCGACCTGCGCCGCGATCAGGATCGCGCCGGTCTTGCTGCGCAGCATCGCCGAGAGAATGGGACGGATTTCCATGGCGTACTCCGGATGCTTATTGCGATTTGAGTTGAACGGCCGGACGCACCTGGCAAGCGCGCCAGGTCGGCAACAGACCAGCCACGATGCTGCAGGCGATCGCCAGCGCGATCGTCGCGAGCAGCATCGTCGCGCTCATGTGCGCGACCGTTTCCATGCTCCTGGATTGCCGCGCGATCAACCACATCCCGCCGAAACTCAATGCCAGGCCGACGACGCCGCCGGCGATGCCGATCACGCCGGCTTCGATCAGGAACTGCCGAAAAATTTCCCGGCGCGGCGCGCCCAGCGCTCGGCGCACGCCGATTTCGCCGGTACGCGCGGTGAACTTGGCCAGCAGCAGACCGACGGTGTTGACCAGGCAGACCAGCAGGAAGCCGAGCGCGAGCCAGGCCTGCAGACGACTGTCCTTGCCGACCACGCCCTGGTGATCGAGCCACTCCATCACGTTGTAGAGCGTGTAATTGACCGGGCGCGGATAGCGACCCAGTTTTTTCTGCTCGCCGATATAGGCGGCGATGTAGTCACCGTACGCGGCGCGATCGGAAGGCGACGCGAGTTCCGCCCAATACTGGATCCAGACGCATTCCGAGCGCAGGAACGCGGCATAGCCATTGCCGGAATCGCCGCTGCAATCGGTGGAACCGTCGTTGCCGAATTCCTGACCGACCGCGGTCTGGAACGGGATCATCACGTCTTCGATGTCGCCGTAGGCCGGATTTCCGGAAATCAGCCGGTAGTAACGCGGCAGCGGTTTCCAGTCGCCGACCACGCCGGTGATCTGATACTCGCGGTCGTTGATGCGCATCCGCCGACCGACCGGATTGGCCTGGCCGTACAGCTTTTCGCTCAATGCCGTCGAGATCACCACGACGTCGCCGCGATTGGCATCGGCGTCGGCGCTCCACGGACCGCCGTAGCGAAACGGCACCGCGAAGATGTCGAAGAAATCGTGCGTGGGCGCAATGCCGGTCGCCTGGAACGGCGGCAGATCCTTGCGGCCGCTGTCGACGTAAGGCTGGATGCCGTACAGCGCGGTCTGGCGCTTGGCATGATGCTGCGCCAGCAGATTGGTCGCATCGACATAGCTCATCTGGTCCGGCGCTTTGGTGTCGGCGGCGAAATTCGCGGGATTGTTGTCGAGCAACGGCACGATCAGCCGCTCGCTCCGGTCCGGAATCGGATTGCCGGACATGATCGTCAACACGGTCAAGGTCGACATGCTGGCGGCGATGCCGACGCCGAGCGTGAGCACCATCAACGCGGTCAAAGCCGGATTGCGACGCAGGCTGCGAAAGCCCAATTGCAGGTAGTAACCGAACATGGCGTCCTCCCGTTCAGGCGGTGGCGGCGACAGCGGCCAGTGATGCGTTGGTCTCGCGCAGAAGATCGGAGACCTGGCCGTCGATGATGTGGACATTGCGCTGCGCGCGCGCGGCCAGTTCCGGATCGTGGGTCACCATCAGGATCGAGGTGCCCTGCTCGTTGATTTCCTCGAGCAGCTCCATCACGCCGCGCGCCATCTGCGAATCGAGGTTGCCGGTCGGTTCGTCGGCGAGCAGCAATTTCGGCGAGCCGGCCAGCGCGCGCGCGATCGCCACGCGCTGCTGCTGACCGCCGGACAGCTCGGCCGGATAATGCTTCATCCGAGAGGCCAGGCCGACCCGGCCGAGCGCGTCGTCGATGCGGCGCTTGCGCTCGGCGGCGTTGAAGCCGCGGTAGCGCAAGGGCACGTCGACGTTGTCGAACAGGTTCAAATCGGGGATCAGATTGAAGCCCTGGAAAATGAAGCCGAGCTTTTCGTTGCGCAGTTTCGAACGGGCGTTGTCGTCCATGCCCTGGACATTGACGCCGTCGAGGAAATAATCGCCGCCGGTGAATTCCTCGAGCAGGCCGGCGATGTTGAGGAAGGTCGTCTTGCCGGAGCCCGACGGGCCGGTGACCGCGACGAACTCGCCGTCCTGCACGTGGATGTCGAAGCCACGCAGCGCATGGGTCTCGATCAGATGGGTGCGGTAGACCTTGCTCAGGTTTTGCATGCGTAGCATGGCGGGTTCCTCGTTGGCGTTCTTGAAATTTGTTTTGGGCAAGTTTCGGGGTTGAATAGTCTGGAATCCGGTCAGTTGACGCGAACCCGTTCGGCGTTCTCGAAGCTGTCGGTGCCGGCGATCACGACTTTGTCGCCGGGCTTGAGGCCGTTGAGAATCTCGACCGCGGAGACGCTGGTCGCGCCCAACCGCACCGGCCGGCGCACCGCTATGCCGCCGTCCATCACGTAGGCGTAGCGGCCGCCTTCGCTTTCGACGAAGGGCCCGCGAGCGACCATCACCACATCCGGTTTGTTCTCGATCAGCACGCGCGCCGAAACGCGCTGGTTCTGGCGCAGGCCGGGCGGCTGGGTGCCGTCGAAACGCACGCGCGCCAGCACTTCGTGGTTCACGACTTCCGGCGACAACGCGGAGATCTTGCCGTCGGCCTGGCCGGTGCCGTAATCGACCTGCGCGCTCATGCCCAGGCCGAGATCGTCGGCATACGACTCCGGCACTTCCAGTTCCACTTCCAGCCGCGACAGATCGACCACGGTCATCAACGCCGTGTTGGCCGCGACCACGGCGCGGTCGGCGACCGACAGCGTGCCGACCACGCCGTCGACCGGCGCGCGCACGCTCAGTTCGTCGACGCGACGCTGGACGTCGGCGACCACCAGGCGCTGGCGTTCCAGTTCGCCGAGTTTGCTTTTCAGTCCCAGGCCGACGTCCTGGATGGCCAGGCCCGAGGCTTGCGTGGCTTGACGGCTGCGGATTTCGGCGCTCTTCAACGCGTCCTGGGCGCGCAGGTAATCGACCTCGGAAATCGCGCCGGCCTTGTAGCCTTTTTCGGTGCGCTGCAGATCGCGTTGCGCGCCGAGCCGGGCGACTTCCGCTTCGTCGGCATCACGACGCGCGAGCAATTTCTGCTGTTCGGCGAGAATGCGCTGGCGAGCGACTTCGGCCTGCAACTGATCCAGGCTCGATTGTTCGCGTTGCAATTGGTTGTTCAGATCGGGCGAATCGAGCACGGCGAGCAGATCGCCTTTTTTCACCTTGTCGCCGGCGTTGATCTTCAGCGTGACCGTGCTGGCCGCCGGCGCGTACAGGGTCGGACTGACCGCGGCGACGACGCGGCCATTGACCGCCGCATCACGGACCAACGTACCGCGAGTGACTTCGGCGATGCGCAGACGCGACCCGTCGACCGAACGCTCGCTGCCCATCCAGGTCGCGGCCAGCGTGGCCAGCAGCAGCACGCCGCCGAGCGCACTGGCGCCGATGATGAACAGGCGACGCCGGCCGGGATTGCCGGTGGGC
>Ga0136846_1241875_pt1 | contig 10256 bp, 4 predicted proteins | sample HopSoiMetagenom2_FD_96841 | JGI IMG/M metagenome (GOLD analysis project Ga0136846, IMG submission 96841) | Grasslands soil microbial communities from Hopland, California, USA - 2 Assembly 2016 (version 4) | ecosystem: Environmental > Terrestrial > Soil > Grasslands | place: USA: Hopland... | reverse complement strand
TGCCGGCCGCGGCCTGTGAGACCGGGGCGCGCCGCTCGCCGGCCGCCCGCTCCGCCGCTGCTGCGCGTCGACGGGCTCCGCAAGGCGTATGCCGACGGCGCGGTGCGCACGCCGATCCTGCGCGGCGTCGACCTGGACGTGCGCCGCGGCCAGATCGCGAGCCTCATGGGCGCCTCGGGAACGGGCAAGTCGACGCTCGTGTCGCTGCTGGCCGGGCTCATGCGCCCGGACGCCGGACGGATCGAGCTCGACGGACGCGACTTCGGCGGCCTCGGCGACACGCAGCGCGCGCGCCTGCGCGCACGGCGGATCGGCGTGGTGCTGCAGAGCGGCAACCTCATCCCGTTCCTGACCGCGCGCGAGAACGTGAGCCTCGCGATCGAGGTGGCCGGAGGCCGGCGTCCCGAGGTGCGCGCGCGCGAGCTGCTGCTGCAACTCGGGCTCGCTCACCGGATGGACCACCTCCCGCGGCGGATGTCGGGCGGCGAGGCGCAGCGCGTCGCCCTGGCGACGGCGCTCGCCAACGAGCCGGACCTGCTGCTCGCCGACGAACCGACGGGCGAGCTGGACTCCGCCGGCGCGGAGCATGTGATGGGCGTGATCCTCCGGGCGTGGCGCGAGCGGGGCCTCACCGTCCTCCTCGTGACCCACGACGCCGCGCTGGCGCACCTCGCGCAGGTCCGCGTCCGCCTCGCCGACGGCCGGCTGCAGCAGTGGTGAGCAAGCCCGCCTGCATCGACCCGTGCGCGCCGGTGACTGCGCGCCGGGACCGCGCGGCCGCGCTGTGGCACGGGCGGGTCGTCGCCGACACCGCGCCGGCGGGCGGGCCCGAGCCGGAGCCGGACTGATGCTCCGCTACGTCTGGCGCGATCTCATGCGCAACCCGCGCCGCACGGTGGCCTCCGTGCTCGGGGTGACGCTCGGCGTCGGCCTGTTCTCGGGCATCCTGTTCTTCGTCGACGGCTCCGGGGCGTCGATGACCAGACGCGCGCTCGCGCCGCTGGCCATCGACATGCAGGTCGTCATGAACGCGCCGCTCGGCCGCGGCGTCGAGCTCGATGAGCGGCTCGAGGGACCGCGCCGGCTGCGCCGCGCCGCGCAGGCACGCGTCGTCCTCACCGTACGCAACCACGGCGGCGTGCCTGGCCACGACGTCGTCGTGGTCGACCAGCCGCCCGCGCCGCTGGCCTACGTCCACGGCACGACGACCAAGAACGGCCGCCGCGTGGCCGACCGCGGCGGGGATCCCCTCTCGCAGGGATTGGCCGGCACGGGGCTGGACATCGGCACGGTCCCGCCGGGCGCCACGGTCAGGGTCGCCTACCGCGCCCGTGCACGGCGACCGGTCGCCGATGTCGCCAGGCTGCGCCTGGGTGGCAAGATCTCGACCAGGGAGGACCTCGTCCCGGCGGACGCGAACGCGGCGCCGCAGCTCACCCTCGCCCAGCTCACGGCGCGGCTGGAGCGGATTCCCGGCGTCGCGGCCGCCGACGGGCTCGCGTTCGTCGACCTGCCGGCGCGGTCCCTGCGCGCCGGCGGCCGCCCGCTGCACCGGGTCGTGCGGTTGTTCGGCTTCGACGACCGCTACCGCCGGCACTACCCGTCGATCCGGCTCGTGTCCGGCGGCTTGCGGCCGGGTTCGGCGGTGCTGAGCGCGGAGGCGGCGCGACGCCTCGGCCCGGCCGCCGAGGCGAACGTGACGCTGCGGGTGCCCGGCGGCCGCCACCCGCTCACCCTCCCGGTCGCCGGGATCGCCGATCTGTCCGACGCCCGGCCGCTCTTCGCGAGCCGTAAGTCGAGCAAGCTCGAGGAGTTCCTCTACGTCCCGGACTCACTGATCGTCAGCCCGGCGCAGTTCCAGCACGACGTCATCCCCCGTTTCCGCGCGGCCGCCGCGCGGCGCGGGACGACGCTCAAGAGCCTGCCGTTCCTGGAGGCCGACGTGCTCGTCGACCGCGCGTCCCTGGATGCCGACCCGGCTCGCGCCCTGGCCCAGACGAAGCGCATCGCCCGGGCGATCGCGCGCGTCGCGCCGGGCCAGCAGTACGTCATCGACAACGCGTCCAACACCCTGCAGGTCGCGCGTGACGACGCCGCAGTCGGCAAGCGGATGTTCCTCTTCCTCGGGCTGCCGGGTGCGCTCCTGGCCGCCTTCCTGGCCGCCTACACGGCCGGCGTGCTCGCGGCGACGCAGCGGCGCGAGCACGCCAATCTGCGGATCCGCGGCGCCCACCGCGGCCACCTCCGGCGGATCCTGGCCTACCGGACGGCGATCATCGCCGCCGCGGGCGCCCTGGCCGGGACGGCCCTCGGCCTCGCGTCGGCGCGAGCGATCCTGGGCGCCGACACGCTGTCGGCCGCCTCGACGAGCGCGCTGCTCGTGTCGGTGCTGGTGTCGATCGGCTTCGGGATGGCGACGACCGCGCTCGCGCTCTACCTGCCGGCCCGGCGCTCGCTGCGGAGGGAGATCAGCCAGGAGCGCCACGAGCTGGCGCTCGGCCGCCCGCCCGCCTGGCGGCGCTACCGGCTCGACCTCGCGCTGCTGGCCGCCGCCGCGATCGCCGAGGCGCTCGCGCTGCACGCCGGGGCCTTCGACGCGCCGCCCGGCTCGGTGTACCTCGGCCGCGCCGTCTCGCTGCCGTCCCACCTGCTGATCGCCCCGGTGGTCGCCTGGTTCGGTGGCGTCCTGCTGGCGGTCCGCGGGTTCGAGGCCGTCGCGCGCCGCGTCCCGGCGCCCGCGCCGCCGCGCTTCGGTCCGGTCGTACGCGGCGCGCTCGCGCGCAGCGTCCGGCGACGCTCGGCGACGGTCGCCGGCGGCGCCGTCGCGGTCGGCCTGATCGTCGCCTTCGGCGTCGCGCTCGCCGTGTTCAGCGCGACCTACGACGCGGCCAAGGCGGCCGACGCGCGCTTCACGGTCGGCTCCGACCTGCGGGTCCGCCCGAGCGTGCTCAGCTCGCGCCCGCATCCGGCCGCCTTCGCCTCCACGCTCCGGGTGGCGGGCATCGCCGCTGTCGCCCCCGTCGTCTTCGGCCTGGAGAACTCGGTCCTGATCGGACCGGACAACCAGGACCGCAAGAACCTCGCGGCGATCGACCCCGCGAGCTTCCGGCGCGTCGCACCCCTCTCCGACCAGTTGTTCCCGGACACGACCGCCGGCGCGGCGATGCACGCCCTGGGGACGGACCGCCGGGCGCTGCTCGTGCAGCGCCAGTCGGCCGACGACCTCGGCATCGAAGCCGGCGACCGCGTCGCGCTGCTGCTCGCGCGCGGCACGCGCCACCAGGTGCTCGCGCGCTTCCACGTCGTGGGCCTCTACGACGACCTGCCGGGGTTCCCGCAGGGCGTCGACGTCGTCGTCCCCCTGCCCGCCTACACGGCGGCGACCGGACTGGACGACGCGACCTTCTTCCTGGCCAGGACCGCCGACCGCACGGCGGGCGGGCTCGATCGGGCCGTCCGCGCGCTGCGGGCCGGGCCGGGCGCCCGCGACCGCCTCGTCATCCAAACGACGGCGACCGCGCTGGACAGCGACCAGTCGAGCCTCACCGCGCTCAACGTCCGCGGGCTGGTGGCCCTCGACACCTTCTACACGCTGCTCATGAGCGCCGCGGCCGTGGGGATCTTCGTCTTCGGGCTGATGCTGCAGCGCCGGCGCGAGTACATCGCTCTGCGTGCCCAGGGTCTGCAGACCGGTGAGCTGCGCGCGCTGGTCGTGGGCGAGGCGGGCGTCGTGGCCGCAGGCGGAGTGGTCGCCGGGCTCGTGGTCGGCGTCGGCGTCGCGCACCTGATCGTCCACGTCCTGCGCCCCCTGTTCGTCCTGGCCCCGCCCGTCAGCGTCCCGGCCCCCGAGCTCGCCCTGCTCGCGGGGCTGGCCGCCGCCGCCGCGCTTCTCTGCGCGCTGGCCGCCACGACCATCCTGCGCCGGCTCAGCCCGAGCGAGATCCTGCGCGAGACGTGACCGGGTCCGCGCGCGCGGCGGCGATCAGGCCGCGGGCGCGTCGTCGGGGACGTCGACGCCGAGCGCGTCGCGCAGCACGGCCAGGCGCTCGGGGTCGGCCTCGACGGTCGCGCCGGCCGTGATGCGGGCCGAGTTCGGTGCGCGGTTCCAGTTGAGCAGCGCGAGGTCGAGTGCCTCGACGGGCACGCCGAGCTCGCGGACGAGGCGGCTCGTGCGGTGACGCAGCTCGGTCGGCTCGCCGATGCCGAATGCGCGCTTGGCGGCCACCACCGTGGGGTCCGACGGGTCGACCGTCAGCTGCAGCGAGGTCGGCCGCAGGTCCACGAGGCCCAGGTGGCTCACGACGGTCAGCAGCTCGTAGCGCGGGGCCCGGCCGAAGCCGGGCAGCGCGAGCCGCTCGAAGGCGCGCCCGATGCGCCGCGCCGGATCCCACGAGGGATCGCCCGCAAAGGCCGCCTCCTGGGACCCCGCGCGCTGGGCCCAGGCGCGGTAGGCGGCGATCGTGCGGGCGCCGCGCGCGGGGTCGTGGGCGGTGCGCGGGCCGAGGGCCACGCCATCCAAATGCGGCAGCTCGCCGCCGGCCCAGGGCACGTGGGCGGCGCGGATCCCCGCCCACGGATCCTCGTCCTCCCGCGGCGACAGGTAGGCGATGAGGAAGGCCAGCCACAGCCCCTCCTCGCGATCCTCGGCGGTCGCCGCCTCGCAGTAGAGGGCCGGCGGATCGGTCTCCAGCTGCTGCAGGCGGGTCGCCGAGAAGGCGAGCTCGTCGGCCAGGCGCGCGGCGTCGGCCGTAGCCCGGATCCCGGCCACCAGCTCGTGGCGATAGCCGTCGTCGGCCGCGCGCGCCATCCGCCGCACGCGCAGCTCGCCGCCGCGATGGCCACGCGCGCTGCTGCGAGCGCGCTGCTGCCCGGTGACCGTCCCGGGCCGCACGGCGGGCTGCCCGTCCGCGCTGCGTCGCGCGGGCTTGGCCGGCGCGAAGGTCGTCTTCTGCTGCTTGGAGCAGACCGGGCAGTTGGCCTCGAGGCGGCCGTGACGGCAGAAGGAGGGCACCGACCTGAGAGTCTAGGAGGCGCGCCGCGGCACCGGTTGGGGACGAACGTGCGCTGACCAGGCGCGGCCGTCACGTGCGCCGGTCGCCGGCCGGCATCGCGCCCTGCGCGTGCAGGGGCGGGCCCTCAGGGCCCTCGTCGGCCGGCTCGACGTTGCCGGCGTAGACCGGCTCGGGCTCGTCCCGTGAGCCGTCGAGCTCGTCGAGGTAGCGATGGACGACGCGCGCGCACTGGCGGCCCTCATTGATGGCCCACACGATCAGCGACTGCCCGCGGCGCGCGTCGCCGGCCGCGAAGACGCCGGGGACGGAGGTCGCGTAGGTGCCCGCTTTCACGTTGCCGCGCGGGTCGAGCTCGGCGCCGAGCTGCTCGACCACGCCCTCGTGCTGGGGGTGCAGGAAGCCCATGGCCAGCAGCACGAGCTGCGCCTCGAGCTCGCGCTCGGTGCCGGGCACGGGCTTGAAGGGCGGCGCGGGCTCGGCCTGCGCGACGCGCAGCGCGCGGACGCGGCCGTCTCCGTCACTCTCGAAGGCGGTGGTCACGACCCGGTAGTCCTGCTCGCCGTTGCCGAGCGCGAGCACCTCCTCCATCGCGTAGGACAAGCGGTACTTGGCCGGCCACAGCGGCCATGGCGTGCGGTCGTCGGCCCGGTGATCGGGGGGCTTGGGCAGCAGCTCGAGCTGGACGACCGCGGTCGCGCCCTCGCGGATCGAGTTGCCCACGCAGTCGGCGCCGGTGTCGCCGCCGCCGATCACGACCACGCGCTTGCCGGCCGCCGAGATCGGGGTGCCCGCCTCGCCGCCGGCCGCCACCCAGCGGTTGCGCACGTAGAGGTACTCCATCGCGAAGTGCACGCCGCCCAGCTCGCGGCCGGGCACCGGGAGGTCGCGCGGCACGCGCGAGCCGATCGCCAGGACGACGGCGTCGAACTGCGCGCGCAGCTCGTCGGCCATGAGGTCGTTGCCCACGTCGACGCCCAGCCGCAGCTCGACGCCCTCGGCCACGAGCTGCGCGACGCGGCGCTCGACCACACGCTTCTCGATCTTGAAGTCCGGGACGCCGAAGCGCATGAGCCCGCCCGCGGCCTCGTCGCGCTCGAAGAGCACGACGCGATGCCCGGCCCGGCGCAGCTGCTGGGCGGCGGCCATCCCCGCCGGGCCCGAGCCGACGACGGCCACGCTGCGCCCGGTCTCGCGCGCCGGCGGGCGCGGGACCACCCAGCCCTCCTCCCAGGCCCGGTCGACGATCGCGTTCTCGATCTGCTTGATGGTGACGGCCTCGCCCTCGCGGATCTCGAGCGTGCACGAGGCCTCGCACGGCGCCGGGCACAGGCGTCCGGTGAACTCCGGGAAGTTGTTCGTCGCGTGCAGCTGGACGATCGCCTCGCGCCAGCGCCGCTGGTAGACGAGGTCGTTCCAGTCCGGGATCAGGTTCCCGAGCGGGCAGCCGTTGTGGCAGAAGGGCACGCCGCACTCCATGCAGCGCGCGCCCTGGGCGCTGAGCTCCTCGTCGGGCCGGCGCACCAGGAACTCGTGGTAGGGGCGCTCGCGCACGCGCCGCACCGGGTCCTCGTACGGGACGCCGTGCCGGGTGATGTCGAGGAAGCCGCCGAGCTTCCCCATCTACTCGTCCTCGCTCTCGCGGCCGACGTGCGGCGCGCCGACCACGTCGACCGCCTCCTCCTCGAACTCGTGCGCGGGCGCCGCGGCCGCCGTCGCCGCCTCCTGGCGCGCGAGCTCGGCCAGCACGCGCTTGTAGTCGCTCGGGAAGACCTTCACGAAGGACGACAGCAGCGCCTCGAACTCGCCGAGCACGCGCCGGCCGACCGGCGAGTCCGTGCGGCCCACGTGCTCGGCGACGAGGTCGCGCACCTCGATCGCGTCGGCCTCGTCGAGCGCCTCGAGCTGGTCGAGCATCGCCGGGTTGACGCGCTCGCGGAACGTGCCGTCCTCGTCGAGGACGAAGGCCAGCCCGCCGCTCATGCCGGCCGCGAAGTTGCGCCCGGTCCGCCCCAGGACGACCACCCGTCCGCCCGTCATGTACTCACAGCCGTGGTCGCCCACGCCCTCGACGACCGCGCTCGCCCCCGAGTTGCGGACCGCGAAGCGCTCGCCGGCACGGCCGCGGAAGAACGCGCGGCCGCTCGTCGCCCCGTACAGGACGGTATTGCCGATGATGACGTTGTCCTCGGCGCGGAAGGTCACGCCGTCGGGCGGGCTGACGGCCAGCACGCCGCCCGAGAGGCCCTTGCCCGTGTAGTCGTTGGCGTCGCCGCGCAGCGAGAAGGTCACCCCGGGGGCCAGCCAGCCGCCGAAGCTCTGCCCCGCCGACCCGCGCAGGTGGACCTCGATCGTGTCCTCCGGAAGCCCCTCGGCGCCGCGCGCCGCGGCGATGTGGCTGGAGAGGATGCCGCCGACGCAGCGATTGACGTTGCGCACCGGCGTCTCGATGCGCACCGGCGCACCGGTTTCGATCGCGGGGCGCGCCTGCTCGAGCAGCCGCCAGTCCAGCGCGTTCTCGAGGACGGGCGGCGGGTCGGCGATCCGCCGCAGCGGGGCGCCGTCGGGCAGCTGCGGGCGGTGCAGCAGCCCGGTGAGGTCGACGCCGCGCGCCTTCCAGTGCTCGATCGCCTCGTCGACGCGCAGCAGGTCGCCGCGCCCGATGAGCTCGTCCATCGCGCGTACGCCGAGGGCGGCCATGATCTCCCGGACCTCCTCCGCTACGAAGAAGAAGAAGTTGACGACGTGCTCGGGCGCGCCCTGGAAGCGCCTGCGCAGCTCGGGATCCTGGGTGGCGATGCCGACGGGGCAGGTGTTCAGGTGGCAGGCGCGCATCATGATGCAGCCCGTCGCGATCAGCGGCGCGGTGGAGAAGCCGAACTCGTCGGCCCCGAGCATCGCGGCGATCGCCACATCGCGCCCGGTCTTCAGCTGGCCGTCGGTCTGCACCCTGATCCGCGAGCGCAGGTCGTTGCGCAGCAGCGTCTGCTGGGTCTCGGCCAGCCCGATCTCCCACGGCACGCCGGCGGCCTGGATCGAGCTCAGCGGCGAGGCGCCGGTCCCGCCGTCGTGTCCGGAGATGAGCACGTGGTCGGCGTTGGCCTTGGCCACGCCCGCGGCCACCGTGCCCACCCCGACCTCGGCCACCAGCTTCACCGAGACCGACGCCGACGGGTTGGAGCAGCGCAGATCGTAGATCAGCTGCTTGAGGTCCTCGATCGAGTAGATGTCGTGGTGCGGCGGCGGCGAGATCAGCCCCACGCCCGGGGTCGTGTGCCGCACCCAGCCGATGTACTTGTCGACCTTGTGCCCCGGCAGCTGGCCGCCCTCGCCGGGCTTGGCGCCCTGGGCCATCTTGATCTGCAGCTGGTCGGCGTTGACCAGGTAATGGATGGTGACGCCGAAGCGCCCCGAGGCGACCTGCTTGATCGCCGAGCGCTTCCAGTCGCCGCCGTCCGCCGGCCGGGGGAAGCGGCGCGGGTCCTCCCCGCCCTCGCCGGTGTTCGACCGCCCGCCCAGGCGGTTCATGGCGATGGCCAGGGTCTCGTGGGCCTCGGTGGAGATCGAGCCCAGGGACATCGCGCCGGTCGCGAAGCGCTTGACGATCTCCTTCGCCGGCTCCACCTCGTCCAGCGCCACCGGCTCGCGATCGGTGCGGAACCCGAGCAGCCCGCGCAGCGTCGCCCGGCGCGCGGCGTCCTCGTTGACCAGGCGCGAGTACTCGCGGTACTTCTGCTGCGCGTTCCCGTCGACCGAGCGGACCGCGTGCTGCAGCAGCGCGATCGTCTCGGGGTTCCACATGTGGTGCTCGCCGTCGCGCCGCCAGGCGTACACGCCGCCGACCGGCAGCAGGTCCTCGGGGGCACCCTGCGGCCAGGCCTGCAGGTGGCGCTCGAGCGTCTCCCGGGCCAGCACGTCGAGGCCGATGCCGCCGATCCGCGAGGCCGTCCCCGTGAAGTGGCGCTCCACGAGGTCGCGCTCCAGGCCCACCGCCTCGAAGATCTGCGCCCCGCAGTAGGACTGCACGGTCGAGATGCCCATCTTGGAGATCGTCTTCAACAGGCCCTTGCCGAGCGCCTTGACGACCTTGCGCTCGGCCGCCTCGGGGTCGGTCGCACCCGGGATGCGCCCGTCGGCGACGAGCGCGTCGACCGTGTCGAGCAGCACGTAGGGATTGACGGCGCTGACGCCGTAGCCGATGAGCGTCGCGAAGTGGTGCACCTCGCGCGGCTCGCCGGACTCCAGCACGACCCCGGCGCGCAGGCGCTCGCCGCAGCGCACCAGGTGGTGATGGACGGCCGCGACGGCCAGCAGCGAGGGCACGCCGACACGGTCGCGCTCGACCGCGCGGTCGCTGAGGATGAGGATGTTCACGTCGCCGGCGACGGCGTCGGTGGCCTCGTCGCAGATCTCGGCGATCCGTCGCTGCAGCCCCTGCGGCCCGTGTGCGACCGGCCACGTGATGTCGATCGTATGCGCGCAGAACACGTCGCTGGACACCGCCCGCAGCGTCTCGAGCTCCTGGTTGCGCAGGATCGGCTGGTCCATGACCAGCTGGTGGGCGTGCTCCGGGGTCTCGTCGAGCAGGTTGCGCTCGCGTCCCACCCCCGTGCCCAGCGACATCACGAGCTCCTCGCGGATCGGGTCGATCGGCGGGTTGGTGACCTGCGCGAAGAGCTGCTTGAAGTAGTTGAACAGCGGCGGCTCGCGGTCGGACAGCACGGCCAGCGCGGCGTCGTTGCCCATCGAGCCGATCGGCTCCTCCCCCTTGGCCGCCATCGGCGCGATCAGGACCTTCAGGTCCTCCTGCGTGTAGCCGAAGGCCAGCTGGCGCTGGTGCAGCGGCAGCTCGGCGTGGTGCTGGGCGGGAGCCGGCTCGAGGTCGTTGAAATGGACGACGTTGCGCGCGTGCCAGTCGGCGTAGGGCCTCTGGGTGGAGACCTGGTGCTTGACCTCCTCGTCCTCGACGATCCGGCCCCGGTCGAGGTCGACCAGGAACAGCTTGCCGGGCGCCAGGCGGCCCTTGCGCTTGACGTTCTCGGGGGCCACCTCGAGCATCCCGGTCTCCGAGCCGAGGATCACGTAGCCGTCCTTGGTCTCCAGCCAGCGGCCGGGGCGCAGCCCGTTGCGGTCAAGCGTAGCGCCGACGACGCGCCCGTTCGTGAAGGCCACCGCGGCGGGGCCGTCCCAGGGCTCCATCAGGCACGAGTGGAAGGCGTAGAAGCCCTTGAGCTCGTCCGACAGGTC
>Ga0136846_1243894_pt1 | contig 10257 bp, 12 predicted proteins | sample HopSoiMetagenom2_FD_96841 | JGI IMG/M metagenome (GOLD analysis project Ga0136846, IMG submission 96841) | Grasslands soil microbial communities from Hopland, California, USA - 2 Assembly 2016 (version 4) | ecosystem: Environmental > Terrestrial > Soil > Grasslands | place: USA: Hopland... | reverse complement strand
CTCAACCGTCTCGCCATAGGCATGCCCGGCATTCAGCGCCGCAATGTTGGCCTCTGCGAGCTCGGGCGCCTTGGCGAACTTGGTGTTGAGCCAGTCGACGATCGGCTGCCGGTCGCGGTCGAACATCCAGAGCGCGAGCCCCAGCGTCCACATGTTCTTGCAGCGCAGCGCCTCCTTGTTGCCGAGGCCGAAGGGCTTCACGGCATCGAGGGTGAGCTGCGAGATATTGAAGTGCACGACCTGCCACTTGGCGAGGCTGCCGTCCTCCAGCGGGCTCTGCTCGTAACCGGCCTTGGCAAGGTTGCGCGCCGTGAACTCGCCTTCGTCGGCGATGATCAGCCCGCCTTCCCTCAGCTGTTCGGCGTTCACCTTCAGCGCCGCGGGGTTCATCGCGATGAGCACGTCGGGCTGGTCGCCGGCGGTGTCGATCGCGGTCGAACCGAAATTGATCTGGAAGGCGCTGACGCCGAACGTCGTGCCCTGAGGCGCCCGGATTTCCGCCGGGAAATCGGGGAATGTCGCGAGGTCGTTGCCCGCGAGCGCGGTCGAGAGCGTGAACTGGCCGCCGGTCAGCTGCATGCCGTCGCCGGAATCGCCGGCAAAGCGGACGACGACGGCTTCCTGCGGCGGATGGGCCGTCGCTTCCTTGTCGGTGAGGAGATGGGTGGCGGTGGCCACGAGAGACGAGTCCTTCAAATACGCGCGAGATTTGGGGCGCTACTTTAGGACCGTGCGGTCTTTCGCGCCACCTTTTCGTCGGCGCGAAGCCCGCTAGAGTGGGCTTCGGGGGAATCATCATGATCTTGCGCAGGCTCACTGCGAACCTGAAGGCGCAGAACTGGACCGCGATCGCGATCGAATTCCTCATCGTGGTGCTCGGCGTTTTTGTCGGCACGCAGGTGTCCAATTGGAACGATGAGCGGAAGCAAAAAGCTGAAACGGCCCATGTCCTTCGCGGCTTGCGGCCAGAGCTTCGCAACCTGATCGCCAACTTTGACTCCCTGCGGGCTTATTACGCGGTGACCAGGAGCTATTCTCGCACTGCGTTCGCGGGTTGGAGCGGCGACCCGAATGTCAGCGACCGTGACTTCGTAATTGCCGCTTACCAAGCGAGCCAGAACACTTTCACCGGCGTCGAGAACAATAGCTGGTCAGAGATTTTCGGGGCCGACCGACTGCGTGACGTCAAGGACCAGGATCTGCACGACGAACTATCGATCCTGATGACGACCGACTTCACGACTTACGAGAAGGAGCTGTTCACCGCTTATCGGCAGGACGTTCGCAAGGTCATCCCCGAAGACGTGCAGGACGCCATCAGGTCGAAATGCGGCGACCGGCGCATTGGGCATCTCGGCTATGTGGCGCTTCCTCCGACATGCCAGATCGACTTGCGGTCCGACCAATGGACGAACGCCGCCGAGGCGTTGCACGACCATCCGGAACTGGTTGGAGAGATGCGCTGGCATTTCGCTGCCGTCGCCACCTACATCGACAATATCTCCAGCCTGGAAGGCATGGCGAAGCGCATCGTCGCGCGTATCGATGCCGGGAAAGAATGAAGCAGGAGCCGAGCGAGTGATCTTCAAGCGGGCAGTCGCGAAGCTGCGGGCGCAGGACTGGACAGCGATTAGCATCGAGCTCGCCATTGTCGTGCTCGGCGTGTTCATCGGCACTTGGGTCGCCAACTGGAACCAGCAGCGGCAGGCGCAGAACCAGGCACGCCAGATGCTTCTGCAGCTTCCGCCTGAACTTACCCAACTTGAAGCCTTATCGGTGGCCGCCCGACGATATTATTCGGTAACGGATCGATATACGAACCTTGCTCTGGCCGGCTGGCGGAACGACCCTCGCGTCAGCGACAACGACTTCGTCATCGCTGCTTATCAGGCCAGCCAGATTTATGGGTTCAACAATAATGGGGCGAGCTGGGCACTCGTGTTCGGCGCCAACGACCTACGCAACATTCCTGACGCACGAGCTCGCCAAGCCCTCACTCGGCTGATGACCTTCGACTACAGCACCATCGGGCTGGGGTCGGTGAAGACTCCCTATCGCGACCAAGTCAGGGAGGTCATTCCGGATTCTATCCAGCAGCAGATCCGCAAGAGCTGCGGAGATGTCATTGCGGATAGCAGGGGAACTGTGATCCTTCCGCCAACATGCTCGATCCAGATCGATCCGGCGCTAGCGGCGACGACTGCCGCAGACCTGCGCCGGCACAAGGAGCTTGTTCCGATGCTTAATCAGCATCGTTCCTCGGTCTCAACCTTTCTCACCAACCTGTTGCTCTTCGACACGCAGAAGAAGGCTCTCGCCGACCGCATCAGCGAACTGGATCGCTAGCCGGACGCCCGGCGTTGGGTTAGTCGAAGTTCATGGCGACTGGTGAAAACGGATACCGCCGCGGGGTCGGCGTGATGCTCCTCAATCGCGAGAGAAAGGCGTTTGTCGGCGCTCGGATCGATAACACCGACGAGGCGTGGCAGATGCCGCAGGGTGGTATGGACGAGGGCGAAGAGCCTTGGGACACCGCGTTGCGCGAGCTGGAGGAAGAGACCGGCGTCGCTCCGCACCTCGTCGAGAAGATCAGCGAGTGCCCGGAGCGACTGAAGTATGACCTGCCCGAGGAAATGCGGTCACGGCTGTGGGGCGGCAAATGGAAGGGTCAGGACCAGGACTGGTTCCTGGCGCGCTTCTTAGGCACCGACGCCGACGTGAACATCGCCACTTCGCATCCTGAGTTCCGCGAGTGGAAGTGGATCGATCCTCAGCAGCTTCCCGACCTGATCGTGCCGTTCAAGCGCGAGCTTTACCGGCAGCTGCTTCGGGAGTTTGCCGACTATCTGTGAGTGGCGGTGTAGTAGCCGATGCCGCCGCCGACCAGCGCGCCGAGGATTGGGCCGATGAACGGCAGTGGGATCGCGATTAGCGCGCCGATGCCGGCGGCGATGGCGGTGCGCTTGGCGACTGGGTTCTCGAGCATGTCTGCGACTCCTGTCGTGCTGTCTTATTGCACTAATACAGTTGGGAGTCCAGTTTCGCGATTGCAAGGGTGCGCCTAGAAGAATTGCGACCAGGGAGGGGCGTATGAAGTTCAGGCTACTCGCGGCGGCAGCCGCTGTGTTCATTGGAGCGGGTGCCGCCGCAGCGCCCGTCCTCGCTCCGCCCCCGACACTTGGGCCTGATGTCCAGCCGTTCGTGAAGGTTCAGTCCGGCCGGATTGCGATCAGCCATGTGCGGGTGATCGACGGAACGGGGGCTGCCGCGGTCGAGGACCAGACGATCCTGATCGACGGCGCGAAGATCGCCGCGGTGCAGCCGGCCGGCTCGCCTGTCTCGGCGGACTATCGGGTGATCGACGGCACCGGTGAAACGGTCATTCCCGGTCTGGTCGGGATGCACAATCACCTGTTCTACCTGCAGCGCCCGAACCTCGACGCCGCCGGGCATTTCGAGCAGCCGATCATCATCCCGCAAATGACCTTCAGCGCGCCGCGGCTTTATCTCGCCAATGGCGTGACGACGATGCGCACGACCGGCAGCGTCGAAACCTACACCGACCTTGCCCTGAAGCGGGAGATCGATGCCGGGCGCCTAGTGGGGCCGCATCTCGATGTGACCGGTCCCTATCTGGAGGGCGCTGGCGCCTTCTTCATCCAGAACCATGTGATCACGTCGCCGGACGACGCGCGCAAGGAGGTCGCTTTCTGGGCCGACCAGGGCGTCAACAGCTTCAAGGCGTACATGAACATCTCGCGCGCGGAGCTCGGCGCCGCGATCAAGGAGGCCCACCGGCGCGGGCTGAAGGTGACCGGCCATTTATGCTCGGTGACGTATCCTGAAGCCGTGGCGCTCGGCATCGACAATCTCGAACACGGCTTCTTCGTCAATACCCAGCTCGACCCAGGCAAGCAGCCGGACAAATGCCCCGACACGGCGGGCGACCCGACGATCACTGCCATGACTCCCGGCAGCCCGGAGGCGACCGCGTTGATCAAGCTGCTGGTCGACCATCATGTCGCGATCACCTCGACCCTGCCGGTGTTCGAGCAGAGCGTCCCGCTTCATTCGCCCCTCCAGGCGCGCCAAATGGATGTGCTGTCACCGCAGGCGAAAGAATCGTACCTCTACTCGCGCAACCGCGTGAACAGCCGGGCCGGAACTCCAGCCGGCGCTGCCGAGGCCTTGATGTACAAGAACGACCTTGGCCTGGAGCGGCAATTCGTCGCGGCGGGTGGGTTGCTGATTGCGGGGCCCGACCCGACCGGCAACGGCGGGACCATCCCCGGCTTCGCCGACCAGCGTGAGGTCGAGTTGCTGGTCGAGGCCGGCTTCAAGCCCGTCGAAGCAATCCGCATCGCGACGTTGAACGGCGCGACCTATCTCGGACTTGCCGACCGCATCGGCTCGATCGCTCCGGGCAAGAATGCCGATCTGGTCCTGATCCGCGGCAACCCGGCGGCGAACATCGCCGACATCGAAAAGGTCGAGACGGTGTTCAAGGACGGCGTGGGTTACGACACCGAGAAACTGCTCGACAGCGTCAAAGGCCGCTTCGGCCAATATTGACGGTCGGCAGCGCCGAAACGGCCGCCGGTCGAAACGGCATTGGCTACGTAGCGCGAAGGTCTAAGCCCTGCCCGTTCGTCACGCACGGAGGGCACCCATGCGCTATCTCGCTTCTTTTCTTTTCCTTACCGCGCTCGCGACTCCGGTCGCTGCCGCGCCCATCTCTAAGGTCATTGCGGCCGCCGTCGCCGATCCGGCGCGGTCGCCCGAGGCCCGCGCCGCCGATGAGACCCGCAAGCCCGCCGAGACGCTCGCTTTCTCAGGCGTGAAGCCGGGCATGATCGTCGGCGAATTCTATCCCGGCGGCGGCTATTTCACGCGGATGATCAGCGACGTCGTCGGGCCCAAGGGCCACGTCTACGGTGTCGAGAACGCGAAATGGAAAAGCGCGGTTGCCGAGAACCAGAAGCTCGCGGCTCAGCTTTCCAACGTCACGATGGACTCAGGCGCGTTCGGCAAGGTCGACTTCCCGAAACCGCTCGACCTCGCCTGGGTCACGCAGAATTATCACGACCTCAAGATCGCCGAATATGGCGTGGTCGACACGGTCGCGTTCGACAAGGCGGTGTTCAAGGCGCTGAAGCCCGGCGGGACCTTCTTCATTCTCGACCACCAGGGGCCGCCGGGAATGACCGACTCCGACATCGCCAAGATGCACCGCATCAACCGCGACGTGGTGGTGAAGGAAGTGACCTCGGCCGGGTTCAAGCTGGTCGCGGAGGGCAAGTTCCTGCGCCGCCCGGGCGACGATCATACGCTTTCGATCTTCGACAAGAAGATTCAGGGGCATACCGACCAATATGCGCTGAAGTTCGTGAAGCCGCGGCGGTAGCTAACCCCTCACTCGCTTGAACACGGGCATCTTCACCTTGAAGACCTGCAGCACGTTGCCGTCCTGATCGCGGGTTTCGTTGCGCATGGTGACGATCGCCATGTCCGGCTTCGAGCGCGACGGGCGGATGTCGGCGATTTCGCTGAAGACCTGAAGCGCCATCCCGGGGCGTGTGGGTTTGGGCCAGGCTAGTTCGAGCTCCGCGCCGACGAGGCCATCAGCCAGGGGGACAGTGTCCACCAGCATCCGCATGGTGAGGGCCGCGGTGAGCCGCTGGCGGCGAGACCCTTGAAGAGCGAATTCTTCGCGGCTTGTTCGTCGAGGTGGAATGGCTGCGGATCGTACTCGGCAGCGAAGGCCTTGATCTGCTCGGCGTCCAGCGTGCGGGCCTCGCTGACCCAGCTCTGCCCGACGTGTAGGTCTTCGAGATAGAGCCGTTCGGTCATCGCGAAACCGGAGAACCACGGGCCGCTACTGTCAAGAGTCGGCGCATTCATTTGCCTTGAGGCAGTGATTTGCGTCAGGATGCGCGGAGCGAACGCTTCGTGGGGGGCCACCGGTGGGGCTGCGAACCAAATTCAACTTGTTGCTGCTCGTCGTCGCAATCGTCGGTGTGGGTCTGTTCTCGCTGGCTGCCGAGCCCTTGGTCGACGCGGTCGCGCGCGAGGAGATGCTGCAAAGCTCACGAATCATGATGGAGAGCGCGGCGGGCGCGCGGAAGTACACGTCAGAGCAGATCGCGCCGGTGCTGAAGCCGCTGATCGGCGAGAAATTCTATCCGCAATCGGTGTCAGCCTACGCCGCCAAGCGGAACTTCGACGTCATCCATGCCAAGTTCGCGGATTACAGCTATCGCGAGGCGGCGCTGAACCCGACCAACCCATCGGATCGGGCGACCGATTGGGAAGCGGACATCATCAATGACTTCCGCTCACATCCCGAAAAGGATGAAACATCAGTCGTGCGTGCGACCGCGACAGGACCGATGCTGGAGCTGGCTCGGCCGCTGACCAACAAGCCGGCCTGCATGGAATGCCACAGCACCGCGGACGCCGCGCCGGCATCGATGGTCGCGCTTTATGGCCGGGACAATGGCTTCGGCTGGAAGCCGGGCGAAATCATTGGCGCCCAGATCGTGTCGGTGCCGATGGCGGCCTCGGCGGTGCGGGTGAGCCACATCCGGAGCCTGTTCGTGATCCCGTTCCTGCTGTTCATGGCGCTGCTGTTTATTTCGGTGAATGTGCTGCTGAACTTCGTGGTGGTGCGGCCCATCGAGCAGATTGCCAAGACTGCCGAAGCAATCAGCCTTGGCGAGCTGAAAACGCCCGAATACCACTACACGAAGAAGGACCAGATCGGTCGGCTGTCGGCCTCTTTCAACCGGATGCACCGCAGCCTTGCGCAGGCGCTCAAGATGCTCGGCGAGGATTGAGCGTGAGCGAAGAAACGGCGAGCGGGCGGTACTTCCTCAGCTACTCGCGGAGCGACGAAGAGACTGCGCTTCGCTTGGCGAAGGATCTCCGCGCTGACGGCGTGGCCATGTGGGTCGACCAGCTCGACATCCGGCCAAGCGAACATTGGGACCGGGCGATCGAGCGGGCGGTGCAGGATTGTCGCGGACTGGTTGTGGTGCTGTCGCCGCGTTCGATCGCGTCGAACAATGTCGCCGACGAGATCAGCTTCGCGATCGACAGCGGCAAGAGCGTCCTGCCGGTAATGATCGAGCGCTGCGCCCTGCCCCTGCGGCTGACACGGATGCAGATGATCGACGCGACGCGCGATTACGACCGGGCGCTCCAGCAATGTCTCAAGGAGATCGCAAGGCGCGACGGCCGCGAAGCCGAAGCTTTCCCCGCGGAGCCAGAGCGAGGGCCGCTCGACCCGGCCGGGATCTCACTCGTCAAGCAGCGGCTGGCGCCGATCCTTGGGCCCATCGCCGGCAAGATGGTCGACCAGGCGGCCGCCCGAGCCGGATCGATGGAGGATTGCTACCAGGCACTGTCGCGGCACATCGATGACCCGGCCGAGCGCGAACAGTTCCTGAAGCTCGGTTGCCCGGACGGCAACGAGGCGCCGAAGCTGGCCCGACCGCCGCGAAAGGAGGCCCCGAACGCTCAGATCCCGGCGGCCGAGCTGGAGTCGATCGCCAAATCGCTGACCAATTACCTCGGGCCGATCGCACCCGTGATCGTGAAGCGTGAGGCGCAGAAGGCAGCGTCGGTGCAGGAGCTACGCGAGCAACTGGCCGCGATGATCACCGACGAAGTGGAACGCGCCGACTTCCTTCGCTAATCAGCGGCGATGGCCGACATCGATGCTCTCAACCAGGATTTCCGCAAGTACGACCAGGTGGCGAAGACGCACACCTATCGGCTCGCGGAGAGCGCGGCCGATGAGTTCGATGAGGTTTATGAGATCGCGACGCTCGACCTCGCCCCGTTCCTTCACGGCGGCGAGGCGGAGAAGCGCGAATTCGCTAATGCCTTCACGGCCGCGCTCGAGGAAATCGGCTTTGCGGTCCTGACCGGACATGGCGTCGATCCGGCCCTCTATGATGACATTCACGATGGCGTAATCGAGCTATTTGAGACGACTCCGATGGCCGAGAAGATGCGGTTCCGGGCGAACCGCTTCGGGTCGGTGAACCAGGGTTATTTCCCGATCGAGGAGACCAGCGACATCCACCCCGACCTGGTTGAGGGCTGGGTATGGTGCCGTCGAGCGTTCGATATTCCGCAGGAGCGAACCGAACCATTCGAGGCCGAGGCGTTTTGGCCGCGCTCGGAATATGAGGCGCGTTTTCGCAAGCTCGTTGAGGCCCACGAGGCACTGTTTAAGCCGCTGACGCAGGCGATGTTCATGGGGCTTGGCGTCGACCCTCACCTGTTCGACGAGAAGCTGACGCGCACCAACTTCGGGATGCGGCTCAATTACTATCCGGCGATGAGCGAGGAGCAGGAGCAGTCCGGAGCGGGTCGATTGCTAGGGCATGAGGACGTGGACCTGTTCACGATCCTGCCGGCGTCGAAGGTGGACGGGCTGCAGGTTTGGAACCATCGCTCCGGAAAGTGGGTGCGGATGAAGGCTCCGCCGGGGTCGATCATCATCAACACCGGCGATTACATGCAGCGCATCACCAATGACCGGCTGCCGTCGACGACGCACCGGGTCGGCAAGCCGAGCGACGGGTCGCACGTCAACCAGCCGCGGGTGTCGTTCCCGATCGCGGTCTACGTCTGGGAAGACGAGCTGCTGGAGGTGCTGCCCGGACTCGGCACACCGAAGTACGAGCCGGTGAAGGCGATCGCCTTTCACACACGCAGCACGTCGAAATTCTACGGCGACGAATACGCCGTAGAATAGTTATTTCCGCCGCGGCTTGGCGCTGGATTTTGCGGACTCATTGATTTCCTCGAGGCTGCGGCGGCCGATTTCGAGCGCCATCTGCCACAGGGCGTTGCCGCGCTCCGCGCCCTTCTTGCTCAGCTTCTCGAGTTCATCGCCGGCGTCCGCTGCGAGGCGTTGCGCCTTGCGCGAATCCTTGAGCGCGGCCGCCGTCGCAACGAGCGCCGCCGCGACAACCTCGCCAACCAGCGGGTTCTTGCTCCACTCCTTGACCTTCTTGGTCGCGGCCTTGGCCGGCTTCGAGGAAAGCAGGGCCGAGATATCGCTCTTGTTCTTGCCCTTCTTGTTCTTCTTCCCGGACTTCTTTTCTTTCTTCTTTTCCTTGGCCACGCGCTGCTCCTCATGAAGTGACTCGGCCGAGCCGTCATATCTCTGTAACACACTTCTGTTTCAGATTGACGACATGAATAGTTGCGCTGGAACGGTCGCTTCTGCCATCGGCGACGAGATCGAGAGCCCGATGGACGCCATCACCGAAAAGGCCGCGAGCAAACTTAAGGCGGAGTCCGCTGCGCCCGAGCCGCGCTACTTCAATCGCGAGCTGAGCTGGCTGGCGTTCAACCGACGGGTGCTGGAAGAAGCGTCCAACCTCAGGCATCCGCTGCTGGAGCGGGTCCGGTTCCTGTCCATCTCGGCCAACAACCTCGACGAATTTTTCATGGTCCGTGTCGCCGGACTGAAGGCGCATCAGGCACTGGGTGTCGAGGAGCTGTCGGACGATGGGCTGACGGTCGCCCAGCAACTGACCGCCATTACCGCCGAGGCGGATCGGCTCGTGACCAGTCAACACGAGGTATGGGCTGAACTCCAGAGCCTGCTCGACCTTTCGGGAATGCACGTGATCGCCGGGGACGAACCGCTCGATCCCGAAGCGGAGGCGTGGCTAGACCAGCAGTTCCGCGAGCAGATCTTTCCGGTGCTGACGCCCCAGGCGATCGACCCGGCGCACCCCTTCCCGTTCATCCCGAACAAGGGGCTAAGCCTGATCTTCGAACTGAAGAAGGGAAAGACAAGCGTCCGTGAGCTGATCATGGCGCCGTCGACGCTGCCGCGCTTCATTCGCCTGCCCGGCGATAGCGGACGCTACATCGCGCTTGAGGATTTGATCCGGCGCAAGACCGATTACCTCTTTCCGAAATACGAAGTGCTTCGCGGGGGCGCGTTCCGGATCATCCGCGACAGCGACATCGAGGTCGAGGAAGAGGCGGAAGACCTCGTGCGGTTCTTCCGCACCGCGATCAAGCGGCGGCGGCGCGGCAAGGTCGTCAGGCTCGAGCTTGAGCCGGGGATGCCCGATAGCCTGATCGACGAGGTCCAGGACGGCCTGAACGCGCACAACGCGATCACGTCCGAGACTCGCGGCTTCCTCGGCATGAACGACCTGTCGCAGCTGGTCGACGAGGACCGGCCCGACCTGAAGTTCACAGCCTTCAACCCGCGCTTCCCGG
>Ga0136846_1236409_pt1 | contig 10257 bp, 10 predicted proteins | sample HopSoiMetagenom2_FD_96841 | JGI IMG/M metagenome (GOLD analysis project Ga0136846, IMG submission 96841) | Grasslands soil microbial communities from Hopland, California, USA - 2 Assembly 2016 (version 4) | ecosystem: Environmental > Terrestrial > Soil > Grasslands | place: USA: Hopland... | reverse complement strand
TGGCACAAAAGGGGTTAGTATTTCCAGAAAAAAGGAAATTCAGGGCAATTGGAAAGGTGAAATTCCTTATTTTTGCTGCCCCAAAAGGGAAATATTCCTCCTTAGCTCAGTTGGTTAGAGCATCTGACTGTTAATCAGAGGGTCGTTGGTTCAAGTCCAACAGGGGGAGCTGATAAAATCGCTTTAAAGGCTGGTCGTAAGACTGGCTTTTGTTTTTTAGATAGTTCGTGAAATCAGATATGGCTTCCTCGAATCTTCTATTGAAATTCTAAACCAGAGAGGATATCAATTAACAATACCAGATAAAGAACGATTGGAAAAATTATAAATATGATTCGAAAAATCTTGTTTTCCTGGCATTTTGCATATCGAAAGCTAAAGTAAAAACCCCTTATATACCAAGTTATCCGCAGGGGATATAAAATTCCCTATGTATAACTATCTACCTGCCCGTAAATCTTTTTAAATGCACATTTTTTCAAAGTAATTTGAGTTCGTTCAAATTGTATTTAGTGTATAAAATACATTTAATACATTCGGGAAACGAAACCCAAACGCTTTTCACGATGAGAACGATTACCCCAATAATGTTAAAATCTGAAGGGATCATTTAGTAGTAGTTTCCAGATAAGTTAAAATGGTTTTTGAATTTTAAAATAAAATAAGATGCATCTAAAACGTTCTGCTATTGCTTTAGCTATTATGTTATTGAGTGGAATTGGCTACACGCAGGCCCAGACCGCTCCATTGGAAGATTTTAAACCGTCTTCCTTTAACCAACCATTCCAGCAATATCCACAGGTAAATTCCCAGGGATATGCGAGGTTTAGAATATATGCGCCAAATGCTGATAGTGTTCGGGTAAGTCTTGGTCTTGGGGGCCAGGGAGGAACAAAATTAACCAAAGCGGATAGTGGTTATTTTATTGGCACCACCGCCGGGCCAATGGATGAAGGTTTCCATTATTATCACGTTAACGTTGATGGCGCAACCTTTAATGATCCCGGAACAGGATTTTTCTATGGATCACAACGTTGGGAGAGCGGTATTGAAATACCTGCAAAAGACCAGGATTTTTATGCATTGAAAGATGTACCGCACGGAAATATGCAACAGATATTATTTCCTTCAAAAAGCACTAACACATCACGTGCCGCATTTGTTTACACTCCTCCGGGTTACGAGGATGGCAAAACAAAATACCCGGTATTATACCTGCAACACGGTTGGGGTGAAAATGAAACTACGTGGGGTATTCAAGGCAAAGCAAATCTTATTATGGATAATATGATTGCAGAAGGTAGAATAAAACCATTTATTGTTGTAATGACCTATGGTATGACCAATACTGGTAGCAGACCGGGAGGTAATCGCCCTCGTCCTGCTACTAATAATGCTCCGCCTGATACAACACGTCGTGCAGGAGGCCCTTCGGGGGGTCCTGGTGGCTTTGGCGGCAATATTGCTGCTACCAATGGCTTCCAGGCTGTTTTGCTTGATGAGTTAATACCCTATGTTGATGCGCATTTCCGTACAATTGCTAAAAGAGATGGCCGGGCAATGGCAGGTCTTTCTATGGGTGGTGCGGAAACAAAAGGAATAACATTAGCTAAACCAGAAGTTTTTGGATACTGGGGATTATTAAGCGGGGGTAACTATACTCCTGCAGACCTGGAAGGTAAAATGAAGCCGAAGTTTATGTTCATTAGCTACGGTAGCAAGGAAGCAAACGGAGCTAATGCTCTTCCAAAAGTTGAAGCTGATCTAAAAGCAGCTGGCTATAATGTTACTACTTATGTTTCTCCGGGTACAGCACACGAGTTTCAATCATGGCGCCGTAGCCTGTATCAAATGGCTCCGCAGCTGTTCAAATAGAATCTAGGAATAAAATTGATGGGCAAACAGGATAAAGTATAAATAAAAAAAATAAGTTCTGTTATTCAAATAGGAATTTGAAATTTGGTATGCCTTGCTGTTAGTTCAGCAGGTAAATTACTAAAGGCAAAGAAATCTATAATTATTTGGTTTGATACCTGTAAATTAGAGTAAGCAGCTTTAAAGGTCGGCAGCAATGTCGGCCTTTTTTATTTTTTGCAACCGAAAGCATGCTGCTGTTCTGGTTTCTGTCTATCTTGTTTAGTAAATACACCATGGCAAATGAAATATATTTTCTTATTCGTATTAATCTTCTCTTCAATCCAGCTCATTGGCCAGGATGATCAGGAACACTGGGAGGCATATTTGGCTAACTATGAAAAAGGAGTAGGATCAACCCTCGTCAATATGTCCTTAAAAAGCGAGAATGGCATGAATCAATTTCCGTTCTTATTAAAGATGGGCGTTAAGATCAAACGCTGTTCTTCTGACCGACTACCGGAGCAGGATGAATGGGAACATTTGCATAAGGTGTCTGATAAACTTAAGGCAATAATCGATGGCAATATATCTTCAAAAGCTGCAGGTATTTTTTCTTATCAATGTTGGAGAACTGATTATTATTACATCGCCGACACAACTGTTATCCGGCAAAGATTAATGAAAGGTTTCACTGATTTTTTTCCAGACCAGGAATATAAAATAGAAATAAAACAGGATACCGGGAGGGAAGCTTACCTGAAATTCCTTTATCCCAGCGAGGAAATTATGGAATATATTTCCAATCAGAAAGTATTATCGGAGTTAGAAAAGGCCGGAGATAATGCTTCCAAGCCAAGGAAAGTAGATCATTGGCTGTATTTTAAGACCGAAATTGGCCGTAGTCTATTTATTAAATATGCTCTTCAGCAAAAATTTAAGGTAGAGGCCAAAAATTACGCGAAGGATCCAACCATGCATTTTTCTCTTCAGCTTTCAAGAACGGATAAAATAAATATCGGGACCATTTCAGTCATTACATTACAACTAAGGAGAAAGGCAAGGGAATTTGATGGTGATTATGATGGATGGGAAACGTTTGTGATCAAGGAAACTCCATCTAAATAACTCAAAACATTATGCAGAAAAACAAGCGAATACAAGGAACTTTCCTCCGGGGAATATTTTCGTTTATTCTTGCCACTATTGCAGGAATTGCCACATTTGTTATACTGATTATGATATTTTTCGGTCTCGGATTATTTGGCTGGTCTGACGGGGGAGAAAAAGAATATCTTCAACGACTCGAAAAATCGACTAATATAACTCTAATAATTTCGATTATCATGGCATTCATTGTGTTTATAGCGGTTTTTATCAGGATAAACCGGAAAACTCAGATGAGTGACAACGATGAAAATAGCTAAAGTAAATTTTATGGTTATTTATTCATTAACTAAAATTTCTTATTATAATGCTTGATAAAGCTTTCATGATTAAAAATAAAGTCAAACAAACAATGTATGAGAATATTTTTTACAGGAGGATCAGGAAAAGCTGGTAAGCATGTTATTCCTTACCTTCTCGATCAGGGACATACAGTACTGAACGCAGACCTTGTGCCTTTACAATATGCAGGAGTAGTTAACATACTGGCTGATATTACGGATTCCGGGCAAATGTTTAATGCCATGACTTCCTATTGCGGGTTCGAAGAATTGGAAAAAGGTAATGGAGTACCAGCTTTTGATGCGGTAGTACATTTTGCTGCCGTTCCGAGGATACTCCTCAGGCCCGACAATGAAACCTTTCGAGTTAATACTGTTGGTACCTATAACGTGATTGAAGCGGCAGTAAAGCTTGGGATTAAGAAGATCATTATAGCTTCTTCAGAAACCACCTACGGTATTTGCTTTTCCGATGGTCAAACTAACCCCCATGCACTCCCCCTGGAGGAAGATTATGATGTGGATCCCATGGATAGCTATGGGTTATCGAAAGTGGTAAATGAGAAAACGGCGCGAAGCTTTCAGCGACGGTCAGGCTTTGATATTTACGCCCTCCGTATCGGAAATGTGATTGAACCACATGAATACACCAAATTATTTCCGCATTATTTTAAGAACCCTGAAGTGCGGCGAAGGAATGCATTTTGTTATATTGATGCCAGGGACCTGGGACAAATTGTGGATTTATGTTTAAAAAAAGATGGACTTGGTTACCAGGTGTTCAATGCCGGAAATGATCACAATGGTGCAATAATTCCCAGCAAGGATTTAGCTGAACAGTTTTTCCCTGGAGTACCCATTGTCCGTCCATTGGATGAGCATGAGGCTCTGTTTTCAAATCGTAAAATCCGTGAAGTGCTTGGATTCAAAGAACAACATAACTGGCGGCAATATGTAGGGTAACTTAAAATAAAGTAAAAGGGTTATACTATTAAAGCATAACCCTTTTGCCTTATCTTCTGTAAAATCTTTTACCAAAGCTTGAAAATCTCACGGCTGCCTTTAAAATACATTTCATTCATATCTTTGAATTTTTCCATTACCTTCTTTTCTTCCTCACTTTGACCCATAGTCTTCATTCCTTCCTCGTAAGCTGCCAGGTTTTCGAAACTGGCAGCGATAATCACCCTATGATACTGGCCTGTCATATCAGTCATAACGGTAATGTTCTTTTGAGGCACAACATCGGCCCATTCTTTAAAAAGTTTTGCCACCTTGGAAGCATTTCCTGGCTTGCAATTAAAAATATCATGCACTACTATCATAAGAAAAAATTTTAGGTTAACAATTAAATTGTTTACTAAAGTATAACTTTTTTAACTGGAATCTCTCGTGAAATAATGGTATGTTGGATAAAAATTAATAAGAATTCTGAGCTCACAAATTAAGATATTCTTCATTCCATTGGCGATAGCCACCAAGCATTGAAATTTGCCATTGGAAAGCCAACAATTTTAATATCTTGCTCTTCGAATTTTTCTAATCGCTCAGCAACAGGCTAATTTAACTGGAAAGCCTGAGTAAATATTTTATTCATCAAATTCAAGGCCACATTAGAAATTATAGGGATTAATCCTTTTGTATTTGTACCTCAACAAATATTGAGCACCATTTTCTTAAAAGCAAAAAAGAGCAAAGGACCTATTCCCGTTGTCGGTACAATAAATGGTAAAAAGTATACCCAAACATTGGTAAAATATAGTGGTGAATGGCGTCTTTACATCAACACAACGATGCTACCAAAATCTCCAAAGAGAATAGGCGAAAGAATTGAAGTCACAATTCAGTTTGATACCAGGGAAAGGACTATAACTCCACACCCCAAATTCTTTAAAGCCTTAAATAAGCATAAGGATGCCAAAGAGACTTTTGATGATCTTCCACCTTCCAGACAAAAAGAGATAATCCGCTACATTTCAAATTTAAAGACAGAAGAAAGTGTTCTGGCTAATATTGAAAAAGCAATTGGATTCTTATTGGGAAAAAACAGGTTTGTCGGCCGGGATAAACCATAGCAGGCCAAAACCAATTTCAACCATTTTGTCTCAATGACTTCAAAATGGCATCAACTTTTTCTGATTGCTGCGTTCCGATCAGTACTTTATAATTATTACGTAATACAATTTGAATACCCATATCGCCGGATACGGTATACCCTTTGCCCATTTTGCCTGTTTTGATTCCCCTTCCCATGTATTCTGAAACGGCATTGTATCTTCTTAAATATACCTGTCTAATATCTTTCCATAAAAACTTTTGGAAACCAACCTGAAATGGAGGAAAGCGAACATAAATCCCATCATTCCGTATTTGTGTAACCATTTTAGTACGGGTAACAATTATTCCCAGCACTGAAAGGATGAACCCGGTGCAAAGTACACCGCTAATATCCGTAAACTTCCCTTTTTGATACAAAAGGTTAAAAACGAATACGGCCAGCAGGATGCCGGTTAAAATTTTGAGGAAATCAATGACTGATTTCCTGGTGGCGCCTTGCGTTTCCTCAAATAAAATTGTATTGTTCAATGTGCAATTTTTCTAAGTCAAAAATACCGAGGAATAAATTAGTGCATTATTGCAACTTTAATTAAGGACTTTAAAATTACCTGAAATAATAGAACGGATCAATTAATTCGTTGCAGGCTTTTCTCAGGAAGAGCTTCAGGGTGGAATAGGATCTTCCGGACCTGGCCTTTGAACCAGTTCACTTTATTCAACCGAACACCTAATGAAAGATCCCCTTTCGTCATTGGCGGGAATTCCATTTCAGCATTCAGTTCGATTTTTCCATTGATATAACTATACATTTTCTTGCCGTCATAAACCAAAGCAGCCCAGTACCATTGGTTGGCTGGATGCAGTTTGGTTGAGTCAATAAGAGTAACTCCTTTATTTGTTTTTCCATTTTTCAGAAAGCCGTCAAAATACCATTGGGCATCTTTGGTTAACCGGAGTTCAAATGTTCCGCGGTTCTTCAGTGTATCTTCAAAATGAATGAATCGCGGTGCACCAGGGCCGTCACTTTCTGGTTTAAATAACACCTCAATAGTGAATTTTGACCAGTGTTCAATAGGAATGGCAGGGATAACAAGCCCATCATTGATACCATTAAAATAAATAGCAGTATCGTTTCCTTCAATTTTCAAAGCAGGATTACCTAATATGATGGGGCTATATCCACCAATTTTGGCTGTATTATTCAGATCCCAGGTGATCTTTCCACTATCGTCCAATATTTTCCAGGCCATTAGCAACAGCAAGGGAATGGAAAAAATGAGAATTTTTTTCATTTCACTCCGGTTTTCTTAATTGACTTCAGATAATTTATCAAAACCTGCATATTCCGGACATAGACTGGTGTTGAAATATAATCCTGTTCCGAGAGGTCCCTGTAAGGAGAGGTGTCTGTCTTGTCACCTACATTGGTAGTGGCGTATTCTTCTGTTAGTTCTTTATTCTGTCCATCTCCAATATAGGGGTTGCTGATCATTACATGTTTTACCATCCACCGGTTTTCCTTATCTAATCCATCAATCAGTGATTTTATCCTTGTTTCGGTTGCATCAGGAATGGGAATATCAGTATCATTGAGCCTGCTGAGGTAATAATTTGATTGTGGAGTCCCAGAGCCGTCAAATTTACCTGGGATCAATGGTGAATCCTTTACTGCTTCCTCCGGCGACAGTGCGCTTATTTTTGCATATTCATCTTTCAGGTATTGCAGGTTGATGGATCGTTTTCCCATCATATGCGAAAGCAATTTGGTGTCTGTTGTGTCTGTATAATAATATCCATAGATGGCATTGGACCCTTTGCGATGGACATACATGGGTTTATCTGTCCTTGGGTTTACAAAAAGAGGATGCGTATATCTTCCATCCAACGTCATGCTGGAGGGGAGTTTAACTTTTTCCAGCCAATTGATAGCGTCAGGAATATGTTTAAGAAATTTACGGTCGCCAGTATATTGGTAAAATCTCAGGCATAATAAGCAATTATTTAAAGTATAGCTCGGTACATAGGCAGCTGGTTCATAAGTGCGCGCACCTGACACCTGCATTTTCATATTGTATTGCTGTCCCCATTCACCATTTTTACCTTGCACCAACAGATAAAAATTCATGCCCTTAAGAATGGGCTCGAGAAATCTTTGTTCACCTAAAGTTTCATAGCAATGAATGAGAAAAAGTACATTTTCCCATATTACATCATCATTGAAAGTATAAAAGGAAGAATAGTCGGGGTGCCCTGCCTTATTAAAATCATGCTGAAGCGGGAAACGCTGCGGCCATCCTCCATTCGGATACTGGCTTTTAAGAATAAAATTGATGGCCTTATCCAAAGGAGGTTTGTATTTGGCGTCCAGTTTTTTCAGATAAATCCTGAGTAGGAAACGTGCCGCATCTGAAGTAACATCATCATCGTATGTGCTATTTCCATAATAATGCTGAAACTCCTCCAGCCGCCATCCGTTTTTTCCTATCGTGGCATACCATTTCCTGAGTGAACGGTCCCCGGCAAAATCAATCATATAGTTCCATCCTCCTTCACTGCTTTGGCCCCAGATCATAGCTGCTGCCGCTTTCTCCGCAGCCTGATAATAATATTCATTATCAGTTACATCATAAGCATCGAGAAGCATGTTGCCAACGCTTACTGTTCCACCATCCTGGACCCAGATCATGGTTTTATATGCCTCCATTTCACCCCAACGCCTGGAACGATCTGGTAAATAATACCATACGAAACCACCACTGGTACTCATACTATCCTCCATATATTTTGTGGCCTTGTACATTGCCTGTTCGGCTTGTTGGGAAAGAGATTCATTCTGGGCTAAAGCGATATCCCAGTAAAGGGCTGTAAATAGAGCAATAGCCTTAAGTGAACTGGAGGCAGGCATAATCATGTTTAAAGAAATAAAGCAATCGTAATCGTTCTACTTAAGGAAATCCATCCTGGCAGGAGTAAAAACATCAATTAACGTACCTTTTTCCAAGGCTAGAACACCATGCACAAGGTCAGGAGCCACAAAAAAGCAATCCCCCGCTTCGAGAACAGATTTTTTACCGTCTATTGTTACCTCAAACCGTCCTGATTTCACATAAGAGATCTGGCGGTGAACATGGTGATGTAATGAACCGATAGCTCCTTTTTCAAAACGAACACATACCATCATCACCTGGTCATCATGTCCAAGAATTTTACGCTCCACTCCTTTTTCCGTTTTTTCCCACCCGATAATTCCTGCCTTGATAAAAGATTGTTCTTTGATTGATTCCATAATTAAATAGATAATATTGACCTTACTGAAGGTACTTATATAACCTGAACAGCAATTGGGAATTGCCGGGAACGTTTGCGTAAAAGAAATTACCTGTTAACCTTATTAATCATCATCATCCTTTAATCCTCTATCCTCTTTATGATTTGTTTTCAAAAAGGCCGCTCTTACGGGTGAAGGAGCGGGTTTTCCTTTTATTCCCTGCCATAAGATATCATTGAAAACAAGATCTGGAACTGCATCTTCTTTTGACCATTCATATTTCTCAGAAAGAATTGCCATAGCTGTCCTTCCTGGATTTTTATCATTAAAATCTATATTGGCAGGAAGATGATCAAAAGAAGTATTATCCGACTGCATGGTGAACGATCGCCATAGGGGAGTTGCGGCCGCATCGTATTGTGTCATAGGTGGCAAGCCAAGAATCAACTCAATGGTGCGCAATATGCCTGAAGTGGAATACATGGTATGGTCTACAGATCTTCTTTTTACATAAGGGCCGATAACGTATACCGGGCTACGGTGTGCATCAACATGATCCGGACCATTCTGGGCATCGTCCTCAAGGATAAATACCACACTTTCCTTCCATACAGGACTTTTACTCAGATAATCAATAAACATACCCACTGCAAGGTCATTATCGGCAACATGTGCAAAGGGAGTAGGTCTGCCTGCTCTCATTCCTTCCGTATGATCATTGCCAAAGCGTATTGTATTTAATTGAGGCAGGGCATTGGCAGCTATTAGTGAATCAAAATCCTTTTTCCAATAATAAAAGCGGGAAGTATCTCTAATAGAAAGGTCATACTCAGGGTAATTTCCAAAATGGCCTTTCAGCGCATCCAGCGTAGGTCTGTTTTCAGAGACAAATTCCCCATAGGTTCTATAGCTAACATTATTTCTTTTGCAGTTATCCCATATAAATCCGTCACTATTATTGGCGATTTTTCTTTCTCCCTCGCCGCCGTAGGTTCCTCCACGGCCACCATAGCTGGAAGGCCAGGTTTTTTCAAGGTAATCATTTGCATAAGCACCCATACTCCAGTTGTGTCCGTCTGCACTCACTTCTGCATCAACATAAAAATTATCTAACAATACAAATTCTTTTACAAGCTTATGCTGGTTGGGTGTTACTCGTTCCCCAAATAATACTAAACTGGTATCCCCATTACCACCTGGCACATCACCAAGCACCTGATCAAAGGTTCTGTTTTCTTTAATGATATAGAATACATATTTTATTGGCGACTTATCTCCAACTTTCGTGGGAATTGGGTTACCGGCTTCACCACCAGGATTCAATTCCTTTTCTTTAGTGTAAGGCGTATTGGAGTAGACTGAGCGTGAATATACGCCAAGCTGTTCGGCAGACGGCTCATTTATGATACTTAATGTGCCATGAAAAAGACCTGCGATATACTGCACCTTCATTGGGCGAGTGCTATCACCGGCATGCCTTTGAACTACCTGTCCAGTGCCTGTGGGATTAGGTCCCCAGGGGTTGGCGGATGAAGATAATCCCTTGCCATTCGTTACATAGATTGTTTTGCCGATTACTTTAACATTGGTAGGATACCAGCCTACAGGTATAAATCCTTTCGATTTGCT
>Ga0136846_1232812_pt1 | contig 10257 bp, 13 predicted proteins | sample HopSoiMetagenom2_FD_96841 | JGI IMG/M metagenome (GOLD analysis project Ga0136846, IMG submission 96841) | Grasslands soil microbial communities from Hopland, California, USA - 2 Assembly 2016 (version 4) | ecosystem: Environmental > Terrestrial > Soil > Grasslands | place: USA: Hopland... | reverse complement strand
CGAAGCTTACTACTCGCTCGACACCGGCCAGGTTGCTAAGCTGCGCTAGTCCTGCACTCAACATCTTCGCCGTTTCCCTGATGAAAACAGGCGACCAGATCAATTTCCGGTTTTAATTGTAATCGCGATTTGCAACAATGATGAGTATACGGAGCGTTTTGGTTTAGGTGAGCCGCTTGCGAAATCCGGTAGCGGTTCACCTGAGGGACTCTTGTGTGGTGCTTGAAACCGCCACAGGCCCTCGCTTCGGACGAGACTCTACTACGACGAACGTGTGACGCCGTTCCTAGTCTGAGCGACTCAAAACTTGCAATCGAAGTAGTAGTCGAAAAGCAGGTCAAACACGTGCAGAAGAGCAACAATCACCACTAAGGCAACTACGGCCTTAAGAGACCAATGCATCTTGCAATGAACCTCATGTCCCCAAAAGGGAAGTTATGGTGATGGAGCCGCGCAGCACGGTTTTTCTTGAACCATTCCCTGCAAAACTCTGAATGATTGGCCCATGCATTGACGAAATTATGGCCGTCAACAACAGTCAGCTACTTTCGTGGGCCAGAATCTTGGAATGGTCTGGCGGGAACACTATCAGGAGACTTGGAGGAAGAGGCTACCACAAGGAACTGCGGTGGCTAGCGGCGACATTCCGGCGCCAGCCACCCGCCGCCCGAAATGACTATGCGGCCGCTTTCTGACCCAAAAACTCCTTAGCGTTTGCCACCCCGGCATCCCACCTGGTCAGTTGCTCCGGGGTGAGAAAGTTTACCAGCCGCTCACGAAGCGCTGTGCGGTTGGCTGCGATTTTCTTGATTAGGTCCTCCCTCGACGCGTTGGGGTTCTGCTGCTTGTATTCCCCGACTTTCTCGTGAGCCTCGGTTAAGGAGTTACTTAACTTCTGTTTCTGGTCATCCGACAGGTTCAGATCGGTTGCGAATTTCTTCAGTTCACCTGCCACCGTCTCACGTTGTTCGGGAGTAAGAGTCATCAGTGTTCTCCTTCGTTTTCGGCTGGATCTTACGTTGAGGTTCCGCATTCGCGTGCTGAGATTAGCTCCGCAGCCATCAATAGCGGAGGCAAGACGAAAACGCGGGTATATGGGGTTTGCTTCGGAGGCGGAACTGGATGCTGCGATACTCAGTCTCGAGGCAAGCCGAAACTCGACATGAGCATCCCGGCCGATGCGGTTGTGAGTGAATCCGCCGATCCTTCTCACGCCAAAACATGCTCCCATCCACCTCCTTCGATGACACGAGCATTTTTTGTCGTCAAGGATTTTCGTACTCCGAAAACTATACTCGACTCCGCTTCGTGAGTCGTCCTGCCATTTTTGACAGATCCAAGGAGAACTCCCGAGGAGAAACTTAGGCCAGAACCGTGAAGAAGTAACGGGTCGTGTTGCGGAACAGCCGGCCGTACTGTTTTGGTGCTCGCCGCCCGCTTTCAACGCGACGACGGCGGTGTTGATGGACTTCGGTGAAAGTGCTTTTGGATTAACTCCAAGCCTTCTCTTCATCGCGCCTGCAGAGCAAGCCTCAGGACGTGTAGCCGAGAATAAATCGCACTGTTGGCACAACTCTCGCCCAGAGGCTGGTCTTCACCTCGCCAAAAGTGCCGCGCCGAAACCGAATGCCGCTGAAAGCATTGAGCCCCGTGTCGCAATCGAAATCGCTGAAACTGGTGTCGCTTTGTCGAGTGCCTGATGGACAAAGTTAAGGCTGGGTCCGCGACCAAGCTCCTCCCAGCTCCTGCTCGCGACGTAGAAGCTCACGCCATATATTCGAGAAAGAAGCAGAATCTCTAGATCGCTGATTTCATCTGCAATCTTCGGCTGCATGCTTGGAATCTGTCCAAAGCAACGCCGACGCCCATCGCTGGTTTAATAGACATGAAGCAAATACGTGAGGGTAGAACTCATCCTTCTTAGTGCTTTTCTGCTGCTTCCTAGATCTTCGCTCTCGTTGTCAACCACCGCATAGCTGGTTGAAGGATCATGATGCGCGATCAAGTGACCGAACTCGTCAGCAAGGGTGAACGACATTCGCGGACCAAATCGTTCAGAGACAAAGGCGAAGGGAAGTCCTTCGATTAACGGAGACGCACCATCGACCTTCGAGTTCTTGATTACGAACAGCAGAATCCCGATGTTGACAGCAGCAATTTTAGGAAGCGACAGCAGAAAGCTCAGTTTGTCTCCTCCGAAGAACACGGCTCGAAAGATCGAAGCGTTCGCCTCTGCCTCGGCGTAGTTTCTCTCTCGACGTACGGCATGTGCTCTTCGTATGAGGAAACCTGTGCGAATTAACAGTAGTCGTGACTTGTTCGCGTTCCGCAGTATAGGGTCAGTCATTCGCCAGCCGGAAAGATCGGCTTTGCTGGTGCATTCAGAGCGATATGAAAGTCAAAAGCACCTTGCTTTAAAGCGAATCCTTCTTCTCCTTTGGGAGATGATCTGGACTTACGACCTTGTCTGGCACATGATCCGCAAACGACGCAACCAAACGATCGAACAGATAGCGGGAGCGCCTCATGGCGAAAAGTGAAGAACGAGGAACCACGGACATAATTCGCGAGCATCTTCAAGACGGCAAGAAGCAAGGTAATGCTCACCACGTCCAACTTGTGATAGCTCGCATTTTCTCCAGACGGCGCGAATATAACAAGCGAAGACCGTCTCCGACTCCTGTCGACGATAATGCCCCAGATCGTTAGACGTTGGTTTTGGCAGAGTGAAAGAGGAGTGCGTCCAGATCGCCTTCTTGGAGCTATAATCAGCAGCGGACTGGGGCGATGCGAGCGGCGAAGTGGTTTCGTATCTCGGGACTGGTGGCAGCCTTTACCGGTGTATGGACTCGAATGCGTGGGTATGGACACGCCCGTAGAGGCCATGCAGTGCTGCAATACGATGCATTGCCACTCGCACAAGCGCCCCGCTCATCATAGTCGAAGTTGTTGCAAAACCGCGCCCCAGATCCACACCCTCTCGGTCAGCCCTCACCATTACAACGTATTTCGGTTTCGCAAGTCGCGTTTGCCCTAGTGCAGCCGTTTAGTGATTCTCAAATCACCGAGCTGTGTGCGACGACGATTGTGGGGCACTCTCACGATCCGCCGCTCTCACGCCCCGCAGCAGTCCTGTCCCTCAGTATCTGAGTCTGACTCCAGTCGGCCCGCCGCCGGGTTAACGCGGTAGTGCGCTCTCGGAACTCTCATCTTCGCCGGAGGAAAATTGTGCCACTTCGCAAAGTGCTCCCCAATGATGATCGGACGGGTAAATCTGTTCGCGTACTTGTGGTTGACGATTACGAGCCTTGGCATCGTTTCATATCAACGGCGATTCAGACGCAACCGGAACTAGACGTTATTGGGTCTTCGATGGATTGGACGCCGTTCAGCAGGCCCAACAACTGCAACCAGATCTGATACTCCTCGACGGCGGCCTTCCGGGACTGCATGGGGTTGAAGTCGCTCGACGAATCCGAAACGTTTCCCGCACGTCTAAAATTCTATTCGCGAGCGCAAATCTCTCTCCTGATATTGCGGAAGAAGCCTTGAGCACGGGTGCGAGTGGCTATATGGTCAAGTCTGACGCGGCAAGCGGTTGTGGCCAGCTCTAGCAGCCGTTCTTCAGGGCAAGAGGTTTGTGAGTCGCAGATTTGCGGGTCATGATTTTGCTGGAACTTCAGTTACCTCCTCGCTTCGTGCAGGACATGTTGTGCAGTTCTATAGGAGATGATGCTGTTCTGTTGGACGGCATTGCCGCATTGCTTCGGGTTCTTTGGGCAAAGGCGAATCTGTTGTCGCCGTAATGACGAGATCACATCGTAGCGGGCTAGAGGGGCGGTTGATCGCGCAGGGGGTGGACGTAAGTCAAGCAGAAATAATGAGCGGTTTATTGTCCTCGATGCCCATCTGGCTATAGGCAAGTTTATGGACGCGGGCAGACCCAGTCGCGAACTCTTTGCTTTCGAAGTTCGGACATCTTGTCCGCAAGGCACAAGCCGCTGCTGTGGTAAGAGCAGGCCGTTGTTGTATTCGGCGAAATCGTTTCCGTGTTGTGGGCGCAGGGGAAGCACGACGCTGCAATTCGGCTGGAAGAGCTCTGTAATGAACTTGCGTTGACCTGTTCCTTTTACCTTTGCTGTGGGTATCCGACGGACCCGTTTCGGGAAACATTGATGGGGGGGACGCTGCGATTTGCACCCAACACTCTGACGTAGTTACTCGCTTTGAAGATTTTGCAGCCTTGCCCAGTTGGTACTGATCTATGCGGAAGATCCACAGAAGGACTCGACTTTCTTTCAGCAATTGCGCTCAGGTTCAGGAGAGAAGTCTACACAGTATTTCCGACACAATTCCTCTTACTGAAAAGACTTTCAGTCGTGGTGTTAGATGGTGCATTGTGTGCAGAAGTGCAACTGAGAGCCAAATGGGATTTGAGTCCGCAGCGTCTGCGTGCAAAGAATGACAAAGGTCGAGAAATCCTCAGGCACCATTTTCGAGCACAATCCCGAAGCGAGTTACGCACGCTATGGCAAATCACTGCTCGATGGCAAGCCGGGATCTTTAAAGAACTTGCCGAGCGTACCCTATGGACGAGTCCCCTAGGCGTTGGAGATCGCGGGACCAGATGGTGGCCCAGTGGAATATCGGGATCTGACGGAACAGCAGATGAAGGTATTCAACTGTTCTACAACTCTGCAGAGCGAGGCTACTTTAAGACTGTGGCTAGCGAACCTAACACTGAAGCACGCTGTTCTAGTAACTGTTAAAAGTGACAGTCGCGAGAAACACGGAATTGTGATAACAGATTAGTGGTCGCAATTGTCGGCACGAAGATGGCAGAGGCGAAACACTTTTAGGCGATGGGCAGGGCTTCCTAAAACATCGTTTGGCCATAACATGGGAGAGGCACGTCAGCCTATGTCGTCGGGGTTTCCCAAACTAATTACAGTTCTTCTGCGCTTGATAGCCGTTCTCCTTTCTTTTTGTTTCGCGCTCCGAAGCTCCGGACAAGCACAGGTTCAACCGCGGCGAGTTCTTATTTTGAATGAAGTAGGTACTGCTTGGCCTGGTATCAACCTGATTGATCACGGTATTAGTGCAGCGCTCGATACTTCACCTTACAAGTTGGAATTTTATCGTGAGTACATGGATGCCATCTTGTTCCCTGATCCAGTTGACCAGCAGCGATTCCGCAAATTTTTTATTCGCAAGTACCAAAATCGTAGGCCAGACATCATCATTACTGTCGGACCATCCCCGCTGAAGTTCATGGTTGAAATGCACGACAAAGCCTTTCCCGGCGTTCCAATCGTTTTCTGTCTGCCGAACTGGGCACCCGGCACTCCCGCGCGGGTCAACTTTACGGGCGTCCAGAACGAAATTTCGCCCGTGGAAACCTTGGAGGCAGCGATCCATCTGAAGCCTGTCACAAAGCATGTTCTCGTGGTTGCGGGAACATCGCTCGTGGATGCAACATACACAAACGTGGTCAAGCAGAAGTTGCGACCATATGAAGCGAAATACGGGATTGCGTATCTTACAAATGTCACGATGCCAGACCTCGTGGATCGGCTTAAGCACCTGCCCCGCGAAACGATCGTTCTATTTACCAGTTTTAGCCAGGATGCAGCAGGATCAAGGTTTACGACTGGAGGAGCGAGCGCTATCGTGGCGGCCGCCGCTAATGTCCCCATTTTTGCTTTGGGCGATGCTTCCATTAATCATGGGGAAGTTGGGGGTAAGCTTTCTTTGCTTCACGAACAAGGAAGGCTTGCTGGCGAATTGGCAGTGCGGATACTCCAGGGGGCACCGCCAAACGAGGTCGCCCGCGTAACCGCCGGAACAACCTACATGTTCGATTGGCGTGCTCTAAGACGCTGGGGTTTCGACGAGAGCCATCTTCCGCCCGGCAGCATCGTTCTGAATCGCCACGCAACACTCTGGGACTCGTACAAGTGGTATGTGATTGGCGGCATTTCCTTGATCGTATTTGAAGCGTTGCTGATTTTTGGGCTCTTATGGCAGCGAACTCGAAGAAGAAATGCAGAAAGCCAGTTATCAGTGACAAACGACCGTCTTCGCACGGCAATCGAAGGCGGTAGGTTTGTCGGTTGGGATTTCGATGTTAACACTGGGCAAAATCAGTGGTTCGGTGATCTACACGGCGTGTTTGGAATTGCGTCCAAGACCTACGCTGCGCATGACGGTGAATTTCGGAAGCGTGTTCACCCCGACGACCTGGATGCCGTCATGCACGCACTTCAGAGAGCTCAAAAAAACAGAGAACCCTATGTTGCTGAATTTCGCATAATCCGGAACGATGGAGAAGTGCGCTGGATACTCGCTCGTGGTAAGTTCCACCACGCAGTTAACGGAAGACCTGAACGAATGCTGGGCTTGGCAGTTGACGTTACTGAGCGCAAGTTAGCTGAACAAGCTCTGGCGGACGTGAGTCGAAGACTGATCCAGGCACAAGAACAGGAACGCATGCGGATAGCAAGAGAGCTTCATGACGATATTAATCAACAGATTTCTATCTTAGCAGTCGACCTGAACAGACTTGGACAGCAGCCTCCCGAATCAACTGCCAGACTGAAGAGCATCTTCGATGAAGCGGCAGTGCGCCTGTCAGACATCAGCGGTGAGGTGCAAGCAATATCGCATCGCTTGCACTCCTCAAAGTTGGAATACGTAGGATTACTTGCGGCTTGCAAAGGGTTTTGTAAAGAGGCAGCCGAGCGTCAAAGCGTCAACATCGAATTCCGTGCCGATGGCGTCCCATCGGGGGTGCCTCAGGACGTGTCACTTACGATATTCAGAGTATTACAAGAATCTCTGCAGAACGCCATAAAACACAGCGGAGCACAGCACTTCGCAGTACAGTTACGCGGGCTCTGCGGCGATCTTCAGCTTACGGTTCAGGATGATGGCATAGGTTTTGACGTCGTTCGAGCTACTAGTAATCACGGTATTGGCCTCATCAGTATGCGAGAACGAGTCAACCTGGTGAAAGGCGCGATATCAATTACCTCGCAGCCTGGGGCGGGTACAGAAGTCAACATTCGAGTTCCGATGTCTGCAACGCACAGATCGCACGAGGCGGCATCCGAGGTTGCGTAATGGGGGGGAAATGGTTCGAGCACGGGTTTTAGTCGCTGATGACCACCCCGAAATGCGTGAAAGGATTGCGGATTTGCTGCACCTCGATTTTGACACGATCGCGTTTGCAGCAGATGGACAACAGGCGATTGAGTCTGCGCTACAGCTAACTCCCGATATTGTTGTACTCGATATTTGGATGCCGGTGCTTAATGGCCTTCAGGTAGCCTCCCACCTCCAAAATCTGGGTTGCGCAGCAAAGTTGATATTTCTCACCGTCCACAGAGACCCAGATATTGTAGAGGCTGCTTTCGCAGCCGGAGCGCTTGGTTACGTTCTCAAACCGCGCATTGTTAAAGATCTAATTCCAGCGATACAAGAAGCACTGGCAGGGCGACGGTTTACTTCCCCCTTTTTGATAACACACAGGCCAGCCGTTTAAGCGCGTTGACCTTGCTGCCCGTGTATGGACCCGAGTAGCGTTCAGGTAAACAGACGGCGGACAAGCTGTGATTGCGGGGGATGTGAAGTCCGCCCAGAAGAGAGGATGGTGTCCGGCTGGCTTAAGAACGGGAATGCGCCAGGAGACTCTACGAACGCTCCGAGGTGAAGAGTCAAGACTAGGCATAGTATGGCCTGTCAGTCGCTGTCATGAAAAATGGCCGATGCAGGATGCACGGCGGCAAAAGTACTGGGCCAAAAACACCCGAAGCTCTCGAGCGATTCCGACGGGCGAACCTGGAGCACGGTCATTACTCAGCGGGAGCCAACGCGGAAAGAATTTGTTTCGTCAGCCCATTGCGAGAGAGTAGTCGCTTTCTGGCTGATATTCGCTGATCTCCCCCCAGTGCATGGGGCAATTTCACCTCTCGAGTGGCCCAAACACGGAATCAACTGTGATGCCCCAAGCCTCGAGCAACGACTCTGGGATATAGGACCGATTTCTGTTTCGCTCGCACCATTTCCGCAGCTCGCTTGAATCCGTACAGGTTTCCCGCGTGAGTTGCAATTCTCCCACGCGTTTTTCAAACTCAGTAGCAGCGGCGGGAAGATGGGGATCGGTTTTTCCCAATTCGATTTCCACGTTTGCGGCGCATGGGCGGATCAAAATCGCTTTCGTCATGGTCACACATGATTTCCACGAAGATCAAGCGACACATACAGCCGTGAGGCAAAAGCACGGGGTCTCAAGCGGTCCGGCAAGCAGACTTGAACCCGAAGCCTGACTACCACAGGCCTGGAGCGCTCAAGGGGAGCGAACGGGATGCACCGAGACTATTCAGCTGAAGCCAGACAGTAGCCAGCGATTCTTTCGTCAGTTGTTACGGAGCAGCTTGGATACGCTAAGCCTCTCTTCGCTAGTCTTCTCCGGTGTGAATGGGGTTTTATCGCTCAATTCTGCTAGGCGGCTCAACGCATGAAGAGGCCCGTTCTACGAGCAGGGTAGCAGTGCGCTATTACCTCCACGTCACAAACCGCATGTGATGACAGGCTTTAAGCGGTTAGTCACGTATGTCAAAAACGCCGGACTGGTGAGCGACCTAGTCTGGGCAATGTACGGTATCGGACTGGCGCCCGGAGCACTGTGTACAAGCGGAGCGTGTGGGGTGCTGAACCGCTAAAACTCTCTTGCGGTAGGATTTTCACAGTGTTACACCTTCGGCTACTGGGAAAGAGAGTGAATAACCATGATACCGGACACCCAGCTCTTCCGCGATGTTTTCAACTCCAGTCCCATCGGCATAGCGGTAGAGAATTTAGACGGGCAGCCTCTGTTCGTGAATCCAGCCTTTTGCTCAATGTTGGGTTTCAGCGAACAGGAGCTGCAGAGCAAGCACTGTGTTGATTTTTCGCCTCCTGAAGATGCGGAGAAGGACTGGACTCTCTTTCAGCAATTACGGTCGGGTTCGATAGATCAGTACCAGCTTGAGAAGCGGTATTTTCGGCAAGATGGGTCGTTGATGTGGGGACGTTTGAGCATCTCCTTATTAAGCAGTTGTCCATCTCCCGTAATCGTCGCGATGGTGGAAGACATTACGGAGAAGAAGGCAGCAGAAGAAGCTCGGTTCCGACATGCCGCTCTAGTCGAGTCCTCGCACGATGCGATCATCTCCAAGGACCTGGATGCAATTATCTTGAGTTGGAACGAAGGGGCGCACCGCATTTTCGGATACACAGAAAAGGAAGCGGTTGGACAGCCGATTACGATGCTCATTCCGCCTGACTTACGGGATGAGGAGAACAAGATTCTGGAAAGGCTTAGAGCTGGAGGACATATTGAGCACTGCGAAACGGTTCGTGTAACCAAGGCGGGGAGGAAGGTTGATGTTTCTTTGACTATCTCCCCAATCAAGGATTCAGCCGGGAGACTGGCAGGTTTTTGCAAAATAGCCCATGACATCACTGAGAGAAAACGGGCGGAACAGGTGCTGTATGAGACGAATCGCGCTTTGGAAGAACAGACTACGATCCTGCAAGCAGGGCAAGAAATTCTGAAGACTTTCGTCCAGAACGTACCTGCGGGTGTGGCGATGCTCGACCGTGACCTGTGCTACCTGCAAGTGAGTGACCGCTGGTGTGTCGACTACGGCGTAGATGCTGCCCAAATTTTGGGCCGTTCGCATTACGATGTTTTCCCAGAGGTGCCTGAGCGCTGGAAGGAAATTCACCGCCGCGCCCTTGCGGGAGAAACATTGCGAGCCCACGAAGACCGGTGGCATCGGCCAGGCGGCACAATGTGGATTCGTTGGGAGATTCGGCCCTGGAAGACGCCCATGGGAAATCTAGCTGGCATCATAATCTTCGCCGAGGACATTACCCATCACAAGCAGGCTGAAGAGGCGCTACGGGCCACCGAGGAACGGCTCCGATTGGCTCAGCAGGCGGCCCGAATTGGAAGTTTTGAATGGAATATTCAGGCGGGCGTGGATACTTGGACACCCGAATTGGCAGCCATGTACGGTTTGCCTCCGGGTGGATTTTGCGGCACACAGGGTGATTGGGAAAATCTGGTTCACCCCGATGATCGTGCAGCAGTCCTGGAGTGGGTAGACGCGGCGTTGAAAACTGGGCAACCGATGGAGGGAGAGTGGCGCGTGGTCTGGCCTGACAAAAGCGTTCATTGGATATTGGGACGCTGGCAGGTTCTGAGGAATG
>Ga0136846_1218521_pt1 | contig 10257 bp, 6 predicted proteins | sample HopSoiMetagenom2_FD_96841 | JGI IMG/M metagenome (GOLD analysis project Ga0136846, IMG submission 96841) | Grasslands soil microbial communities from Hopland, California, USA - 2 Assembly 2016 (version 4) | ecosystem: Environmental > Terrestrial > Soil > Grasslands | place: USA: Hopland... | reverse complement strand
TTGCCCCAACGGTTTTCTTCACTGAAGCGCGACGAACCGTCACGGCGAAGTGTAACAGTTAATAAGTAACGATCCATTAACGCATAATTCAAACGCCCGTAGAATGAGACGAGTGTGTTTTGAGTTTCGAACGGAGTACCTGCTGCTTTAAATACAGATCCGTCGGCTCTTAAATCAGGAAATGAAGGACGCTTCGTGGTCCAATCCTGCCACGAGTAGCCGGCAACCAGGTCAATTCTGCTCTTCAATTGATCCAATTGCTTCACGTAATTCAGGTAAAATTCCAATAACTTATTATCCTTGTCGTCTTCATACTGATTGATCCTTCCACCACGTGCATAATCAATGGCCGCCGCTGCAGGAGTCAGCACCTTTCCTTCGCCATGACTCTTATCCATTCCAAGATTGAGATTTGCACGCAGGTCGGGAAGAAAATGAAATTTATAATCCAATTGAATGTTGCCGATAAACCTGTTCACATCACTCTTATTGTCTTTCGAATTCAAAAGACCAACGGGGTTCTTAGTGGCAAGGCCATTTAATGTAGTACCACCGCTTAACCATTCATAATATCCACCATATTCAGGTTTACCTGAATAAATTGGTTTAGTTGGATCGAAGTATACAGCGGCTCCAATCGCATCCGTGTTAGCAAATATGTTTTTTGAAACTGCATATTTCACATTTGCATTTACAGCGAGGTGATTAGCGAAAAATTTCGGTGAAAGGTTTAAGCCAACGGATGTACGTTTCAAATTGCTGCCTTTTAAAATTCCATCCTGGTTTAAATAACCTAATGAAAGCCTGTAAGGAATCTTCGCCACACCACCACTCAGTGAAATATTATTGTCAGTGGAGAATGCGGACCTATAAATCTGGTCCTGCCAATTGGTGTTATCTGTACCCAGGAGTGCCTTCTCAGAAGTTGAACCACGTTGGTTCACCAACGCCGTGAATTGAGCAGCCGAAAGAACATCAATCTCCCCGGTGCGATCGGAGATCGAATTAAGTGAACTGAAATTCACTTTCAATTTTCCGGCTGTACCTTTTTTCGTAGTAATGATGATCACACCATTTGCAGCACGTGAACCATAAATAGCTGCGGCGGATGCATCTTTTAGAATATTAAAACTCTCAATATCATTTGGGTTGATGAGGCTTAAGGGACTTGGAGCACCTAATATATTCCCATTGTCGAGCGGAACGCCATCAATTACAATCAGTGGATCATTGCTCGCATTCAACGAAGTTCCTCCCCTAATCCGGATGCGGCTACCCGAACCCGGCAATCCGCTATTGGGAGAAACTTGCACCCCAGCTACTTTACCAGCGATCAATTGTTCAGGGGTAGTGATCGGCCCTCTTACGAAATCCTTTTGGGTTACTTGTGCTACAGCTCCCGTCAAATCTTTTTTCCTTGCTGTACCGTAACCGATAATCACCACTTCATTTAGAGAAGTGTTGGAATTTGAAACACTAATCTGAAGGTCGCCGCCAGTGATGGCGACTTCTTTCATTCCAAAACCTACAGAACTTATGACAAGTGTTTTGGCATTTTGCGGAACCGTCAATTTGAAAGTTCCATCCTTTGCAGTTGCAGTACCGATTGATGAGCCTTTGACAGTAACCGTTGCACCTGCAACCGGTGAACCGTCTTTGCTATCAGAAACTTTACCGGTAACAACTTTTTCCTGTGCGAAAGTGGGTAGTGATAATAAAAAGAATAGTAACGAGCATAGAATGCTCCTCACACATAGCAATCGTGTCGTGGACATAAACAGTGGGTTTTGCGTTGGCTTTAATGTGTAACTAATACACAATATAAACTATTTATAACATTCCAAAAAAATCGAACCAGAAACTTCCGGGTTCATCAAAGAATAATCTCGTTTTGGAGTAAGATATCAGTTCTTAAGACAGGGAAGGGTTTGGTTTAGCTGCTATTTCTGTAGAAACTTCTGGAAATTGAATGCGTATAATTTACCCGGCCGGTGGGTTACATCACTCTCAAATTCATTTAGATCGATTAGCCAGTCGGTAAGGAAAATTTTCTTTCTGAAATTGCGCCGGTCGAGCTTTGATCCGAGGATGGCTTCATAAACTGATTGAAGCTCCCTAAGCGAAAATTTTTTCGGCAATAAATTAAATATGATTGGTTCTTCCATGATCCGCGAACGAAGTTTACAGATGGTCGTATCCAGGATCTTCTTATGGTCAAATGCCATTTGCTTCACTTCATTAACGAGATGCCAATGCAATAGGTTGTCGGACAATTGCAGCTGGTGATCGCGGATATTGATGAGCGAATAATATCCAACTGTAATCACTCTTCCCCCGGGATGCCGCTGCACTGAACCAAAGGTTTGCACCTGCTCCAGAAAGACATCATCAAGGCCTGTCCTGTCTCTCAGAATCCTATAGGAAGCCTCATCAATATCTTCTTCGGGCTGGAGAATGTCACCGAGGAGTGACCAGAGTCCTTCATATTCTTTCAGCTTACATTCTATGAGCAGGACCTTCAATTTGCCCTTTTCGTATCCGAGGATGACGCAGTCTATGGAAACTCCGATCTGAAAATATTCCCGATCCTGTTGAAATTTTTTGACGGCGCGTGGGTTGCTCTCGTTCAGCATTTGCAAGCAGTTAGTTTATTAAAGTACCCAAAGGCATCAAATATAGAAATAAGATTGTACACTTGAAATATCGGAATCAAACGTTCCGGGCTCGTTAGCTTTACAATTTATTGAGGTGTAAAAATCGATCGCCTATGGCTATTTATTCGGAACAGGGTACAAAGCAATTGACAAAGCAATCAAGTGAATTACTTTCGAGACTATCATCTATTAAAGAGAGAGATCTTCTTAACCTTAGGAACGTCTTGAGATTTCATGAATACAGGTATTATGTATTGGCTGACCCCCTTATCACCGACTTTGAATATGACCAACTGTATAAAGCACTTGAACAACTAGAAAAAGAACATCCCGGTTTAATTACACCTGACTCCCCTACTCAAAGAGTGGCGACTGCACTAACGAAAGATTTTCCCACCGTACAGCACCTGGTTCCAATGCTCAGCCTGGAGAATTCTTATGATGCGGATGACCTTGTGGATTGGGATAGGAAAGCCAGGGAAATTACCGGCCTGGAAAAAGTTGAATATTGCATCGAACCAAAATTTGATGGAGCGAGTATCTCTCTCATTTACGAAAACAATCTGCTTGTAAGAGGCGCAACACGAGGTGATGGTGTAGAGGGCGATGAAGTTACTGTAAACCTCAGGCAGATCAGGTCCATCCCGCTCTTAGCTGCTTTTTCCGACTATGGGATTCAACAGGTAGAAATTCGTGGTGAGGTGATGATGAGCAAGAAAAGTTTCAAGAGGTATAATGATCAATTGGCCGAACAAAATATTCCTACCCTGGCCAACCCGCGCAATGCAGCAGCGGGTTCCCTTCGGATCAAGGACCCGAAGGAGGTGGCGAAGAGAAGCCTTGAAGCGTTCCTCTATCATATCAGTTATGTGCACCCGCTAAATAAGAAGCCACTAACCAGGCTGCTCGATTCACATGCAGGATCACTTCAACTATTAGAAGAATTGGGTTTTCCTTCACCGCAACAACTTAAAAAAGTTGTGAAGGGTATTGATGGTGTTATATCATGGTGCAATGAATTTGAGCAGAAGAGGGATGACCTTCCTTTTGAAATCGATGGAATGGTCATTAAAGTAAATGACCTTGACTTACAGGATAAGATGGGAATGACAACGCATCACCCGCGCTGGGCGATTGCATTTAAATTCAAGGCCAGGCAAGCAACCAGCAAACTCAAAAATGTAGAATTCCAGGTGGGCAGAACAGGTTCTATCACGCCTGTAGCTAAGATTGACCCTACTCCGATTGGTGGCGTAGTGGTAACATCGATCTCACTTTTCAACGAGGAGGTCATCCAGGAAAAAGATTTGAGGATAGGCGACACCGTTTTAGTAGAACGGGCGGGGGACGTGATACCTTATATTGTTAGATCCATACCGGAAACCCGCACAGGCAAAGAAAAGAAAATCGAGTTCCCTTCTCATTGTCCCGTTTGTGGAGATAAGCTGGTGAAGACTCCTGATGAAGCGGTTTGGCGATGCGTTAATATCAATTGCCCTGCTCAGGTTGTGGAACGTATTATACATTTCACCAGTAAAGATGCCATGGATATACGAGGATTGGGAGAAGCGAATATCAGGAAATTTTATGAGCTGGGATTTCTTGAGGATGTCCCTTCAATATATCATTTACCATATGATAAGATCCGCGCACTTGAAGGGTTTGGAGAGAAAAGCCTTACCAATCTTCAATCAGCAATCGACGCGTCAAAGAAACAACCATTACATCGGTTGATCTTTGCGTTGGGTATCCGCTACGTTGGAGAAACTACCGCAAAAGTGTTAGCCAATTCGGTACATTATTTGCCTGATCTTAGAAGCCATTCGGCAGAAGATCTTCAAAATTTAGAGGACATCGGTCCGAAAGTAGCTGGTAGTATTTACCAATTCTTTCGCAACAAGGACAACCTGAGGATGCTGGAACAATTGGAGAAGTCGGGGGTAAACCTCACCAGCAGTAAATCGAAATCGACCTCTGGTGGCAACCTTGCCGGCCAAACGTTTTTATTTACAGGCACATTAACGAAATTGAAGAGAAGTGAAGCCGAAGGAATAGTTGAACAACAGGGTGGCACAATCGTAAATGGAGTAAGCAGCAAACTTCACTACCTGGTGGTTGGAGAAGATGCTGGAAGTAAATTGGAAAAAGCAAAAAAAATCTCGAGCATCAAAATACTTACTGAAGAAGAATTTCTACACTTGACGAATTCGTAATAGTTACCCCTTACTGCCGCCGTTCTTTAAAGTAAAATTTTAAAGAAAACAGGCTATGATTAAAAAGATACCCGGTGAAGAATGGCAACCCCTGCAATTTTCCGGCTGGAAACACCTGCGAAAGAAATATGCCCTCTCCTCTCTTGGGCGTATAGCCAGCTATTCCGCTGATATCAACAAAGATGGCAAATTGTTGGAGGGATCACTCACTACCGGATATAAGACGCTTAACCTGCATAGGCCAGGAAATAATGGAACGCTTTATATCCACCGGGAAATCGCGCGCCTTTTTCTCAAAAAGCCAACAAGCAAATACAGGTATGTGATTCATGTGAACCACAACAAGCTGGACAATTCAGTTAAAAATCTTCGGTGGGCCACGCTCGACGAGATGATAGAACATCAACAGAACAGCCCGGCTAAAATTGCATACAAAAAAGTGCAGGCTAATCGCAAGATTGGTTTAAAGCTGAATGCCGACCAGGTAAAAGGAATCAAGAAAGTATTAAACAATAAGAACCGCAACGTCACTATAAAACAATTGGCGGAGAGGTACGGTGTGAGCGAAATGACAATGTATAGAATTAAGAGCGGCGAGAATTGGGGACGAGTGTAGGACATTGCGGATTGAAGGATTGCGGATTGCGGACCGTGTCCGCCGAAGCCAGGCGAAGGCGGGTTGCCGATTGCGGATTGCGGACCGGGGGCGAGAAGGCAAGCTTGTCCGTTCGTTCATATCTATTAACCACGGCGGGACTAATAATACATTTAGCCTCAGCTTGTCTTTCGTTAAAATTTCCACGACAATATTTTTCTTTTCCAGGATTGCTAACTTGAACATCTGAAACGATCCTATGATGTTCAGGAAATCATCTTTTTTAGCATTGTTACTTGTTACTTCTTTTGTCGTAATCGGGCAACGACCAACGGAAATTCATAACCTGGTATTTGAAGGGGCAGGTATCCGTGGCATTGCTTATTGCGGGGCACTAAAGGAAATGGAATCGCGAGGATTGATTTCCGGAATCAAACGTGTGGCAGGCACTTCCGCAGGGGCATTAATGGCAATGGCAATAAGTCTCGGTTACTCAGCCGATGAACTGAAGGAAATTATATCCAACACCAATTTCAAGGAATTTAATGACGGCAAATACTTTTTCATTGGGGGAATAAACAGGTTAGATCGATATTTTGGATGGTACCGAAGCAACAGGCTTGATAAGTGGATCGGACAGTTAATCGAATCAAAAACCGGCGATCCAAATATTACTTTCAGCGATATGCATCGCAAGAATTTTAAAGACCTATATGTCACGGGGACCTGTCTCAACAAACAAAAGCTCATTGTTTTTTCAAAAGAAACCTACCCTCAAATGCGCATAAGGGATGCGGTCAGGATTTCGATGAGCATACCTCTCTATTTCGAAGCTGTCTTCATGGATACTAATGGAAGGGTTATAAACCATCCGCACGAAAAACGAAATCTCGATATTATGTTGGACGGCGGGTTCACAGCAAATTTTCCGATTCGTGTTTTTGACAGTACCAGGTATCAATCTTCCTCAGGGCCTAATCTATTTGAGTATAACATGCAAACCGTAGGTTTCAGGATTGACAGAACCGATCAGATAAAAAACGATACGACAAAGAAGCAACTCGCAGAAATGCAAGTGAAAAATTTGAAAGGGTATGTGGCAGCATTTTACAATATCATTATTGAGAGCCTCAACCGGCAATCGCTAACCGACGACGATTGGGCACGAACGATTTCAATAAGCGATGGTGGAATTGGCCCGCGGTTGCGAAGATTGTCGGATCAGGAAGTCCAATCGCTGCTTCGCAACGGGAAATTATCCATGATCAATCATTTATTACAACCCTAGCACATGTTTAAAGAATCAACACTGAAATTTTTAAAAGGTTTGAAGAAGAATAATAACAGGGACTGGTTTGAAAAAAATCGACCTGCTTATGAAGAGGCTCGTGCCGACTTCGAAGACTTTATTCAGTCGTTGATTACGATTCACGGTAAAAGCGATCCCGATCTTCAGCCTTTGATCGCTAAAAAATGCATTTTCCGGATCAACAGGGATGTTAGGTTTTCAAAAGACAAATCACCCTACAAAACAAATTTTGGTGCGAGCATGGATAGGGGCGGAAGAAAATCGGGGCTCGCCGGTTACTACTTTCACCTGGAACCGGGCAATAGCTTTTTTGGCGGGGGTATATGGATGCCTTCACCAGAGAATATGAAGAAGGTGAGACAAGAAATCGATTATTGTTTTGATGAGTTTAAAAAACTGGTTTCATCAAAAAAATTTAAGTCGGTCTTCGGGGATCTTTATACTGGCGAAGACGTTCAGCTGAGCAGGGTGCCGCAAGGATTTGAAAAAGATAATCCGGCTGCTGACTTCCTGAAATTTAAAAGCTGGCTTGTCATCAGCAACGTCGATGATAAAATTGTTTGCTCGAAACAATTATTAAAAACGACGACGGAAGGCTTCAAGTTAATGCAGCCCTTTATTCACTTTCTAAACCGGTCGATACAGGAATAATATTTAATATCGCAGTTACGCCTCAATCTTTTCAGATACGGGACGCGATGTCAGCAAACCCTTCGCCTGCAAGTATTCTGCAATTTGAACAGCATTGGTTGCGGCGCCTTTGCGCAGGTTATCGCTCACAATCCAAAGATTGAGGGTATTCGGTTGGGTTTCATCTCTTCGAATCCTCCCAACAAAAACTTCATCTTTTTCATGCGCATCCATTGGCATTGGATATTGCTGTGCAGCGGGATCATCAACCACAACCACTCCCTCGGCTTCGCTTAAAATTCGTTTGATTTCATCGATAGTGAAATCTTTTTCAAATTCAACATTCACTGATTCACTATGTCCGCCCATTACCGGGATGCGTACCGTGGTGCTTGTTATCCTTATTGAATCATCGCCCATGATCTTTCTTGTTTCATTCACCATCTTCATTTCTTCCTTCGTATATCCGTTCTCCAAAAACACATCAATCTGCGGAATCGCATTCAAATCAATCCGGTATTTGTATGCCATGGGGTATTCGCCATTTGACCCCTTGATGTCCTTTTCTCTTTCTCCACGCATCTGGTCAACTGCTTTCTTACCGGTGCCTGTCACGCTTTGATAAGTGCTTACCACAATTCTTTTCACTTTATACTTCTTATGTAGCGGGTTTAATGCCACTACCATTTGAATGGTAGAGCAATTAGGATTTGCAATGATCTTATCTTGCGCCGTAAGCACATCTGCATTTATTTCCGGAACAACCAGCTTTTTAGACGGATCCATTCTCCACGCAGATGAATTATCGATCACCGTAATTCCGGCCTCGGCAAACTTCGGCGCCCATTCAAGGGATGTACTTCCGCCAGCCGAGAACAAGGCTACTGCGGGTTTTGCAGCAATAGCGTCTGTCATACTCACTACCTTGTATTTCTTCCCTTTGAATTCTATTTCTTTGCCTACTGATTTCTCTGAGGCAACGGGAATCAATTCGGTCACAGGAAAATTTCTTTCCTCCAGGATCTGTAACATTTTCGAACCGACAAGACCAGTGGCTCCTACTACTGCAACTTTCATGTATTTTGATTTTGAGATTTTGAATTTTAATCCCTTCCAATTAATCTTTCAAACTGTATTTAAACGATTCCGTGTTGCTTACAGTATGCAGCTTATAGCTTGCAACTGCTCGCGCCGTTTTTTCCCATTTTAAATAAGAAAAAAGCCTTCCACTTTGGGAAGGCTTTCAATTATTTTGATTCATACAAAACGATTTAACCTTCCCTGCCGGAACGTTTGTTGCGTTTTGTATGTTTCTTATTCATCATCCGCTCAAAAATAAACCACAAATGCTTCCCGTCAAAAAAAATTTCCACTATGTATGAATCAATCAGGAAAATTTTGCGCACCCTGTTGTTTATCAAATTGAGCTGCAATGCAGTCTGGGCGCAAAATGCAGGCCGATACGATGTTGTGATCGATGAGATCCTTGCTGACCCGACGCCTGTGATAGGCTTGCCCCCAACAGAATTTATTGAAGTAAAAAATGTTTCATCGCAGAAATTCAATTTGCTGAACTGGAAGATCACAGATGGCAGTTCCACTGCAATCATTTCTGCTTCCCGTTTCTTAGAGCCGGATAGCTTTATCGTCATCTGCCCCACTTCAGCCATTGCACTCTTCTCCAACTTTGGCGCGGCGGTTGGTGTAACAAATTTTCCGTCGCTAAATAATGACGCGGATAAGATTATTCTTTTGTCGCCGGATAATCGCGTCATTCATGCTGTCGCGTATAACACGTCTTGGTTTAATAATGCCCTCAAAAGTGAAGGCGGCTGGACACTTGAAATGGTTGATCCTTCCAATGCTTGCGCACGCGGTTCAAATTGGAAGGCAAGTGTTGATCCATCAGGTGGCACTCCATGTAGAAAAAATTCAATCGACGCGATAAATCCTGATCGCGAATTCCCATCATTCATCCGCGCTTATGCATTGGATAGTTTTCACGTCATCGCAACCTTTAATGAGCCCCTGGACAGTGCCAGCGGTAGCATTGCTGAACATTATGCACTTGACCATGGAATTGGTAATGCGAAAACTGCACAACTAGTAGAGCCTTTTTTTAGCGAGGTGGAATTGTCTTTCCCGGTGCCTATTAAGAGAGGTCTCGTGTACCAGCTCGCGGTCAATGGCGTAACAGGTTGTAGCTCCAATATGATCGGGGAACAGAACAAGCAACCGGTTGGACTTGCCGAGGATATCGATTCCATGAACCTTGTGATCAATGAGATTCTTTTTAATTCCGGCAGTGCCGGAAGTGATTATGTTGAATTTTTCAACCGCACTGAAAAGATTATCGATGCATCGACGCTTTATGTTGCAAATCGTGGTGCTTCTGGCCAACTCGCATCGATAAAAAGAATTATTGAAACACCGTTGCTTGTCTTCCCTGGAGATTATTTGACGATATCCGACGATATTGAGAAAGTGCAGACGAAATATTTAACCAAAAACCCTAACCAGTTAATTCAAGTCAGCGCATTGCCCTCTTTGCCAAATGAAAAAGGAACAATTGTATTGTTGAACAAGCAGGGAAAACTAATTGATGAACTCAATTATGATGAAAACTGGCACTTTGCGTTGATCAGTAACCGTGAAGGAATTGCTCTTGAAAGAATCGATCCAATGATTGCAACCCAGCTTCGTGAAAACTGGACGTCCGCCGCTTCTACCGCTGGATTCTGCACACCAACATATGAGAACTCACAGTTCCGGCAGCACGCGAATGGACCAGGACAAATTTCCATTGAGCCAGCTGTTTTTTCTCCGGATGGTGACGGGTTGGATGATATTTGCTTT
>Ga0136846_1235412_pt1 | contig 10258 bp, 8 predicted proteins | sample HopSoiMetagenom2_FD_96841 | JGI IMG/M metagenome (GOLD analysis project Ga0136846, IMG submission 96841) | Grasslands soil microbial communities from Hopland, California, USA - 2 Assembly 2016 (version 4) | ecosystem: Environmental > Terrestrial > Soil > Grasslands | place: USA: Hopland... | reverse complement strand
GGGTCAGGGTCAGAACAACGGCCAGGGCCAGGGTCAGGGTCAGGGTCAGGGCCAGAACAACGGCCAGGGCCAGGGTCAGGGCAACGCCGGTGGCGGTGGCCAGGGCGGCAACGGCCCGGTGGCTGCCGACTTCGTCGACATCACCAAGGTGCAGGGCAACGCCCAGCTGGGTGTTGGCGCCAACGGACTCGCTGCCAACGGCAACAGCGGCTCGCGTGGCTCCTTCACCACGAAGTGCGGCACCAACGGGAACAAGAACCACAACACCGACAACGTGATTGTCGCTCCCGGTGTCACCAACGGTGCGCACCACCTGCACGACTACGTCGGCAACCAGAGCAACGACGCGTTCGCGAGCGACCAGAAGCTGGCCGCGGCGGGGACCAGTTGCCAGAACCAGGGCGACAAGTCGTCCTACTTCTGGCCGGTGCTGCGTCTGCAGAACGGTACGCAGGACTTCGACCAGAACAACCTTGGCGGTGGCAAGGAAGGCAACGTCGGCCAGATCCTGCAGGCCTCCCAGGCGGAGATCAAGTTCGTCGGCAACAAGAAGGGCAACGTCGTCGCCATGCCGACCGCCCTGCGCATCATCACCGGTGACGCCAAGGCCTTCGTCAACGGCAACGCGAACGCCAACGTGAACTGGAGCTGCACCGGCTTCGAGAACAAGGTGCAGCTGAAGGACAAGTACCCGATCTGCCAACCGGGCAGCTCCGTGGTCCGTACGAGCAACTTCCAGAGCTGCTGGGACGGCAAGAACATCGACAGTGCGAACCACCGCACTCACGTGGCCTTCGTCCAGGCCGACGGCACCTGCGCCAACGGCTTCAAGGCGATCCCCCAGCTCCAGGTCCGTCTGGTCTACAACGTCCCGGCCCCGAAGCTGCAGAACGGCACGGTGGTGAACCCGTACGCGGTGGACACCTTCCCGGAGAACCTGCACAAGCCGATCACCGACCACAACGACTTCATCAACTTCTTCTCCGCGAACACGATGAACAAGATGGTCAACTGCATCAACACCGGCAAGCAGTGCCAGTAGTTGATCCACGGGTGGACCACCGACGGTGGTCCACCTGAGAAAGCCGGTGGCGGGTTCTCCCGCCACCGGCTTTCTGTTGTGCTGTGCTCGTCGCGCCCGCGCTCAGCCCTGGTGGCCGGCGGAGTGGCCCGACTCGCCGCCGCCGCCCGCGTGGTGGTCGGCGCCGACCTCGGTGGTCCCACCGAGCTTGCCCCGCAGCTTCGCGATCACCTTCTGGTCGCCGACCGCGGTCCACTTGCGGCCGAGGAGATAGAACCCGCCGTAGTCCTTGGCCCCGTTGATCCACTCGCGCTGACCCCGGTCGGTGGCGTAGGTCAGGAGCAGGAACTTGCCGTAGGGGCTTTTCTGACAGGCGGCCTGACGGAGCTCGTCGGCGTCGATCTGGATGACGGGCTCGCAGCCCGCCTCGCTCGCGAGGTGCTCCAGACTGCCGGTGGCGGCGACCGGTGTGGCGTCGATCGCCGTGCCCGCCCGGTCGCTGTCGCCGCCCGAGCAGCCGGTCAGGGCCAGCGCCGCCACGGCTGTGACCGCGGCAGCCGCGAGCTTCGGTCGCGTCACCATCATCTTTTCTTCCTCCGGTCCGTTCGGCGCCGACACTGTTCTCGGCTCATGCCGCGGGAGGCCCCGTCGAGGAGCCCTTTCCCTCGATACGGCTGCCGGGCACAGACCACTCAATCAGGGAACGCGTGTGCGAGAGTGGGCAAGTGAACGCAGACTGGGAAGAGCGTGTGGCCGCCGCCTGGGCCACCTTCGACGATTACGACGAGGACCACGGGGCGGATTTCCGCGCCGTGATCGACACCCTCGTCGCCGAACTGCCGGCCGGCAGCCCTCTGGCCCCCTTCGAGCAGGCCTGTGCCTGGGACTCGACCGGCCACTCCGACCGGGCGGTGCCGCTCTACCAGGAGGCTCTCGCGCTGGGGCTCTCCGAAGCCAGCGGCTACAAGGGCCGGCGCGCCAAGATCCAGCTGTCGAGTTCGCTGCGCAACATCGGCCGGGCCGAGGAGGGCGTCAAGCTGCTCACACCCGAACTGGACGCCCCCTCCGACGAGTTGGACGACGCCGTACGGGGATGTCTGGCGCTGTGCCTGTCCAGCCTCGACCGCGACCGCGAGGGTCTCTCGCTCGTCCTCGGCGCCCTCGCTCCCCATCTGCCGCGCTATCAGCGGTCGATGGCCAACTACGCCCGCCTGCTGACCGACCCTGAGGGGTAACTCCTGTCAGGGCCAGGTGACCATCCGACGATTCGCTCGTTCTGCTGAACGTGCAGTCACAGGATGTCGCCTTCAGCCCCGCCACCGGTAACAGCGCCAAGGGCCGCCCCGTCGTCAACGTGGAGCAGGCCGAGGCCGCGCTCGTCGAGCACTATCCCCGGCTCGTCCGGCTCGCCTATCTGGTGCTGCCGCCGAGCCTGGGCCTGGGCCGGCGGGTCCTGACCGCGCACGCCCTCACCCAGCGCGCGCTGCCCAGGGGACGTACGGCCACCGCTGTGCTGCCGGCCCAGTCGAAGGGCCGCGCGGGCGACCCCGATTACGCGTTCGTCCGCCTCCAGGTGCTGCGTACGGCACTCGAAGCGGGGCAGCCGTGGCGGGGCCGCACGGTGCCGAAGAGGTCGCAGTTGCCGCCGCTGCTCCCCCAGGTGTGGGGCCTGCGGCTCTTCCCGCGGGCCGGCGGCGCCGACGAACTCGCCCTGGACCAACGGCTGTCGGCGCTCTCCGGCCCCGCCCGGGCCGCGTACGTCCTGCGCGGTCTGGAGAAGCTCCCGGACTCCGACGTACGCACCGCCCTGGAGGCCGTCGGCGTCGAGCGGCCGATCGAGGCGCTGCGCGAGGCGGACGAGGTGCCGCAGCGGTACGCGCTGCTCGGCTCCGCCGAGTTCGACCCCTGTTCGCTGCACGCCCGCCCGACCGACCTGATGCGGCGCAGGCAGCACCTGAAGGCCGCGCTCGTCGGCGCCGCAGCCGTCGCGGTGTGCGGCACGCTGCTGGGTCTGCCCGGCGACGGCTGGGCCCCGGACGGCGCCGCCGCCCCCGCGTACGCGCAGAACCCCGCCGCCGAAGCCGCCCTGGATCCGGCCCGGTTGACCCTGGTGGCCCCGGCCGCCTGGAAGACCTCCGCGCGCACCGACTTCTCCGTCTGGCCGGCGCGCGGCGACCTCACCGACGACAGCGCCCTGCTGCGCCGCGCCCTCGCCGTCTGGGCCCGCCCCGGCGAGACGGTCCAGGTCTCGGCGACCCCGAGCACCCCCTCCGGCGGCCCGCCCGGCCCGCCGCAGCTGCTGTACGCGGGCACGGTCGACGCGGCCCACGTGGTGATCATGTACGACGGCCTGCGGATCGTCCGGTACGCCGAACCGAAGGACGGCACCGGCGGGGCCGCCCTCGACTTCGCCCGCGTCGACGGCGCGACCGGCGCCGAGGCGGACGCGGTGGTCCTCGACCGGGCCGACGGCAACGTCCGTTATCTGACAGCGCCTTGGGTGCGCAAGGCGGAGATGCGGAACCTGCGCGAGCCGGCCGCGACACCGATCGACCTGGGGCTGACCGACGGGGTGAGCGGGCTGCTGGCCAGCCCCATCGCGCAGAAGGGCGCCTGCCGGTCCTGGAACACGCTCCAGGTGACGGGCGCCGGGAGTCCACGTCTGCTGAGCGACCTCGGCGAACTCGTCCCGGTCCACCTCACCACGGGCCGCCCGACCGCACTGCGCGAGGCCTCGGCTCCGGCGGCGCTGGCGACATGGTCGCCCTTCGCCTGCTCCCTCGCCGCGATGCACTCCCAGGGCGTGCGCTCCGTGAACGCCTGGCAGTTCGCGCGACAGCCGCTGCCCGACGCGAGCGGCGCCGCCGACTGGGTGTGCACCCGCTCCGAGACCTGGCGGGGTGACGGGGCGCGGATCCTGGCCCAGTTCCACACGCCGGGCGGGCAGTACGGGGCGGTCGCGGCGAAGTCCGAGAACACGGTGGCCTGCGGGCCACGGGACCCGAACGTGCTGGCCGGGGTGCTGTGGAAGTCGGGGGCGGGTGAGTGGTACATGCTCGCCGCCGGCTCGGAGAACACGGCGTCGATCACGGCGACGGGCGGGGTGAGTTCGTCGGCGCGGGGTGCCTTGCTGGCGGCGAAGACTCAGCAGGGGGCTCAGGCCGGGTTGAAGGGGACGTTGAAGGACGGGCGGGCCATCGCGGGGTTGCGCTAGCGGCGGCCGGCCGGAGGCGGCACGCGCGACTCGTCGGGGGCGGGCACCGTTTCGGTGCCCGCCCCCGAGAGCTTGCCCGCCCCCGAGAGCTACGGACGCGGGCCGGTCAGTCGGCGGCCGCGACCGAGGCGGCCTGCGGTTCGGACACCGGGGCCCGCAGACGGCCGGTGCTGTGCAGGCCGTACAGCGCGAGCGCGCAGGCGAGGCCGAGCACGGTCAGGGAGATCCACGGCAGCTCCGGCATTCCGGCATCGCGAGCCGCGTCGAGTGCGACGCCGGTGAGCAGGTTCCCGACGGTGATACCCATGCCGCAGATGGTGTTGTAGAGCCCGTAGTGGGTGGCGACGAGCCGGTCACCGGAGAGGCGGACGATGGTGTCCATCTCGAAGGGGTACGCGATCATCGTGCCCACCGCCAGGAGCAGCGCGGCGGCCGTCGGCGGCAGCGCGGCCAGCAGCCGTAGGCCGGCCCCGGCCTCCGGTACGGGCACCGTCGTGGCGAGCAGCAGCGGTACGAAGGCCAGCCCCATGACGGCCACGCCCCGGACGAGTGCCTGGCCGGGTTCGTAACGGGCCTTGCACCAGGCGGTCACCCTGGTCTGGCCGAGGATCGTACTCAGCCCCGAGACCCCGAAGAGCATCGCCACCGCAGCCGTGCCGAACTCGCCGTCGCCACCGAGCCTGCGCACTTCCAGGGGCAGGGCCAGATAGACCTGGAAGGTCAGCACGTACGAGCCGACCATGGCCGCGGAGAAGAGCAGGAACGGCCGGTTGGCGAGGATGCCGCGCCACTGGACGAGGACGCTTTCCTTGCCCTGGCCGTCCTGCGGCTGCTCGTCCTTCTTCCGCCGGGCGGGCAGCGCGCGGATCTGCACGACGCTGAGCAGAGCGAAGATCCCGGCCGCGACCAGGCAGGTGACGCGGAAGTCCACCCCGGTCAGCACCATCCCCACCAGCGGTCCGAGCAGGATCCCGGCCTGGTAGAAGACGTTGAACAGGGCGAACGCCTCGACCCGGCGCTCTCCGGCGTCGGCGGCGAGGTAGGCCCGTACCGCCGGGTTGAACAGCGCACCGGCCAGGCCCGTCGCCGCCGAGGCGGCGATCAGGGCGGCCAGCGAGTCGACCAGCCCCAGGGTCGCGAAACCCACTGTGCGGAGCACGCACCCGGCCACGATCATCGGCTTGTAGCCGAGGCGGTCGGCCAGTGTGCCGCCGACCAGGAACATGCCCTGCTGGCTGAAGTTCCGTACGCCGAGGACGAGTCCGACGACCCAGCCGGCCAGCCCGAGGGTGCCGGAGAGGTGGGCCGCCAGATAGGGCATCAGCATGTAGAAGCCGAGGTTGATGGTGAACTGGTTCGCCATCAACAACTGGACGCTGCGCTCGTACGAACGCACCTGTGTGTACAGCGCTTTCACCGGTTTTCCTCCGAGCCCTCGGACACGGTGTGCGCGGTGTCAACGGCGTCGGGGTCGACGGCGACGTCCCGCGTCTCGTCCCCGGTGCGGAGGGTGAGGGGATCGACCACGGTGGTGCACCGGGTCCAGCGCGTGACCTCCTTCTCGTCCAGGCGTCCGACCACCTCCGGTTCCGGGGCCGGAGGCGAGTCGAGGAGGCCGTGGGCGGCGCAGTAGTCGTCGTCGTAGACCGTGCCGAGGTAGCGCTGCGGACCGTCGGGGAAGATCGCCGCGATGCGGGCGTCCGCGGGCATCGTCCGGGCGAACCAGCCGGCCACCGTGGCGACAGCTCCCACGCTCCATCCACCGGTCGCGTAGTGGGAGGCGGCAAGCCGACGGCACGTCCACACCGCCTCGTTGGGGGCGACCCAGTGGACCTCGCTGAAGTTCTCGTACGCCACGTTGCGCGGGTAGATGCTGGAACCGAGTCCGCGCATCAGCCGGGGCTTCGCGGGCTGGCCGAAGATCGTCGAACCGATCGTGTCCACCCCGACGACGGTCAGTTCCGGGTACAGCTGCCGCAGGACGCGGGAGACGCCCGCGGAGTGGCCGCCGGTACCGACGCTGCACACCAGCACGTCGATGTGGCCCATTTCGGCGGCGAGTTCGAGGGCCAGCGGGGTGTAGGCAGCAACGTTGTCCGGGTTGTTGTACTGGTCCGGGCACCAGGAGCCGGGGTGCTGCTCGAGGAGCTGCTGGACGCGTTCACGGCGGGCCTGCTGCCAGCCGCCGGTGGGGTGCGCCTCGGAGACGACGTTGATCTGGGCGCCGTACGCGGTCAGCAGTCGCGTCATGGACAGCTCCAGCCCCGGATCGGTGACCAGGGTGACCGGGTGGCCGTACACCATGCCGGCCAGGGCGAGCCCCAGGCCCAGTGTTCCGCTGGTGGACTCGATGATCCGGCCGCCGGGCCGCAGATCGCCACGGGCGCGCGCCCGTTCGACCATGTGAAGTCCCGGACGGTCCTTGATTCCGCCGGGGTTGAAGCCCTCCAGCTTGGCCCAGAAGCCGCGTCCGGCCGGGGCCAGCGGCTCCGACACGCGCAGGAGCGGTGTGTTGCCGACCAGTCCCGACAGGGCGGACTGGCCGGAGCTGAGGGCACCGTTCGTCAGTGATCGCATGCTTTTTTTGCTCTCGCTCGATGAATGCACGGTGGGGGTTCATCACGCGCGCCCCGGCCGCGAAACGGATCGTTGATCCGGATCGAGCCGTGGGGGCGCGGCAGCCGGTGCTGTCGGCTGCGAGCGAGAGGTCTAGATGCGCCAGCGGGAGGTGCGTACGAGTGCTGCCCGGCCGTTGCGCGTCCGTCTTCCGCACGCCGCACCGGGCGCGGGCGGCGACCGCGGGGCGGTGGCCCCGGCGACGGCCGCAACGATGACAAGCGCCGCACTCGCGGGAGGCTGCTCCGGTGCCTGCGCGGTCGTACGGAGGGTCGCGTCCGGCGTGCATTCCTCCACGCCGTGCGAATGGTGCGGAGCGTGCGGCTCGGCGCCGCCCGGTGTCGCCGCGAGCGCCGTGACTGCGGCGGGCGTCGGCGCGTGGGGCTTCTCGGTCGTCCCGTGCGCGACGGAGCACAGGACGATCAGCAGGAACAGGGCCGCCCGGATCAGCGAGCTGAGTCGACGCCGGCATGGCAAGCCGGGACGGCTGCCGAGCATGGGCACCGCCGTACGGGGAGGGGGAAGCACTGATCCTCCGTGCAGCCGCCGTCTCTGTCGGTAGGGAGGAGTCGGCGGGCGAAGGTGGGCGAAGGTCGGGGAACGTGGGGGAAGGTGGAGGAAGGACGCCGGGGACCGGACGAATCGTTCCCTCTGCCCGTTCGGGCATGGCCGGAGTGCGCCTGAAAGGCCGGGTGGGAGGAAGCCGCGGGCTCCTAGACCCGTTGCACCACGGACGCTCTCATGGCCACCGCCGCCGCCCCACGGAGATCGACGCCCGCACGACCCGGTCTGGCGTCGGCACTCGCGGAAACGCCCGGTTCGCGAACGGAGACCGCGAAGCAGGGCGATGCCCCCGTGGCCCCCTGCTGCGACTGCCCCGAAGCGCAGTGCTCGGCAGGGAGCTGGAAGCCGTGGTCCAGGTGACCGTCCGTCACCACCGCGAGGAACGCGCCCCTCGCCTGGGCGCCGGTCGACAGGTGCCCCATGGCGCTCTCGGCAGTGGCCCCGTGCGCGAGGAGAAGGCCCAACAGCAGGACGGCGAAGGTCAGCACGCGCGCCGGCCCCGAGTGAGAGCGAGCCCGCGCGGTGCGCCAGGGTGACCAAGCCGTAACCATGCCGTGATGCTAACGGGTCGACGGCACTGATCCACCGACTCCCCCGGCACATCGAGTCAACGCGCCACGCGAATGGCCTGTTCACCCCGGTCCCGCTGTTTCACCGGACGGGCCGCCGCCCAACTCGACCTGCAATAGCGGCAGTTGTACGGAAAGCCACCGCCAAGCCGCGATGCCGGACCTTCCGGCGGGGGGTGTGGACGGGCGCACCCGATGCTGATCCGTGTGCCACGGACGCGAGCCGGTTCACTTGTGCTTGATTTGTGAACACCCTGGGTCGGACCCGTCCGTTGAGGGCCGGATCCGATCGGTAAGGTGTTCGCATGACAACCGGGGTTCGCCGCAGAATGGGAGTCGAGGAACGCCGGCAGCAGTTGATCGGCGTCGCCCTCGAACTGTTCAGCCGCCGCTCGCCCGACGAGGTCTCCATCGACGAGATCGCGTCGGCCGCGGGCATCTCGCGCCCACTGGTCTACCACTACTTCCCCGGCAAACTCAGCCTGTACGAGGCCGCGTTGAAGCGCGCGGCGGACGACCTGGCGGGCCGGTTCGTGGAACCCCAGGAAGGTCCGCTGGGGGCGCGGCTGCTGCGGGTGATGCGCCGCTTCTTCGACTTCGTCGACGAACACGGGCCCGGTTTCGCGGCGTTGATGCGCGGTGGCCCCGCGGTCTCCGCGGACGAGGTGCGCTCGAGCAACGCCTCGTCGACGAACACGCTCATCGACGCCGTACGACAGGCCGCGTACGTCGAGATCCTGTCCCATCTGGAGCTGGGCGTCGAAGAAGCGCCCGCCCGGCTGGAGTTGGTGATCCGGACGTGGATATCGCTCGTCGAGTCGACCGCGCTGATCTGGCTGGACGGACGGCGCGTGCCGCGCGGTGAGCTGGAGGCGCAGCTCGTGCACGACTTCGCGGCGCTGGCCGCCGTAAGCGCCGCCTACGACGAGGAGATGGCCGCGCTGCTGCGCCGGATCCTCAAACAGGAGCCCGCCGAGGGCCCGTTCAGTGACCTGGTCGCACGGCTCATCTCGCTCGCCTCCTAGTCCTGTCGTCGACCGGGCTCAGTTGTCGAACTTCCGGTAGGAGTCGTCGAGTTCGCGGACCTCGACCGAGGCGTGCAGAGCGAATCCCTCGACGGGCTTCACGTGGGTACGTACCAACTCCAGGACGGTTTCCGTCAGTTGGTTCTTCGTCGCCACCGTGCGGCCGGTGAGCATGCCGATCCAGACGTGCACGATCGCGTGGCCCTCGCTGTCCGCGCCGACCGTGGCGTCCTCGGTGCGGCGGAACTGCGTCTTGCACGCCTCGGGCTTCGCCTTCGCCGTGGCGACGACCTCCTCGTGCAGCGCGAGCGCGAACGCGCGCCGGTCGAAGGACTCGGCCAGCGACTCCGAGTAGTCGACGGTGATCTGCGGCATGGATCAAACCCCTGTTTCTAGGACTGGTGCGACCTGTACGACGGCACGGCCACCACACCCTAACCTCAGGCCTGATCAGCGAGTCTCAGTGCCAGCATCGCGATGTCGTCCTCCCGATCGTGGCCGAAGCAGACCAGCAGCGTGTCGCACAGGGCATCCAGGCCGGGCAGCGCGCCGGAGGCCGCCGCGCGCAGGTGCTCCAGGGAGTCCGCGAGGTCGGTGCCCCGGGTCTCGATCAGTCCGTCGGTGATCATGAGGAGCCGGTCGGTGGGTTCGAGGAACAGCTCGGTGGGCGGCGGATGGGCGAGGCCGATGCCGAGCAGCGGGCCCTCCGCCTTGGCGTAGTCGGCGCCGCCGGCGTCCCGGATGATCAGCGGCGGGATGTGACCGGCGTTGGCGATACGGGTGCGTCCGGTGGCCGGATCGACGAGGACCAGGCAGACGGTGGCCGTGACCTCGGGGTGGTAGCGCTGGAGCATCCGGTCGAGGCGCTCGGCGAGCACGGCCGGGTCGCTGTCCTCGACGCTGTAGGCGCGCAGCGCGTGCCGGATCTCGACCATCACGGTGGCCGCGTCCAGCGAGTGCCCGACGACGTCGCCGACCGCGGTGAGCACGCCGTCGTCGGTGCGCAGGGCGGCGTAGAAGTCGCCGCCGATCTCGGCGTCCTGGGACGCGGGCACGTACCGGACCACGACGTCGATGCCGGGCAGTTCGGGCAGCCGGTCGGGGCGCGGCAGGAAGCTGTGCTGGAGGGTGAGGGCGACATTGCGTTCGACCTGGTACATGAGCAGCGGTTCGGCGGCGAGGACGGTGGCCTGGGCGAGCCGGGCCAGCAGGGACTCGTTCTCGGGGTTCACCCTGCGCATCCCGCGGG
>Ga0136846_1225812_pt1 | contig 10260 bp, 11 predicted proteins | sample HopSoiMetagenom2_FD_96841 | JGI IMG/M metagenome (GOLD analysis project Ga0136846, IMG submission 96841) | Grasslands soil microbial communities from Hopland, California, USA - 2 Assembly 2016 (version 4) | ecosystem: Environmental > Terrestrial > Soil > Grasslands | place: USA: Hopland... | reverse complement strand
CGCCAGGTCGATCGCGAGCCCGGCCAGCGGCGCGCCGACCAGCAGGCCGATGCCCTTCGTCGTCGTCGCCAGCCCGGACGCCGCGCCGCGGTGCTCCTCCGGGACGATCTTGTAGAGCAGCCCCCACGCGAGCGTCATCACGGTGCCCCCGGCGATCGAGACCACGCCGATGAGGCCGAGGTACCAACTGTGCCACTGCTGGGCGAGCCCGCCGACGAGGAACCCGGTGCCGTACACGAACGACGCGAAGAAGATCACCCGCGCGAGGCCGAACCGGTCGCCGAGGCGCCCCGAGAACAGCGCCGCCACCACGTACCCGGCGGCGACCGCGGCCAGGATTTCCCCCGAGATCGTCTGCGACTGGTGCAGCCCGTCGATCACGTACAGGATCACGAAGCTGCGCGCCGCCGCGAACACGCCTTCCCAGGCCGAGTTCGCGATCAGGAAGCGCCGCACGTCGCCGTCGTCCCAGAAGATGTGCCAGCTCTGCCTGATGTACGCGGCGAACCCCGCGAACACGCTCCCGTGGCCGCCGTCCTCCCGGACGAGCAGGATCGTCGCGCCGCACGCCGCCGTGACGACGAACGCCGCGATCAGGAACGGCGCGGGCAGCCACAGCTTGAGCAGGAAGTTGCCGCCGACGAGCGCGACGCCGAGGGCGATCCCGCGCAAGACGTGCTGGGTCCCCTGGGCCCGCCCGTACGAGGACGGCGGCAGCACGTCCGGATACAGCCCGCGGTACGGCGGCTCGTACAGGTAGTAGGCGAAGTAGAACGCCAGCACGAGGAGCACGGTCGTCCAGAGGTTCGGCATGAAGCCGACGAGCAGCAGGCAGAAGGCCATCGGGCCGATGGCGACGAGCATGAACGGCCGCCGCCGGCCGAGCGGCGTGTGGAACGAGTCGCTCCACGGCCCGACGATCGGCGAGAGCGTGAGCGCGAACAGGCCCTCCGCGCCGATCGCGACTCCGATCAGCGTCCCCGAGTCCGTGAACGTGTGCAGGAGCGGAGGCAGCGCGACCGAGATCGTCGTGACCGAGTAGGCAAGCCCGAACGCGCCGAGCCCGAGCGACCAGATCAGGCTGCGGCGTACGACCGGCGCGCTCACGAGCGCCTGCGAACCCGACGTGATCGCCACTACGTGCCGGCGGTGGCGAGCTCGGGGGCGAGTCCGCCCGTGACGATCTCCACGAGCGTGTGCTCGGCCTGGGCGACGTCCTCCTCTGAGTCGGGCAGCCGTCCGAGCACCCAGCCCGTCAGCAGCTCCTCGACCGCGCCGTAGAAGACGTAGCTCGCGAGGCGCGCGTCGAGGTCGCCGCGGATCGTGCCGTCGGCCTGGCCGCGCTCGACGATCTCCTGGATCGCGGCGAACGAGGCCACGATCTCGTCCATCTCGCCCGGGAGGTGCTGGCTTCGCGTCACCTCGAGCACGAGCACGCGCACGAGGTCCGGGTCGCGCCGCCAGGAGCGCAGCAGGATCTCCGCCACCTTGCGCAGCTGCTCCCGCGGCGGGTCGCCGGCCTGCTCGACGCTCTGGATCGTCGCGATCAGCGCGCGCCAGGTCTCCCGGAAGACGGTCAGCAGCACGTCCTCCTTGGACTGGAAGTAGTGGTAGAGCAGCCCGTAGGCGACGCCCGCTTCCTCGGCGATGTCGCCGACGCGGCTGGCGTGGTAGCCCTTGCGTGCGAAGACACGCACTGCCGCGTCGAGCAGCAGCCGGCGCTTCTCCTCCTGCGCAGTCGTGCGGTTGGGCACCCCGCCGAAGTCTAGTAGCTGGTCGCTAGGACTTCGTCTCGCCGGAGCTCCCGGGCAGCGCCTCGCCGAGGCGGCTCAGGGCCTGGGTGATCTCGCTCGGGATGATCCAGACCTTGTTCGACTCGCCTTGCGCGATCTGCGGCAGCATCTGCAGGTACTGGTAGGCGAGCAGCTTCGGGTCGGCATCGCCCTCGTGGATCGCCTTGAAGACCTCGCCGATCGCCTTCGACTGGCCCTCGGCCTGGAGCTGCAGCGCCTGCCGCTGTCCCTCCGCCTTCAGGATCGCGCTCTGCTTCTCGCCCTCGGCGGTGAGGATCTGCGACTGCTTGACGCCCTCGGCGGTGAGGATCGCAGCGCGCTTGTCCCGGTCGGCGCGCATCTGCTTCTCCATCGCGTCCTTGATCGTCAGCGGCGGGTCGATCGCCTTGATCTCGACACGGTTGACCCGGATCCCCCACTTCCCGGTCGCCTCGTCGAGCACGCCGCGCAGCTGGCCGTTGATCTGGTCGCGCGAGGTGAGCGACTCCTCGAGCTGCATCCCGCCGATCACGTTGCGCAGCGTGGTGACGGTCAGCTGCTCGATCGCCTGGATGTAGTTCTGCACCTCGTAGGTCGCGGCCTTCGGGTCGGTGATCTGGAAGTAGAGAACGGTGTCGATGCTGACGACGAGGTTGTCCTCGGTGATCACGGGCTGTGGCTGGAACGACACCACCTGCTCGCGCAGGTCGATCAGCGGCCGCAACCGGTCGACGAACGGCACGAGCAACGCGACGCCCGGGCTGAGCGTGCGCTGGTAGCGGCCGAGGCGCTCGACCAGGCCGGCCTGGGCCTGCGGAACGATCCGCACGGTCTTCCACAGGGCCACGACCACGACCACTGCCACCACGACCAGCACGATCACCGCGATCATCGGACTCCCCTCACTGGTAGACGAGCGCGGTTGCGCCCTCGATCTTGACCACCTCGACGCGTGTCCCGGGCTCGTAGACCTGCCCTTCCATGTACGCCCGCGCCGTCCATTCCTCGCCGCCGATCTTCACACGGCCGCCGTCGTCGTCGACCCGTTGCAGGACGAGCGCCTTCGCCCCGGTCAGCGCCGCGGTGCCCGTGCGCAGCGCCGTCGGCACGCGCAGGTGGGACTTCGCGATCGGCCGGATCAGCGCGACGGAGGCGACCGACCCGCCGATGAAGACGATCAGCTGCAGGATCGCGCCGCCGCCCAGCAGGTCGACGATCCCTGCGATCACGGCGGCAAGCGCCACCGGACCGAGGAAGAACAGGCCCGGCGTCAGGACCTCGCCGACGACCAGCGCGAGCGCCACGATTGCCCAGATCACCCAACCAGGCACCGGCCGATCCTAACTCCGGTCAACGTCCAGACCCAAAGCCGCGGGCAGCGCGAGCAGGTCGGGCAGCCGCTCGGCGATCTCCGGGTGACGGTCCTCCCGGTCGAGCAGGAACGCGCGCTCGATCCCCGCGGCGTGCGCGCCTTCGACGTCGTCCTCGATCGAGTCGCCGACCATCGCCGCGTCCGCAGGCTCCACGTCCAGCCGCTCGAGCACGGCGCGGAAGATGGTCGGGTGCGGCTTCGTCCGGCCGAAGGCGCCCGAGCCGAGCGCGGCGTCGACCTGCAGCCCGTGGTGCGCGATGAACGCGTCGAGGTCGCGGCCGGTGTTCGAGACGAGCCCGAGCTTGAGGCCCTGCGCGCGCAGCTCGGCCAGCACCGGCGGCGCGTCCTCGAACAGCTCGAAATGCTCCGCGTGTTCCCAGGCGCGAGTCATCTCGACGGCGCACTCGTACGCGCTCTCGGCGTCGCCGCCCATCCCGCGGATGATCCGCTCGGTGAAGGCGACCCAAATCTCCTCGTCGTGCTCGAGCTCGGGGTGGCGCTTGATCCCCTCGACCGCGCGCTCGCGCGCCTCGCCGTAGCGCGCCGGGTCGAGCTCGAGGCCGAAGCGCTCCCCCAGGCGGCGGTAGCCCTCGGGCCCGAGCTCCGGCCCCGGGCGGGCGATGGTGAAGTCGACGTCGAAGAGAACGGCTTTGAGCATCAGCGGGCTTCTAGCAGCCAGCGGGCGGTCTCGACGTGGGTTTCGCGGTACTCGCTGCCGGTCGACCAGGCCAGCGTCTGCGCGATCGTCCAGCCGCGTGCCCGCTCACGGTCGAGGCCGAGCTCGCCGGTCAGCCGGTCGAAGCGGTGGAGCACGTCCCGCCGCGAGTGTCCGAGCTCGAAGGAGCGGACGATCGGCGCGACGCCGAACTCGCGCTCCCCCGCAAGCGGCTTCGGGTCGATCGCTAGCCACGGCTCGCGCTCGGCGGCGAGGACGTTGTCGCCGTGCAGGTCCTGGTGCAGCAGCACCTGCTCGCCCTGCGTCGCCGGCAGCTTGCGCAGCGCCTCGAGCGCCGCGCCGATCAGCGTCGGCTCGAAGTCGCGACTCGCTTCGAGCGAGCCCAGCCACCAGGCGGCCTCCTCCGCCAGCGGCCGGAACGGCGCGCCCGCCGGCTTCCAGAGTCGCGGCAGCAGCTCCACGAAGACGTCGAGTGCCGCGTCAGCGCCCGCCGCGGACAATGGCGTCCCGGGCAGGCAGCGCTCCAGCAGCAGCGCGTGCTCCCCGGGCTCGGAGTCGAGCAGCCGGATCGCGCCGTCGCCGTCCCAGAGCTCCAGCGCCGCCGCCTCGTGCTCGCTCTCGCGGTGCGGGAGCTGCACCTTCAGCACCGCCTGCTCGCCGTCGGCGGTCGTCGCCGGCGCGACGAGCTCGGACGCGACCCCGCCGGTGAACGGCTCGCCGAGGGTCAGGCCCCGGCGCGAGATCAGACGCTCGCCGGCCAGCGGTACGCGTCGGCCTGGCGGTTCTTCAGCGAAGGCAGCTTGTCGCGGACGGAGCGGAGCAGCGCGCGGTCGAGCGTGGCCGTGATCACCGTCTCCTCGTCGGGCGCCTGCGCGAGCACGATCCCCCACGGGTCGACGATGAGCGAGCGGCCGTAGGCGGGCTTGCCGGGGAGCGTCTCCCCCACTTGCGCCGGGGCGGCGACGAAGTACTGGTTCTCGATCGCCCGGGCGCGCAGCAGCACGTGCCAATGGTCCTTGCCGGTCGGCGTGGTGAAGTGCGCCGGCACGGTCACGAGCTCCGCGCCCTCCAGCGCGAGGATGCGGTAGAGCTCGGGAAAGCGGACGTCGTAGCAGACGGTCAGCCCGATCGGCCAGCCCTCGGTCTGCACCACGACCGCCTCGGCACCCGCCTCCTCGGCCTCCGACTCGCGGTAGACGACCCCGCCGACCTCGACGTCGAAGAGATGGATCTTGCGGTAGAGCCCGAGCAGCTCGCCCTCGGGCCCGAACGCGAGCGAGGTGTTTGAGAGCTTCTCGCGCCCCTCGCGCTGCTCCGAGATCGAGCCGCCGACGAGCGTGATCCCGAGCGTGCGCGCCCAGCCGGCCATCGCCTCGACGGACTCGCCGCCCTCGAGCGGCTCGGCGGCAGCGTGCAGCTGCTCCGTGGTGCCGATCGCGTTCCACTTCTCCGGCAGCGCGACCAGGTCGGCGCCGGTCGCTGCGGCGCGGGCGACGAGCCGTTCCGCCGTCTCGAGGTTCGCCGCCTTGTCCGGGCCGCTCGTCATCTGCACGCAGGCCACGCGGAGCAGGTCGGTCACGGGCGGAGGATAGCTTTCGGGCATGGAGGCAGCAGCCGCCGTTCCGTCGCGCGCACGCGTGCTCCAGGCCTTCCGGAGCCGCAATTTCCGTCTGCTCTGGACCGGCCAGGCGATCTCGCTGCTCGGCGATGCGGCCTTCGTGGTCGCGCTCGGCTGGCGCACCTTTACGCTGACCGGCTCGGCGCGCTCGCTCGGCCTCGTGCTCACCTTCCAGGGGGTCGGCGTGCTGACGACGGTGCTCGTCGGCGGCGCGCTCGCCGACCGCTACGACCGGCGGACGCTGATGCTCGTCTCGGACTTCGCGCGCTTCGCCGTGATCGCCGGGCTCGCCGGGCTCGACGCCTCCGGGCACCTGACGATCCACTCGCTCGCCGCGATCGCCTTCGTCGAAGGCCTCGCCACGGGCTTCTTCACGCCGGCGCTCGGCGGGCTGATCCCGCTGGTGGTGGAGGACGCGAGGCTCGGCTCCGCGAACGCGTTGCTCGGGATCGCGCGGCAGGGCAGCTTCCTGATCGGGCCGGCCGTCGCCTCGATCCTGTACGGCCTCGCCGGCGCGACGTTCGTCTTCGGCTTCAACGCCTGTTCGTACCTCGTCTCGTTCGGCTTCGTCTACGCGACGCGGCCGCGAGCGGCGGAGCAGGCCTCGGAGGACGGCACGTTCCGCGCGATCAAGGAGGGCTTCCGCTACATCGCCGGTGTGCCCTGGCTCTGGATCACGATCAGCCTGTTCGCCTTCGTGCTGATGCTGCAGTGGGCGTCGATCCAGGTGCTGACGCCGAAGCTCGTGCGCGAGCAATTCGGCCTCGGGGTCGGCGCCTACGGCCTGCTTTTCTCGCTGATCGGGGCCGGGATGATCGTCGGCACCTTCATCTTCGGCCAGGTCAACCCGCGGCGCCGTCGCGGGCTGACGTCGTACCTGATCTGGATCGCGAACAGCGTGCTCGTGATCGTCTTCGCCCTCTCTCCCTGGTTCCCGCTCGCCGCGCTGGCCGCGTTCGTGCGCGGGATCTGCATCGGCTTCGGCGTCACCGTCTGGGAGACGATGCTGATGGAGCTCGTGCCGCGCCACATGCTCTCGCGCGTGGTCAGCCTCGACTGGTTCGGCTCGCTTGGCCTGACCCCGTTCGGCCTGCTGCTGATGGGCGCGATCTCCGGCCTTGCCGCGCCCGGGACGATCATCGCCCTGGCCGCGGCGATCTCGATCGGCGTGATCGCCCTCGGCCTGACCTCGAAGCAGATCAGGACAATCGACTGATGCCCGTCTACTGGAAGCCGAAGTACGGCACGCGCTCGTCGCGGCACAAGGCCTGGTCGAGGCAGGAGGCGAAGCGCGAGCAACGTTTGCAGCGAGAGCCGCGCCGCGGGCTCCTGCGCCGCCTATTCGGCCGCTAGTAGAGGCCGTCCCCGCGGGCGTAGCGCTCGGCGCGCTCGCGGTCGTACTGCTCGGCGTCCAGCTCGGCATCGCTCAGGGAGCGCAGGATCTCACCCGAGCTCGGCAGCTCGGAGCGCTCGACGTGGTGCTCGGAGTTCCAGAGGTCGGAGCGAATCAGCGCCTTGGAGCACTGCGTGTAGGCCTCGTCGATCGAAACGAGGATCCCGAGCCGCGGCACCTTGCCGTCGACGGCGCTCGGCGCCAGCAGCTCCTCGTCGTCGACGATCGTCGCCCGGCCATTGACGCGGAAAGTGTCGCCGACGCCGGGGATCAGGAAGAGCAGCCCGATCCGCGGGTCCTCGAGCAAGTTCGTGAGCGTATCCGCGAGCCGGTTCCCCGGCCGCTCGGGCAGCAGGAGCGTCCCCTCGTCGAGGATCCGCACGAAGCCCGGCGGGTCGCCGCGCGGCGAGACGTCGAGGCCGCCGTCGGGCCGCGCGGTGGCAATGCACACGAACGGCGAGCGCTCGACGAACTGGCGCGTCAGCGCGTTCAGCCGGCCGGCGATCTTGCCGCGCACGAGCTCGGAGGGCGAACCGATCGCCTCGCGGAGCGCGCCTTCGTCCCGAATCGCCACGGCTCGAGGATACGCCTCGCACGGGGGAACCTGCCGGTCCCCCCGTGGCTCGTATCGGGGTGCCGAGATTTGAACTCGGGACCTCTCCGACCCGAACGGAGCGCGCTACCAGGCTGCGCCACACCCCGAGCAGGCCACAGGTTAGCGGTCGGCCTTTGCGTCCGTCACGCAGGCCGATTATTGTTCGGTTCGATGGATCGTTCGGGGAGGCAGGACCCCTGATTCCTGCCGGACACCAGAGAGGTTTGGTCGGCTAGCCCGTCTGCGCTGAGAGCGCGGCGGGCTTTTTGTTGCCCAGGAGAGGAGAACGATGGCGAACCACCTGACGCCCGAGGAGTTGTCGAAGGAGCTTGGGATCGACCGCAACGAGGTAATCCGCGTGTGCGTGGAGGAAGGCGTGCCGATCTACCAGGGAAAGATCGACAAGACGCTGTTCCAGGCGCAGCTCGAGGCCCTCGGCGCCATTCCGCAGCCGCACTAGCGGCGACGGTTACTTCGCGGCGGCGCGCCTACGCGGCGCGGTCTTCTTGCGTGCCGCCGGCTTTGCGCCGTCGCGCTTCTTCGAGGCGGCGACGCTCTTCTTGAGCGCCTCCATCAGGTCGACCACGGGCGCGTCCGCCACCGGCTCCGGCTTGGCGATCTCCTCGCCGGCGAGCTTGGCCTCGAGCAGTTTGCGCAGGTCCTGCCGGTACTCGCTCTGCAGCGCCTCCGGCTCCCAGTCCCCGACCAGGCTGTCGATCAGCTGCCGCGCGAGCTCGAGCTCCGGCTCCTTCACGTCGACGGCGTCGACTGCCTCGTCGATCTCGGCCTGCGAGCGCACGTCCTCGGCCAGGAAGAGCGTCTCGAGCACGAGCGCCTCGCCCTTCGGCCGGATCAGGACGAAGTTCTCGTTGCCGCGGATCACCATCCGGCCGATCGCGGCCATCCCGGTCTCCTTCATCGCGTTCAGCAGCAGCACGTAGGGACGGCGCTGCGCCTCCGCGCTGGAGGGGGCCAGGAAGTACGTGCGGTCGAAGAACATCGGGTCGACCTCGGCGAGCGGGACGAAGCGCGAGATCTCGATCGCGCGGGAGGTGTCGCGCTGCTCGATCGCCTCCAGATCGGAGTCCTCGACGATCACGAACTGGCCCTTCGAGACCTCCCAGCCCTTCACGAGCTCGTCGTTCGTCACCTCGCGCTCGTGCACCGGGCACCAGCGCTTCTGCTTGATCGGCGTCCCGCACTCGCGATGCAAGGTGCGGAAGGTGACGTCCGAGGCGCGGGCCTTCGGCGCCGTCGCAGGCGCAAGGCCGACCGGGATGGTGACGAGGCCGAAGCTGAGTGATCCGTTCCAGGTAGTCCGCATAATTGGGCCGCTTTCGCTGTGGATAAGTGTAGTGGGACCGGGCTGATTCGCCGCTCCTGCGCGGTTCCCTGCCAGCGTATTCTGGCGCTGTGCGCACGATCGGACAACTGTGGCGCGACGGGATCGCCGCCGGACGCACCCGCCCGGCGTATCTCGTCGAGGGCGAGGGCGGCTGGGAGGAGGTCTCGTGGGAGGAGGCCGGCCGCGCGGTCGAGGAACTAGCCAACGGTCTGCTGAAGCTCGGCCTGCGCAAGGGGGATGCCTTCGGGATCCTCGCCCAGACGAGCCTCGAGTGGGCGCTGTTCGACTACGCGCTCGCGCGGATCGGCGCTGTCGGCGCGGCCATCTACGCGAACAGCTCGCCGAAGGACTGCCGCTACGTGCTGGAGCACTCGGACGCGGTCGGCGTGCTGGTCGAGGACGAGCCACAGCGCGCGAAGCTCACGGAGGTCCCGCTACATCACGTCCTGACGTTCGCCGACCTCGACGGGCTGCGCGCCCGCGGACGCGAGTTCGCCGCCGCCAACCCGGACGCGCTCGCCGAGGCCGAGGCGCAGGTCGGCGAGGAGGACCTCTTCACCTTCATCTACACCTCCGGCACGACCGGGCCGCCGAAGGGCTGCATGATCCGCCACCGCAACTACTACGAGATGGCGCGCTGCATCGACGACGTACCGGAGTTCGCGCTCGGCGACGACGTGATGCTCCTGTACCTGCCCATGGCGCACAACTTCGGCCGCCTGATGCACCTGCTCGGGGCGCACAAGGGCTACACGACCGCCTTCTGCCCCGACCCGCTGCGGATCGCCGAGGCGATGCCTGAGGTGCGGCCGACGCTGCTGCCGAGCGTGCCCCGCCTCTACGAGAAGGTGCACACGGCGGTGCTCGCAGGGTTCGAGGAGGTCAGCGGGCCGCGGCGGAAGCTGCTCGACTGGTCGCTCGGCGTCGGCCGCGAGGTCAGCCGGCTACGCCAGCGCGGCGCGCCGGTGCCGCGAAGCCTCGCGCTGCGGCACCGCGTGGCCGACCGGCTCGTCTTCTCGAAGGTGAAGGACCGGCTCGGGGGCCGGCTGCGGCTCGGCGTCTCCGGCGGTGCGCCGCTCGCGAAGGAGATCGCGGAGTTCTTCCATGCGATCGACATCCTGATCGTCGAGGGCTGGGGCCTGACCGAGTGCACCACCGCCGCCTCGGTCAACCGGCCGGGACGCTTCCGCTTCGGCACGGTCGGGCCCGCGCTGCCCGGCTTCGAGGTGCGGGCCGACGAGGACGGCGAGCTTTTGATCCGGAGCGAGACGGTCTTCGGCGGCTACTACAAGGACGAGGACGCGACCCGTGAGGTGCTGGACGACGACGGCTGGCTGCGCTCGGGCGACGTCGGCTCAATCGACGAGGACGGCTTCATCGCGATCACCGACCGCAAGAAGGACGTCCTGATCACGGCTGGCGGCAAGAACGTCGCGCCCGCAAACCTCGAGAACGCGCTGAAGATGGCGCCGCTCGTCTCACAGGCGCT
>Ga0136846_1224758_pt1 | contig 10261 bp, 12 predicted proteins | sample HopSoiMetagenom2_FD_96841 | JGI IMG/M metagenome (GOLD analysis project Ga0136846, IMG submission 96841) | Grasslands soil microbial communities from Hopland, California, USA - 2 Assembly 2016 (version 4) | ecosystem: Environmental > Terrestrial > Soil > Grasslands | place: USA: Hopland... | reverse complement strand
GGCGAACGCGATCGCAGGCGCCCAGAGGGCCGGGATGAGCACGTTGTGCACGAGGCCGTGCCACTGAACGCCCTCCGTGCCGGACTGGACGAGCGCCGCGCCGACGAGGCCGCCGATCAGCGCGTGCGAGGACGACGATGGAAGCCCGAGCCACCACGTGAGCAGGTTCCAGACGATCGCGCCCGAGACGGCTGCGAGCACCGTCTTCGGCGTCGCGAGGCTGGTGTCGATGATCCCCTTGCCGACGGTCTTCGCGACCGCCGTCGTCGCGAAGGCGCCGGCGAGGTTCGCGACCGACGCGATCAGGACCGCCATTCGCGGCGACAGCGCGCGGGTGGAGACCGAGGTCGCAACGGCGTTGGCCGTGTCGTGGAACCCGTTCGTGAAGTCGAAGGCGAGCGCGACGACGACGGTGATGACGAGCAGCGTCAAGCGCTACCGGTTCTTGACGAGGATCGCCTCGAGGACGTCCGCCGCGTTCTCGCACGCGTCGACCGCCTCCTCCAGCTGCTCGTGGATGTCCTTCCAGCGAATGATTGTCAGCGGGTCCGCGCCGGAGCGGAAGAGGTCCGCGATGGCCTCCCGCGAGAGGCGGTCGCCCTCGTCCTCGAGCTCGCGCAGCGCGACGAGCTGACGCTTCGAGTCGCGGAACCCCTCGAGCAGCTCGACGGCTTCGTGGAGCCGCGAGGCGGCGCGGTAGATCACCTCGGCCTGCTGCTGCGCCTTGAGGGGGACCTCGCGCACCTCGTAGGCGTCGATGTTGTCCGCCGCCTCGTCGACGTGGTCGCAGACGTCGTCGATGACGGTTGCGAGCCGGTACATGTCGTCGCGGTCGAGCGGCGTCACGAAGGTCCGGTTGAGGAGGTCGATCACCTCGTGGGTCAGGCGGTCGCCCTCGTGCTCCAGCTCCCGGATGTCGAGCAGCTTCCCGCGCGTGTCCGGCCAGTCCTCGAGCAGCTCGACGAGGGCGCGCGCGATCTCGCGCGCGTTCAGCGAGGCCTGGGTGAAGAGCTGGAAGAACTCGCGCTTCTGCGGCGTCAGACGAAGGGCCATGGCGGAGTTTCTAGCAACCTGGCGTCTCGGAAGCGTCAGTAGCATGACCCACGTGGCCACGAAGGAGCTGACCCGGGTCGAGCACGATGCCGTTGCCGACGAGCGCCGCTCGCTCACGAGGCGCACGCGGGGATTGGTGTACGGCGTCGCGGCTGCGTTTTTCCTCCTTTGCGTGGTGCTCGCGGCGCTGCGGGTCGGCGAGGAGCCCGGCCGGCTCTCCGACTGGCAGGCGCTGGCGCTCGGCGTCACGCAGGGAATCAGCGAGCTCCTCCCCATCTCCTCCTCGGGACACCTGATCCTCGTGCCGTGGCTCGCGGACTGGCGCTACCTCGAGGCGCATCCCGACTTCAACAAGACCTTCGACGTCGCCCTCCACCTCGGGACGCTCGTCGCCGTGGTGGCGTATTTCTGGGCGGACGTCGTGCGCTACGTGCGTGCGTTCGTGACGTTCGCCAAGCGCCGCAGCATCCGCACGGACGACGAGCGCCTAGCCGTGGGGATCGCGCTCGCGACGATCCCGGCCGCGATCGCAGGCGCGCTCGGCGAGTCCGCGATCGAGGACCACCTGGGGCAGCCCTGGCAGATCGCGATCTTCATGGCGCTCTTCGCAGTCCTGCTCTGGATCGCCGACCGCCGGCCGGAGCGGGTTCGTGTCAACCAGCTCGGACTCGGCCGGTCGGTCGCCGTCGGCCTCTCGCAGATCCTGGCGCTCATGCCGGGCGTCTCACGATCGGGGATCACGATCACGACCGGACGGTTCTCCGGGCTCACCCGCGACGCCGCAGCGCGCTTCTCCTTCCTGCTCCTGATCCCGATCGTGCTCGGGGCGGTCCTCTACAAGGGGCTGAAGCACGTCGTGCTCGAGCCGCTCCCTTCGGGGTCGGCCGGCCCGTTCATCGTCGGCACGATCGCGTCCGCCGCGATCGGGCTCGTGGCGATCGACGTCCTGCTCGGGATCATCAGGCGGCGCAACTACACGCCGTTCGTGATCTACCGGCTGGTGCTCGCCGCGCTGATCGTGATCGTGATCGCATCCGGGTGGCGCGGCGCGAGCTTCTGAGCGTCACCGGGACGACAGCCGTCGTTCACCTGCGACCGCGCTGCCGCGAGACGTGCGGGAACGTCTCGTCGGTGCGATTGGCGCGCGCGTCCTGAACGGGCCCTGAACGCCGTCATGTGGCTTCGTCACCATGGCGCCATGCCGCTGGGGGTGATCGACGTCGGCTCGAACACCGTGCGGCTGCTCGTGACGCGCCGCGGCCGAGAGGTCGTCTCGGCGCGCGAGATGCTGCGCCTCGGCGCGTCGGTCGAGCACCACGGGCGCATCACCGAGGACAAGCTCGCCGAGACGGGCGCGGTCGTCGCGCGCCTCGCCGCGGAGGCGCGGGCGGCGGGCGCCGAGTCGCTGGAGATCCTGATCACGAGTCCCGGACGGCAGGCCGAGAACGGCGACGAGCTGCTCGACACGCTCGCTCGGGCCGGGGGCTGCGACGCGCGCATCCTCACCGCGCGCGACGAGGGCCTGCTCGCATTCAAGGGCGCGCTCGCGGCCGGCTCGCCGGCGTACCGGCGTCGCGTGGCCGTAGTCGACGTCGGCGGCGGGTCGGCGCAGATCGTCGTCGGGAGCCGTCGCTCGGGGCCCGAGTGGGTGAAGTCGATCGACATCGGCTCGCAGCGGCTGACGAGCAGGCTGCTCTCCGACGACCCGCCGGGGCGGGCGGCCGTCGCCGCCGGTCGCGCCGAGGTGGCGCGCTACGTGGAGCAGCTGGTACCGCCGCAGCCCGCGCTGGCGCTCGCCGTCGGCGGCAGCGCGCGCGCCTTGAAGCGGCTCGCCGGGACGAGCCGGCTCGGCGCAGAGGAGTTCGAGGAGCTGCTCGAGCTGCTCGCCGTCACGCCGATCGACGTGCTCGTCCGCGAGCACGGCGCCGATCGGGACCGCGTGCGGACGATGGCCGCGGGCGCGGTCATCCTCGCTGCGCTGGAACGACTCGTGGGTGTCCCGCTCAGGGTCGCCCGGGCAGGGCTCCGCGAGGGCGCTCTGCTCGAGCTGGGCGCGCGCCGCGCGGCGGCCTAGGACGAGCGAAGTTCAGGTGGGGCGTTGCAGGCGGATGCGTGCCGCACGAGCAGGATCACGACAGACCGCCCACTCCCGGCCGCGGCGTCCACTCCGGCTCCCACATTCGGAAGCCGCCGAGGAACGCGTTCTCGTTTCCCCCGCGGCGGCTGTTCGGCGGCAGCTCGTCGAGCTCCTTCGCGCCGCCGCCGCCGAGGACGACGTAGTCCGGCTCCATCGCGGCTGCGAGGCGTTCGACGACGTCGAACACGGACGCGCGCCACTTCTTCTTCCCGCGGCGCTTGCGCGCGCGCTCGCTGACGTACTCCTCGAACGTCTTCTTGCGGTAAGGCAGGTGGCCGAGCTCGAGCGGCTCGACGATGCCGTCGACGATCAACGTCGAGCCGAGACCGGTCCCGAGGCCGAGAAACAACATGCGGCCACCCTCGTAGCTGCCGACCGCCTGCATCGCCGCGTCGTTGATCACCTTCACGGGCTTGCCGAGCGCACCTTCGAAGTCGAACCCGACCCAACCCGTTCCCAGGTTGACCGGCTCGGCGATCACCTTGCCGCCGCGCACGGGCGTCGGCAGTCCGATCGTCGCGACGTCCCACGACCAGCCCTCGGCCGCGTCGAGCACGCCTGCGACCATCTGCTCGGGCGTCAGGTCGGGGCCGGAGTCGAACCGGCGCGGCTCGCGCTCGCCGTGGAGCAGCAGCTTGACGTGTGAGCCGCCGACGTCGATCGCAAGCACCTTCTGACTCTCGGGCAAGGGCCGGCCAGACGGGCTCAGCCGACCACCGAGCGCCGCGCGCGCAGCGAACGCCGGACGGCGTCGGCGCTTCGGGCGCGCGCGTGCCGGCGCTTCCGCTCGAGCGAGCCGACGTTCGGGTCGACATGTTCGTAGTTCATCGGCGGCGTCATCGTCGGCTCTCCGCGATCAAAGCACGTCGGCGCCGGTTTTGTCAGTACGCCCGTGCGAACGGTGGAGACGGTCAACGCAGCGCCTTGCGGCCGCGCTCGAGCGCGGCGGCGATCGCGTCTGGATACGCGCGACGGCGCTCGCGGCGGATCTCGCACTGCCGTTCGATCAGGCGTCCCGCTGCGAGGCCGGCGTCGGACGTAGCGACGCGACGGACGTGCGACTCCGCGACGACGGCGTCCTGGTGCTCCCCCACGACGTCCTGCAGCGTCGTGAGTGCGTCGATGTACTTCGCGAGCTTCTTGCTGGAGCCGCCGACTGCTGCGAGTTCCGCGGCATAGCGCGCGCGCTTCGCACCGATGCGCAGCTTGTGCAGGTCCTCGTCGGGCGGATCCGGGGGCAGCGCGTGGGCGGCCTTCGCGAGGTCTCGCAGCTCGTTCGCCGCCAGCGGGCGCAGGCCCGGCGCGTCGAGGTCGGGCAGCGACGCGACCGCCGCTTCGAACGCGTCGAGCAGCGCGAAGTAGCGCTCGTCGTCGAGCGCGGCGAGCAATGCGTCATAGAGGCGCGCGCGCTCCTCTTCCAGCGCTGCCACGAGAGAATCGCCCGCCTGCGCGTCCTTGCCGAGCCCCTGCACGTCGCGGCGCAGACTCGTGAGCAGGACGTCGTAGTCGCGAACGGGCCCCAGCATGCCCGCGAGCCACTTCAGCTCCGCGGACAGCGGCGCGAGAGCGTCGCCGAGCAGCGGGCGCGTCGCTCGGACGATCGCACGGGTACGCCGGGTGGCCACGCGGAAGCGGTGCAGGTCCTTCGGCTCGTCGCCGAGCCGCATGCCCGGGTCGTGGCGCCGCAGCTCGCGCAGCTGCGCCTCGAGCAGGTGGCGGATCCGCTCGCGAGTCGTCGCGCCCCCGTCGGGCGCGGGGTCGTCGGGCACCTTCAGGACGCGCATCACCTTTGCCTTGCCGTCCGAGCGCTTGGCACCGGCTTTGCGGAGGACCCGACCGAGCTTCTCGAGGTCGGCAAGCTCGCCGTCGACGAGCTCGATCTCGAGCTCGACGAAGCCGCCGAGCGACTTCATGCCGTCGAGGATGTCGACGGCGTCCACGGTGACGTCCGCGACCGGGTGCGCGACGCTGCCCACGCGGACGCCGGACCGCCGCGTGCGCAGGGTGGCAAGCGCTTCGAGGTGGCCGTGGCGGAGATGCGCCGCGAGCAGCCTGCGGAGCTCGTCCGGCGGTCCGGCGGGCCCACCGGCGGCCTCGATCTCCGCGCGCCCCTCGTCGCGCGGCAGCTTCAGCTGCCAGTTCGAGAGCCCGTGCTCGACGCGCCGGCGCAGCGTGATCCCGCTGCGGGCGAGCGAGCGGGTCGGCGTGTCGTGATAGGTCGAGGTGAAGAGCCGCGTTTCGAGCGGGTCGCCGTCGAGCGGCGGGAGCACGAACCCCTCCGGCGGCTCCAGCTTCAGCTCTCGCTCGATCGACGTCTGCACGATCTCGATCGTAGGCGCACCGGACCGTCGTATGCGGGACTGGCCGGTGGCTGCGGCCCTCCCGAGTCCGCAAACTGCCGGCAGGGTCGCCGCGATGAGCATGGTCGCCGTCGTTACTCACGCGTGACGCCGACCAGCACGCGCTCGGGATCGTGCTGAGCCGCGCGCAGGCGGTCGCGCGGCTCGGTCGCGAGGACGTCCGCGGCGACGACGGCGGTGCGTCAGCCGTAGGCGTAGAACCCGCGACCGCTCTTGCGGCCCAGCCGACCGGCCTGGACGTACTGGCGTAGCAGCGGGCACGGCGCGTACTTCGGGTTCCCGAGGCCGCGGTGCAGGACGTCCATGATCGCGACGCACGTGTCGAGGCCGATCAGGTCGGCCAGGGCGAGCGGCCCCATCGGATGCGCGAAGCCGAGCCTGGCGATCGTGTCGATCGCCTCCGGCTCGGCCACGCCCTCCATCAGCGCATACGCCGCCTCGTTGATGAACGGCATCAGGATGCGGTTCGAGACGAAGCCCGGGAAGTCGTTCGCCTCCGCGGGCTCCTTGCCCAGGTCGCGGGCGAGCTGGACGATGGCGGCTGCGGTCTCGTCCGAGGTCTGTACGGCACGGATCACCTCGACGAGCTTCAGCACCGGGACCGGGTTGAAGAAGTGCATGCCGATCACGTGCTCCGGGCGCCGCGTGACGGCCGCGAGCGACGTGATCGGGATCGAGCTCGTGTTCGACGCGAGGATCGCCGGCGCCGGGAGCGTCTCGTCGGCGCGACGGAAGAGATCCTCCTTCGCGAGCGGCTCCTCCGTGATCGCCTCGATCAGCAGGTCGGCCTCGACGAGGTCGTCGACGGGCTCGATTCGCGCGAGCGTCGCGTCGACGTCGGCGTCGAGCCGGGTCAGGCTCTTGCGCATGGCCGCGAGCCCGCGCTCGACCGCTCCGGGGTAGGGGTCGTGCAACGAGACGCGGCGGCCGGAGGCGGCTACGGTCTGCGCGATCCCGGCGCCCATCTGGCCGGCGCCGACGACGAGGACGTGTTCGAAGTTCACGGCGCGGGACCCTACCCTTCGCTCGATGCACGTCAGGGCGGCAACGGGCGAGGACGCCGAGGGGATCGCGCGCGTGCAGGAGCGCGGTTGGCAGGCCGCATACCGGCACGTGTTCCCCGCGGAGGAGCTGGACCGCGGAGGCTTCATTCAGGCATCGCGCTGGCGCGACCGGCTCGTCCATCCGCCCGAGGGCTGGTCGACGTTCGTCGTGGAGTCCGAGGGTCGAATCGTGGGCTTCACGTCCGTCGGCCCGAGCCGCGACGAACGCGGCGTCGGCGAGTTGTACGCGATCTACGTCGATCCCGACGAGTGGTCGATGGGCGCCGGCCGCGCGCTGATCGACCGGGCCGAGGAGCAGCTGCGGCGCGACTACGACGAGGCAACGCTCTGGGTGCTCGAGCACAACCCGCGCGCTCGCCACTTCTACGAGCTGGCGGGCTGGGCCACCGACGGCGCGCGCAAGGCGGAGTCACGCTGGGGGGTACGCGCGCCGGAGGTGCGCTACCGGAAGCAGTTGACGTCGTGACGTGCGCGCCGCGACCGCGGCGGACGCGGAGCCGATGGCGCGCGTGCGCACGGACTCGACGGACGCGCTGCCGCAGAGATTTCCGGATTCGACGTGAGGCACTCGGCCGGACGGCGCGTGAGGCGTAAGCTGCACCCATGTGGAGCTGGATCGTGATCGGCGCTCTCTACGTGCTCGTCGTGTTCGGCTACCGCATCCTCGGCGGCGTCGGGGCCGCCTCGGACGCGTTGCGTGAATGGGGCCGCGCGAGCTCGCGCGGCTCCCACGCGCCGCACACGAGCAGCTAGAAGCGTTTCGCCTCAGAGGCAAGCGAGGATCACGCGATCCCGGTCGTGCGTGAGCACGTCCGGCGCCTCGTCGAGCGGAACCCAGCGGAGCCCGTCGACCTCGTTCTGTGCGCGCGGCTCGTCGGCGGACGTCATCTCGTAGTACCGCACTTCCTTCGGGCCGTGCAGGACGAGGTAGTGCGTGCGCCCGACCTCACGACCGACCGTGCACCGCAGTCCCGTCTCCTCCTCGACCTCGCGCACGGCGCCCTCGTGCCAAGACTCGCCCTCCTCGAGCTTGCCCTTCGGAAACGACCAGTCGTCGTACTTCGGCCGGTGGACGAGCAGGACGGCGCCGTCGCGAACCACTATCCCCCCGGCCGCGCGGACGAGGCGCGCCACTAGACCTCGATCAGCAGCGCGTCGCCCTGGCCGCCGCCGCTGCAGATCGCGGCGAGCCCCAAGCCGCCGCCGTTGCGCCGCAGCTCGTGCACCATCGTCCCGACGATCCGACCGCCCGAGGCTCCGATCGGATGGCCGAGCGCAACGGCGCCGCCGTTCACGTTCACCTGCTCCTCGTCGGCACCGAGCAGCTTCGTCGAGTTCCACGCCACCGACGCGAACGCCTCGTTGATCTCGACGCGCTCGACATCGTCGATCGACTTGCCCGCGCGCTCGAGCGCGATTGCGCCTGCACGCGCCGGCGTCCGCGCGAGATAGGCGAAATCGTCGGCGACGTAGCCCTGGGAGAGAATCGTCGCGAGCGGCTCGAGCCCACGCTCGCGCGCCCATTCCTCCGAGCACACGATCACGCAGCTCGCCCCGTCGTTCACGCCCGGCGCGTTGCCCGCCGTCGTCGTCCCTTCCGGATCGAACACCGGCTTCAGCGCGGAGAGCTTCTCGACGGTCGTGTCGCGACGCACCGATTCGTCCAGCCCGAGATCGCCCACCGGCACGATCTCGTCGTCGAAGCGTCCAGCGTCCTGGGCGGCTGCGGCGCGCTCGTGCGAGCGCGCGGCCCACGAGTCCTGCTGCTGTCGCGAGATGCCGAGCTCGCGCGACACCTTCGAGTTCTGCGCGACCATGTGCAACTGGTCGAACGTCGACGTGAGCCCGTCGTAGACCATCGAGTCGAGCAGCTCACCGTGCCCGAGCCGGTAGCCGAGGCGCGCCTTCTTCAGGAGATAGGGGGCGTTCGACATCGACTCCATGCCGCCCGTGACGACCACCTCGACGTCGCCCGCGCGGATCATCGAGTCGGCGATCTCGATCGCGCGGATCGACGAGGCGCACACCTTGTTGATCGTGTCCGCCGGTGTCTCCTTCGGCAGCCCCGCGCCGATCGCCGCCTGGCGCGCCGGCGCCTGTCCCGCGCCGCCCTGTAACACCTGGCCCATGATCACGTACTGCGGCTCCGACGCCTCGACGCCGATCCGCTCGAGCGCGGCCTTGATCGCAATCGCGCCGAGCTCGGTCGCCTCGTAGCGGGCGAGCCCGCCGCCGAGCTTGCCGAACGGCGTCCGGACGGCGCTGACGATGACGCTGCGGGTCGGCATCAGCGCACGAAGGAACGCTCGCGGGTCAGCCGGTTCGCGAAGGCGACGATCAGCCGGACGATCGACTCGAGGTCTTCGAGCGCGCACATCTCGGTGGGACTATGCAGGTAGCGCGTCGGAATCGAGATCAGGCCCGTGGGAATGCCGGCGCGGACGAGGTGGATCTCGTCGGCGTCCGTCGAGGTCGTGCGCGAGTAGACCTCCCACGCGTACGGGATCCCCTCCGCCTCCGCCGCCTCGCCGAGCAGGTCGGTGACGTGCTTGTTGAGCGTCGGGCCGCGGGCGATCATCGCGCCCATGCCGAGCTCGATGCGTCCCGCGCGGCGCGCGTCGCCGCCGGGGACGTCCGTCGCCGGCGTCACGTCGATCGCGAGCGCCACCTGCGGATCGAGCCCGTAGGCGGCGGTGCGCGCGCCGTAGAGGCCGATCTCCTCCTGCACGGCGGCGACCGCGACGACGTCGACCTGCGCCTGGCGCGACTCGGCGATCCGCCTCGCCGCCTCGAGCGCGATGTAAGCGCCGAGCCGGTTGTCGAGGGCCTTCGCGAGCAGCCGCCCGTTGGGCAGATCGACGGGCGGCCCGAACCAGACGCCGGCGTCCCCGACGCGCACGAGCGTCTCGGCCTCCGCGCGGTCCTTCGCGCCGATGTCGAGGTGCAGGTCCGAGAGCTCCGGGCGCGGCCGGTCGCGGATGCTCTCCGGCGGGATCCGCTTGCGCGCGACGGCGGCCGGAATGCGGCCGTTCCGGGTCATCAGCTCGAAGCGCTGGCCCATCAGCATCTCGGGGGAGATGCCGCCGACGGGCGTGAAGGAGAGCAGGCCGCTCTCCTCGATATTGGTCACGGCGATGCCGATCTCGTCGATGTGACCCATCAGCGCGAGGGTCGGAGCACCCTGCTCGGCGCGCACGCGCGCGAACGACGAGCCCATGGTGTCCGAAGTCACCTCTGCGAACTGTGACGCCGCCTCGCGCCAGATTCGCGCCGGCTCTTCCTCGTGGCCGGACGGGCCCGGTGCATTCAGGAGTGCTGTCAACAGTTCAGGGGCCGCCATGGCTTGCGCATTGAACCAGGCTCGCCTACGCTGCGGCGGATGACCTCCCCGACTCCGATCGCGCGCGTCTCCGGCAGCTGGTGGGCCTGGCGCCTCGAGCGGGGCGGGAGCCTGCGCGCGTAACCCGACGCGCCACAGCCCGCACCGCTCTGCCCGACGACCCGCGAGGGTCGTTTTGCGTTCCACGATGACGATGACCACGACCGAGCTCAACATCGACCTCCTCACGCCGCTCGCTGCCTACCTCCGCCTGCGCGAGAGCGCGCGCGCCTCGTTCCTGCTCGAGTCGGTCGACCAGGGGCGGCTC
>Ga0136846_1237584_pt1 | contig 10263 bp, 7 predicted proteins | sample HopSoiMetagenom2_FD_96841 | JGI IMG/M metagenome (GOLD analysis project Ga0136846, IMG submission 96841) | Grasslands soil microbial communities from Hopland, California, USA - 2 Assembly 2016 (version 4) | ecosystem: Environmental > Terrestrial > Soil > Grasslands | place: USA: Hopland... | reverse complement strand
TTCTCCAAGGAAGTGATGCGCGTCCTCACCGGCGAAGACTTCGCCACCGTGGTGGCGGAGGACAACATCGTCCGCAAGGACTCGAAGCTCGAGGGCTACGCCAAGCTCAAGCCGGTCTTCGACCGCAAGTACGGCAGCATCACCGCGGGCAACTCGTCGCCCCTGACCGACGGCGCCGCGGCGCTGGTGATCTGCGCGGAGGAGCGTGCGCGGGAACTGGGGCTCAGGCCGCTGGGTTTCTTGCGTGCCTACGCGTATGCCGCGGTCGATCCGTCGTGGCAGCTCCTGCAGGCGCCGGCGTTCTCGGCTCCCAAGGCGCTCAAGCGCGCGGGGATGAAGCTGGCCGACATCGACCTGGTGGAGATCCACGAGGCCTTCGCCGCGCAGGTGCTCTCCAACCTCCAGGCCTGGGCCTCGAAGAAGTTCGCCGACCGGTACCTGGGCGGGGCCGAGCCCATCGGCGAGGTGCCGGAGGAGAAGCTCAACCCGCGCGGCGGCAGCATCTCGCTGGGGCATCCCTTCGGCGCCACCGGCGCGCGGCTGGTTCACCAGGCCCTGCGCGAGCTGGCGGATTCGGGCAAGAACACCGCGCTGATCTCGATCTGCGCCGCGGGCGGGCTGGGCGCGGCTTGCATCCTGGAGAGGACGTAGATGGCATCGGCACTGCGATTCGAGACCGGCGCGGACGGCGTGGCGCTGGTGCTCTACGACGTTCCCGGCGAGCCGGTGAACACCCTGCGCGACAGCTTCCAGCACGATTTCGACGAGGTGTTCGGGAAGCTGGCCGGGGATCCGGCGGTGAAGGCCATCGTCATCGCTTCCGCCAAGCCTGACAGCTTCGTGGTCGGCGCCGACGTGGAGATGCTGGCGCGGGTGAAGACCGCGGTCGAGGCCACCGCGCTGGCCCGCGGCGGGCAGCAGGCGATGCAGCAGCTGGAGGACCTGGGCAAGAAGAAGCCGGTGGTGGCGGCCATCCATGGCCCGGCGCTGGGCGGTGGCATGGAGCTGGCGCTGGCCTGCACCTACCGGATCGCCACCGACGACAAGAAGACGCAGCTGGGACAGCCCGAGGTGCAGCTGGGACTGATCCCCGGCGCGGGCGGCACGCAGCGGCTGCCGCAGCTGATCGGCATCGCCGCGGCCCTGGACATGATCCTGGCCGGCGGTCCGGTGCGTCCCTCCAAGGCGCGCAAGCTGGGGCTCGTCGACGAGGTGGTGCCCAGGCCCATCCTGCTCGAGGTGGCGCGTCGGCGTGCGCTGGAGCTGGCCAAGGGCGAGCTGCGCGTCGATCGGCACAAGGTGGAGCTGACGCTGCCCAAGCTGCTCCGCTCGGAAGTGCTGCAGCAGATCGCGCTCGAGGACAACCCGGTGGGCCGCCGCATCCTCTTCCAGCAGGCGCGCAAGGCGCTGCTGGCAAAGACGCGCGGCCACTATCCCGCGCCGGAGCGCGCGCTGGAGGCGGTGCGCATCGGCGTGGAGAAGGGGCCCGAGGAGGGCTACCGCGCGGAGGCGAACCTCTTCGGCGAGCTGGTGGTGAGCGACGTCTCGCGGCGGCTGGTGGAGATCTTCTTCGCTACCCAGGCGCTGAAGAAGGACACCGGCGTGGACGACCCGGCGGTCAAGCCGGGCAAGGTGGAGAAGGTGGCGATGCTGGGCGCCGGCCTGATGGGCGCGGGCATCGCCTACGTCACCGCCGACGCCGGCATCCCGGTGCGGCTCAAGGACAAGGACGACGCGGCGCTGGGGCGCGGCCTCAAGCAGATCGCCGGAATCCTCGACGAGCGTGTGAAGCGCAAGCGGCTCAGCTTCCGCGAGCGGCAGGACAAGCTCGTGCTGGTGACCGGCACCACCGACTACAGCGGCATGAAGAGGGCCGGCGTGGTGATCGAGGCGGTGTTCGAGGACCTCAAGGTCAAGCACGCCGTGCTGGCCGACGTCGAGCGCGAGGCGCCCGAGGCGATCTTCGCCTCCAACACCTCGTCGCTGCCCATCGGGCGCATCGCCGAAGGCGCGCAGCGGCCTGAGAAGGTGATCGGCATGCATTTCTTCTCGCCGGTCAACAGGATGCCGCTCCTGGAGGTCATCCGCGCGCCGAAGACTTCCGCGGAGACCGTGGCCACGGTGGTGGGGCTGGGCAAGAAGATCGGCAAGACCGTCATCGTGGTCAACGACGGGCCCGGTTTCTACACTTCGCGCATCCTCGCGCCCTACGTGAACGAGGCGGCCTTCATCTTCAACGACGGCGCGGCGGTGGAGGACATTGACCGCGCGCTGGTCGATTTTGGCTTTCCGGTGGGGCCGATGCAGCTCCTCGACGAGGTGGGCATCGACGTGGGGTCGAAGGTCGCGCACGTCATGCACGAGTCGTTCGGGGCGCGGCTGGCGCCGCCGCCGGGCTTCGAGAAGCTGGTGGAGAGCGGCCGCCTGGGGCGCAAGGCGAAGAAGGGCTTCTACCACTACGACGACGCGGCCTCGAAGAAGAAGGAGGTCGATCGCAGCGTCTACGACCTCACGCCGCAGGGCCAGAAGCGCAGCTCGCCGCCCGCCGCGGAGATCGCCGAGCGCTGCGTGCTGCAGATGGTCAACGAGGCCGCGCTCTGCCTGGGCGAGGGCATCCTGCGCTCGGCGCGCGACGGCGACGTCGGAGCGGTCTTCGGCCTGGGCTGGCCTCCGTTCAGGGGCGGCCCCTTCCGCTACGCCGACTCGCTCGGGCCGGCGCAGGTGGTGGAGAAGCTGCGCCGCTACCAGGACCGGTTCGGCGGGCGCTTCGCGCCGGCCCCCAGGCTGGTGCAGCTGGCCGAGAGCGGCGGCAAGTTCTACTGAGTAGATTCGGGCATACAACCGCGCGCCGCTGGTTCAACCGAAGCCATGTCCGGTGCCGTCCTCGCCCTGCTCGCCGCCGCTACCGCGCAACCAGCGCGGCCCGTTGCGGGCGTCCTCGTCGCGCACGGCTGCAACAAGTGCCACGACGGCGCGCTGGCGACGGCAAAGCCCAAGGCCCTGGCGGTGTTCGACCTGCGCGACGAGAAGTGGGAAGCGCGGATGTCGGAACCGCAGCTCCACGCCATGCTCGGCCGCCTCCGCTCCGCCCCCGCCGCGGACCGCGCGGTGGTGCAGAAATTCGTGGACGCCGAGCTGGACCGCAGGAAGGGGGCGGCCGGCTCGCCGTGAGCCAGCGGCGATCCCCGTTCCTACGTGACGGTCACGTTGAACAGCTTCCCCGCCCCCCAGGTGGCGGCGGCGGCGATGATCAGCACCAGCAGCTGGCGCGCGGCGCTCCAGGCGACGTTGCGGCCGCCCAGGAAGCCCAACGCGCCTCCGACCAGCACGGCGGCCGTGCCGCCGAGGGCGATGGAGAGGACGGCGGCATGCGTTCCGCCGGTGAAGAACCAGGGCAAGAGCGGCACCAATGCGCCGGCCGCGAAGGTGAGCAGCGAGGTGACCGCGGCCTTCCAGGGAGAGCCCAGCTCCTCCGGATCCAGCCCCAGCGAGCGCGCATAGACCGCCAGCGCGCGGTCGGGCACCAGCGAGATCTGCTTGCTGGCGTTGTGCGCGGTGGCCTGCATCACGCCGCCGCGGCGGATGAACTCCTCCAGGTCCTCGCGCGCCGCCTCCGGATCGCGCGACATGTGCTCGCGGAATTCGGCGAGCAGGCGCTGGAGCAGCTCCACCTGCGCGGCCATGGAGACGTACTCGCCCACCGCCATCGAGGCCGCCCCCGCCACCAGGGAGGCGAGGCCGGCGAGGAGCACGAATCTACTGTCGGCCTGGGCGCCGGCAACGCCGAGGATGAGCGAGACGTTGGTGACCAGGCCGTCGCTCACGCCCAGCACCGCCGCGCGGGTGGCGCCGCTCTGCACCTCGCGCGCGCGCCGCCGCGAGTCGTGATTGGTCGCCTCTGCCATGGTCAGGATTCCAGCAAAGCGCGCAGCTCGGCCAGCGTAGGCAGCGCGGCGTCCTTGGGCGAGAGCAGGGGATCCTTCACCGGCCAGTCGATGCCGGCGCTGTCCCAGCGGGCGCCGATCTCGTCGCCGCGGTCGTAGAGCGCGGTGCACTTGTACTCCACCTCGGCGATCTCGCTGAGCACGCAGAAGCCATGGGCGAAGCCGGGCGGGACGAAGAGCTGGTGGAAATTCTCCTCGGAGAGCCGCGCCGACACCCACTTGCCGAAGCTGGGCGAGCGCGGGCGGATGTCCACCGCCACGTCGAAGATCTCCCCGCGCAGCGCGCGCACCAGCTTGCCCTGGGGCGTCTTTCGCTGCGCGTGCAGGCCGCGCAGCGTTCCGCGCGTCGACCGCGAGTGGTTGTCCTGGACGAAGTCGTAAGCGATGCCACCCGCGCGGTACCGGTCGGCATGGAATGTCTCGAGGAAGAACCCGCGGGAGTCGCGGTGCACGTCGGGCTCCACCACCAGCACGCCTGGCAATCCGGTCTCGACGAATTTCACGCGCCCCTACCTCTCGAACCTGTACCCGTGGCCGCGCACGGTGAGGAAGTGGCGCGGCTCCTCCGCGCTCACCTCCAGCTTGACGCGCAAGGAGCGGACGAAGTTGTCCACCGTGCGCGGGGTGCCCTCGTACTCCGCGCCCCAGCAGCGCGCAAGGATGTCCTCGCGGCTCAGCGCGCGTCCTCCGGACTGGAGGAAGAGCCGCAGCACCTTGAATTCTTGTGGACTCACCTCCACCGCCTCGCCCCGGCGCAGGACGGTCTGCTGGTCCAGATCCACCTCCACCTCGCCGAACTTCGCCACCTCGTGCCTGTCGGAGGGCGCGGGGCGGCGGCGCAGCAGGGCCTCCACCCGCGCCAGCAGCTCTCCCAACCCGAAAGGCTTGCTCAGGTAGTCGTCGGCGCCCAGCTTGAGGCCGAGGATCTTGTCGCTCTCCATCCCCTTGGCGGTGAGCATCAGGACGGCGGCGGTGGAGCCGCGCCGGCGCATCTCCTTGAGCACCTCGTAGCCGTTGCGCTGCGGGAGCATGACGTCGAGGACGACGAGGTCCACCTCCGGCTGCAGCGCCATGCGCAGGCCCATCTCGCCGTCGGCGGCCATGCGCACCTCGTGCCCGTCCTTGCGCAGGTTGAGGCGCAGGCCCAGCGCGATGGAGCGGTCGTCTTCGATGATCAGGATGCAGGCCATGGGGATCAGACAGTGGGGAGGAGGACGCGGAAGATGCTGCCTTCGCCCAGCTTGCTGTCCAGCTCGATGCGCCCGCCGTGCATCTCGACGATCTTGCGCGAGATGGCAAGGCCCAGGCCCGTGCCCTCGGTCTTGCGCGCGAGCAGGTCGTCGGCGCGGTAGAAGCGCTCGAAGATGCGCTTTCGATCCTGGGGCCGCACGCCGGGTCCGTTGTCCTCCACCTCGATGGCCACCGCCTTCCCGGAGCGTCGGGCGCGCAGCCGGATGCGCTTTTCGTTGCCAGTGTACTTCACCGCATTGTGCAGCAGATTGAGCACCACCTGGGCCATGGCGTCGCGGTCCACGTTCACCGGGGGCAGCAGAGGCTCGAGCTCGGTCTGGTACGCGGCGGGGAGCTGCTGGGCGCGGTAGGCGGCGCCGATGCGGTCGAGCAGCACGGGCACCTCGGTCTTCTCCAGCTCCAGCGTGGCGCGCCCGCTCTCCAGGCGCGACCAGTCGAGCAGCTTCTCCACCATGCGCGAGAGGCGCTCGGACTCCGTGGAGAGGGTCTCGACGCACTGCCGCACCTCTTCCGGGCTCTGGGCGCGCCCCTCCCGCAGGGTCTCGGCGAAAAGGCGGACGCTGGTGAGCGGCGTGCGCAGCTCGTGGGAGATGTTGGCCACGAAGTCGGTCTTCAGGCGCGAGAGCTTGTAGGCGCGGCGCATCTCGCGCAGGGTGAGGCCGAATCCGACGCCGATGCCGATGTAGAGCAAGATCAACAATCCGATGTAGAGCGTCCGGTTCCGGAAAGCCACCGCCGCGGCGGGGTCGTCGCCGGGGAGCTCGGCGGCGAGCGCGAAGCTGTCCAGGGGCGGCCCCAGGCCGAGGCGCGCCACCACGGTGGCGTTCTGCCCGGCCTCGGCAACGAATCGTCGCAGCGCTGCCAGCGCGGCGATGGGCTCGCGCGGCGGCACCAGCCGGAAGGTGGCGTGCTCGCGGGGGAAGCGCGCTGCCGCGAGGTTTGGCACCTCGCGGGAGAGGACGGTCAGGTCGTACTGCGCGAGGATGGTCGAGGGCGGTGCGGGCGGCAGGGCGCGGACCAGCGCGTAGGCGCGGCGATCGTTGCTGTCGGTGTTGGTGAAGACATGCCCGCCGGGCGGCAAGGTTGCGACCCTTCGGGCTGCGTCCTCCAATTCTGGCGGAGGAGGAGACTCCAGCTGCCGTGCCTGCGCCACCACCGGATCGGCGCCGCCTGCGGCGACGGCGTCGGCGGCGCGATCCAGCCGCGCCATCACTTCCAGCGACAGCGTCTTCAGACGGGCGTCGTACTCCTCGGCGAGGCGGCGCTCCACCGCGGCGCGCTCGTTGGCCACCGCCACCACGCCGAACGCCACCAGCGCGACGCTGGGCAGGAGCATGCCACACAGCAGCCAGATGAAGGCCCGTCGGAACTCGATCAGCTCGGAGGTCTCGGCCATCGGCTTGTGCTGTTGTAGCAGCGTTGGTGTAAGGTGCGCGCCCCGAATGGCCAGGAAAGACAAGCAGGCGGCGGCGGGGGTCTCCGGGACGCAGCCGCAGACCCCGCTGGGCAAGGCGCGCTGGGCGCTGGAAGCCGGGGACGTGCGGCGGGCGCGGCAGCTGGCGGCAGAGGCCGCCCAGAGCGGGTCCGAGTCGGAGCGCGCCGAGGCAAAGGCGCTGCTGGCGCGGCTGGGGCCGGACATGCGCGCCCTCCTGGTGGCGGCCGCGGTTTTGGTGCTGATCATCGTCGCGGCCTGGGCGGCGATCTTGCGGGCGCGGTAGCGTCCTGGACGGAACCCTGCTCGTCGGGATGGCACCTGCGCAAAAAACCGCAGCCGAGGTCGCGGCACTTCGCCGGTTCGACGCGGGACCAGGCGCCGGTGCGTCTCCCCTCCGCGATGGCCGCGGCCGCGTCGAGGAGCCGCTCCTTGGTGGCGTCCGGGCTCGCCGGCTCGCGCTCCACGAAGGGCGCTCCAGGGGATCGCAGGAAGACGATGCCCGCCCGGACCGGCAAGGGGAAGGCGCCCATCAGTTCCCGCGCTGCCAGCGCATAGGCGTCGAGCTGTGCGGCATACCGCGCCGGATCCCGCGCCTGCGACAGCTTGTAGTCCACCACCGTGGCCGTCTCCTCGAGCAAGAGCGCGTCGATCTGTCCCCGCAGCAGCAGCTCCGGACCGCCCGGCCGGAAAAGGCGCAGCGCGAAAGGCAGCTCGCGCTGCAGCCGGCCCTCGCGGGCCTCTGCCATCCGCCGCGCCAGCGGCGAGTCGAGAAAGGCGCACGCAGCCTCCAGGACCTCCTGGTGCCGCGCGGGATCCTCGCCTTCCAGCTCGAGCACGCGCGCGAGCTCCGCGCGGCGCGACGCCTCCGGGGGCCGCAAGGGCGCAAGCTCCAGCAGCCGGTGCGCCAGCGTCCCCAGCGCCGCGGCGGGGGCCGAAGGGTCCTCTCCCAGCGGATCGGGGAAGAGGTGTTCGCTGCCGGGTCGCTCTTCCAGGCGCAGCTCGTGCAGCAGCTGGTACCGGCGGGGGCACGCCGCTGCGTCGGCGAGCTGCGTGACCGGAACCGACACGGTGGTCTGCACGGGCCGCACCGTCACCTCGAAGCGCGCCACCGCCTCGCTCGCGGCCGGCTCCAGCCCGTCCAACTGCTCTGGATCGACGGGCGCGCCTGGTTGTTCCTCCGCCGCCGGCGCTTCCGGCTGGCGGACCACGCGCAAAAGGCCCCGCTGGACGGCCTCGGGCACCACCTGGTCCACCCAGAGCCGCCAGGAATCCTGCCGCTGCGCCGCGCGGCCCGAGAGCACCACCAGGTCGCGCGCGCGGGTCACCGCGACGTAGAGGAGCCTGCGCGATTCGGCGAGCCCGCGCGCAGCGCGAAGAGCGTCGAGCGCGCGGCCGTGCGCGCCCCACCGCCGCGTCCCGTCTGCGCCGCGGGCCTTCACTGCAAGTCCCAGCGTAGGGTCGAGGAGGACGCGCTCGGCGCCCGCCTTCCAGGCAGGCGCCGCGCACTCGGGTACGAACACCACCGGAAACTCCAGGCCCTTGGCGGCGTGGACCGTGAGAAGCCGCACCGCGTGCGGATCGCGCTCTTCGGCCACCGCCGCCTCGGCCTCGCGTGCCTCGTCGCCGGCGAGCTGTCGCAGCGAGGCGGCGAAGGCGCGGGCGCTCTCTCCGCGCACCTCGGCGGCGCGGGCCAGCCCGAGCAGCTTCTCCACGTTGGCGGCCGCCTGTTCGCCATACAGGCCGCCCGCGCAGCAGGCCAGGTAGTCGGTCTCCGCAAGCGCCACTTCCAGCAGCGCCGCCGGACCCAGCCGATCCACCTCGCGCCGCAGCCCGCGCAAGAGCGGCGCCAGCCGCGCCAGGGCTTCCGCGTCGTCGGCCGCCAGGTCGCCCCTGTCCTCCAGCGACCAGCGGCGTTGGGCCAGCAGCACCAGGGCATCGTCCGAGAGCGGTCCCAACGGCGAGCGCAACACCGCCGCCAGCGCCAGCGTATCGTCGGGATCGGCGGCGGTCGCGAGCAGCGCCACCAGATCCATCACCTCGCGCGCCCCGTGGAAGCCGCGGCCTTTGTAGACGAGGTGTGGAATGCGGCGGCGCAGGAGCGCCCGGCGGAATGCCTCCAGATTGGTGGTCTTCCGCAGCAGCACCGCCACGTCGCCTCCGCGCACCGGCCGCGCATTCTCGTCGCGATCGAAGACGCGCTCCGGCGCCCCCGGGGCGAGCAGCGCGGCGATGCGGCGGGCCATCAGCTCGGCCTCGGCCTCGACGCCGGTGCCGGGCACGTCGAGCAGCTCGGCACAGGCGCCTTCCGGCCCGCGCGGCCGGAAGGCGGTCAGCGCGTCGTCGGCGCCGAAGGGCGTATCGAACGGACGCCCCGCGGGCGCCAGCGCGCGCGAGAAGAGCAGATTCGCGAACTCCACCAACGCGGGCCGCGACCGCCGGGACTCGCCCAGCACGAACCGCTCCGCTCCTTGCGCGAGCAGCCGCCCGGCAAATTCCTGCGCGCCGGCCACGTCGGCACCGCGAAATTCGTAGATGGACTGCTTGCGGTCGCCCACCACCGCGACGGGCCGGTTGCCCCCCAGCTGCTCCAGGAGCTCGATCTGCGCGCGGCTGGTGTCCTGGAATTCGTCGATCAGCAAGGCTCCGATCCGCTCGCGTTCCGCCGACCGCGCGCCCGCATCGGTCATCAGCAAATCGCGGCACAACCGCGTCAGGTCGTCGAAGTCGAGGGCCCCGGCGCGCGCCTTGAGCTCCCGGTGACGGCGCGAGGCGTGCCCCGCCAGCAGCGCCAGATCGCCCGCCAGCGCCGCGCCACGCACGCCGGCGTCGGCGTCGAGGAGCGCGTCGAACGCCTGCTTGGCGGCCGCGATGACGTCCTTGTCTGCGCCTCGAGACTGCAGCGCGAGCGGCGACGACCTCCGCACGTCGGACGCTACCTGCAAAAGCTCACCGGGCGCGGCGGCAAGCACGTTGTCCGCCAATGGCGGAGGCGCATCCCTGCCGCTGGCCAGCAGCGCGGCGCGCAGCGTGGCGAGCGCGTCCACGAACATCCGGCGCGCGCGCGCATCGGCCGCGATGGCGGCGGCGCCGTCCTCGACGACCTGCGCGGCAGCCACGCCGCTCTCGCCAAGGCGGCGCAGCAGGCCCGCCAGCTCGTCACCGAGACCGCTGCCGAAGAGCCCCTGTGTCCGCAGGCCCATCTCGCTGCAGAGGCGCCGCGCCGCGGCGGCAGGCTCGGGCCCCAGCGACCCTTCCAAGGCCCGCAGGGCGGTGGCCTCGCACGCCTCCTTCAACATCCTGGCACCCTCCAACTCGTCGAGGAGCCGGAAGCCCGGGTCGATGCCCGCCGCCGCGGCGTGCCGGCGGAGGATCTGCGCGCAGAGCGAATGGATGGTGCCGATCTGCGCCGACGCCAGATCTCGCCGCACCCTGCGCCAGGAGGTTCCTTGCGCAGCCAGCTCGTCCACGCGGGCGCGGATGCGTCCCTTCAGCTCGGCCGCCGCCTTCTCGGTGAAGGTCACCGCCCACAGCTTCGCGGGCGGCAGTGGGGGATCGCCGCCCAAAAGCTGCAGGCAGAGCGAGACCAGGTTGTGCGTCTTGCCGGTGCCGGCGCCGGCCTGCACCACGGCGCTC